>Ga0184627_10000932_pt1 | contig 11540 bp, 11 predicted proteins | sample PLM3_127_b1_FD_133150 | JGI IMG/M metagenome (GOLD analysis project Ga0184627, IMG submission 133150) | Groundwater sediment microbial communities from an aquifer in East River, Colorado, USA - PLM3_127_b1 | ecosystem: Environmental > Terrestrial > Soil > Riparian zone | place: USA: East River...
GGCCGCGGCTACGTCGCCGAGATACCAAGATAGGGTAAATGTGTTCTTTCACGCACATATTGTGCTATTAACAGCACATCTGTGTCAATACTTAAACAGTAGCTCTATCTATATGATGAGTTAACTATATGAATATAAAGCAATAGAAATTGTTCTCCCCCCTAGAGGTGGCCCTTCTCATTTCCGGCGACCTGAAAGCGATCGACAGAAGGCCTTAATTAGGCTGAAGCGGGCGGGGGAGAGCGATCCGAAGCTGGAGGATTTCCGCTGGAGAATGGAAGAATTGCGAGTGTCGCTATTTGCGCAGGAGCTTAAGACACCTTACCCAGTCTCATTTAAGCGCCTCGACAAGTTGTGGGCTGAAATCTCAAAAGCTTAGACACAGAGGACACAGAGGAAACCAAGATCATTGAACCGCCAAGACGCCAAAAGGCATTCAAAAACAAAATGTAAATTGAACCGCTAGGACGCCAAGGCCGCAAAGAAATTTAGGAATCGAGCACTCCCAAACCAGGTAGCGCACAGCTCTGGGGGCAGCTATAAGCCGGCCCTCTGGGTGCGTTTCTACTGCTGTCCTAGTGACCGCCTATCAAAGTCCTTTGGACTTCTCACTTGGACGGCGCCACTACGCCTGGTGTCTCTGGCTTTATTCCTGTCAGATTGCCAGTTCTAACCGCGAAGTCGTGAATAACTGAGTTGAACTCAGCATGAACACTGAGTGACACGTCGCCAGTAAGGTGGCGCGCATAGTGTTCAATCTGATTGAGAGTCAGGTTGGTCTTCAAATAAAGCTCTTGTTGTGATCCGCCCTTGAAGGGGATTCGTTCTAAGTGAACAAGCTGTACGTAACATCCGGCGAGATTTAGTTCGGCTGTTAAGCGATCAAGCTCAACTGCGAAGTGGCCAGAATTTTGAATTACAAGCCAGACAGTTGCGTTTGGCAAGTGCTGCCCAACTACTTGAACCGCAGTATGGCGAGGTCTAACGTCAATACGGATCTTGTTCGCCAGGTCTTGCTTAGTAAATACTCGTCGAAGGATGAAGCTTGGTAGCTGCGACATGATTTTCCAGAACGCGCTGATTACAACACTGTCATACATTGTAATGCTCCATGGCGATCCAAAGGAGAAATTTCACCCATGTCGTTTTGGCTGGCTCGGACAACACGATTTTACGTGTTGTTAGGACGTTGGGTCCAAAGAGAATTGTTTTTTACCTTAGAGCACATCTTTTGGGATAGAACCCGCTCATGCGGTAGCCTGACCTCATTTGTGGCCGCTAAGCCTAGCCGTCACGTTTTGCATTTTGGATACCAAGCGGCTCTTGCCGGTTACCAATCCATGTTTGCAAAAATGGGACGCACACATTTATTCCAAGAAAGGTGTGCGTCCAGTATTTTACAAACTTGTATTGGTTGGCAGGTTGAAAGTGCCAAAAGCATATACCTACACAGTCAGCGGTAGCGCGATTTCAATGAATTCGCGAGTTCTGGAAGCCACTCCAAGAGCGCCCGATACACATCCATTAGGATCTGATCCTCGGCGTTTTGAATGGCCAGGCGTAGCCGTTCCTGTTCCTGCTTCATCTGGATATCGATAACCTGCTTCGGGTCAGCGTTTGGGTTGAGGCGGACGTGGCGAGTCATCTGTTCCGAGACTCGGTCTTCAATGGTTTTGCGAATCGCGGCTAAAGCTTCGTCCGACATAGATATCCTCCAAACCAAATCCGCCAGTTTCGCGATTTCCTCATGCCTCCAAACGAAACTAATGGGTCAGAAACCAAAGGCTCAGGCCTTTAGCCTCGCCTCCACTCCTACTTCCGTTCCGGCACAAGCCAATCCATCTTCGCCCCATCCGCTTATGCAGTCGGCACATCGAAAAGCATTGTACAAATTTGGATCTCGCGACCCGGTTCGGTCGGCTTGACGAAGACGTAACGCGAGTCACTTACAGGGTCGTGCGCAAGCGTCTTGCGGTGCTCCGGCCGGGACGTCATGACCTCATGCATCTTCTGTCTCACTGCGGAGGAGTCTCTTGTCTGGTTGAAGATCAGCAAAGCGCACTTGGAGTCACGCCACGAGAGATAACCCATGAGTTGGTCTACGGCATCACTGAGTGACTTCGGACCGCGCCAGAACTTGCACTCAGCAATGAAGATGTTTCGGTTCTCGGCGCGGATCAAGATGTCGGTCTTTCCTGCTGCATTAAACGTCTCGCCGGTTGCCTTCCCCTCATAATGGCCATTGAGCTGCAGAAGAAAGTGCGTGCGAATCGCCTCTTCATCTAACGATGCGAATGCGCTCGGATTGCGCTCGATTACAAGAGACATGCTCTTAAGCACTCCGAGAATGTGCTCGTATTCCTTTTGATCCAGAACAGGTTCCGGAACGAACTTCTCCGTAGCGACCGGCGGGCGTGTGACGGGTGACTCCCGCCTCTTAGTTGGGACAGTAAACGTCAATGGTTGGCTACGCTGTTTGATCGGGATGCCGAGCGCCGCAACAGCACCGACGGCTGATTGCGCCTTTGCTCTCTTTTGAGCTATGGCCGAACGAATCGTCTGGGGCGCTGTTCGGTTGTGGTTGTCAACGTCACGTCGAAGGTTTGAAACAGTTTCGCCGAGAGACTTGATGTTGTTCTGAATCTCGCCTTTCAGACGCTCAGGATTCGCTGAGTCATCCGGGAACGTGCAGGCGAAGACGACGACATCGTCTCGTATCTCTAACTCGGGGTAACCCGAGAGGCTGAATGTCGACGGCCGGATACGCCAGAGGTTTGCGTCCCCAGAGTAGGGGATCGCGATGTGCAGAGTAGTCCCCTTCACGATTGCTCGCTCGCCGGGAAACACGACGCGGTCAAAATGGTGACTCACGTCGAGCTGGGTGCCTTTCTGTCCCTCGATGTAATGATTGTCAGCATCAAGAGAAAGAGGCGCAACAGTGACCTTCGAGACGTAGTACTCCTCAAGCTCAGTGGGCGATGCCTTTAAGACGTATTCATTTTCAAGCGAGTCAATTTCGCGTACCGTGCGCTCAAGGAGACTCCGAAACGCAGCGAATGTGTCTCCGTCCCGGAATGGTCGTGTTCCCATGCGAATCCTCTCGCTCGCTCTTGTTAACGGCTAACTTGACCGCATTTGATCCAGGTCGGACCACGCAAAGCTTGTGTATTGGCAGGGCATTTGGTCCGGGAAGGAATGCTTTTTTGCCTTAGAGCACATTTTTCGGTCTAGAAGTGCGTATCTAAGCTTACTGCAGCTTCGCGTACCGAATTCTTAGACCGACAGTTTTGGCGACGAAAAGGAGCTTCTAAGCGCGCCACGCAACAGATTTCTTGGCCGCTACTTTCTTGAATCAATGTCTTGCGCTGGTCCGACCCGCTCAGGCGTTGTAGGTGCGCTTCGCGCGTCACGTCTTGGCCTTCGGTGCCTTGGGCGCCGCAGCTGAAGAAGCCTTAGCCTTCATTCGCTCCTTGTTCTTTTCGGCGATATTCATCAACTCGAGGCCAAGTTTCTGGGCCGTTCCCGGTTGCATGCACAGCGCAACCTTAAAAGACGATCGCCCAATGTCCTGCTCCGTTGGGACGTCGCGGCGCAGCTGAATCCAAATGTGATTCTCATCGCTATAGACGTGAATTACATCCAAGCCGTTGACCGGAAACTGAGCTGCTCGCATTCCTTTGGGTGTAGTCACTGTGACCTCAAGTGAAAATGACTTTGTGAAAGGACCAATTGTTTCGACAGCGCCGGAATCTCAAAGCGCACTTAACTTTGACTAGTTGGAAAATTGGATGTGCCAGAAGCATATACCCACATATATAACCATCCAAGCGTAGATATATCCTTCTGCGCGTGTATATCCAAGTGTAGATATACGCCGGTATCTATCGCATCGCCGCCGGCTTTTCCCAAGGAGTCTGATTTATCGGCCGCTAATTATTGTTTCTCTTGGCGGCCTTCGCGTCCCTTCGACAAGCTCAGGGCAGGCTTGGCGGTTCAAGAAGAGCAAGGGTGAAGGCGGAAGGATGAAGGATGACCTGTTCACCTTGATGGTTGAATCTTTGTATCGAATCCTCTGTGTCCTCCGTGTCCTTTGTGTCTAGGCTTTTGCGGTTAGCCTATCGCTTAAGTTCTTGCTGATAGTGGTTTTCGTATAGTTCTCCTCTGTGTCCTCTGTGTCCTCTGTGTCAAAGCTTTTGACGTTCACTCGGGCACCAGCCAATCCACTTTCACCCCGCCCGCGCCGTCCTGCGCCAGCGCCCGCCAGATCCAGTCGAGCAGGGGGCGCGCCTCCGTGTCGAATTTCCAGGGCGGGTTGACGACCAGCATGCCACAGCCCGGCCTCGGGCCCTCCGCCTCCGGCTCCCGCACCCGCAGCTCGAGCCGCAGTATCTTGCCGATGGCGGTTCTCTGCACAGCGCGCGCGTAGCCCTGCATTACGGCCGGCGCCATCAGCGGATACCAGATGGCGTAGATGCCGGTAGTCCAGCGCTGGTGCGCCGCCTTCAACGCCTTGGTGATGCGCGCGAACTCGCCCGACCGGTCGAAGGATGAGTCGAGCAGCACCAGGCCGCGCCGCTCCCGCGGCGGCAGGAACGTCTTCAGCGCCTGATAGCCGTCCATCAGGTGCACCGCCACGTGGCGCTCGCGCCCGATGACCGCCTCCAGCTCGGCGCAATCGGTCTTATTGAGCTCGGAGAGCAGGATGCGGTCCTCGGGGCGGCGCAGCTTGAGCGCGATGAGCGGCGAGCCGGGGTAATAGCGCAGCCGGCCTTTCGGATTCTCGGAGCGCACGGCATCCATGTAGGGCGCGAGCGCCACGGGGATGTCCTTGCGCTTCCACAACTTGCCGATGCCGTTCTCGAACTCGCGCGTCTTCCACGCCCACTCGTGGCCGAGGTCGTAGCGCCCGGTGCCGGCATGGGTGTCGATATAACAATAGGGTTTCTCTTTCGCGCCGAGCGCGATCAGCAACCGCGCGAGCAGCGCGTGCTTGAACACGTCCGCGAAATTGCCGGCGTGGAACAGGTGTCTGTAAGAAAGCATGTTAAAAGCTCTGACACAAAGGACACGAAGGACACAAAGGGAAGAATAATAAAAACACAGAATTCAATATTCCGGGAGTGAAGCTCATCCCCAAGCGCTAATTCGTTCTTCTTTGTATAAGTACTCCTTTGCGTCCTACTTCGCTTTACATCACTACTCGCCGTATTCCATCCCGCAGATGCACGGTGTTGAAATTCAACAGTAGTCCGAGCTTGTACCCTCCGAGCTTGAGATAAGTAAGCAGTTGGGCGGTATATAACGGCAGCATCTTTTCCACCGCCTTGATCTCCACAACAACCTTTTCATCAATCAGCAGATCCAATCGGTAGCCAGCATCCAGCGCTACTCCTTCGTAGCGGATCGGCATGACGACCTGCTTTCTGACCCCCAAGCCTCGCTTCGCCAATTCATGAGCAAGGCAAATCTCGTAGACGTTCTCCAGAAGCCCACACCCGAGCACTGTGTGGACTTTCATTGCGGAATCTATAACGTGCTTGCTGATAGCGTTCTCGTCCATATTGGCGCTCCGCGATGTCACCACCTCAACATCCTTAACGCGTCAACTTCGGAAAAGGGCTACAACGGCAGAATTACTCACTCTTTTTGTTGAGTGATCCGGTTTTCCGTATAGGTTTCCTTCGTGTCCTTTGTGTCCTTCGTGTCTTAGCTTTACGTCAGAGTTTGTCATACTTCGTCATCTTCCCGCGCGCCTTCGCCACGGGATACTTCTGCGCGTTGAGCGCGAGTTTCTTCCCGGCCGCGGCGGCGAGGTCGATGCCGAGCTTGTCGCACAGCCGCAGCAGGTACCACAACACGTCCGCGCATTCGAGCGCCACGTCCTCGCGCGTGGCGGCCGGCAGGTCCGACGCCTGCGCCGGCGTGAGCCACTGGAAATGCTCCAGCAGTTCGCCGGCCTCTGCCGCCAACGCCATCGCGAGGTTCTTGGGATTGTGGAACTGTTCCCAGTCGCGCTCTGCGGCGAATGCGGCGATCCGCGCGCGCAGGGTTTCGAGGCTGTCGGGGGTTTTCGTCATGCCATGGCCTCTTCCATTGAACGGTTCCGACCCATTTTACCCGGCGCTCTGCAGCGCCCGACAAAATAACTTTCCCCTCCTGCCCGAGGAGGGGTGTCACGAAGTGACGGGGTGGTGGGAGTGAGGAACAGCCGATCCGGCTGCTTCACTTCCGCTTCACCCGGCCATCGACGCAAAGTTCGGCGGCACGAAGTGGCATGCAGTCAGCCTCTCCCACCACCCCCGCCGCTACGCTGTGCGACCCCTCCTCTGGCAGGAGGAGAATGTGTGAGCGATCTTGTGCATTCGCTCATTTTTTCGGGAGCTCTTAGAATGTCTGCTTGAGGAGATTCTGTTGGCCTTGCTCATTCACGCAACGGTCACTATCACGGGCGACGCGCCGCTGCGCGGCGCGTGCGAGGTGCGGCTGCGCCGGCTGCTCTCGTCGCAGTTCCTCAAGGACGAAGTGGCCGAGCACCACGGCGCGGACGCGCTCTGCTACGACCTCAAGGTCGAGGGCGGCATTCCGTTCCCGGTGTTCGCGCAGGCCTCGCAGGAGTTTCCGGCGCTGAGCTTCGTCGCCGAATGGGTGAACGTCGCGGCGGGGGAAAAGGGGCTAGCCACCATCGTCAACGGCCACGTCACGGGACAGGAAATCGAGCGCGTCGCGACTCGCGCCGGCGGCGACAATGCGGTGCACGTCGAAGTCGCGCCCACGGGCAGGCTCACGCTCGCTCTCACGCTGTTACGCGTGAGCCGCGAGGAGTGGCACGGTTACGCGGTGACTGCGACGGGCGATGCGGGGTTGAAGATTCTGCGCGGGCCGGAGTCCGACGAAGCGATGTTGTATGTGACCGACGGCGGCGCGGAGTGGACAGCTGTCTGGCGCGGCATCCTGACTTCCGGAGTTTTCATCCGCGACGAACTCCGGCCTCCGATCGGGATAGAGGTGGCCGTATTTCGTGAACTTGATGGCCTGGCAAGAAGTTTCGTCGCGGATTGGATCTGGTTCGCCCAGGAGCGTCGCGAGGACATCGCGGTGGAGGCGGAGCGCTACGGGCGCTACGGATACGCGGTTTCGGCGGCCAACGTGCGCACGACGAAGCTGCACCGCATGCGTTCCGACGCGGGTGAAGGACAGTCTCTCGTTCACTCAACGCTAGGCAAGGACGAGCAGTGGGTCCGGGACTTCGTCTTCGCCACGTGGGTGGCGAAAGACTAGTCAAAATTGGCGGCGGCGCCAGTGCCGCAGCATCAGCCAGCCCCCGAGCATCCCGCCGAGATGGGCGAAGTGCGCCACGCCCGCCAGCGTGCCGGTGACGCCGAGGTAGAGCTCGATCGCGGCGTAGACGAACACGAAAACGCGCGCCGGCATCGGGATCGGCGGGATGATCAGCATGACGATGCGGCGCGGGAAGAACATGCCGTAGGCGAGCAGCAGGCCGAATACGCCGCCCGAGGCGCCGACCGTGGGATAGGGCGGGCCCGAGCTCACGGCCGACATCACCAGCTGGGCGACGGCCGCGGCGAGCACGGACACGAAGTAGTAGGTGACGTAGCGCCGCTGTCCCAGTACGCGCTCGACTTCGGACCCAAACATGTACAGGCCGAGCATGTTGACGAGGATGTGCAGCTCGTTGCCGTGCAGGAAGCTGTAGGTGACGAGCTGCCACGGCAGGAACCCGGCAGGCATGCCGGGGCCGCCGGGCCCGGTCGTCGCGAGCGGCCACAGCGCGAACCAGACGAGCAGGACGTTGTCGGCGAACTGCTGCGCGAGATAGACCGCAACGTTGGCGATCAGCAGCGTTTTGGTGACCGGTGGCATTGGCCCATGAATCAAATGGAATGGCGGGCCGCAGCGGCCCGCCGCCGAGTGTATCAGAGAAAAAAACGGCGTGAATCGTGAATCGTGAGTCGTGATTCGACTACTGCCATTCCCTAGCCCTGCATGAGAGGCTTCAGCGGGATCGATTCACGAATCACAAATCACGAATCACGCATCTCTCAGTAATACGCCGCATTCGCCCCCGGCGGCGGCGAGTAGCGGAAGGTGCCCTTCTTGAGGATCGCTTCCTTGCCGCCGTTCTTCTCGATGCAGGCCTGCTGATCCGCGTGTGCGAGCCGGTCCGCCGCTTCCGGATCCACGACTTTTCGCAGCAGCGTATCGCATTCGGCGCGCACGGACTTGAACGCGGGGTTCTGCCCCAGGTCGTTGCGCTCGCGCGGATCGGTCCGGAGGTCGAACAGCATCGGCGGCATGCCCACGTAGTGGATGTACTTGTACTGCCGGTGGCGGATCATGTACGACCCCGTGATCGCGCCCGCGGCGTGGTACTCGGAGAGGATGGTCCGCTGCGCGATCTTGCCTTGCGCGATGTCGAGGAGCGACGCGCCCGGCAGATCACGGTCGCGCGGGTCGGGCCGCGCGCCGAGCGCATGGATGAAGGTGGGAAACCCATCCGCCAGCGTGACCGGCGTGTCGCACACCTTGCCGGCCGGCACGTCGGGCCCCGCCATGAGCATCGGGATACCCGCCGATTCCTCGTACATCGTCGATTTTCCCCACAGTCCGCGCGTGCCGAGATTGTCGCCGTGGTCGGATGAATAGACGATGCGCGTATCCCGAGCGAGCCCGGTTTCCTCGAGCGCGCGCAGGATTTTTCCGATGTTGTCGTCCAGAAACGAGGTCAGGCCGAAATAGGCGGCGATCGCGCGGCGCACCATCGGCTCGTCGAACGGCTCGTCGAAGCACAGGCACTTGCGCATCGCGTCGATGAAGGGGTGGCGCGGGCGCTCGGCCGGCGCATACATGTCGGGCCACGGCACCTGGTGTTCCGGGTAGAGGCCGTAGAACTGCGGCGGCGCAATCAATGGAAAGTGCGGGCAAACGAATCCGACGTAAAGCGCCCACGGCTTGCCGCGATGCTTTGGCGCGGAGTGCTTCAGCCACTTCGCGGCCTCGTCGGCAATGCTGCGGTCGGAATGCGTATATTCGGATTCGCCGGGACCCGCTTCGGGACCCAGCTTGAGCGATCCGGCACGCCGCGGCAATTCGTCGCGGATCAGCCCCAGCAGGTCGCCCACGCCGTTCACGATGTGCAGTGGCAGGATCTCCTCGTCGAAGCCATTCGCCTCCGGCTTCGATTCCTGGTAATGAAGCTTGCCGATCGAAGCCACGTGATGGCCCTGTTCCATCAACCGGTGCCCCCAGGATGGCACTTGCCCGCGGTAGGCGATGGCGTTGTCCCAGCAGCGCACGTCGTGCACGTAGCGGCCGGTCGCGAACGCCGCGCGCCCCGGCACGCAGATCGGGCAGTTGGTGTAGGCGTCTGAAAAGCGCGTGCCGCGCGCGGCGAGCGCGTCGAGATGGGGGGTGCGGATCTGCGGATGCCCGTAGCAGCCGGTGACGCGCTTGTTGTGCTCGTCCGACAGGATGAACAGAAGGTTGGTCGGTCTCATTGTTCTAAGGAGGACTCAGTCGAGATTATCTTCGTGAGGTCGTGAGGTCGTGAGGGCGGGAGGTCGAAAACCCGCTTTACCCATCTCCCGATTTCCCGCTCTCCCGATCTCCCGGAATTTTCCTACTTGTATTTCTTCGTGATCAAGTCCGCCACGCTCGCCCCGCTGTCGATATCTTTCTTGCGCTTGGTGTCTCCCGCGTCGATCTTGCGTGCGCCTTCGAGCACTTCGGCGGCGCGGTCATGGGGCACGAAAGCGACGCCGGCCTCGTCCGCGCAGACGAGATCGCCGGGCCGGACCTGGACGCCGCAGATTTCCACCACGCCGTTCACTTCCACCGTCTGCATGCGCCACTTGCCGGTGATCGGCGTGAAGCCGCGGCACCACACTGGCCAGCCCATGCCGCGGTACTGCTCGGGGTCGCGCACCGTGGCGTCCACGATGGCGCCGATAAAGCCCTGGCGGCGGGCGATGGTCGCCGACTGGCCGCCCATGTTCGAGCAGCCCATGACGCCCTGGATCACCAGCACGTCGCCGGGCTCAGCGAGGTTGTGCGCCTCGGTCTCGCCCTGCGTGTTGGTCTTGTCCACCGTCGCGGCTTTGTGGATCTGCGCGACGCGCTGGATGTTGCGTACCGTCAGCGCCGGGCCGACGATGCGCGTGCCGTTGCTGACCGGCGGCAGCACGCAGGCAGGCACCACGCCGACGATGCCGAGCTCGTCCATCGCATCGGATATCGTGCCGGTGAGATCGACGAGCACCTTGAAACCTTCGACGATGTCCCGCGGCAGGCGCGGTAATTCGAGCAGGCGGATGGCTTCACGCGGCAGCCTGCCGAGAGTGGTTTTGGCCAAGGTGCTCTCCTGGTATCCCGGATCGAAGTAACGCGCGGCCGGAGCCGCGGGAGTTCATGGATTTTAGCAGCGTGTCGGACAAAGGTGTCCAACACGCTGCTAACAGGAGTTTGTCGGACCCATGTCCGACAAACTCCTAGGGATAGCGGTAGCGCCGCGTCAACGCCGGGCGCGGAACGCGGCGCGGACATCGGCGCCGTAAATCTCCATGCGTCCGGCATGGCGGGGTATTATTGGTCCGAGGCGCTTCCACACGGCGGGCGGACATGTTCGGGCAGGCAAGAAAAGTAGTTGAAATGGCTGCCGACACCGGGGATGCAGCTGGCGGCGGGGAATTGCGCTATGCGGGGTTCTGGGCTCGCGTCGCCGCCCAGATCGTCGATAGCGCGATCGTCGCCATCGTCGGCCTGGTGTTGATCGTCGGTGCCTCCTTTGCCGGCGACGAAGCGGCGCCGATCGCCGTGGCGGCCGGGGTTCTCGTCGCGCTGCTCTACTGGCCGTTGCTGGAATGCTCGGCGCGGCAGGCGACCTTCGGCAAGCAGCTGCTCGGCATACAGGTCACCGACATGGAAGGCGGGCGCCTCTCGTTCGTGCGCTCGCTGCTGCGGAATCTGGCGAAGATCGTTTCGTCGATACCCCTGTGCATCGGTTTCCTGCTGGCGGGGTTCACCGTGCGCAAGCAGGCGTTGCACGATATGATCGTAAGCTGCCTGGTCGTGCGCTCGGGACCGTCGCACCTCTTCAAGGCGGTGGCGGCGTCCGTTGTCGGTCTGATCGTCATATTCGGCGGCCTGTATTACTACGACTTCAACGTCAACTTGCCGCAACTGATGGGCATGCCCGACGCGCCGATGCAAAAGGGCATCGACAAGGCGATAAAGGGCGCGCAGCCGAGCGCGCCTGCGGCGAAACCGTCCGCGCCTGTTCCGGCGCCGCAACCTGCCACCGCAACGCCACCCGCTCCCCAGCCGGTGCCGCCGGTCGCAGTCGTGACGCCAGAAGCGCCGCCGGCCGTGGCACCAGCTCCCGCCGCGGCGCCAAAGCCGGCAGCCGTGCCTGCGCCCAAAGAGGCGGCGCCGGCCAAGCCCGCAGCCGTCGAGGCCAAGCCTGCGCCCGCCGAGCCGGCGGCAGCGGAACTGGTGTCGGAGCCGCCCGCCGACAAGCCGCGACC
>Ga0184627_10000933_pt1 | contig 11535 bp, 10 predicted proteins | sample PLM3_127_b1_FD_133150 | JGI IMG/M metagenome (GOLD analysis project Ga0184627, IMG submission 133150) | Groundwater sediment microbial communities from an aquifer in East River, Colorado, USA - PLM3_127_b1 | ecosystem: Environmental > Terrestrial > Soil > Riparian zone | place: USA: East River...
GCCTTTCCGCCGCCCGCACCGCATCCCATTCACGCTCGGCGACGACGGCGAGAAAGTCCTTCTCGCGCACCACGCGCGCGCCCGGGATGCCCTTGATCGAGCTCTCGTCCACCGAGACCGGGTTGCAGCCGGCGTTGGGCGGGCGGATCACCCGGGCGTGCAGCATGCCTTCGACGCGCACGTCGGTGATGTATTGCTCCCGTCCCATCACCTTCTCCGTGATGACTTTCTGCGGAAACGACTTGCCGACGATCTTGTATTCGGACGGCGGCTTGGGCTTCGCTACGCCCTTCACGTCGAGCGGGTTCCCGTACTCCTTGTTCCACTCGAGCTTGTGGTGGAAGTGCCGGCCGCCGATCAGCTCGCCGTAGCTGACGCGCTGCCGCTCGTTGCGCAGGACCATGACCACGCCGTTTTCGACGGTGAGCTGCTCTACCGGAGCGCCCAGCTTCTTCGAGCCGAGCTCGACCAGAACGCGCCGGGCTTCCGCCGCCGCGTTACGCAACGCGATGCCGCCACGCTGGATGCCGGTGCTGCCGGAGGCGCCACCCTGGTTGCAGGTAACCGCGGTGTCGCCCATCACCACGTTGACGCGGTCGAAGGCAACGTCGAGTTCCTCGGCGACGATCTGCCCGATGGCGATATCCACCCCCTGGCCCATCTCCGTCTTGCCAAAGAAGGCGGTGACGCTGCCGTCCGGCAGCACGGCGATCCACGAATCGAGCTCGTTCGGCAGCAGCGGCGGCTTGCCGCTGATCGTGGTGCCCTGGCTCATCACAGTGGCGATGGCGCCGGGGATGGAGACGCTGACGACGAGCGAACCGGAAGTTTTCAGGAAATCACGACGGGTAATCGGGTTCATGGTGTTCTCCTCACGCCATCACATTGGCGGCGCGCTTAATCGCGCGCATGATCGCCATGTGCGTGCCGCACCGGCACTTGATGCCGGTCATGGCCTGCCGAATCTCGGCGTCGGTGGGCGTGGGGTTGTTCTTGAGGAAGGCCGCAGCGGTCATGATCCAGCCGGAGAGGCAGTAACCGCATTGCGGCACCTGCTCGGCGATGTAAGCCTGCTGCAGGGGATGGGGTTTCTCGGTCGTGCCCAGGCCGGCGAGCGTGGTGATGCGCTTGCCGGCGGCGGCGCTGACCGGCAGCACGCACGAGCGCACCGGCGCGCCGTCGAGGTGCACCGTACAGGCGCCGCACTGCGCCTTGCCGCAGCCGAACTTGGGATTGTTGAGACTCAGTTCCGCATGGAGCGCGTACAACAGGGGCATCGATGGGTCCGCGCTGACGGTCGCGCGCTGGCCATCGACGATGAAACTGATTTTTTGATCCATGGTGACCCCTCCTTAGAGTGCAAAACACTAGGCCGGGGCGATGACAGTGTCAAACGTTTCTTGGGGGCAGGAGTTTGTCGGGCTTGGGCCGGACAAACTCCTGAGGCAAAACCGCCCGCGGAAACACTGTTAAAGCTGTGAAATTCTCATCCCGGCCCTCGTCCGTGTCCATGACAGGCCCACGGGCGGGTTTTACCATCACCATCATCCGAAATCCACGGGCGGTTTTGTATTCAGCAGCCTGTCGAAATTAGCGTCCGACAGGCTGCTCGGCGGTGCCGCTATAATCGGTTGCGATATGGCACGGAATCAGAAGGTTATTGCGGGGATACTGCTTGCGGCGGGCGCCGGCACGCGCTTCGGGGGGGACAAGCTGTTGCACCCGCTGGAGGACGGGGTGGCGATTGCTGCTCATGCCGCGCGCAACCTGCTCGCGGCGACACCGGAAGTAATCGCGGTGGTGCGCTGGGGCGATTTCCCGCTTTACGACATGCTCGAGCAGGAGGGCTGCCACGTAACGATGTTCCAGGGCGCGGCGCGCGGCATGGGCGCGAGCCTGGCGCACGCGGTGAAAGAGGGGCGCAGCGCGGACGGCTGGGTGGTCGCGCTTGCCGACATGCCGCGCATCGCGCCGCACACTATACAGAAAATGGTTGCCGCCCTGGCGGAGGGCGCGAGCATTGCCGCGCCAATTTACAAGGGAGAGCGGGGCCACCCGGTCGCCTTTGCGTCCTCATTGCGGGACGAGCTGCTGGCACTCGATGGCGACCATGGCGCGCGCGCCGTTATGGAAAGGCATCGCGACGTGGTCAAGCTGATCGAATGCGATGACCCGGGCGTGCTGCTCGACATCGACCGCAAAATCGATATCGTGGACTGAATGGCGCACGTGGCAACTTCCGGCAGTATTCCACGCAGCGTCTGGATGCTGGGCTTCGTCAGCCTGTTCATGGATATCTCGTCCGAGCTGATTCACAGCCTGCTGCCGGTATTCATGGTTACCAGCCTCGGGGCGACCGCATTGATGGTCGGCATCGTCGAAGGCGTAGCAGAGGCGACCGCCCTGATCGTGAAGGTCTTCTCCGGAACGATCAGCGACTGGCTCGGCAAGCGCAAGGGGTTGACGGTGCTGGGCTACGGCCTGGGCGCGCTATCGAAGCCGATTTTCGCGCTCGCGCTGACCGTGCACTGGGTGTTCGTTGCACGCTTCATAGACCGGATCGGCAAGGGCATACGCGGTGCGCCGCGCGATGCCCTGATCGCCGACTTGACGCCGCCGGAGATACGGGGCGCGGCGTACGGATTGCGGCAGTCGCTGGATACGGTCGGCGCTTTCCTCGGCCCTCTGCTGGCCATTGCGCTCATGCTGTTGTGGGCGGGGGACTTTCGAACGGTATTCTGGTTTGCCGTGATACCGGCGGTGCTGGCGGTCCTGATTCTGATATTCGGCGTGCACGAGCCGGGCGCCGGCAGTGTACATCCGCGCCTGGCATCCCCGGTGCAATGGCGAATGTTGAGTGAATTTGGCGGCGCCTACTGGTGGATTGTCGTCGCGGGTGGGGTGTTCACGCTGGCGCGCTTCAGTGAAGCCTTTCTCATATTGCGCGCCCAGCAACTCGGGTTGGCGGATACGTATGCGCCTATGGTGCTGGTGATCATGAACCTGGTCTACGCGCTAACGGCCTATCCGTTGGGCCGGCTTGCCGACCGCATGAGCCACACGCAACTGCTCGTGGCCGGACTCGCCGTGTTGTTCCTCTCCGACCTGGTGCTGGCGCAGGCGCAAGGGCTCGCCACGCTCGTAGTCGGAGTGGCTTTGTGGGGATTGCACATGGGGATGACCCAGGGCTTGCTCGCTACCATGGTGGCCGGCGCCGCCCCAGCCCATTTGCGCGGCACCGCGTTCGGATTTTTCAACCTGGTGAGCGGCGTCGCTATGTTGATAGCGAGCGTGCTTGCGGGCCTGCTCTGGGACGAACTCGGTGCAGCAACCACTTTCTATGCCGGAGCCGTCTTGTCCGTACTGGCCCTGGCCATATTGGTGCTGCGCCGCAAATCATAACCGCGTGCTGCCTGTCAGCTGCGCGGTAAAACGCGTGTGCCGCCACAGCCATGCCAGCGCGAGGTAAAACAGCGTAAAGGCGAAGGCGACGTACCACTCGAGCATGTTCCCGAGCCGGTTCTTGAGACCCTCGCTGTCCAGGAATTGCGGAATGAAGACCTGCGCGAGTCCCATCACCAGCATGATGGCGCAAAGGCCCGGCAGGAGCCAGTCGAGCCGAGCCGGCGGACGGACCATGCCTGACCGCGCCAGGCGCCACAACGCCCCGCTCGCGATCAGCATGCAGAGATAAGTGAAGCCGAAGTAGAAGGTCACGCCAAAGCGGCGCATCCAGCGGTAGGCTTGCCCCTCGGTGCCGAGGAAGGTGCCGTAGAGGATGAGAAATACTCCGGCCAGGACTCCAAGCCACGACAGGATGCGCAGCCGTGCGCGCGTTTCCGCACCCATTCCCTTCAGCCAGGCAGCGCACAGCATCCAGGTCAGCCCCTGCAGCACCGCGGCGGGCAACACGAGCGCGCGGAAGATGTGGTTCGGCAGGTCATGCCGCCCGGCGCGGCTGATCGAGACGCAGCCGTCCAGGAAGGGGTTGCACGGCGGGATCAGTCCCAGCTCTACGGAGAGCCATAGCGCCGTCAACCCGGCGAGGGCGGGAAGTAATCCCGCAGCAAGCGGAAGCGCCCACAACGGGATCGCGAGGGCAGGGGCGTCACTAGGTTGCATGAGGGAATATTAGCGCGGTCGCTGGCTCCGCTGTGGTTTCTTGACGATCGTGCGGGCGGATGGGAGACTCGCTTCAATCAAATCAATGGATTGACGGGAGACTCATGAAGCGCTTTGAAGGCACCGACACCTATATTGCAACCGACGACCTGATGATGGCGGTCAACGCCGCGTTGACGCTTGAGCGCCCGCTGCTGGTGAAGGGCGAGCCCGGCACCGGCAAGACCATGCTCGCGATCGAGATCGCGAAGTCGATCGGACGGCCGCTCTACGAGTGGCACATCAAGTCCACCACCAAGGCCCAGCACGGGCTCTACGAATACGACGCCGTCTCGCGGTTGCGCGACTCGCAGCTGGGCGACGCCAGGGTGCACGACATCAGGAACTACATCGTGCGCGGCATGCTGTGGAGCGCCTTCGTATCCGACCAGCCCGCGGTGCTGCTTATCGACGAAGTGGACAAGGCAGACATCGAGTTCCCGAACGACCTGCTGCGCGAGCTGGACCGTATGGAGTTCTACGTCTACGAGACACAGGAGCTGGTGAAAGCCAAGCACCGGCCGCTGGTGTTGATCACCAGCAACAACGAGAAGGAGCTGCCGGATGCCTTCCTGCGGCGGTGCTTCTTCCACTACATCCGCTTTCCCGACCGCGAGACGATGGAGCGCATCGTTCACGTCCACCACCCGGGCGTCAAGAAGCAGTTGCTGCGCGAGGCGTTGGAGGCGTTCTTCGAGATTCGTGAAGCGCCGGGATTGAAGAAGAAACCCTCGACTTCGGAACTGCTCGACTGGCTGAAGCTGCTGATGGCGGAGGATATCCCGCCCGAGGCGCTGCACAGCCAGGACAGCCACAAGATCATCCCGCCGCTGCACGGGGCGCTGCTCAAGAACGAGCAGGACGTGCATTTGTTCGAGCGCCTGGTTTTCATGTCACGCAGGAAATCGTGACCCGTGACCGGTGACCAGTGACTGGTAAACCGCAAACCATGTTTCGTGCCCGGCTTCGCGGGTTTCCGCCGGTATTTGACCGGCATGTCAGGACGCTGATACTTGGCAGCTTCCCGAGCCAAAAATCGCTGGTTAAACGCCAGTACTACGGCCATCCGCAAAATCAGTTCTGGAAGCTGGTCGGCCGGATTATCGATGTGCCGCTGCATGAAATGCGGTACCCGGACAGATTGAAAACCCTGCTGGCGCGTCGCATAGGGCTGTGGGACGTGATCGGCCGGTGCGAGCGGGCCGGCAGCCTTGACAGTGCGATTCGCAATGCGACGAACAACCGGTTCGGCCGCGTGACCCGCATCGCGACAGGATTGCGGCGTGTCTGCTTCAATGGAAGGACTGCCGGTCGATTCGAGCCGATGTTCGCGGAACAGGGTCTTGAGACACGGGTTCTGCCGTCGTCGAGTCCAGCGAATACGACGCCGTTTTCACTCAAATTGCGCGCGTGGCGGCGCGCGTTAGCGACGAGCAACAGCGTTGGAAGGCGAGCCACTGGTCACCGGTCACTGGTCACCGGTCACGGATTTCGATGCTAATCGAATTTTTTCTCAAGCTGAAGGAAGGCAGCGTCCCGGTCTCGATCAAGGAATTCCTGACCCTGATCGAGGCGCTGGCGAAGCGCGTCGCGTTCGGCAGCATGGAGGAGTTCTACTTTCTCGCCCGCGCCAGCCTGGTGAAGGACGAGAAGTATTACGACCGCTACGACCGCGTGTTCGCCGCGTACTTCAAGGGCATCGTCGAGGTGGATGCGCTCACGGTGGTGATACCCGAGGAATGGCTGAAGAAGCTCGCCGAGAAGATCCTGACCGAAGAGGAAAAGAAACTGATTGAGTCGCTCGGCGGCTGGGACAAGCTGATGGAAACGCTGAAACAGCGGCTCGAGGAGCAGAAGGGGCGCCACCAGGGGGGCAGCAAGTGGATAGGCACCGCGGGCACCAGCCCTTACGGGGCATACGGTTACAACCCGGAAGGCGTGCGCATCGGCCAGCCTGAGTCACGCCACCGCCGCGCGGTGAAGGTGTGGGACCGGCGGGAATTCAGGAATCTCGACGATACCGTCGAACTCGGCACGCGCAACATCAAGGTGGCGCTGCGGCGGCTGCGCAAGTTCGCCCGCATCGGCGCGCCGGAAGAGCTGGACCTCGACGATACCATCCGCTCGACGGCGAAGAATGCCGGCTGGCTCGACCTGAAGCTGGTGCCGGAGCGGCACAACGCGGTGAAAGTGCTGCTGTTCCTGGACGTCGGCGGCTCGATGGACGACCACGTCCGCGTCTGCGAGCAGCTGTTCTCGGCGGCGCGCGTCGAGTTCAAGCATCTCGAGTACTTCTATTTCCACAATTTTCTCTACGAGCGGGTGTGGCGCGACAACCGCCGGCGCACGACCGAGCGCATGGCCACCTGGGACGTGCTGCATACCTATCCCCACGACTACAAGGTGATCCTGGTGAGCGACGCCACCATGAGCCCGTACGAGATCGTCTATCCCGGCGGCAGCGTGGAGCACACCAACGAGGAGGCGGGCGCGGTGTGGCTGCAGCGGTTGTTGACGGTCTATCCGCGGGCGATCTGGCTCAACCCGCAGCCGGAGGCGGTGTGGGACTACCACGAGTCCATCCGCATCACCCGTCAGTTGATGGGTGAGCGGATGTTCCCGTTGACGCTGGAAGGCCTCGACCGCGGAATGAGATTTCTGAGTAAATCTCATTGAATGCGCCTTTCGAGCAAGGCGCGCTAGAGGCAGTGATGAGTGATTGTGGTACGGAAAAAAGCGACCCGGAGCAGCTGGGGTGCGGGAAAGAGCTTGTCGCGTTCCGGCGGTTGGAATAGATTGCCTGGTAATTGACCGCGGATCCCGCTCACGCCGTGCTCGGATCGCGGTCCTCCCCCGGGGAGGGAGAAGCCAGGGTGAAAATAAGGCCGCGCAGCCCGCGACCTCATTCGCGCTTGCTCCCCGCGCGCAGGCTCGGCGAACGGCGATCAAGGCTGGAACCCGTTATGAAAACCTTGAACCACGGGAAGGGATCCACATGAACAACTGTAAATCGTCGCTGCTCTTGATGGCGTATGTCTTCGGCCTGGTTGTCGTCGAAGCACAACCGGCTGAGAAACCGGTTCCACGCTCTATGGAGCTGACGGTCGAGAACCGATTACCAAAGGGTCGCTGTCAGGTCGTCGAGTATGGAAAGTTTGATCCGAAGCGCGTCGACGAGTTTCTACGTGATTTCACCAGTCCAACGGAACGCTGGTACTTGTCCCTGTTTTCGTCTCTGGAAAAGCGGACCCAGGAACTCGACAACCGTATTCGGAGCGTCACGCTGAGCCTGGCCGACAAGATCGAAGTCTTCAAAAGGCTTTCGCCAAGGCGGGAGGCAACCGATGAGAGAAAAGAATTACGGATGGAACGCCTCCTCATTTCGATCGACCCGAAAGAGCTGCCTTTGTTCAAGCTGGCCTTGGAATATGACGGAGACTACAAGGATCTCGAGGAGTACATATTCCACGACATCGACACCAAGGAGTATCGAAATCGCATCATCGAGCATTTCGGAAGAACACCACAGCAGATCGGCCTCATCGGCATCAAGGTCCTTTCAGACGTGGACGACACGATGTACGCCAATCTCGTTGATTCGCGTTATCCGAAGAAAACCTTATACCCCGGAGTCCTGGAGTTCTACGATTCATTGAAGCATGAGCCCTTTGAGTTGCGAGCGATTCCGGTGACGACCCTATCGGCTCGCCCCAATCCCGTCGCCGGGAAATTGGAGGAGGATAGCCTCAAGGGTTTAGTGGAATTCACCAAGGAAAGACTGTGCCCCAGTGCGTTGTCGGGAGACGTTGGAAGTTCAACCATAGGCACGCTTGAGACCGTGCTACGGAACAAACTCGACGATGCGCTGCACGACGATATCCCCGCGGGAAAAGAAGATGAGATTGGCGAGGTGAAGTTCAGAAATTTTTTGAACTTTTCACAGGTCTATCCTGAATATCGCTATGTGTTCGTCGGCGATTCGGGGCAGGCCGACGCGCTGACGGCGCAACGGATGGTCGCCAAGGGGTCGACGGGCGGGGCAACAAGGGTTGTAACCACCTTCATTCACGACCTTACCAGGGCGAGCCCTTCATTTAGAAAACTCCCTTCGGAACTCGTAGTCAAGAAGACGTCCGCTAGCGGGAGAGGGGTGATTGTTTTTAGGAATTACATCGATGCGGCTGTAGTCGCCCATATGCATTCACAGACACTTGAGAATCTGATCACGGCTGAAGAGCTCGCGGGAATCACCAAAGCGGCGCTCACACAATTCAAGGCGATCAAGTTCCCGGCTGACGAGCCTACCGTGAAAAGACTTCGGGAAGAGTACCGGCAGGACGCCGAAGAAGCATATAAGCTCCTGACGACGGGCTCTCGGAAACCCTCTCCCGATGTCACCGCCATCCGCCGCATATTGGATCAAGGGTTGTAGGAGCCTCTCGGACTTATCGGATATTCAGCAATAGCGCCGCGACCGCGATCGGCGAACCCCGGCCATTCTGTATTCCTGGCGCCCGGCAGGCCAGGGAGCCCTCATGATGGAACCGCGCAGCTACGTCTGCTGCGCCGGAGTCGGCGCGCCCGGCAGGGCGATCGCCATCGCACCACATACGATTCCCTAAAGAATACGTGACATGAGCCCTCGTCAACGGCTGGCAGCGGAGTAACGGCGCCTCAGGTGCCGCGGCCCCAGAGTCCGCAGTAACGCCGCAGCACGAACGGCAGGCCGTTTTCATACCCGGGCAGGCTCGCGTACTTCGGCAGCTTCAATTCCTTCTCGACGGGCTCCCAGCACTTTCCCTGCAGCGCTTCCGCCCTGACCGCGGCCGACGCGTCCTGCATGAGAGCGAGGAGGTTCTGCACGTCCTTCTTCGTGCCGAGGCGGCCGCCCGGCTGCCCGGGATGACCGGGGATCAGGCGCTCCCAGTCCATTACATGCAACTTTTGCAGGAAATCCTCCCACTCGAGCGGATAGGAGTCGATCATGCCGCGTCCCGGCATCGATCCCACCGGAACCGTATCGACCGTGAAGATGATCTTTTCCTTCGGCAAGTGCATGACGATTGTGCTGTCGGAATGATTGAGGCCGTGATAGGTGAGTTCGAGCGTTGTGCCGCCGAGCTTGATCGTCCTCTGCTTGTCGAAAGTCTCATCGGGTAACGGAGTGGCCGGATCCTTGAGGACCGTAAGCCGTTCCTTGACCCTCTTGTGGGCGATGATTTTCGCGCCGGCGTCCTTGAACGGCTGGCCGCCCAGGATATGGTCGAAGTGGTGGTGGCTGTAGATCAGGTACTTGATCGGCTTGTCGGTGACCTTCCGGATTTCCCTGATGTAGGTTGGCACCGTTTCCGGGAATCCGTAGCCGATGGGGTCGGTCGCGATCACGCCGTCGGAGGTGACGATGAACATCGACTGGCGATTCCCGTAGCGGAAGACGTAGACCCCGTCCGTGCCCTCGACCTTGGTGGTCGTGATCGTCGGCGGTTTCGCCGACTGTTGGGCCTGGGCTGCTCCGCCCAGAACGACTGCCGCCAGTACTATGCCTGCGCTGCCTTGAAGAATTCGCAACATGGTGATCTCCATTGACATTCGATAGTCTTCGATGACCCCCTGCCTAACCACTCCGCGCGATGAACGGCGATCAGGGCTCGAGAGCCGCGGCTCTAGAGGTTGTAGCCTTTCTCGTTGTGCAGCACCGTGTCGAGGCCATCGTTCTCCTCGTCCGCTTGCACGCGCATCCCGGTCACGACGTCGCTCAGCTTGAGCAGGATCCACGTGACCACGCCGGACCACACGGCGACAGCGAGCACGCCGGTGAGCTGCACCAGCACCTGGTCGCCCATCCCCATTTTCTCGGGATAGCCCACGCCGCCGAAGGTAGCAGCTGCGAACACGCCGGTGAGCGTCGTACCCAATGCGCCGCCGACCCCATGCACCGGGAACACGTCGAGCGAGTCGTCCACCTTGAGAGCGCGCTTCATGTAGTTCGTGGCGAAGAAGCACGCGACGCCGGCGGCCGCGCCGATCGCAAGCGCGCCCAGCGGCCCGACGTAGCCCGATGCCGGGGTAATCGTGCCCAGTCCCGCGACCATGCCGGTCACGATGCCGAGCACCGAGGGCTTGCCGTAGCGCACCCACTCGCAGACCATCCAGGCGAACGCCCCGGTGGCTGCCCCGATGTGCGTCACGATCATCGCCATGCCGGCGGTGCCGTCGGCTGCGACTGCGCTGCCCGCGTTGAACCCGAACCAGCCCACCCACAGCATGCACGCGCCCGTCACCGTCATGGCGAGGTTGTGCGGCGGCATGGGCGTATCGGGAAAGCCCCTGCGCTGGCCGAGCACCAGTGCACATACCAGCGCCGCCACGCCGGCGTTGAGATGCACGACGGTGCCGCCCGCGAAGTCCATGATCTTCATCTGCTGGAGCCAGCCGTCGCCCCATACCCAGTGCGCGACCGGACAGTAGACGAAAAGCAGCCAGAGCAGGGTGAACAGCAGCATCCCGGAGAACTTGACGCGCTCGGCGTAGGCGCCGAGCACGAGCGCCGGCGTGATGATGGCGAAGGTCAACTGGAACATCGAGAACACGGTCTCCGGAATGGTCGTGCCGGCCCTTATCGCCTTGACGTCGACTCCCGCGAAGAACAACTTGGCGAACCCCCCGTACCAGTTGTTGAGCGAGCCGGCGTCGCCGAACGCGACGCTGTAGCCGACCACCACCCAGGCCAGCGTCACGATGCAGGTGATGGCGAAGCACTGCATCAGGACGGAAAGCACGTTTTTCATGCGCACCAGGCCGGCATAGAACAGCGCGAGTCCGGGGAGCGTCATGAACAGGACGAGCACCGACGCGGTGAGCATCCACGCTGTGTTCGCACCATCCAGCTTCGGCGGCTCTGCCGCCGCGGCGATCGACGCATGGATCAGCAACGAAACCAGCAGGAAAACAACAGGAATACTGCGGTGAATTCTTATCATGGACCCCTCCCTTGCGCGCCGCGGCCCAGTGCAGGCGCGATGCGAATCATGTACTGAATGCGCCATTTCTGCAAGGCGCGATAAACAATCCCCCGCATCCGCCGCAGGATTGTTTATTGGAAGCGGGTTCTAATCAACGCCGGCGCGCTGCGCTTTCTCGTGCAGTTTCGCGCTGAACTTCGCGCGGTCCACGACCACTCGCTCGTGCGTGCCTTCGGTGATCTTTTCGACGCCGTCGTGGGCGGTGATCGTGAAGCTCAACTTGCGGCCGTCCACCCGGTCGAGCCGCACATCGACAGTCACGGTCAGTCCCGGCGGTGAGGCGGCGAGGTGGGAAAAATTGACGTGCGTGCCGAGCGACTGCTCGCGCGGCCAGTCGAGATGCGGGCGCAGC
>Ga0184627_10000934_pt1 | contig 11517 bp, 8 predicted proteins | sample PLM3_127_b1_FD_133150 | JGI IMG/M metagenome (GOLD analysis project Ga0184627, IMG submission 133150) | Groundwater sediment microbial communities from an aquifer in East River, Colorado, USA - PLM3_127_b1 | ecosystem: Environmental > Terrestrial > Soil > Riparian zone | place: USA: East River...
ACACGAAGTTTAAAATCATGGTTACCCGAACCCTTCGTGCCCTTCGTGAGCTTCGTGGTTTGAAAGGGTTTCGTCGTTGAAACAGCGTTGGCCATGTTACCCACATGAGAGTCTGAAGAGCCTAATTTATTAATACCGGGTGGCGCCGCTACCCTCCGTCAAGGGGTGAAAGTTCATGCGCCTGCGGCTCTTAGTTGAGAGCGCAGCCATATGGTCCAAGTCCTAAGGCGACGATCACGAAGACCCCGGCGCAATCAAAATTGCGCGAAGCTCACCGCTCACCGGCCGGCCCCCAACCCGGTTCCCAACGCGATATCGCCGAGCGTTGCCAGGAAATAGCCGATGCTGACATAGGCGTTAAAATCGAAAAAGGCGCGGTTGATGCGCGAGAGATCGTTGGGTTTTACGATCCGGTGCTCCCAGAAAAGGATTGCCGATACGGCGGCGAAGCCGAGCCAGTAGACGATTCCCATGTTCGCCGTTGCTCCCACCAGGGCAAGGGCGATCACCGTGCAGACATGAAAAAAGCTTGACAGCCAAAGCGCTCGCGTTACTCCGAAGCGGACTGGAATTGAGTACAGTCCCTGCGTCCGGTCGAACTCGCGGTCTTGCAAGGAGTAGATAATATCAAAGCCAGCGAGCCAAAAAAGCACCGCCAGAGCAAGAAATAGAGGCGTGGCAAGTTCATTGAGCGCGCCGGGTCGATCGGCGACCGCCAGCCACGCGCCGATGGGGGCAACGGAGAGCGCAAGCCCTAAGAACAAATGCGACGTCCAGGTAAAGCGTTTGGTCAACGAGTAAAAAAAGACGATTGCCAAGGCTACCGGTGAGAGGGCGAAGCACAATGGGTTCAATCGGTAAGCAGCGTAAATGAAAACCAGGGACGCCGCGGCGGTTAAGAATATCGCTTCCCAAACCTTGACGGCCCGGCGCGGCAATTCCCAGTTTTCAGTGCGCGGATTGAGCGCGTCGAATTTGCGATCCACTAAGCGGTTAAATCCCATGGCGGCGCTGCGCGCCCCGGCCATGGCAACCACGACCCAGAGAAAGATTCGCGGGGTCACCGGATGGCTCGGCCAGGCCAGCGCCAGCGACGCGAACGCAAACGGCAGCGCGAAGACGGTATGGGAAAAACGGATGAGGCTGCCGTAGCTCGTTAGCTTGGAACCTAGGAATCGGCTTGCAGATCGGGTTCGGTGTCTGAGTTCCGAGATCGAAAATCCAAAACTCATGGCAGCGGCTTGCCGGCACCGGTATCGATACGCGCTTCCACGGCCGCGCCGCTCACTCGCCTTCGGGAAGGCGGCGCCGACGGATTTGCAGCTGGTCTCGCTGGCGACTTATTTCCAATTTTCCCAGCGGGTCATGATTACAAAGGCCATAATAGCTGATGATGTCACCCGATTCCGGGTGCTTGAGCACCGGTCGGTCCCAATAGAGAGTATCCTCCCTAATGGCCGGAAACCTCAGAGCGCAATGGGTTCCCGACGCGTCTGGAACAGAGGAAATCACACCGTCAGCCGACCACAGATTCGCACCCGTCAGAAGCACCACGCCAACCCCCATCGCTCTACAGAACACCGCCGAGCCTCTCATAGGTTTCTCCTTTGGTTAGATGTTTGTATTTACCCTCCTTCGCAGAAAGACACGGGTGTAAACCCGTGGATGAATGCGAGGTGGGTACCCTCCGTAGCCTTGGCGAAGGAGGGTTCGCTTCGGAGGGTTCCGCCCTATGAAGCGTGTGGAGAGGTGCCACGGCCGTAAGGCCGTGGGGCTCCACGATTCCGTGCGGTTCAGGGTATTTCATTGGATCAATCAGCTTCGTCCGCCATCGGTTAAAACGGCTCCAATAAGATACTGAACCGGGCCGTCTCTCTTAACGGAGCGCTGCTTGGCAAAAAAAATTGCCCACGACGAAGGGCATAGTACCATGCCTGTGGCGCTGCGCGAAAGAGCATATCGGCTTGCTAGAATCACGAACAGGTTCACTCATAGACCGAGCTTGTGCCAAATCGAATCGATATACATCTTGGTCTTTTCATCCATTACGATGGCATCCGGCCATTCCCGTTCGAATCCTTCACCGCGCCATTTGCGCGTGGCGTCGACGCCGATCTTGGAACCGTAGCCCATGATCGGCGCGGCGTGGTCCAAAACATCCACCGGACCGTCGACCAAGACGGTGTCGCGCCGCGGATCGATATGGTTGGCGGCCACCCAGGTGACTTCGGACAAGTCATGTACGTTCACGTCATGATCCACGATGATCAGGATCTTGGTAAACATCATCTGGCCGAGGCCCCACAAGGCGTGCATCACCTTGCGCGCGTGGGCGGGATACTCCTTCTTGATCGAGATAATTGCGAGATTGTGAAAAACGCCGTGCACCGGCAAGTTCATGTCGGTGATCTCGGGTAGCGTAACCCGAAGCAACGGCAGGAAAAGCCGCTCGGTCGTCTTGCCGAGAAAAGCGTCCTCCATCGGTGGGCGGCCGACGATGGTGGTCGGATAAATCGGATTTTTCCGGTGCGTGATGCAGGTCACATGGAACACCGGGTAGTCTTCGGCGAGGGAATAAAAGCCGGTATGATCGCCAAAGGGGCCTTCGGAGCGCAGCGGCTCCGCCGGATCGACATAGCCCTCGATTACAAAATCGGAGTTGGCTGGAACCTCGATGTCGACAGTCACGCCTTTGACCAGCTCCACCCCTTTCTTGCGCAAGAAACCGGTGAAGAGTATTTCGTCAATCTGGGGGGGGAGGGGAGCGGTGGCGGCATAGATCATCGCCGGGTCGCCGCCCAGGCAGACCGCCAGTGCCAATTTTCCGCTTGCTTCTTTCTGGTGTTGGTAGTGGCGCGCGCCGACTTTGTGCAGATGCCAGTGCATGCCGGTGGTGCGCCGGTCGTAAACCTGCATGCGGTAGAGGCCGACGTTGCGGGTGCCAGACAGCGGATCTTTAGAGAAGACCATCGGCAGGGTGATGAATGGCCCGGCGTCGCCCGGCCAGCAGGTCAAGACCGGTAAGATATGCAAATCCGGCTCGCGATGAATGATTTCCTGACAGGCGCCTTCTTTAACGATCTTCGGCGGGATGCCGGCGAGCCGGATCAACTCGGTGAGTAGATGGAGTTTGTCTTTGAATGACTTTGGCGGCTTAGTGCGGATGAGCCGGTCGATTTCCCGGGCGATTTCCTCCACGTCGCCGACGCCCAACGCCAGGGCCATCCGTTTCATCGAGCCGAAAGCGTTGATCAGCAGCGGAATCGGTTTGCCATCCACGTTCTCGAAAAGCAGCGCCGGGCCGTGACGCTTCATCACCCGGTCGGCAATCTCGCTGATTTCGAGCTTCGCTTGGACGGGATGCGCGATGCGCTTGAGCTCGCCAGCTTGCTCCAAGGCGCGAACGAAGCTATCTAGATCGTTATAGGCCATCGCGTTATGAAGAAGTGCGGACAAAAGTAGTGTCTAAACCGAGACGGGCTCTCAAGTCAAACCATCGGGCGTCCGGATTCCCACGATTCATTTCGATGTGACCGTGGACGGGGGTTACAAATAGCGGTTCAATACGCAGATACTATGAAACCCGTGCGCAAAAAAGTTGACGGCCGCGGCCAATCCAAAGGAGAGCCGCGCACGCCGGCGAAAACTCAAGAGCCGACGTGGTTTGTCCGCTGGGCCATACCGGGGATCATTGCTCTAATAGTCGTTTTGGCCTTTTTCCCCGTTCTCCAGAACGGCTTTGTGAACTGGGATGACGACGTGAATTTGCTCGAAAATCACAGCTACCGGGGACTTGATTGGGGACGGGTTAGCTGGATGTTTACGACATTTTACGGCGGACATTACCAGCCCCTCGCTTGGGTGACGTTCGGACTGGATTATTTGCTCTGGGGCATGGAGCCTTCGGGCTATCATTTGACGAATCTGCTTCTTCACTGCGCCAATGCGCTGCTGTGTTACTTTCTGGCTCTCAGACTTATCTCGATGGCGTTTGCCAATGCCGCCGACTTATCAAGCACTCAGCGGAGACTCGCCGCGGGATTCGCCGCGCTGGTATTTGCCATTCATCCATTGCGCGTTGAGTCGGTTGCTTGGGCAACCGAGCGGCGCGATGTGCTCTCGGGTCTCTTGCTCTTCCTGACGGTGCTCTTTTATTTGCGGGCGAATATTCTAACGCAGAACGGCGCCCGAAGACGGTGGATGTTGGCGGCCGTGGCCGTCTATGGCTTGTCGTTGCTTGCAAAAGCGATCGGCATGACGCTTCCCATAGTGCTGTTGCTGCTCGACATCTATCCGCTCGGACGTTTGGGCGGCGCGCCGGGCACGTGGTTTGCGCCGGGCAGCCGCAAGGTATGGTTTGAAAAGGTTCCCTTTTTCATACTCGCCGCGGCGGCTACCGCCATTGCGCCGCTGGCTCAGGGCGGCGTCATGTGGTCAATGCACGAGCATAGCATCGCTCAGCGCGCAGCGCAGGCTGGTTTCGGCCTGGCTTTCTACCTATGGAAGACCTTATTGCCCGTCGGATTAGCGCCTCTTTACGAGCTACCAAACGATTTCAACCCGACCGAGTGGCCGTTCTTGTTAAGCGGATGGGTGGTTCTAACGTTGGGCGTTGGCGTATTTCTCGTAAGGCGGCGTTGGCCGGCAGTGGTGGTGAGTGCTGTTTGTTACGCGGCGATCGTGGCGCCGGTGCTGGGAATCGTGCAAAGCGGGCCGCAAATTGCGGCGGACCGCTATTCCTATCTTTCCTGTGTTAGCTGGGCGATCTTGGCGGGCGCGGCGCCGCTTTCCGTCGCGCGGCGGCAGGGCGGGGGCGCTTGGTTCCGGCCGTTGGTTATGGGGATGGGATTGGCGACGATTGTGGCCCTCGGGATTTTGACCTGGAAGCAGTCACAGGTTTGGCATGACTCCGTCACCCTGTGGCGACATACTCTGGCGATTGCGGAGAGGTCTTTTTTTAAATCGAGCATCGCCCACAGCAACCTGGGCGTCGCTTTGGGCGAGCGCGGTCAATGGGACGAAGGGATTCAGCATCAGCGGGAGGCCCTGCGCATCAATCCGGCCTATGCCGAAGCCCACAATAATTTGGGCCTCGCGTTGGTCCAGCGCGGCGAACTGGCCATGGCGACGATGCATTACCGTGAGGCCGCGAGAATTAGGCCGGACTACGCGGATGCGTACTTGAATTTGGGCAATGCTCTAGTCAGCCAGGGTCAGCCAGGCCCGGCGATAGAGTCCTACCGTAAAAGCGTGCGGCTGAATCCGCTCAATGCGCGGGCTCACTACAATCTGGGGACAACTTTGGCAAAGAGCGGGGAGTTCGAAGAAGCGGTAAGAGAGTTTCGTATGACGCTGCAGATCGAGCCGGCGCACATGATGGCTCACCTTAATTTGGGTACGGCGTTGGCGATGCGGGGAGATTTGGCATCGGCGATCGATCATTTTCAACAAGTGCTGCGCATCGATCCGAGGAATGCCGTGGCCCACGAAGCGCTGGGCAGGGTATTCATGATGCAGGGTCGCCAGGACGACGCGATGCGCCATCTCCAGGAAGCCGTTCGGATCATGAAGATGGCGCCCGATCGGGCGAAACCCGGTTAGCGGATTGAAAAGTCGGTAGGCGACATGTTTGGGATTCGTAGTTACGTTATCTTATGGGGATCGAGCCGAAAATAAACAAAACCCACGTAGCCAGTTCCGGACCAGGGGAAAGCCGAGTAATTCGCTGGGCCATGCCAATCGCCGTGGCCATTGTAACTTTGGTCGTCTTTTCAGAAGTGCTGCGGCACGGGTTTGTCGATTGGGATGACGACCGGATTCTGATTGAGAACGCTAACTACCGCGGGCTCGGCTGGCCGAACCTCCAATGGATGTTCACTACGTTTTACAAGAGCCTTTATCGGCCGCTCACCTGGGCGTCGTTTGGCTTCGATTACCTCTTATGGGGAATGAATCCAGCCGGCTATCATTTGAGCAACTTGCTGTTGCATACTCTGAACGCGGTTCTCGTCTACCATGTTGCGTTGCTGCTCTATTCATTGCCGGCGCTCGGTTTAATCGGCTGGGGCGACTCGTCCGTAAAGATTATTGCCGGGATTGCCGCGCTCTTGTTTTCCATTCATCCTTTGAGAGTTGAACCAGTTGCCTGGGTGTCCGCCAGAAACGATTTGCTTTCGGCTCTATTCGTTCTGGCGTCGGCAGTTTGTTATCTCAAATACGCGCAAGCTGCTGAGCGATTGCCCGCGTCGTGGCGATGGGCCGGATTTGCCGTGGTGATGTACATGTTGGCCATGTTGTCCAAAGCCGGCAATTTCGCTTTGCCGTTGGTCTTCCTGGTTTTGGATGTTTATCCGTTGGGGCGTTGGCGACAATTGTCTACTGACGGCTTTGGCCCTGCCGTCAAAAAACTTGTATGGGAAAAGACCCCGTTGTTTTTGGTATCAATCGTCGGCGCCGCAGTCGCCTTTGCCGCAAAACAATCGGATGCGATGATTGGCTTTGAGCAGTACGGGCTTGGCGAACGGGTCGCGCAGTCCATCTATGGCGTGATTTTTTATGTTTGGAAGACTGTGGTGCCGCTGGGACTATCTCCGCTTTACAGCCTCTCGGCGCAGTCCAATAGTTCCCCTCTGTTCATTTTTTTTACCACAACCGGAGTAGTGGGGGTGACCCTCGGGCTTCTCTACCTGCGAAAGCGATGGCCCGCTCCGCTTGCCGCATGGGCTTGCTACGGTCTACTGATTGCGCCGGTGCTGGGTTTGGTTCAAAGCGGGCCGCAGGCCGTGGCGGACCGCTATAGTTATCTTCCCTGCCTGGTTTGGGTTGTGCTGGTCGGCGCATTCCTGCTTCACACGTGGCAGAATCGGCAAAACTACACCGTTAGTTCGCCGTTGTCAGTGGTCCTTGGGGGATCGGTAGTTTTGCCGATGGTTGTATACGGACTCATGAGCTGGAACCAAATTCAAGTGTGGCGTGATTCGGAAACCCTCTGGCAGCGCGTCGTCGCGATCGAACCCGCATCGAGCATAGGACACAATAGCTTGGGTGCGGTATTGCTCAAGCAGGGAAATTTGCCAGCGGCTGAACGTCACCTGCGTGAATCTCTTCGGCTTGCCCCGAGTCACTCCCGGGCGCATAACAACCTGGCCAACGCGCTTAGCCTGCAAGGGCAACTCGTAGAGGCGATCGAACATTACCGTCAGGCGTTGGCGCTTGATCCTGACTACGCCAAGGCACATTATAACTTGGCGATGGCGTTGTCCCGCCAGGGTGATTTAATCGGTGCCATTGAACATTTCCGCCGTGCCATAGAGATCAACGGACTTTACGTCAAGGCCCACTACCGCCTCGGTATGGCGTTTGCGGCACGGCAGGAATATGACCATGCGGTCGAGCAGTTTCGCCACACGGTGAGATTGCAGCCAGAGTTCGGCGAAGCCCATGTCAGTCTAGGCCGGGCGCTCGCGGCGCTAGGGGAGCGAGAACAAGCGGTCAAGCACTACGAGGAAGGTCTGCGGATTCTAATGTCCAAAAGCAGTTCGACGAGCGGGCGTGAACTGGATGTTCAATAGACTTCGCAGGGGGCGGAGGGCTGACGCTACGTCGCCATAGATTGCTTCGGTCGCTCAATCGAAGAAACTCCCCGGTAAAACGCAAGCGTGGCACTTAAGAAAAAGAAAATCCAACCGAAGTCGAAGCGCACGGGCGCACCGGTTGGCCAAGTGTGTTCACCTGCGCGCTGGCCGAATATTGCTTGCTTTTGGGGAATTTTTGCCTGTGCCTTCATCTTGCGTCTTGGCTATTTGTTGCAGATCGAGTCTATCCCGCTTTTTTATCACCTCGCCGGTGATGGGCGGACCTATGATGAATGGGCGCAGCGGATCGCCGCCGGAGACTGGCTGGGGCAAGGGGTGTTTTACCAGGCGCCCTTGTATCCTTATTTTCTCGGCGTCCTCGAGTTTGCTTTCGGTCATAATCTTTGGCTGATTCGCTTTCTGCAGATCGTACTCGGCGCGCTTTCCTGCGGGCTGGTTTATCTGGTTGGGCAAAAACTATTTTCCCGCAAGGCGGGGTTCGCCGCCGGCGTTCTCATCGCGAGCTACGCGCCGGCGATCTTTTTTGATGCTCTGATAGAAAAGAGCATTCTCGATCTTTTTCTGCTTTCCCTTCTTTTGCTGCTCCTTAGTCGAACGATCCAAGAACAAAATTCGATCGCGTGGCTGGCGATTGGCGCCACTCTGGGCTTGCTTGGGCTATCACGAGAAAACGCCCTCATATTGATTTTGGTAGTCGGGCTTTGGATAGGACTTTATTTTTCCAGCAAATCTGTGGCGACTCGGCTGTGTTGGGTGGGGCTTTTCTTGGCGGGGGTGCTGTTGGTGCTTGTCCCGGTGGGGGTAAGGAATCTCACGGTTGGTGGCGAGTTTAAACTAACCACATCGCAGTTCGGGCCGAATTTCTTTATCGGCAACAATCCGGTTGCCGACGGAACGTACAACTCTATCAGAAACCTACTCGGCGAGCCGCACTTCGAAGGCGCGGATGCGGCGCGCTTAGCTCAAAGAGCCATAGGGCGGGCTCTTACTCCCGGAGAGGTCTCCGACTACTGGTTAGATCGGTCATTGGACTACGTTCGATCCCAGCCAAGTCACTGGCTTCGACTTCTTGGAAAAAAATGGCTGATGGTCTGGAACGCTCGCGAAATTGAAGACTCGGACGATTATTACATCTATCAGCAGTGGTCGTGGTTGCTCAGCTTGCTCGGTTGGATGAACCATTTTGGAACCTTAGCTCCCCTAGCGGCCGTGGGCCTGTGGTTAAGTCGAAAGCAGTGGCGGCAGATGTGGTTGCTTTACGTCATGATGGTCGCGCTCGCGCTGAGCGTTGCGGTCTTTTACGTGTTTGGTCGCTATCGTTTCCCACTAGTGCCACTGCTCGCGCTTTTCGCCGGCGCAGGGGTGGGTCAAATTCCGACCCAATTCAAGGCGCAGGCCTGGCGACCGTTGTTCGCCGCCCTTTGTATCCTTGTGGTTAGCGCGGCAATCGTCAACTGGCCGATCTACGGCTTCAGCGGGCCGGGGGCTGCGGGCTATAACAATCTGTCCAATGCTTATTACAAACAAGCCAGAGTGGACGAAGCGATCAAAACGGCCCTCAAGGCGCTCGCATTAGAACCCGATTACGGGGTCGCCCATTTCAACCTCGGAAATTTATATGCCGGGCAGGGCAGATTCGATTTAGCCAGGCGCCATTTCGAGAAAGCATTGCGCCTTTATCCGAACTATGCCGAAGCGCAGAGCAATTTCGGTCAGCTCATCGCAGAGCGGGGCGACATCGAAGGCGGCATGCCATATTTTCGTAGAGCCATCGAGCTCAACCCCTCGCTCAGCCGCGCCCACTTGAACCTCGGCGTGGCGCTCGCCAAGCTGGGGCGCCTCGATGGAGCCATTCGCCCGCTCGAAGAGGCGGCGCGGCTGGCCCCGGAGTCTGCTGAAGCCCGTTTCAGCTTGGGAAGCTTATACGCAGCGCAAAACCGCTACGATGACGCAGTGAATTCGTTCCATGACGCGTTGCGTGTTCAACCGGATCACGCACCCGCGCATCAGAGCCTTGCCAAGGTGCTATCGTTACAGGGAAAAAAAGAAGAGGCGTTGCACCATTACCAGGACGCGGTGAGACTCATGAGAGAGCAGGGCGGTTCGCGGCGATAGATCCGACAATATCCTTTTGCTAACGAACGGTTTCCTGGTATGAGACCAACGAAACGACGCAAAACGAGATAGCAGCGTAAGCTCTAAATTCTAATGATCTCGACCGATACCTATCTCTCAGTTATTGTGCCGGCCTATAATGAAGCCCAGAGAATACCTAAAACACTGGAGCGCGTGCACCAGTATCTCGCGGACAAACCTTTTACCTACGAGATCATCGTTGTGCTGGATGGCGCGACGGACGGAACGCGGGAGGTGCTGCAAAGCATGACCAGCCAAATTCCTCATCTGCGGATTATCGACCGCCCGGTCAATCGCGGGAAAGGCTTCACGGTCAGGCAGGGGATGCTGGAAGCCTGCGGTCGCATTCGTCTTTTCACCGATGCGGATAACTCGACGGATATCGCCCATTTTGATCGGGTGAAACCGCTTTTCGACGACGGGTATGATCTGGTCATCGCGTCGCGCAGTCCAAAGGACGCGGCGGGCGCGCGACAATCGGTTTCCCAGCCGTGGCATAAGCGATCCATCGGGAGGTTGGGCAATCTTTTGGTCCAGCTGCTGGCAGTGCGGGGGATTTGGGACACGCAGTGCGGTTTCAAGGCCTTTCGCGCTGAGGCGGCCGAGCGCATATTCTCGCAAACGACGATTGATGGCTGGGGTTTTGACATCGAGGTCTTGGCGCTGGCGAGCGCATTGAATTACAAGATGGGCCTCATCCCGGCCCATTGGATTAATGACGAGCGCAGCCATGTTCGGCCCGTTGACTACCTGCGAGTTCTTGGCGATACGGTCAGAGTGCGGCTGAATCTTGCGCGGCGCAAGTACAGATTAGGCTAGTGGCTCAAGAATTTGCCCAGCCAACTGACGGTCAAGCCGGCGATCAGGAAGATGAGCGTCATCGGATTGCGCTGCTCGATGCGGTGGACTTGCGGGAGAATATCGGCGGTGGCGATGGCGAGGAAAGTGCCCGCGGAGATGCCTATGGCGATCGCGACATCCGCCGGCGACAGGGTGCGGAAAAATAGATACGCGAGCAACGCGCCCACCGGGGTCGTCAGCGCGAACAAAACGCTTAGCATGGCCACCTTGCGCCGGGGCCAACCGGCGGACAAGAGAATTGAAGATATGGAGATGCTATCAGGCATCTTGTGGACGATGACGGCGAGCAAAACGACGGGGCCTAATTGCGGCAGGAACAGACCGGCGCTGAGCGCGATGCCGTCGAGCAGGCTGTGCAGCGAGATGCCGAGGAAAGCCGGCAGCCCCATCTGATGGATGTCACACTCATGCTCTTCGCAGGCGTGGATGAAGACGAAACGCTCCATGACGAAGATCAGTAGAAAGCCGGTCAAAACCGGCCAGCCGATATGTTCCGTGAGAACTCTTCCCGTTTCCGGCAGCATGTGGAAGAAGACGGCGCCCAGCAGGACGCCGGCGCTGAAGCTCAGGAGCAGCGCCAGCGCTCGTTGCGATAGTTCCCGTAGCAGCGGCAAAAAGCCGCCGACGAGGGAAATTATAATCACCGTCGGGAGATAAAACGCTAAGGCCGTCATGTTTTTCCAGCGAGGATCGAAGCTAACATAGCGCGGTAGGCGTGGCAAACCAGGCGCGAAAGGCGCAGAGATAAAGATTCTGCTGAAAAACCCTCCGTTCATCCTTCGAGAGCCTCAGGACGAACGGGGAAGCGATCGAAATCATTGGAGATTTTTCCGTTCATGCGGAGCTTGTCGAAGCATTCTTAGGGTTTTTCAGCAGAATCGATAAAGATAGAGACCGAGACCGAGCAAGAAATTGAATTGGTGGG
>Ga0184627_10000935_pt1 | contig 11516 bp, 15 predicted proteins | sample PLM3_127_b1_FD_133150 | JGI IMG/M metagenome (GOLD analysis project Ga0184627, IMG submission 133150) | Groundwater sediment microbial communities from an aquifer in East River, Colorado, USA - PLM3_127_b1 | ecosystem: Environmental > Terrestrial > Soil > Riparian zone | place: USA: East River...
GATGGGGCCCACGAAGGCGACGGCGTTGGACGGCGCAGAGCGCATCACGGCGCCGTCCGAATCGCGGCCCGCCACCACCACCAGCATGCGGGTGGTGAACAGCAGCGTGGGGTCAATGGGGATAGGGTCATCGGCCGGCTCGCCGTACACCCACTCGATGCGCGGTGCCCCTGGCAGCAAGCAAGCTTCCAGCTGTGCGCTGCGGTCGCTGGTCAGTGGCACGCCACCCTGCTGGTTGAGCAGCATGGTGCGCGAGGCCCCCACCGCTTCCGACGGCGTGGGGGGCGGGAGCAGAAGGTGAGTCAGCACACCGGCCTGCACCGTGTCCACTATCGTGGTGTTGAACTCCAGACCAGGGGCCGGCACCGACGGCGCGGGCTTGGTGACGCGGGACCGCGACACGGTGGAGGACGGCACCATTATGCCGTCGGGCTGGAAGAACACGGAGGCCATGTACCCGTCCGGGTTGTCCAGACTGCTGGCAAGGTCGTGGTGCACCCGGGCGACTGGGATGGGCGCCGCTGCGAGGGTGAACGGGTCCTGCTGGGACCCCGTGCCGCTTCGCGTGCGGGTCTCGATCGGGTCCGTGTCCACCGCAAACTCCCCCACCTCGCGGGGCTCGAACGAGGAGCCGGGGGTGTCCGTATCGATGCGCACGAAGAGGTGGGCGGGGTAGGGCTTGGACGGCTCGAAAAGGTACGTCCAGACGTCGGAGGGGCCATCGGGTATCTGCCGGGTGAGGCTGTCCTGCGGGCCGCCGGTCAGCTCCAGGCCGAACCATGTCCCGTAGTCCGTTATCACGCGCACGCGGTGCGACAGCTCGCAGCCAGTCGTGCGGAACGTCTCAGAGAACGAGGTGAGAGTGGCGTTGTGGTTGAAGAGGCGCCACTCCGTGAAAGAAATGAACACGTTCTTGCTGATGCCGTCATCGACTATGTTTTTGTAGGGGAGGGAGCCCGAAAGGCCAACCAGAAGCCGCGGCCCCGCGACCACGCCGATTATCACTTGCGGGCGCTCTGACGCGGGGCCGGCCGGGCGACCCGTCTGTACCAGCAGGGACGTGTTCTCGCCTATGATGGTAGGCACGGCCGGCGTGGAGATGCTCAGCAGCATCGCCGTTACGCGTTGCGTCGTACCGGAGGGGGCCACAGCAAGAACATCTACCGCGGCCAAGGCCGCGAAGCTGCCTTGGATGTACACGCGCACCGGACCGCCTACCGCGAATATAGGGATCGTTGAGCTGATGAAGCTCACCAGGCCGGTGTCGTCGAGGGCGTAGTCGAAGATACCCACCGTGCCCGTGGTGCCGTCTAGGAGGCCGATGGCGGCGTAGGTGTTGTCCGCGTTGACGTCCACATCGAAGTCCTGGACGCCCCCGGGGGCCAGCTCAATCTCAGCCTCGGCACCGAGCACAGGGTCCAGTACGCGGTACTGGAGCGTGTCGGCTACCCGGTAGAAGCAGTAGAACCGAGGCACCACCCCGGTCAGCCACACGGTGTGCGGCGATTCGATGGCGTCCGCTTCGACAGAGAGGCGCTGCGGAGGCAATATGACAGCCCCGGTGTCGAGGTTCGAGCTGCGCATCCACAGCACCCCGCCCGACAGCCAGGTCTCCATCAGCAGGTTGCCGGTGGCGTAGCTGCCCACCGCGGCGTCGTAGCACTGCACGCTGGCGTCTCCGTGCAGCTCCAGCTCCCGCTTGACCCCTACGGGCGCCGTGGAGCCCAGCAGCTGTTGCCAGGTGTCGGCGCCGTCGTCGAACCCAAAGGCCCCCAAGTGCCCGTAGACCAGCGGCTGCCCGGCCCTGTCGTGCACGCTGTTGAGGCCCAGGGTGTCTCCTGGCAGGCTCAGGCCGGACATTTGCTCGAAGCCGCGCCGCTTTTCGTAGGCCCCCCGCTTATTGAGGAGAGCATTTTCCGCCTTCGACATGAGCGGCCCATCCAGGAGTCGCGGGTCGGCGCTGTCGTCGATGCCTCCGCCCGTGGGAATGGTGATGACCTGCTTCTGTAGTCCGCGCGCCATCAGAACACCGCGATGTCGCAGACGCCGGCGGCGGTTGCTACGAGGGTCAGGGTAGTACGCGTGCGTGCGGTCTCGGCCACCACCACGCCCGACTGCATGTTGACCACCAGCCAGTGGCTCCAGGCCTGCCCGATGGTCACTACCACCGGTGTGGCCCCCACGGCCAAGTCCTCTGCCACGACTCGAAGTTGGGGGACGTCTGGCTTGCCGACCTGCGCCGTCAAGCGCCGCAGCTCGCTCTGCGTACGCTGCTGCACCTGGTCCAGCGTATTGTTTCCGCTGCGCTGGTACGGGACGGTCAACTCCAGAGCCTCTCGACGTAGTCCGGGTAGTCGCTGTCCTCCTGCCCACGCGAAAACTCGACGACGCCGATACGGTCAGGCTCGCCCATGTCCTGCGCCGCGGCCATAGAGGCGATGCGGTCGCGCGCGCGCTCCATGAGCTGCTCGACGGTACCCATGGCTGGGTTCTGCTCGCTGCCGCCCACGTTGAGCACGGCGTACTTGACCGCGTACTCCTCCCAGCCGTTGAAGCCGTCCCAATCGTCAGCGTCTGCACTCAGCTCGGGGGCGAACGGTACGTAGAAGATGCGCAGCGGGATGGCAGACCCCGGCACGGGGGAGAAGTACAGCTGCGGTGATTGGCCGGCGGGGCCAAACACGAGCCGGTAGCGCATGGTGTACGCCGTGCCGGCGCCCACTTCGGCGACCTGGTCCAGCTTGAACCGCCGCAGCGGAATCCAGTTCTGCCCCGCCTGCGCCAGAACGCCCTTGAGGCGATAGAAATCGTCGGGGCATGCTACGGTTTCATTGCCGGCCCCCGTGCTGGCCGCCTGCTCGTTGGTGTACTCGTCACCCGAGGAGTGGTCGAGGATGAGGTCGTAGAGCGCCGCGAGCGCCTGGTTGATGTAGCGGTTGACGGTGCTGTCTGGGAACCGGGCTAGGGCCCCCAGACCTTGGATGCCGGCGCCGTCGCGCACCTCGGCTCGGAGCTGTGCCAAGGTGCGCACGCGCGCCATGGCTCAGCCCTTCAGGACGGCGATGTAGTCGAAGCCCTCATCGGTTTCCAGGTCTTCGACGACGTGCGAGCCCGAGGACTCGTCGGTGTCGTAGACCCGGATGGTGACCGTGCGGGCGCTCTCGTTTCGTACCGTGACGGCAATCAGGTCCCGGTCGGGCGACCGGAGCTGAATGACGCACGACACGAGCGTGATGGCCCCCGCGCCGGGCAGCGTGAGCACGTAGAGCCCCTCGCTGGTCCGGGTGCAGGTGACACCTCGGGGGTTGTGCGAGGCCGCCACGACCGGCGCGGAGGTCTCGTTCCCATCGATGCTGCCCGCGACGACTACGGCGCTAGCCACGTCCTTCGGGAGCAGCGCTCGCAGGGTCTTCTTGAGCCCGGTAATCATCAGCTCACCGATGCGAACGTGATGTTGCCGACTTCTTGGGGCTCGTCGACCACGAGGTCGCCGTACATGGCGAAGCGCACCTCGAAGTCGTCCGAGCTTGCGCCGCGGAGGAGCACGAGGCCGTCGTCGTCCACGAGATGTGGCGCTTCCCCGAGCGACACGAGCCGCTGCGCCGACTTGCGGAGCATCCAGCCCTTGTTCGCGGGGCAATCCTGGTCGGACAGCACCGTTACGTCACCGGCGCCCGTCTGCACCACGAAGCCCCTGTAGAAGATTCGCGCATCGGTCGACTTGACGTCGTTGTAGGTGACCTGCCCCTGCAGCTGCTTCGCCACGCGCGCAGCAATGCGCGGGTTCACGAAGCACACCTCAGGCGCGGCCCCCTCCTGCTGCATGAGAGTGCCCATGTCCTGGATGGCTTCCAGGTCGTCCGAACCGGACGCCGAGGCGTCGAGGCGGATGCCGGACAGCCGGGACACGTCCACGCCTCGGTCGACACCCTTGAAGTCGTCGGATCCGAGAACGGGGTCGGCGTCGGGGCACCAGGCGTTGAACCCGTCAATCTTGAGGGTGTCCGAGGCGCCGTTTGCCGCGTCCCCGCTCTCGAAGAGATGGTCACCGTCCGCCCAGGCCACGGGCGGCGATGCCGGGGCCGCCACCGCCTCGACCACGAGGGTGCCGGCGATGCGGTTGAGCGCCATGATCTCGTACAGCGCACCCGAGTCACGCAGGGCGCCAGTAGGCGTCGCTGCGGCCGCCAGTCGCATGCCCTTCTCGAAGTGCACAGCCTGCGCCGGGTGCGACAGCGTGATGGTCGTCTGCTCGGCGGCCGGCGTGTCGGTGGCGATGCCGGCCACGGCGATTGTACCGCGCGAACCCGAGCCGTCTCCGTAGAGCGAGCCCGAGATGTCGCGCATCAGCTCGTACTGCTTCGCCTTGAAGAGCGCCATGCGCCCATTGAGCAGCGACATCGCTTGGTCCCGAGACGCCTTGAGGAACTCGCGCTCGATGGTACCGACACTGTAGAGCCGGCGCCGTTCGAGGGTGAAGCGCGCCATGGCCACGGGCTTCAGGTTGGCCTGCGCCTTGGCAATGGTCGTGCCCTTGCCGCGTCCGCCGGAGTGGTAGACCGTGTGCAGGAGTGCCTCGCCGGCCCAGTCGGTATCCTTCTGGAGCCAGCCGAGCATCTTGTGCCGCTTGTAGCCGGCTTGCTGCAGGTTCGTGGGGGAGAAGCGCTTCTTGAGCGCATTGGATGCGGATGCGAGGGTGATTTGGGACATGAGCTAAGCGAAGCCTCTTGAAGAAGGCGAGGTCAGAGCGCGGCCAGGAACTCCCTGTCCAGGTCGGCCTCGTCGGGTAGGGTGTACTTGGGTTCGGGTGATTCGGTGGGGCGCCGGGGGCTAGGAGCAGCCTTTGGCGCGGGCCTGCGGACCTTGCTCGCGGCCGGCGCGATGCGCTCGGCCAGCATCCGCAACTGGTTCTCGACCGCTTGCGCGGCGACCTCTTCCGTAATCACTTCGCCGGTCGCCTGGTAGTGGCTCGTGCGGTGCTGTAGCACCATGTCGAGCGCCTCCGGGACGGCCTGCAGCATGACGTAGTCTTCGCTCGCGTCCACCACGGACGCCTTCACGCGTGCCTTCTCGGTGTCCCAGGTGACCTGGGCCTCTGCGCGCTCCCTGTGCTCACGTAGCTGCGCTACCTCGGCCTTGAGGGCCGCTACTTCGGCCTTGTCGGCCCGACCGTCGTCCACCGGAGCCGGCTCGGGCTTCGCCTTTGCCGCCTCCAGGAGTGCCTTGAGGGCCGTCTGGGCGTCGGCCGATAGCCGTGGGGCCCCGCCATCCGGAGCCGCCACGGGGGCCTTGGGGGCCGGCGCGGGGTTCGGTGCGGGAATGCTCGTAGCGGGGTTGGTTTCGGTTGCCACTGTCATTGTAGTGTTCCTTCCGGTTGCATCTGAGGTTCCATGGGGGCTGCAGCCCCCTCTGCCGGCGTCTGTACGCCGGCCATCGCTTGCTGGGCCTGTAGGGCAGCCATGGCCGCCTTCTCTTGCATCTTCACGGCGCCCGCGATGTACTCGCGGAGCAGCTCGCGGTGGTCCTCGGGCACATCCTCCATGTCCGCGGTCAGCTCGTGCCAGGCCGTGGCCACCCTGATGGCCTCCAGCGGGTCCTGGAAGGGTGTAGGCTGCACGGGGCGGCCCTCGTCGACCATCGCCTCTATCTGTCGCTCGATGTTGTCCGTCCCGGCGTTCTCCAGGTCGTACTCGGATTCCAGGTCCGGCATGCCGAGCAAGCGCTTGACCTTTTTCTTGTCGTCCTCGACGCCCATGGCTACCAGGTCGGATACGTAGGCGATGCGGTCGCTCGGGAGGTAGGGCAGGGCCGACACAGGGGCCACGCGGATGACGTAGCTGTCCTTGTCGAGGTCGAGATCCGACCACTTGACGGTGCGCAGGGTGTGCTTGTCGCGGCTGGCCACCACGTCGAAGTCACCGCCGTTGATGTCGGCGGCTAGCTTGCCGAGGCGAAGGTACTGGTGGTAGTTGTCCATCCAGAACCACTGCCACGCGCGCTCGACGAGCGCGTAGCGCATCGTCTCAACCTCGTGGAACAGACGCCGCGCATGCCCAGAAGCGTCTGCGCCGAGGGTGTTCTTGGCCGCGGCACTGTCCAGGCTGACGCCCGCTTGCGCCATAAGCCGCTGAAACTGCAGCTCCACGTGGGCCATGAGCGACTGGCTGACAGGTTCGATCGTATGGAAGACTGGCGGGCTCCCGTGGTAGTGGTTGATGGCGCCCGCGGCGTTGTTCATCCGCCCAGGCTTGGTGCGGGACGCCAGGGAGCTGAGCCACACCTGGAAGTTTCCGTACGGGATGTTCTTCTGCACCTGCGCGAGACTGATGTTGATGTCCACGTGCAGCGTGAGCAGCTCCTCGGCGAGACCGTAGCCCCAGAACCCCGTGCTGGGCTCCGCCCAGTGGAAGAAGGCGAGGGGCGGATCCTCGTAGGGCCACTGCTCGTACTCGTCGCCAGGCGCGGGCGCGGACAACTCGGCGTCGCCGCAGGCCAGGATGCGCTGCCCAGGGGTGTCCCCGTGGGCCACGTGCCACGACTCGATGACCTCCACCACGTCCGCGAGCGGCTCGTTTCCGGGGCTGTCCGTGAAGAGCGGGGCCGGGGCCTGCCGGATGGCTTCCTCATGCTCCGGATAGTCCGCGATGACCTGCGCACGCGGAAGAACCACGCGATGAAAGTACGTCTTGGGCTTGCGGTCGCTGCCTGGGATGACGTCTACGAAGACCTCGCGCGGATGCACGCGGTCTGTCTCGATATGCGTGCCCTCTAGGCGATGCTTGAAAATGCCGGTACCGAAGCGGCAGGCGTCGACGAAGACCTTGCCGCTGTGCCGTTCCAGGCCCGAGCGGTACTGTTCGGCCTCGACCCAGCGCTCCTGCAGCATTGCCTTTTTGCGGTTGCTGCGGTTGGCGCCGAAGGTCTGCGCACGCCCGTGCGGGCGGCTGTGTGCAATGCGACTGGCAATGGTGTCGATTGCCATCTTGATGCCGTTGAGGATGCTGCCCGGGGCCCGTTTGCTACGGCGATCTGTAGAGTCGCGGTTCTCGTAGAGCTGTTCGAACCGACGATAGTCGTTGAGGCGGGTCTGGTCCTGTGACTCCAGCCAATGCAGACCCGCGGCGCACGCGTGGGCGCGTGCCGCCGGCTCCTCTTCTTCCCACCAACGGACCCTCTTGGCGTCCTGCGGAATCACTGGCAGAGCCCCGCTGCCCGCGCCTGACTGAGGCTGAGGCCGCCCCAGCCGTCCCACTTACCCTGGTCCTCGTCACCGCCATCCGCGGCGGAGGGCTCGGGCAACAGCCGTACCTCCAAGTCGCCATCTCGGAAGTAGCTGACTCCCTGGGCCTTGAGGACGTCGAGCAGGGCGGATAGCTTGACAGGGTCGGTCACGACACTATAGTGTATGAGACCGTCCTGCAGGCAAGGCGTCCTGCTGATGGTCCCTCCGCCCGGGGAGGCGCGGCCCCGGAAGCGGAGGACTATCCGGCGTACCCCTGCCGGGCCCACGACAGCCATGGGTTCTCGCCGTCTGGCGGGTGGAGCTGGTCCTCTAGTTGTTGCACCAAGCGGTCATCGCGCTCGCGGTGCCACTTGCTCGTGCCGGGAGTCGGCCCCTCGATGGCGTCTTCCCCGAACGGCAGGGTGTCGCGCCAGGCGTACGACAGGGCGTCGGCCAGATGGTCCTGCTGCCGGGCCGTCAGCTCGTATCGGTTGCGGGCCAGGGCGCGGGCGTCCCACTGCAGGCGCGGGAGCTGCTCGCAGAGGGCCTCGTTGCGGGGACGCACGATGGTAAGGGCGCCGGAGTGGATGACGTCGTTGAGCATCCGCAGGTGTGCCGCCTTCTGGCTCTTCCGCGCAGGCGTGACGCTGTAGCCGAAGATGCGATTAAGCTCCTCGACGATTGCCTTCCCGTACCCGCCGCTGTCCGCTACGATCGAGGCCAGGTCGTACTCCTCCTGAAACTTGTCGATGGCAACGCCCACGTCGGGCGTCAGCATCCCGACCTCTTCCCAGCTCTCTACGACGACTACCCGGTGCAGCTCGGCTGCGTGGGCCAGGAGCACGAAGGCCGAGGGGTGTACGAAGCCTAGGTCAATGCCCAGGGTATACACCCACTCCTCATCGGGCCGCGGCTCCCAGGACTCGACGAAGTTGACGTCCCGCAGGTTGAAGACCAGAGCCCCTTCCTGCCGAATCCACTGCCCCTCGTACTCTCGCAGGTAGGCGGGGGTGCGGCCGCCGTATTCCTTGCGGCGCTCGGCAAGGTACTGCTCGACATCCAGCAGGTAGGGGTTGTCGCGCGCCGTCCAGTGGTGGTGCGAGCCTTTCTTGTCGCGGATCCACTCGTAGAATGGTCCGGCACAGGCCGCGTTGGGCGTGCCGGTGCATGTAAACTGTGCCGCGTCCCCGAAGTCCATGAAGAGCGGCTGGATGACCTGCTCGTACAGGTAGCGCAGCCCGGGGCCGCAGAGCTGCGCCTCGTCGACGTGCACGTTTGGGTAGCGTGGCCCGCGGTACTTGTCGACTTCCTTCTCCGTACTACAGCCGCGGAGCAGAAGGCGATACCCGTTAGGGAACAGCACGTCACCGGTGTGCTCGAAAAACCTCAGCTTCGTGCCCGTGAGCTGCGCGAGCTGCTTGAGCGGCGGCCAGATGATGGACTTGGCGCTCTCCCGGCTCTGCACCACGAAGAGCCCCATCTCACCGGGGAACATGTGGGCCCGCTCGAAGACCTTACGGGCCACGCCCATGCTCTTGCCCCCGCGACGGCCGGGATCAGCCAGCAGCATAGGGCTTTGGTCGGCCACGAAGGCGTCCTGCGCCTTGTGCGTGCCGTACAGGCCCCGCAGCTTGCGCTGCGGTCCTAGGCGCCGCTGTAGCTCGGCAGCAGCCTCTTGTACCCCCAGGCTCGACTCAGGCGATTTCGCAGCGGGCGACATTCGACATCGGCACGAAGCAGAGCTTGCCCGCTTCGGTGTAGTACACCCGATCTTCGTCGCCTTGCAGGAACGGACCGCCCTTGTCTGGCGTCAGGCGTCGGATGGAAGTGCGCCCGATGGGCACCCCGTCTACCAGCACGGCCAGGGCCAAAGTCACCACGCTGTTGCTTTTGCTCACGTCGCCTCCAGAGGAATCGCCGGTCCAAGGCCCCACGAAGTGGGCAGGTCGATGTATGGCAGATAGGGGTCGTAGACCCACTGCTTGAGCGGGTATGCCTTGTCGGCGGCCAGGCAAGCCTTGCGGTAGTCGGCCACCACCATGGTGCGGTGGGTATAGAACACCACCCCCGGCTTCTCGATGTCGAGGATTGCCGTCATCAGTGCGCGCGCGAGGCCGCCGCGGCGATACTTGCCGCGCGTGTAGAGGTAGTGCAGGATGAGGCCGCCCGAGGTCTTCTCGCAGCAGGCCCAGCCTACGATGTAGTCCGGGTCGTCCCGGCGTACCAGCACCATCAGAAAGGCGCGCTTCATCAGCGCGCGGATGATGCGCTCATGCCGCCCATAGTAGATTTTGTGCGGCACCCCGCGGACGGCCAGGCCGTCTCGGTAGGACTCAAGCCACGTGCTTCGGATGAAGTTGAGGTCGGACTTCTGCGCCTTGCGCAGGTCGACCGTGTGGGCTTCTGCTGCCCTGCTCTCGTTGGTCACACCGCAGTGTGGGGGGCCGGGAGAGGGACTCGAACCCCCGTCGTCCCGCTTACAAGGCGGGGCTCTGCCAGTTGAGCTATCCCGGCTAACGGTGGAGGCTGGACGGAGTTGAACCGCTACGCCAAAAGGCAACGGGTTTACAGCCCGCCGAGGGCGCCGGCCCTCTAATCAGCCTCCAGAACTAGGCGCTCTTTGGTGGCTCGGGGTCCACCCACACGCCCAGGTCAGCCCCCGCCTCGGGCTCGTCCAGGTCGGCGTCGGGGTAGTCCATCATCCGGTTCATCGCCTTCTGGGTGTCCCGGCAGTGCCTCTCGCACAGCAGCCAGATGACGTTGCCCACGCGCAGGGTCTTCGTCGCCTTTCGCCTGCAGTCCACGCACCTCATTTTTCCTCCGGAAAACAGGCGCGCAGCGACCGAATCACCAGGCGCCAGACGTTGTAAGACAACCGTGGGTAGTTCTTCACGTCACCCGTACGCACGGGCGTCGGACGCCGCTTGTCCGTGGCGTCGTCGTCCCCGTGCAGCCATGGGCACGCCGAGACGCCGCGGCGGCAGACAGCCGCCTCGTAGTCACCGCGGGCGCAGCCGGCTCCAACCTTCTTGATGTAGCACCGGCCGATCTCGCGACTACGCGACTCTTGTCCCCAGGGCCACATTTCTATCTTGACGACTAGCAGGGCACGCCCCCTCGCAGCAGTGGCGCCACTCGCGAGAGGTTGGGGTACGCCGCCGTGGGGTTGGCATAGCGCACAGGGGTCATCGACAGCTCCCCTCTGCCTCGCGCACGATTTCGAGCAGCTCTTCCCGGGTGTACTGCGAAGCGTCCCGGCGCTGCGTGCGGTCTTCCTTGAGCAGGCCGACGAGCGTCTTCGAGAGGCTGTTGAGCGCCTGCACCTCGTCTGGGCTGAGGTACGACCTGGCGAGGTAGTAGCGCACCTGCCGCTGCACTACCTGCACCATGCCGTCTACGATTTCGCCTATTTCGGGCTGCAGGACGATCTGCGGGGTGGCCCGGCGCGTGGGGGTGGCAGTCGTACCGTCGTCCTCCCCAGGCGCGTCGGCCAGGATGGATGCGGCGCGGGTGGCGAGGGAATCCATTGCCTTCTCGTTCATGCCTCGCCTTCCTGCAGAGAGGCGATGGCTCTGTCGTACCGGCGCAAAACGGTGCTCACACGGCGGCAGGTATCGTTGACCTTGAAGACTCGGCCGAGGTTGCCGAAGGCGGCAATCAGGGCGTCCTCTGCCAGCGGCCCCGCGTGCACCGCTCGCAAGGCGCCGAACGCGCACCAAGCCGCGGCACAGGGGCTTTCGGCGGGAACCCGCTGACCATTCCGGTCAACGGCCCAGCTTTTCTTACACCAGCCGCCCTTCGCGGCAAGCAGGCTGCGGGCCATGCGCAGCTGCATCGCGGCTACCTTCCGTTCTCGCGCACCCGCCTTCTCGTTCATGGTGCCACCTCCACTCCAATATGGCCACTCGCCTACCGGTGTCAAGCCCCGCACGGCCGTTTTACCGAGACCGTCGCACGGCACACCCGTCCCTAAAGTGCGAAGCCAGGCGAGCCTTCGGCTATCGACCGCTCGGGCATGCGCGGCCCAAAGCCGCCGCGCATGCCCTCGGGTAGTGAGAGCCGCGGGGTCACTGCTAATCAAGAAGCTTTCAGCTTAGCATACTTTTCGGTCAAAGTCAAGCGGAATCGACATGGGAGGCGAAGATGTCACAAAAGTGTGCAGGGGACGTACAGTTGGGGAAAGTGGCAAGGGGACGCGTGGGGGTGAGTACCACCCCCGCCCCGCTTCCCCGCGGCCCCGATAACCCTGCCCGCGGCGGACGCGGCGCCCTGACTTTACCCATCTGTAAAGACC
>Ga0184627_10000936_pt1 | contig 11511 bp, 12 predicted proteins | sample PLM3_127_b1_FD_133150 | JGI IMG/M metagenome (GOLD analysis project Ga0184627, IMG submission 133150) | Groundwater sediment microbial communities from an aquifer in East River, Colorado, USA - PLM3_127_b1 | ecosystem: Environmental > Terrestrial > Soil > Riparian zone | place: USA: East River...
CATGCGTATCGTCCGCGGCTACAAGGGCACGGCCGATATTCGGGTGGCGGTGGAGTCGGGCGAAGTCGACGGGCTGTGCGGATTTTCCTGGGCGTCGGTACGCACCACCTGGCGCAAGGCGATCGAATCGGGGCAGGTTATCGTGGTGATGCAAAACGCGCCGAAGGCGCACGCCGACCTGCCCAAGGTGCCGCTCGCCATCAGCTTCGCCAAGACCGCGGAGGCCCGCCAATTGATCGAAGCGGGGGTTCACCAGCCGAGCAGTTTGACTTACGGTTATTCGCTGCCGCCGGGCACGCCGAAGAATCGCGTGCAAGCGCTGCGCAAGGCCCTTGCCGATACTCTGAAAGACGGCGATTTCCTACGCGACGCGGGCAAAGCGAATCTCGAGATCGCCCACGCGTCGGGCGAAGAGATCGAGCAGAGCATTCAACGGTTGTTCAATACCGATCCCAAGGTCGTGGCGCAGCTGAAAGAGATTCTGAAGTAGCGAAGCAGGCGCTGGCGGCGGCTTCTAAATCTACCAGCAGGCTGCTGAAAAACTCCATCGGAGTCCTTCGACGGTGCTCAGAGCCCGCCCTGAGTCTATCGAAGGGACGAACGGAGGGGTTTTGATATCATTAGAGAATTTTCCGTTCTGCTGAGCTTGTCGAAGCATGAGCTTCTCGAAGCATTCCGAACCTTTTTTCAGCGACCTGCTAGAGGATCGCCTTGACCGACGAGCGCTCCTTCATTCGCATGAGCCATGCACCGAGCCGCGGCAAAGATGGCGCCGGCAGCGCGCCGTAGGATTCCATGCGCAGGAATCGCGGCAAGATGGCGATATCCGTCAGGCTCAGCGCGCCCAGGAAATACAACTTATCGCCGAGTGCCTCTTCGAGATACTGGAGAAGGTCGCGCAAAGCTCGTTGTTTCTCCGCGATCACGCTGGCATCGCGCACGGATGCGTTTTTCAGCATCTCGCCGCGCAGCGCCCAATAGGGCTCGTGCAGGTAATTGAGCGCGTAATCGACCAGCACCCGGCCGCGCCCGCGCAGGTAGGGATCCTTTGGGGTCAGGAGAGGATTGGGATATTTTTCGTCGAGGTACTCGTTGATAATGCAGGACTCGAAAAGCACTTTGCCGTCGTCGTCGATCACCGGCACCTTGCCGTAGGGGTTGAGCTTCAAGAACTCCGGCCGCTTCTGCTCCTTCTTGGCCAGGTCCAGGGTCACCCGGCTGTAGGAAAGCCCCTTCTCATGTAGCGCGATTTTCACCCGGTCGCTGTTCGACGACGGCACCGCGTCGTACAAAATGATCGCCATGAATCTTCTCCCGGCTTCTTGAGATGAGTTTCTTTTAACATTGCCGGAGCGGTCGCGACAAGAAAAAAATAATTTTTACCAGAGGGGGTCGGGAGTCCTGATCCGGAAAGACTCCCGACCCCTTTCCGAAGATCCGTGGTCTAAATGCGCAGACCCTTCGTGTCCTTCGTGTGCTTCGTGGTGAGAATCTCCCGCTTATTGTTTTCTCGGCTTGCTGACCAGCACCACCGAACCGATGATCAGACTGGCGGCGAACAACGTGCGCGCGGTCATGGGTTCGTCGGCGAGGAAGTAACCCAACAACACCGCCACCAGCGGGTTGACGTAAGCGTAGGTGGCGACCAGCGGGGTTGGCGCCACGCGCAGGAGCCACGCGTAGGCGACGAAAGCGCAGGAGCCGATCACCGTGAGATAAACCAGCGCCAGAGCCGAGCGCTGCGAAACGGCGGCGGGATCGAAGACGCTCCACTCGCCAAGAGCGATCGCGATGATGATCTGCGCTATGCCGCCGGAGAGCATTTCCATTCCCGTGGCGAGAAGGGGCGAAGCGGGAAGCGGCGCGTTTCTCGCGTAAAGCGATCCGATCGCCCACAAAATTGAGGCGAGCACCACCGCCGCCGCTCCCGCAAGGTTCATCGCGCCGGCGTTGCCGGCGCTCCAGCCGATGAGCAAGGCGGCGCCGCAAAAGCCGATCAGGATGCCGAGGGCGGACTTGAAGCCAGGCCTTTCGCCGCCCGGACGCAGCGTATCGATCAGCACCATCCACAGCGGAACGGTGGCGACCAGGAGCGCGGAGAGGCTCGATGGAATGAATTGCGCGGCCCAGACCACGCCGCCGTTGCCGCCGACCAGGAGAAAGATTCCGATGATCGCCGCGTTGCGCCATTCGAGCAACGTCGGTTTGGTATCGCCCGCGGCCCGGCGCCAAACGAGCAGGCAGCCGCCGGAGACGATGAAGCGCGCCGCCGCCATGAGAAAGGGCGGCGTGGTTTCGACGGCGAAGCGGATGGCGAGGTAGGTGGAGCCCCAGACCAGATAAACGACCGCCAGTGCCGACCAGACCGCCAAGAGCGAAGCGCGGTATTCATCGGAACGAGATATGGGCTGGGTCACGCGAAAGCGCCTTCCAGTTCAAGCAGCCACCGTTTGGCCTTGAGCCCCGATCCGCCGCTGTAACCGCGCAACGCGCCGTCGCTCGCGATGACGCGGTGACAGGGGATGACGATGGGGACCGGATTGCGCGCCAGCGCCTGCCCGACGGGCCGGCTGGAGCGCGGCCGGCGCATTGCTTCCGCGACCCGATGATAGGTCCATACCTCGCCGGGCGCGATGCGGCAGGTGACTTCGAGCACAGTTTTCTGAAACGGCGTTAACGTCGAAAGATCGACTGGGAGATTGAATCGGCTCCGCTTGCCGGCGAAATACTCGCTAAGCTGCGCCATGACCCGTTCCACCGACTGCGGATTTTTCTCCAGGCGCGCGCGCGGATCGAAGCGCTCGAGAAATTCGGCTTCGCCACGGCCAAAATCCACGGCGCAGAGTCCCCGGCCGCTCACGGCGGCGTAAAGTCTCCCCAACGGGGAGCTCATTTCGCCCCACTGGATCAACGGCGCTTCATCCGTGAGCCACTTGGCGAGCCTTGCCCGCGAATGGGTGAGAACCGTCGGCGCAGGATCGCCGAGCGCCGCGCGTAGCTGTTTTACCACCGCATGATCAGTTTTTAGGGTTCGTGCCGTCATCGTTACTCCTTTAGGGCCAGACGCAAGCGGCGAATCGCCTGGTAAACATTGGCCCGCGCGCTCTCCTGCGAGCAGCCCAGAATTTGTGCGATCTCAGAATAATCCAAGTCTTGAAGATAACGCAGCGTCACGCAGGACTTTTGCCTGGCCGGCAATTGATTCACCAAAAAGCGCAGCCGTCGATCGATCTGCCCGTGGGACGCTGAAATGTCGCTCGCGCTTCCAAACGCCGCAGCCACGCTCGCCAACGCGGCGGCCTTTCCACGTCCGTCTTGAATTTGCCGCAACCGGCTGTAAACGCGGTTGGTGGCGATCTTGTAGAGCCAGGCCCTGTGATTGGTATTAGCCCGCAGGCGCGAGAAACTTCGGTAGGCGCGCAGATAGACCTCCTGCACGAGATCCTCCGCTTCGGTTTTTCTATCGCTGCTCCGATCGCTCGCGAGCAGCCGCCAGACATAGGCGAAGATTTCGTCGTGATGACGTTCGATCAGTTCCTCGAAGCGGAGCGCCATGCGGTGATCCTAGCCGTTAACGGTATAACCTCCAACGCGCCGCTTTGTGAAATCTGTCCGGGATAGTACTTAGGAGAAAGGCCCGCGCGGTCTCGTTAGCGCCAAGGAACCGATGCCGCAAACCTTCAATCGGAGCCCGCGCTTAGCGCCGCGCTTGAAGAGAACCTCGAGCCATCAAGCCTCGGGCGCCATGTTTTTCTTTTTGAGCTCTTCGATGGCGTTGGCAGTCTTTGCGAGCGCGCCGGCCCCCATGCCCTTGAGCACGTGGGACGCCTTGGTGAATTGGATGTCGTCGTAGGACACGACTTCGATGCGATTGCCCCAGGGGTCGCGGAAGTTGAGCCGATCGTTGATGCTCTTGATACCGAGTCTTTCCAGGGCGCCGCGCACCGGCTCGCGGTCATCGACGACGAAACCGAAGTGGCGCTTGTCGTCCGGCCCCTGGGTCTTGCCGAGCGCCAATTGGACGAACTGGTCGCCGAGATCGATGAAGGCGTTGTGGTCGCTCTTGCCGCGCAGCTTGAAGTCGAAAATCTTCCCGTAGAATTCCACCGCCTCGTCCAGATCGCCGACTTCCAGGACCACGTGATTGATGCCCAACGCGCGCACCTTTTTTTCATTGCTCATGGTAACCCTCCGTGGACTGACTTGCTCGCTCGATGCCCTTGGGTGTAAAACCTATGCACTTTACTATTCCTTATCGCGAAGGGGAACAAGAGTGGAAGCGACGATCTTGGAGAGCTCTGAGGCGGCGGCTTGGATTGCGTCCGGCCCCCGCGCTTCGAAGCGGAGGTAAGACATGCGCGGACTTAAACCCTTAAATCTTGCGCTGACGTTGATCCCGGGAATCCTGTCGTTATGGCTCTGCGCCCGACCCGCGATGTCCCAGACCTCCTACTACGCCGGCAAGACGATTATCATTGTACGGGGCGGCGGACCGGGCGGCTCGGGCGAGTTTCAATCGCGCGCGCTGATGCCCTATCTGAAGAAACATATTCCTGGAAACCCGACGATCGTGATGGAGTTCATGGACGGAGCGTCGGGCAGAAAGGGCGCGAATTATATTTACACGGCCAAACCCGATGGACTGAAAATCGGTTCGGCCGGAGCGATGATCCCAGGGCCGATACTCGGGCTGCCGGGCAGCAATTACGACATCGATAAATTCATCTACATCGGCTCGACGGAAACCGGCAACCCCTACGTATTTTTCACCCGTAAGGCGGCGGGTCTCGATAGCCTCGACAAAGTGCGGGTCACTCCAGGCATACGGATTGGCGCGCAATCCGTGGGGCATTCGGTCTACGTGACCGCGCGCATGTTCGCCCAACTGTTGAATTTCAGGGAGCCCAAGTTCGTTGTTGGTTTCAACGATCCGGAAATGGACGTCGCCATCGCCAACGGCGAACTCGATGCGCGTACGACGAGCAATCTCGATACCCTGTTGCGAAAAGAAATGCGGGACCAGGTGCATTTTCATGCGATCATCACGAATCCCAAGGGGCGTTCCGATCCGCGTCTGGCCGGCCTGCCGGACTTAGACGCCTTTGGGAAAAATGAAAAAGAGCGCAAGGTGATCGATCTGTTCCGCGCCTTCCAAGTGCCGCGCTGGCCGCATCATCTCCCGCCAGGGACGCCGCCGGAGTTGGTGAAAATTCTCCGTGAGGCGATGGAGAAGACTTTCAAAGATCCCGGCTTTCAGCAAGAATTCAAAAAACTGATGGGCCGGGAGCCGACGCCTCTCACTGGAGAGGAAGTCGAAACATTGGTCAGGGAGCTACCCCGCGACCCCGAAGTCATCGCGCTTTACAAAAAGCTCGCCGAGTCCGGCCCGCTCCCGCCGCGCTGACGGAGCGGACTACAGATCGGCGGAGAAAACAGCGCCGATTTGGGTCCTATCCAGGTCCAGGTCGAGGACTTTCTCGACCAGCTTCGCGCACGCGACCGTAACCCTCATTTCTCCAGCAATCGCTTCATGTGCGCGACGACCTCCGCGGGTTGCGCCATGACTTCGCGGGCGAGCGCTTCGAGCTGTTCGCCGGCGACCGGTTCGATATCCAATTTTCGTTCTCTGGCCTGGGCCTGAAAATCCGGGTCGGTGAGAGTTTCTTTGAAAGCGCGCTTAATCATTAACAAGCTTAGGAAGTAGTTTTATTGTGATGCTTTTCGATTTCTTCCAGCAACTCGTCGATGCTAAAGCGGGAAAAATAGTCTCTGCGCCATTGCTGATAATCAAACGGTTCGCGCGAAACTAACGCGAGAAAGCGCAAAGAATCTACCGGGCCGAGTTTGTCTGCCAATGCTTGGACAGCCTGCTGACGCAATTCCTGTTCAGTAAGTTGCTTAGCCATTTCGTATTACCTCCTGCAAGTATGCCACTGGGTTGAGAACACGTAAAGCCAAACCCAAACGACGCGCCCTCCTCAAGAATACATCATCGCAAGTCAGCAAGACACCGACGCCGGCGGCTTCAGCACAGGCCAAGTGCACAGAATCCATGGCGGGAATGCCTTGGCGAGTGAGCTGCGTCGCTCTCTCCTTGATACCATCATCCAGGGAAATTCATCGTTCCGCTCTTCCTTCCCATAGCGCAATTTCGTCTCGCCGGTCCGGCATGGGATGCTTTTCGTTTTCAAAAGTGAGCGCCCACGACCACACTAAAGAATCGTTTCCGCCAATAATTCGCCTCAAGATTGATAAGACGGCTTCAGTTTCGCGACGGACCCGCTCTTGACTTTGGTCATCGAAAGGACGGTTGAAACAGTTGAGATCGATATATAGCCGCATCCTACTCTAACCTCGGTATTGGAGTGTTACTTCAACAACAGTTGTTACTTCGCATTTGGCTTAAAACCCAACGCTCCCTGCAACCTCGATCCTTCAATCTCCTGCACGTCCTTTCCGCGGTGCTTTGGAAGGCGCCGCACACACGATGCAGCAGCAGCGGCCACGACGGCTCTGACATTTTCGAGACGCGGCTGTAACGGTCATTTCTCCAGCAATCGTTTCATGTGCGCGACGACGTCCGCGGGTTGCGCCATGACTTCGCGGGCGAGCGCTGCGAGCTCTTCGCCGCCGACCGGGTCGATATCCAATTTTCGTTCTTTGGCCTGGGCCTGAAAGTCCGGGTCGGTGAGGGTTTTCTTGAAAGCGGCTTGAAGAAGCCCGGCGCGCTCCCGCGGCAGGCCCGGCGAGCTGACGTAGGGCCGGCCGAACGCCCCCACCGCGAGTATGATCGTCGCGAGGCGTTTTCCCGTCTCCGGCGTCTTATGTTCGTTCATGAGTTCCCAGATAGTCGGAACGTCAGACAGCCTCGGGTCGCGCTTTTTACCGGTTTGCACCAATACGCGGACAAAACCATTTTTGAACCAGCCGATGAGCGGCTCGCGTCCGAAGAGGGTTTCCAGCGAGATGCCGCGGCATTGGATCTCTTCCCGCTCCACCGCCAGGTCGACTTCAGGCCCGTCCTTGTAGCCGGTGAGGGTATTGAATTTCGCGCCGAGGGTTTCCTCTAATAGGTTTCCGGTATAGTAGCCCGTCGAAGCGGTCCCGGTGGCGCCGCATTTCGGCGGAACGGACGCCTTGCGCACGTCGTGAATCGTCTTGTAAGGAGTGTTGGCGCGGATGTAGATGATCTGTTCGACCTGTGTCGGCGTGCCGAGCCAGGTAAACTTCGGCCAATCGAACTGAACTTCTTTTCTTCCGACCAGCTGATCGAAGTAGAGCCCGGCGCGAAGCCCTCCGAGTGTGAGGCCGTCGGGCTTGGCGACTTTGTAAACGTAATTGGCGGCGATCATCGCGCCGGCGCCGGGCATATTTTGGACGATGATATTTGGATTTCCCGGAATATACTTCCCCAGGTACCGGGCGATCATGCGCGTCCAGGCGTCATCGACGCTGCCGGCGCCGTAGCCGGCGACGATTCTCAGGGTTTTGTCTTGATAGAAGGGCGCTTGGGCCGGCGCATGATCCGATAAGATAAGCACGAGAGCGAGAACTACGAAGAGTTTGTTCATGGCAACCCTCCCCCGTGCGCGCATGGTTCGCCCCGAGCATAGCGAGTTTGCCCTGCGCCGTACAAGAGCGCGAAGCGAGAAAAGAATATACCGCGGAGACCCAGCGCGGCAAAGCCGCAAACGAACACTCAAGATAATTTTCACCACGAAGGCACGAAGGTCACGAAGTTTAAGACTTTTGACCTCCGAATGCTTCGTGTCCTTCGTGATCTTCGTGGTGAGATCAGATTTTCACGTCGGTCCCACAACTTGAGGTCGCTTAGCCAACAAATTTGCGCAGGCCGGGGAAACTTTCATGGCTAGTAATGTGAAGCTCACTCCTCCGGCTTGAAATCCAGCATTCCCTGAAATTCCAGACCTTCGATCTCCTGGAGAGTCTTTCCGGCGATGCCCTGGAGGTCGCCGTACATGCCGACGGTAGCTTGCATGACGCGGTCGATCTGCTCATCGCGCTTGGCCCATTGGCGCGTGATCGCTTTCTTTTCCGCGTCCAAGTCCCTGTTCATGGAGGAGAAGGCTTCAACGATCGCTTGAACTCGCTGGCGGAAGCGCGGCCCGGTGAGATAACCGTAAACCATCTCCATCTTGGTTTGTTGGCCTTCGGACGCCTGACGCGCGGTGGCGACTTCGATCAAGGATTGACGCAGCGACATGGCGACGGGGAGGGCGACTTTCGGATCGGCAACCCAGACGCCGTCCACGTAGCCGAACGTTTCGACGTCCTTGGGCAGGGCTTGGCTCACGATCACGGCGATCTCAGCCTTGGCGGCGCGCTGGTCTTCGCGCAGCTTGGGCAGCCAGCCGTCGCTCCAGTTCTTGGTGCGTTTGGATTCCCAGAGAATCGTGCCGCACTGCTGGCCGAGGGGACCGGTGACGCGCTGGAGCACGTCGCCGCCGAACTCGCCCTTGGGCACGGGCTGAATCGTGTCGCGCGGAAACTTCGCCGTAAGCAGCGCTTCAAGCTCCAATTCTTGAACCTCTCCTTGAAGTTGCTGCGAGCCTTGCTCGGCGCGGCGCTTTAAGTCTTCGATCTGCTTTTGCATGGCGGTGATCGTCTGGTCTTTTTCCATCACCTTGAGCTTCAGTTCCTCTTCCGCTTCTTTTTTGGCTTTGTCTCGCTCAGCGCTTAAATCGGCTTGCACTCGCTTGGCAATGGTCAGCTCCAACTCGCGCTTGGCGTCGTCCAGCTCGCGCTGCTTGCGGATCAACTCGGCTTGAGTCTGCTGGGCCGCCGCAAGCTTTGCATCCCTCTGTTTCAATATCTCCTGAAGCATATTGATTTCTTTGGCTTTCTGATCGAGGTCATTGCCGAGCGCGAGCTTCGCCTTTTGCGCCTCTTCGGCGCCGATGCGGGCGCGCTCCTGCTCAAGTTTCTGGGCAACCTGCTGATCGAATGTCGCCTTAGCCCTTTCAAGAGATCGGACGCTTTCGGTGAGCGCCTGTTCACGCTTCGCCATGTCAGCGTCCTTTTGCACGAGGCGCTGCTCGTAGTCGCGACGGACGGATTCGAGCAGCGGCGCGGCGAGGGAGTCGGTCAATTTGATCTCGCTCTTGCACTGGGGACAAACGATGGTCGGTTCCGCCATGGAGTTCTCCTTGAATGGCCCGGATCGTGAAACGGGAGGCGCGAAAAAATCTTAGCGAAAATGACTCGACCCGCCAAGTTCATTCCCTTATCACAGCGGCTCGTTGCTTGACAGGATGTGTAGGTCGTGTGATTTTCCTTCGCGTTTATGATCTAGTGTCCCCTTCGGGGATGGTGGAAACCTCGCGCCCCTTCGATCCTTCGACCAGGCTCAGGACAGGCTAAGCTCAGGGCATGCTTTAGGCGAAGCACGGTGTCATTTCGACCCCTTCGGCAGGCTCAGGATAAACTCCGGGAGAAATCTTACATCAAGGGACAAGACCCTTCGCGGAGTTTACCCTGAGCATAGCCGAAGGGTTCAGGGTGACTCACTGATCGCGGGGGAGCGCAGGCTATCCTCGGCTTGTAGCCGTACGGGGACGAACCTCCCGGCTTAGAGCTGGGAGTGAGTCAGTTTTCTCAAACGTTTGCTTTTCGTGGAGGCTGAATGAATTTGCTACGACTTTTTCGGGCCGCCGGCGAGATCGCGGGAGCATTGGCAACGCACCCGCGGCTGAGCTTTCGTCGTCTGCGCAACTTGGCGCAACCGCTGCGCGGAACTCTCTTCGCGGAAGATTGGCAGCCCCCTGCTGCCGTGGAGGGATTGCGGGGAAAGCCGCCGGAACTCGCGGGCGTCGGATCGACCAACCCGCTGCGGGCCTATTTCGAAGCTCACACCGAAGGGCGAGGCATCTGGAAGTGGGACCACTATTTCGACATCTACCATCGTCATTTGAGCCGGTTTATCGGCCGGGAAGTTCATGTGCTCGAAATCGGAGTCTACAGCGGCGGCAGCCTGGAAATGTGGAAGGAATATTTTGGCCCCAACTGCCGGATCTACGGTGTCGACGTCCAAGAGGCCTGCAAAGCCTACGAGGATGAGCGAACCAAAATTTTTATCGGCAGCCAAGGAGACCGGCGGTTCTGGAAAAATTTCAAGAGCCAGGTTCCCCGACTCGATGTTCTGATCGACGACGGCGGCCACCACACCCATCAACAGATCGTCACGCTGGAGGAGATGTTGCCGCACCTTCGGCCCGGAGGCGTCTATTTTTGCGAAGACGTGGTCGGATCGCTCAACGGCTTTGCAACTTATGTATTCGGGCTTGCCGATAAGTTGAATGAAAAAGGTGTGCGAGATCGAAGCCTGTTTCAGCAGGCCATCGCGTCAGTTCATCTATACCCTTTCGTCGTCGCCATCGAGAAGCACGCCGCTTCGCCGCGGCCGTTTATGAATCGCAGGACGGGAACCGAATGGCAGCCATTTTACAAAAAGATTCCCGCCCCGCCCGGCGCACAATCGCCGCGGCGTGAAACCTAAACCCGAATATTCATGCGTCCAAGTAAAGCGCCAACTCACCGGTGTCCGAGGGGAGAAGCCTGGAGGGAGAAGGCACCCAGACGTAACGTTGCGTTAACTTGTCCGCACTCGGTCAATTGCTTACTTGTTCTCACTGCTGTTTGATCCGAACGAGCGGTTCGCAATCCACTTCAAGGCAGAGGTCCATTGCCTTCTCCCGGAAGGCTTTTTCCCTCGGTCACCGTCTACTATGAATAATGCGGGCTAAGTACGCCCCAGGCGAAAAAACTCCACGGCGTTGCCGCACACCATTTTGTACTTTTCGTCTGCGGGCACACCGGCGAAGTTTTTTTCTATGACGCGCAGCGATTCCGGCCAGTCGGATTCTTGGTGCGGAAAGTCGGAGCCCCAAATGAGCCGGTCGACGTTGATCTTGTGGCGCAGCTCGACGCCGACGGGGTCGTATTGAAAGCCCCAGAGAAAATGCTCGCGAATATATTCGCTAGGCATGCGGCGCAGCGGCTTGAAGCCGAGCAGCCGCTCCGCCCAACGATAATGCCGGTCGTAGCGCACGTCGGCCGCCTGGAGAAAAAAGGGAATCCAGCCGATCTGGTTTTCGGCGAAGAAGACGCGCAGCTTGGGATAGCGATCAAACAAACCGGATAGAACCCACTGCACCGCGGCGATCGAGCCATTGCCGCGCACGGGACCAAAGCGGCCGACTTGATCGACGAGATCGTGCGTGAGCTTTTTCATCACCTCGTCCGGCTCGTTGGGATATTTAAACAATGGACCGGCGCGCACGCCGGAACGCTCGAGGTCGACATGGATGCTGACTGGCATGTTCAAGTCCAGCGCCGCGGCCCAGAAGCGGTCGTCTTCAGCGGAAGGATAAGATTTGCCGCCGGGAAATCCCTGGAGCAGGACGGTCTTGAGCCCGACCTTGGCGCAGTATTGCATCTCGTCGATCACGTCCACGAGGTCATCCGTGAGCGGCAAAATGCCCACGCCGACGA
>Ga0184627_10000938_pt1 | contig 11507 bp, 11 predicted proteins | sample PLM3_127_b1_FD_133150 | JGI IMG/M metagenome (GOLD analysis project Ga0184627, IMG submission 133150) | Groundwater sediment microbial communities from an aquifer in East River, Colorado, USA - PLM3_127_b1 | ecosystem: Environmental > Terrestrial > Soil > Riparian zone | place: USA: East River...
CAGCCCCCCGAAGGAGCCCTGGGTCTCCACCTGCATTTCCCGGTAGACCTCCGGGGGCATGAAGGCGGAGTGGGGGTCCAGGGTCTCCAGCATCCCCCGGATGGCGCCGTACACCAGGTCCTTGGAGTTCACCTCCTCCGTGTAGTTGGCCTGGATGAGGGTCAGAACCTCGGTGAAGACCTTGAGCTTCTCGTACGCCTCGTCGGTGGCGACCACGCCGTGGCGTGCGCTGCTCGCGATGATGACCAGAATGAGGGCGAGGGCCACCAGGGCCGTTCGGGCCATCCCCCGCCACCGCTGTGATCCCATTCCCGCTCCTCCCGCGCGTCCGCAGCGCGCCGGCGGGGCGGCGGCCACCGCCGCCCGCCGCCCCGACCGTTAGGGCCGGGGCCGCAACCAGACGAGGGGATCCTCGGGCTTCCCCCCGACCCGGATTTCAAAGTAGAGCTGGGGACCGTCGAGGGAGCCGCTCTCCCCGACCGTCCCGATGCGTTGTCCTGCCTGCACCTCCTGGCCGCCCCGGACCAGGAGGTCTGCCAGGTGGGCGTAGAGGGTGAACAAGCCGTTGCCGTGGTCCAGGATGGCGAGCCTGCCGTAGCCCTGGAACCAGTCGGCGAAAGCCACGGTGCCCCGGTGGACGGCCCGGATCTCCTCCCCGGCCCCGGCCCGGATCCCGACCCCCCGGTTGAAGGTGACGGTCCGGAACCTGGGGTGCTCCTGCCGCCCGAAGAGGGAGACGACCTGGCCCGCCGTCGGCCAGGGGAGGCGGCCCCGGAGCACCGCCAGGGTTCCGTCGAGGCCCGGTCCGCCGGGTGGGGTCGGCCGCCGGCGCGCCCGCTCCTCGAGCCGCAGCCGGTTGAGGAGGCCTTGCAATTCGTTCGCCGCCGCCTCCAGCTCCCGGATGGCGGTCAGGTGGCCCTGCTTCTCCTCCCGCACCCTCGCCAGCAGGATCCGTCGCCTCCACTGCTCGCTGGCAATCTCCAGCCGGGTGTCCCGGAGGTCGTTCCGCCGCTCCGCCAGCCCGCTGACCCGCGCCCGGACCGCCTCCCGCTGGCCGGTGAGCTCGGCCAGGGCCGTCCGGTGCCTGGCGGCCAGTTCCCGATCCTGGATCGCGATCGCCGCCAGGTACTTGACCCGGCGGCCCGCCTCCTCCGCGGTTCCGGCCGTCAGCAGGACCCGGACCGTCCCGAGGCGCCCCTGCTTGTAGAGCGCCCGCAGGCGCGCACCCAGCAGGCGCTCGGTCCGCTCCAGGCGCCGCTCTGTCCGCGCGAACTCCTGGGTCAGGGCGGCCACCCCCCCGCTCTCGGTGGCGACCCGGGCCTCGAGGCGCTTCAGCTCGACTGTCTTCGCGGCGAGGAGCGCCTCCACCCGCTCCAGGTCGCGGGCCAGCGCCCCCTCCCGGCGGCCGGCCTCCTGGGCCCGCCGCCGCTCCTCGGCCAGCTCCCGCTGCACCTCCTGGAGCTCCTTTTGGGTGTCGGAGAGCCGTCCCCGCTTCTGGACAGCGGGCGCGGTCCCGGAGAGAAGGAGGCAGACCAGGAGGAAGGCGCCGGCGGGCAGGGGCCACTTGATTCTCACGCGCCTCATGCCTTCAGGAACCGTCGCACCGACAACAGACTCCCCATCCCGCCCAGCACCGCCCCGGCGACGAGCAGCCCGGCCACCTGGAGCGGTTCGAGGAACCGCCCGGCTCCGAGTGCCAGGAGTCCGGCGGGGGCGAGGCCGAGGCGCCAGACGAGGAACCGGTAGCCGGCGAAGAGGAGCAGGAGAGCCAGGGCCGCCCCCAGCAGCCCCTGCAAGAGCCCCTCCAGGATGAAGGGCGCGCGGATGTAGCCCCGGGTCGCCCCGACCAGTCGGAGGATCTCGATCTCATCCGCCCGGGCATAGACCGCCAGGCGGATGGTGTTGGCCACGATGAAGACGGCGGCCGCCCCCAGAATCGTTCCGACCACCCACCCTGCCGCGTGCAACACCGAGACCAGTCGGCCGATCTGGTCAACCCACTCGTGACCGTAGAGGACCTCCTCCACCCCCTCCAGCCGCTCCAGGGAGGTCACAAATGCCCGCATGCCCGGGCCGGTCTGGTGCTCTTCGCGGATGCGGAGCTGGAAGGACGCGGGGAGGGGGTTCTCCCCCAGGCCTTCCAGGAGGCTGGCCTGCCCGCGCAGGTCCCGCTTGAAGAGGGCCAGGGCCTCCTCCTTGGAGGTGTAGTGGACGGCCGCCACCGCGGCCTCCGCCTGGAGCCGCCGGCGGAGGAGCTCCCGCTGGTCGGCGGTGATGTCGTCCCGGAGGAAGACCACCACCTCGAACTGGCCCTTCCAGTCGCTCAGGATTGCCTGGAGGTTCACCGCGAGCAGCCAGAGGATCCCCAGGATCAGGGAGGAGACGGTGATGGCCCCGACCGCGGCGAGCCCCCCCCACCCCCCGCGCCGGAGGTTCCCCAGGGCATCCCCCAGGACGCTCCAGAGCCGCGTGAGCCGCATCAGGCCCCGTTGTCCTCCACGATCCGGCCGCCCTTCAGCACGACCGTCCGCTTGGCCTGCTCCTTCACCAGGGTCGCGTTGTGAGTGGCGAGGAGGATGGTCGTCCCCCGGGCATTCACCTCCCGCAGGAGGCGAAGCACGTCAGCCGCCAGCTCGGCGTCCAGGTTCCCCGTGGGCTCGTCCGCCATGAGGATGAGGGGGTCGTTCATAAGGGCACGGGCGATGGCCACCCGCTGCTGCTCCCCCCCGGAGATCCGGTAGGGGGTCTGGTTCGCCCGATGGAGGAGCCCCACCTGGCGGAGCAGGTATCCAATCTTCCGGCGGGCCGCCGCCTCCGGGGTCCCGAGCGCCCTGGCCACCACGTGCAGGTTCTCGGCGACGGTCCGGTCCATGAGGAGCTTGAAGTCCTGGAAGATGACCCCTACCATCCGGCGGAGGGCCGGCACCTGCCGCTCGCGGAGGCGGACCACGTTGCGGCCCGCCACCAGGATTTGCCCGCTGGTGGGGAGCAAGTCCCGGAAGATGAGGCGCAGCAGCGTCGTCTTCCCGGCCCCGCTCGACCCCGTGAGGAAGACGAACTCCCCCTTGCGGATGTCCAGGGAAACGTCCGTCAGGGCTTCCACGTCCTTGCCGAAGGTCTTGTGGACCCGGAAGAGCTGGATCATCCCGGGACGGGCGCCTCCTGCCTGCTGGCCGGCTAACCCTATTAAACTAGAGGATGCGCACGGCGTTTGCAAGGGAAAAGCCGCGTGTCCAGGTGCCCGGGACAATTGACAAGGCCGTGACCGACTCCTATAGTTCGGCCATCGGTCAGGCTGTCCCCCATGGCCCCGGCCGCCCGGCGAAGAGGCGGTTCCTCCCCACGCGGGCCCGGATCCCCAAGACGGAGGCGATCTCCCGGAGTGCCCAACCCTCCCCCGGCCTGCCGGGCAGTGGCGCCGCGGGGGGCCCGTGAAGAGGCGTCATGCGGTACCGGCTCTGCGAGAACTGCAGTCTCTACTTCGAGGAAGCGAAGGCCTACTGCAAACTCTGCGGCCACCCGCTGGCCCGGAGCGTGCTCTCGGAGCCGGCGAAGGCCTGTCCCCGCTGCCACCTGCTCCACGGGGCCGTGAGCCACCGCTGCGCCTTCTGCGGGGGGGACCTCCGGGCCCTCCGCGAGGCACCGGCCGGGGTCCCAGCGGTCCCGCGGTCGCGCCCGCTCCTGAGTGCGGCCTGGATGGACTGGAAGGTCCTGGCCGCGCTAGCCGTGGTGCCCATTCTCGTTCTCACCGCGGCCTTCCTGGTCCTGCAGCCCGGCGGGAGCCCGCCACTCCCCGGCCGAGCGCCGGCCGTCCAGGGCGCCGCCGCCGAGGCGGAGCGGCTGAACGCCGAGGGGATCGCTGCCGCCCGGGCAGGGCGCTTCGCTGAGGCGGAGCGGGCCTTCCTGGCGGGGCTCGAGGCGCAGCCGGACAGTCCGAAGGCCCGCAACAATCTGGGCATCCTCTATCGGCGGTTGGGCCGGACTCAGGAGGCCATCGCAATGTACGAGCAGGCCATCGCGCTCGACCCGACGAACCCCGTTCCCCACAAGAACCTGGGGCTCATCTACGAGAAGCAGGGGCGGCGCGCCGAGGCGCTCCGGCACTTCGAACGGTACCGGACGCTGCGGCCCGACGCCCCGGACGCCGATGAGATCGCGCGGAAGATTGCCCGCCTCCGCCGGGCGTAGTCGCGGCGCGCTCTGGGGGGCTGCCCTCGTCGCCGTGCTGGCCGCGGCCTGTGCGGCGCCCGCCCCCCCCCCGGCCGCCCGACGTCTCCCGCGGCCTGCGGCTCCGACCAAGTCGCCGCCGGCCCCCGCGGCCCGGCCCGCCCCGCGGGCACCGAAGCCGGCCGCGCCGCGAACGGTCGTCCTCCCCTCCGCAGCCCCCTGGTTCGTGACGGTTCCCTCCCTGAACCTGCGCCGCTGTCCGGCGGTGAAGTGCAGCCGGCTGGCCGTCCTCACGCAGAACGAGGTGCTCCTCCGCCTCCGGGAGGAGGGGGAGTGGGTGGAGGTGCGGGTCGTGAGGACGGGAGAGACGGGCTGGGTGGCGGGCCGGTTCCTGGTGGACCGCCCGGTCGCGGAGCCGCCGAAGCCCAGGGCCCCCGCCCAGACCGCTCCGGCCCGCCCGGCACCGGGAGGCGCCATCAAGGAGGAGTTCCTGGAGTGAGCGCCCCGGAGCTGATTCTCTGCCGATCCTGCGGAGCGAAGGTCCTCCCCCCCGCCCGCTACTGCGACGCCTGCGGAGCCCCGCTCGGTCCCCCCCCGGCCAGCAAGCCGCCGAAGCCCCCCGCCTAGCGCCGGGCCAACTCACTTCGCCTCACTTCGTTCTCGGTCGTCGGCGGTCCTCAACGTACCAGGGCGTACGCCTCCGGCCGCCTCCTCCCTCGGGCCTCGTGATGCTCGTCATTTGGCCCGGCACCCCAGTGTGAGCGTGAGCATTGGGTCCAATTCGTTGGACTCACACTAGCCCCGCCGCGGCCACGCCCGGTCGAACGCCGCGTTGTAGCGCACGATGAGGCCGGCGTCCGCGAACGAGAAGTAGCCCGCCTCCCCCACGATGAGGTGATCGAGGACCGGGACCTGGAGGAGGCGCCCGGCGGAGACCAGTTGCTGGGTCACCGCCTCATCCTCCGGGGAGGGGGCGGGGTGGCCCGAGGGGTGGTTGTGGGCCACGATCAGGGCGGCGGCGTTGGCCCGCTGGGCCACCGCCAGCACCTCCCGGGGATAGACGGGGGATTCCGCGAGGGAGCCCTCGCTCACGGTCACCACGTCCAGGATGGCGTGGCGCCGGTTCAGGGGGAGAACCAGGAACGCCTCGCGGGGCCGGTCCCGGAGGAGCGGCCGGAGGAAGGCGTACACCGCCCGGGAGGAGGTGGCCGCCCCCTTCGGGCGCTTCCCCTCGCTGAGGGCCCGGCGGCCGACCTCGAAGGCGGCTTTCAGTTGGGCAATCTTGGCCGGCCCCAGGCCGGGGGTCTCGCGGATGACCTCCGCGGGGGCGGCGTCCAGGCCACGGAGGGAGCCGAACCGGGTCAGTAACTGGCGGGCCAGCGTGAGGGCACTGGCCCCCGCCCGCCCGGTCCGGCAGAGGATGGCCAGGAGCTCCCCGTCGGTGAGGGCCGCCGGCCCGTCCCGGAGGAGGTGCTCCCGCGGCCGCTCCGCCGCGGGCCATTTCCGGATGGGGACGGCGCGGCGGCGCATGGGATCCCTCAGGCCCCCCGGAGCGTGAGGGCCAGGAGGAGGAGGCTGAGGCCGATCATGACGGCAGCGGTGCTCCAGGCGATGAGGTTAGACGCGGGGGAGTTGACGTGCCGTCCCATGACCTCCGGGTCGTTGATGAGGCGGAGCATGAGGAGGAGGACGGCCGGGAGGAGGATGCCGTTCAGGACCTGGGAGGCCACCATGATCTCGATGAGGGGGGCGCCCGGCCACAGGATCGGGGCGGCCCCGGATGCCACCAGGGCCAGGTAGATGGCGAAAAACCCCGGCGCCTCGTGGAGCGCGCGGTCCACGCCGCTGACCCAGCCCAGCGCCTCGCAGACGGCGTAGGCGGTGGAGAGGGGGACGATGGCGGCGGCAAAGGCGGAGGCGTTGAAGAGGCCGACGGCGAAGAGGGCCGTGGCGTAGCGCCCGGCGAAGGGCTCGAGGGCCCGCGCCGCGTCCGCCGCCGTCTCGATCCGAACCCCGTGCACGGAGAGGGTGGCGGCGCAGGCCACGATGATGAAGAAGGCGATGACCGCGGCCACGAGGCTCCCCAGGAAGACGTCCAGCCGGACGAAGGGGTACTCCTTGACCCGGATTCCCTTATCCACCACGGAGGACTGAAGGTAGAACTGCATCCAGGGGGCGATGGTGGTTCCGACCAGGGCGATGAGCATCGTGAGGTAGCCGGTCTCCAGCTGGAAGGTGGGGGTCACGGTGGCCCGCAGGACCTCCCCCCAGGCGGGCCGGGCCAGGATGCCCGAGATCACGTAGACCACGTAGACGGCGCTGGCCAGGAGGAAGGCCCGCTCCACCAGCCGGTAGGTCCCCTGGACGATGAGCCAGGCCACCAGTCCCGCGACCACCGGCACGGAGAGGAGGCGGGGCACGCCGAAGATCTCGAGGGCCGCGGCGACCCCGGCGAACTCGGCCACAGTGTTGGCCCAGTTGGCCAGGACCAGGACCACCATCATGGCGGCCGTGACCCGGAGGCCGTAGACCTCCCGGATCAGCTCCGCCAGCCCCTTGCCGGTGACGACCCCCATCCGGCTCCCCATCTCCTGGACCACCGCCAGACTGATGGTGATGAAGAAGAGCGACCAGAGGAGGGAGGTGCCGTAGTGGGCGCCGGCGAGGGAATAGGTGGCGATGCCGCCCGCGTCCTGGTCCACGCTGGCGGTGATGATCCCGGGACCCATGATGGACAGGAACAGGAGGACGCGCCGCCTCCGGATCCGGGGGAAGGGCATGCACGCTCCGGCCGACCAGGACCGCTAGTGCCGGGCCAACTAACTTCGCCTCACTTCGTTCTCGGTCGTCGGCGGTCCTCAACGTACAAACGGCGTACGCCTCCGGCCGCCTCCCCCCTCGGGCCTCGTGATGCTCGTCATTTGGCCCGGCACCCCAGCCGTCGCGTGAGCGTTATCTGCAATTCGTTGGAGTCACACTAGAGGTACTTCTTCGCCGCGCGCTGCTTCCAGATCAGGGGGATGAGGCGGCTGATCACGTCGTCCACGGTGATGATGCCCTCCAGGACCCCGCTGCCGCCCACCACGGGCAGGGCCAGGAGGTTGTATTTGGAGAGGGTCTCTGCCACCTCCTTCAAGTCGGCCTCCGGGGGGACCCGGATGACCTGCTTCTCCATCAGTTCCTCGAGGGTCCGCGTGGGCCGGGCGGTGAGCAGTTGCCGGAGGCTCACGACACCCAGGATCCGCCCGTCGGGGTCTGTGACATAGAGGGAATAGATGGTCTCCGCCTCGGCTGCCCGGGCCCGGAGTTGCTCGATGGTGGCAGCCGCTGTCAGGTCGGGGGGGAAGGCGGCAAACTCGGTGGTCATGAGGCCGCCGGCGCTCTCCTCCGGATGCTCCAGGAGCTCCGCCACCTCCTCCGCCTCCTCCGGCTCCATGCCCTGGAGGATCTCCTGGGCGCGGGGCTCGGGCATCTCGGAGAGGACATCGGCCGCCTCGTCTGGCTCCATCCGCTCCAGGAGGTCGGAGGCCTTCTCCGGCTCCAGCATCTGGAGGACCGAGGCCTGCACCTCCGTCTCCGTCTCCGCCAGCGCCTCGCCCGCTGTCTCCGCGTCCAGGGCCTGGAGGATGGTCGCCCGCTCGCTGGGGTTGAGTTCTTCGACGATGTCGGCGATGTCGGCCGGGTGGAGGCGGGCCAGCTTCGTGTAGACCGCCTGCCGCTTCGCCCGGGTCAGCTCGGTCTCGATCGGTTCCACGTGCTCCCAGGAGACCACGTCCCGCGGGAGGGAGAGATGCAGCGCCCGTGCGAGGCGCTCCAGGACCGCCTCCGGGAGAAAGTGGCGCAGGAGGCCCCGCATCCCCGCGTCCACCCGGACCACCAGGTAGCGCCCCTCCTGCTGCTTGAGCCCCACGTCGTTGACCCGCACCACCCGCCGCCGGGCCGTGTCCATCACCTTCTTGTCCAGGATGTTCTTGGCAAGGAGGATCTCGCTGAGCCGGAGCCACTGGGGCCGGATGCCGTCAGCGGGGCAGGCGAGGCGCAGCGGGCCCCGCGGCCCCGGGTCGATGGCGGCGACCTGTTCCCAGCTCACCAGCAGGTCCGTCTCCTTCGGCCGGGCCACCAGGACCTTGGTGACCCGGGGGAAGATCCCCCGGAGGAGGACCACCAGGTCCTGGAGTCGCCCCACCGGGGCACCGGTGGCGTCCAGGACCGGCCGGTGGCGGAGCTGGGCGAGGGTGATGTCGGCGTGCGGGATAGCGTCAGCCATCGTCGGGCGGCGCCGGGACCTCCCCGGCGCGCAGCGCCTTCTTAGTATGCGGGGCGTGATCCTGTCAATCCCCGGCCGTTTTCTCCTGGAGAGCCCCCGGGCCCTGTGCTATGGTCTTGTGGGGGCTGCCGATGCGCTTCCTGGCCGACGCCATGGTGGGCCGACTCGCCAAGTGGCTCCGGGCTCTGGGGTACGACACCCTGTACCATCGGGACGGGGACGACGAGGCTCTCCTCGCGACCGCGGCGGCCGAGGGGCGGGTTCTCCTGACCCGCGACACCCGCCTGCCGCGGGCGTCCCTGCCCGCGGGGAGCCTCCTGATCCGGAGCGACCGGGTGGAGGACCAGATCCGCGAGGTCCTCCAGGCGTACGATTTGCGGCCGGCGTCCCCGGGGACGCGCTGCCTCCGCTGCAACACGCCCCTGGCCCCGCTGCCCCGCGAGGCGGCGGCCGGGAGGGTGCCCGACTTCGTCCTCACCCGTCACGCCGCCTTCCGCACCTGCCCGGCCTGCCGGCGCGTCTACTGGCCCGGGACCCACCGGACCCGGATGGCGGAGGTCCTGGCCCGCCTATGCGGGTGATCTTCATGGGGACGCCGGCCTTCGCCGTGCCGTCCCTCGAGCGGGTGCTGAAGGACGGCCACCAGGTGGCCGCCGTCATCACCCGCCCCGACCGCCCGGCGGGGCGGGGGCAGGCGCTGGCGTCTCCCCCGGTGAAGCGCGCCGCGACGCGGGCGGGCCTCCCCATTCTCCAGCCCACCAGCCTGAAGGATCCGGAAGCGCACGCCGGCCTGGCGGCCCTCTCTCCCGACGCCATCCTGGTGGTCGCCTTCGGGCAGATTCTCCCCCCCTCCCTCCTGACTCTGCCCCGCCACGGGTGCGTGAACGTGCACGCCTCCCTCCTCCCCCGCTACCGGGGGGCGGCCCCCATCGCGTGGGCCCTCATCCGGGGGGAGCGGGTCACGGGGGTCAGCATCATCCGGATGACCGAGCGGGTGGACGCCGGCCCCATTCTCCTGCAGCGGGCCGAGCCGATCCGGGACGAGGATACGGCCGGGACGCTCGGCGAGCGCCTGGCCCACCTTGGCGCCGAGGCGCTTGCGGAGGCCCTGGGGGCCCTGGGGCGGGGGGAGGCGCGCCCCATCCCCCAGGACGAGGCCCTGGCGAGTTACGCGCCGAAGCTCGCCGCGGCGGAGCAGCGCCTCAACTGGACCGACGCGGCGGTGGCGCTCCGCAACCGGGTGCGCGGCTTGACCCCCGAGCCGGGGGCGCTCACCGCCCTCGCCGGGGAGACGCTGCGGGTGCTCGCAGCGGCCGTAGAGGGGGAGGAGGCGGGGGCGCCGCCCGGGACCCTCCTGGCCGTGGACCGGAGAGGCCCGGTGGTGGCCACTGGGCAAGGACGGCTCCGCCTCCTGACGGTCCAGCCGGAGGGGAAGCGGCCGATGGATGGTGCCGCGTTCGCCCGGGGGCGGCGTCTTGCTCTGGGGGCGCGCTTTGGCTGACCGGCCCGCCGGCGCCCGGGCCCTGGCCGTGGATCTCCTCACGCGGGTGGAGCGGGACCGAGCCTACGCTTCCATCTTGCTGGACGCGACTCTCGCGCGCGGGGCGCTGGAGAGCAAGGAGGCGGCGCTCCTCACGGAGCTGACCTACGGCGTCCTGCGCTGGCGGGGAACGCTGGACTGGTGGTTTGAGGTTGTGGGGCGGCGGCAGATGGCCGACCTGCCGGTCCGGCTCCGGCAGATCCTCCGGGTGGGCGCCTACCAGCTCCGGTTCCTCGACCGGATCCCGGCCTACGCTGCCGTCAGCGAGGCGGTGACCCTGGCGAAGGGGCCCGGCGGCCACGAGGGCTGGGCCAGCCTGGCAAATGCCCTCCTCCGGCGTCTGGCGGAGCGCCGGGACGCCCTCCCGGTGCCGGAGACGGACGACGTGGCGGAGCGGCTGGCCCTGCGGTTCTCCCACCCTGCGTGGCTCGTCCGGCGCTGGCTCGCCCGCTTCGGGGAGGCGGAGGCCACCGCGCTGCTCCAGGCGGACCAGGCCCCCGCCCCGACGGTGCTGGTGGTGAACCGCCTCCGGACGGATCCGGCGGCCGTGGCCAGGGACCTGGCCACGGCCGGGGTGGCGAGCGAGATGAGCCCGCTCCTGGCGGAGGCCTTGCGGGTCCGGGAGGGAGGGAGGCTTCGGCACGATCCCCTCGTTGCGGAGGGGCACGTCCAGGTCATGGACGAGGGGTCGGCGCTGGTGGTGGCTCTGCTGGACCCGCGGCCGGGCGAGACGGTCCTGGACGCCTGCGCGGGGGGCGGGAACAAGACGACCCGGATGGCGGCGCTGATGGGGAACGCGGGGCGCATCGTGGCGCTGGACGTGAGCGATCGGGCGCGGCGGCGCCTGTGCGAGGCCTGCGCGCGGCTCGGGGCGGCCATCGTGGAGGCGAAGGCCGGCGACGCCCGGGAGGCGTCCCGCCACGTGCCCGAGGGGGCTGACCGGGTGCTGGTGGATGCCCCCTGCACCGGCCTGGGGACCCTCCGCCGCCACCCCGAGATCCGCTGGCGCGTGCCCGAGGCCGACCTCGCCCGGCTGGCGGCCCTCCAGGGGGCGCTGCTCCGGGGCGCGGCGCAGGCCGTCCGGCCCGGGGGATGCCTGGTGTACGCCGTCTGTAGCACGGAGCCGGAGGAGGGGGAGGCGGTGGCGGAGGCCTTCGCGCGGGCCTCCCCCGCGTTTCTCGAGGAGGTCCCGGCCAGCTTCCCGGCACAGTCCTGCACGCGCCTCCCGGCTGGGGGCTTCCGCACCTTCCCCCACCGGCAGGGCTGCGATGGCTTCTACTTCATCCGGTGGCGCCGGGGGACTCGATGAACCCGCCGATGCGCGCCTGGCTCGGCCTCGCCCTGAAGGGGGCGGGGGTCCTCCTGGGGATGGCGGGGCTGGCCATCCTCGCCGGCTATGTGGCCATGAACCTGGCCCTGGAGAAGGACAAGGTCCAGGTACCCAACGTGATCGGGATGGACCTGAAGGATGCCGCCGCGCTCCTGCGGGAGGTGGGTCTCCAGCCGCGGATGCTGACCGAGGAGTACAGCCGG
>Ga0184627_10000939_pt1 | contig 11506 bp, 11 predicted proteins | sample PLM3_127_b1_FD_133150 | JGI IMG/M metagenome (GOLD analysis project Ga0184627, IMG submission 133150) | Groundwater sediment microbial communities from an aquifer in East River, Colorado, USA - PLM3_127_b1 | ecosystem: Environmental > Terrestrial > Soil > Riparian zone | place: USA: East River...
CCGGATTCTTCAGCCGGCTGTTCAGGCGCCAGGTGAAACTCACCCCGGCGCAGTACCGCAAGCGGTTCGGGTCGATGCGGCGGGCACTGAAGACCGGTGTGTAGAGGGGGCAGCCCCGGGTGCCAGGGGAGTTCCAGCATTCGTTTCCGGCATGACCTCGAGCCGAACGGCCTGAAATTTGAACTCGTTGCTTCCACTGGCCTGTCCAAGAACATCCGGGTCAGGCTGCCGTTGGAGAAAGGGTCTCGCTGGATACTCCGCGGTGGCGAGCATATGTGTCCAGCACCCAGCGAAATCCTCGTCGAGCGGCGACGCTCTTTCGTAGTTGCACGAGTTCCGGTGGCCACGGCTCGGGCAATGGGTAGGGATATTCCGGAGGGCGGATGATCGCCGTCATCACCGCGGCAGCAGTGAGATCGGCAACGCTGAAGCGCTCACCAACGAGATAGCCGTTTGGTCCGATTTCGGACTCGAGCCGGTCGAAATACGAATGCATCCGCTGCCGCGCCTCGCTGAGCCGCCGGGCATCCATGCCCATATTGCGGCGGAACAGCGGCCGCATCAAAGGAAAGAAGGCGCGCCAAACGAGGCGTGTGGCGGCGGAAGAACCGTCCGTCGCCATGCGCGCGCAGCCCGCGGGGTGGTTGATGTACGCCGCCCAAAAAAGACGGCGCAGATCGGGTGCAACTTGCTCGTCAAAGTATGCTTGGATCGCCAACGCGCGCTGACGGTCAGCTGAGTCCACCGGATAAAGCGGTGGATCGGGGCGCAGACGCTCGATTTCCGCCAGGATGTAATTCGAGCCGGCCAGCACGCGGCGATCGATTTCAAGGACGGGGAGCTGACTCTGCCCGCTGAACCAGCGGACCAACGGCACGTGAAAGCCCGGAACAAGGGCCGTTCGTAGGTGGGGCCACCGCTTGTAATCGAGCGCCCACCGCACCTTCTCGTTGTAATGTGAGACACGGAAGTGCAACAAGCGCGGTGGTTTTGTTGGCGAAGTCATGCATCGTTCCTCGGTTCATCGGGGCGTATGTCTGCATTGGGGCCGCCCAACGCCAGAGTTCACAGGCTGCCGGAGGCGGTCCGTTGGAACGAAGGGTTGGGCACTGGAGTGAAGTGGTCGGCGTGCATAGGGGCAGTTGGCAGAATAGAAGGAGTTCAGCGTTTCGGCCGTGAAAGAGCAAAAAGGCAGGCGACAGACACAACCCCATGCATTGCGACATTCGCAAAAATGATGGGCTGAGCAATACCCTGCATGCCCGCGACGCCTTGAACAATCGCCTCGATCGCGTTGAATAGCGCCAGCGAAGAGAGGAGCACCTTCTCGGTACGAGCGTCATCGGTATTTCGCATGAGAAACACCGACAACCCGTATCCAACTAGTGTGGCAGCATATCCGCGTGCGATTAGAAGCCCCGCAGCATCAAGTTGTAGTCCGAATTGAGCAAATAGAACTCCGGGTATTGCCAGGGCTACGATGCCAAAGGGTAGCGTTAGAAGAGTATTCAGAACGAATAGAAACTTGACCATATCTTCTCCTTGATCCGATAAGAGGTTGCCATTCAGACTGCAACGCAGAATGGAGTGCCCAACGGATGGCCGCTAGCCGGCGCACAAACAGTAAGCGCAGCGCCGCTGTTTGTGCGTCCGTGTTGAGCGGCGGGTTAGGCCCAGCCTGGTACGTAGGTCTGCAATACAGACTTAGCGGCGACATATACAAAGCATATTGCAAAGATAATCAGAGCGATCCCGGTTATCGTGTAGCCCAATCCTGAGGCTCGCAGCCTTTGTGGTGCGGCCAAACCCGTCACTGCCGCTAGTGCAGCAAAGAGCCATCCTACACCGATGACAACAGCGAGCACGCCGCGCACTGGATAATCGGCAGTGAGTCCGGCGGAACCGGCGCTAGATGACACGCTACCCCACAGCCAAGTGTCACGCGTTGCGATAGCTTCGATTCCGACCCAGGCAGCGAAGATCGCCAACCCGACACCCACGAAGGCGCGCATCAGAAAGTTCCAGGGACTAACGTCCGAGCTCACCGGCGCGCCGCTGAAATGACACACGCGCCGATCGCCACCGTAACGCTCGACGATACGCCCAAAGCTCTTCCACGGCAGATGCTCCATGAGCTGCGCGAACACCAATTTGCCAACGTGCATGTGCGCCTCCTGTGCTCCCCAAAGCCACAGATTCGCGCAAATTGCCGTTCAAATCGTAGACATCGCAAAAATGCACTATTGCCTCAGCCAATCAGAAAGTTGCACACTTCGTACATCACGTTAACCGGACAGCACTGACGAAGCCTCAATGAACATCGAAGATGCGCAAGCGCGCGAGCGATATCTCAAGTCCGGAATGGGCAAGCGGTACATTCGAACCAGACTGAAGAACTATCTGGATAAGTCCGGTGCCAATCTCTAACGGGGTTCGCACGGTCCAGGAACTGTTGGGTCACTCGGATGTATCCACGACGATGATCTATACGCACGTTCTGAATCGCGGCGGGTGTGGCGTGGTGAGCCCGCTCGATGCGCATTGATTTAAGTGATTGAGTGATCAGGTGATTATGGTGACCAAGTCATGCGGCATCGCGCGCCGCCCGTCGTTCAATGGCTCAACCCCCCAATCACGCAGTCACTGAGTCACTCAATCACCCTCGCAGCAACTGCTCGTTGTGCGCGCAAGGCGGGGAGAAGTGCTGTGGGACGACGGTTTCGCCCGGGTGGTGCTGATCGGCGATGCCGATCATCCCGCCTATTGCCGGGTGATCCTGAATGCCCACAGGAAAGAGATGACCGACCTCACCGAAGTCGAGCGCGCGCGGCTGATGAAAACGGTGTTCGTCGTGGAGCGCGTGCTGCGCGAGCTGCTCGAACCGGAAAAGATCAACCTGGCCAGCTTCGGCAACATGGTGCCGCACCTGCACTGGCACATCATTCCGCGTTTTGCCGACGATCCGCATTTTCCCAACCCGGTGTTCGGCAGCAGGCAACGTGACGGCGCCCGTCCGCTACCGGCGGGGTTCGTCCGCTCGATGCGACAGCGGTTGTCCGGGTTGCTGGAGAAAGAACCTTAGCGGGAAATCGCGGGTTCCTGGACCGCAGCCGCCGCCGGCCCTTTGGTGGGCAGGCGGCGGGTCTCCGGAAAAATGACCGAAAAAGTGCTGCCGCCTCCGAGGCTGCTCTGGACCTCGAGCCGCGCCTGGTGGCGATTGAGCACGTGTTTGACGATCGCCAGGCCCAGCCCGGTACCGCCGGTTTCGCGCGAGCGGCTGCGATCTACCCGGTAGAAGCGCTCGGTCAGGCGGTCGATGTGCTGCGGCTCGATGCCGATGCCGGTGTCCCGCACCGCGAACACGGGATTGCCTTTGCGCCTCTCCCAGCGTATTTCCACCTCGCCGTTTTCCGGCGTATAGCGCACCGCATTGCTGATCAAATTGCCAAAGGCGCTGCGCAGCTCCTCGGTGTTTCCCTTGAGCCACACGTTCGATTCGAGCATGACGCGCAGTTTGTGCCGGCCGGCGGAAAGCGCCATCGCATCCTGGTGCAACGCCTTGACCAGCTCCGGAATGTTGACGTCCTCCTCACGCAGCGGATTCTGCGTGCTCTCAAGACGCGACAACGTCAGCAGGTCTTCGACCAGCCTGGTCATGCGGCTGGTTTGCTGGGACATGAGCACGATCGAGCGCTGCGTCATTTCCGGGTCCGGCTTCTTCATGTCGGTCAGGGTTTCGAGAAAGCCGCCGACCACGGTCAGCGGCGTGCGCAACTCGTGCGACACGTTGGCGATGAAATCGCGCCGGGTCGTCTCCAGCCGTTCCCAGCGGGTGATGTCGCGTCCGAGGATGAGTTTCTGCCGGTCGCCGTAGGGAACCAGTTGCACCGACAGCACCATGTCGCCCTGTTCACGCGAAACCGGCAGCACCAGCGATTCACCGACCTGGCCGGAAGAAAGGTGCTCGACGAACTGCGGCTGGCGCAGGATGTAGGTGATCTGCTGGCCGCGGTCGCGTTCGTTGTCGAGACCGAAGTAGTCCTCCGCCTTGGGGTTGCACCACTCGATGCGGTCACCTTCGCCCAGGATCACCACCGCGTCCGGAAGCGCCGCACCCGCGAGCTGAAAGCGCGACAGTGCCTCGCTGAGCTGCACTTCGCTTTGCTCATGGCGCTTGAGCATCCTGAGCAGGTGCGAGTGCACGTACTCCCAGGCCCCGGTGCCTACCGGCGCGGTCTCCGGGCGGGCGTTCTGCAGCCAGCGGTAAAGCGCGGTGAGGTTGAAAAGGTGATGGAAAAGAAGAGCGAGGAGAAGCGCGGAGAGGACCAGCAAAGCGCCCTCGCTGCCGAGAATCGGCCAGGAGACCAGCGCCAGAATGCCGATCAGGACGACGGTGGAGAGGGGTCTGCCCCACATGGACTTCAAGCGTTCCGTCCTCTGGGTTAGCTTGGGCGGATTATCCCAGAATTTGCCGGAGCGGACTCCGGCCGAAGCGCCCGGTCAGGCTGCGGAGAAGCGGTATCCGGTGCCGCGCACGGTTTGCACCAGGCGGTCGAGCTCGGTGGGTTCGAGCGCCTTGCGCAGTCGCCGGATATGCACGTCCACGGTGCGCTCTTCGACGAAGACATGGTCGCCCCATACCTGGTCCAGCAACTGGGTACGCGAATGCACGCGCTCCGGGTGCGTCATCAGAAAATGCAGCAAGCGGAATTCAGTGGGGCCCAGCACCACCGGTTCGCCGTTGCCCGAGATGCGGTGGCTGGCCGGATCGAGCTTCAGTCCCCCGAGTTGCACCACGTCGTCGGTCATCTCCGGCGCACGCCGCCGCAATAACGCCTTGATGCGGGCATTCAACTCGCGCGGCGAAAACGGCTTGGTGATGTAATCGTCGGCCCCGGTATCAAGGCCCATCAGCTTGTCCTGCTCGTCGGAGCGCGCGGTGAGCATGATGATCGGTACCGTCCGGGTCCGCTTGTCGGTTCGCAGCCTGCGGGCAAAATCGATCCCGGACTGTCCGGGCAGCATCCAGTCCAGCAGCACCAGATCGGGCAAGGCGTTCTGGACCAGATTCATCGCCTGCTCGGCGTTGTCGGCGCGCAATGGCTGGTGGCCGGCCTGTTTCAGGTTGTACGCGATCAACTCCTGAATTGCCGGTTCGTCTTCGACCACGAGGATGGTGGCTGCCATGGCTGCTATACCAGTCGGTTTTGAGCGTTTGCAATACTATGAAGCAAATGTTACAAGTTCATGACTGTTTTTGACGGGCAATTGCGGAAAATGCGGCATGACCCGGGCGACCGCCCACGGCTATGATGCAGTCCGGCGCCCGCATTCCAGGGCATTCGATTCTACGTAAACAAATTCCCGTGGCAGGACTTCGACCCGGGGCGCCCCGCCCCACCGATATCAAGCTCCACCAGAAGTCGCGCGTTCTCGAAATCGCGTTCGACGACGGCAAGTCGTTCCGACTGAAGTGCGAGCTGTTGCGCGTTTACTCGCCATCGGCGGAGGTGCGCGGCCACGGGCCCGGCCAGGAGGTCCTGCAGACCGGCAAGAAGGACGTCGAGATCACGGCGGTCGAGCCGGTGGGAAATTACGCGGTGCGGCTGGTGTTCAGCGATGGTCACGACACCGGGCTGTACTCGTGGGATTATCTTTACGGTTTTGGCGAAGATAAGGAAAGGTTGTGGAAGGAATATCTGGACCGGATGGCGAAAGACGGCGCCAGCCGCGAGGTCGCGCCGGCCGCCGGCCAGTCCCTACCCAAACCCGGCTGGAAGAAGCTCTGACCTTTTCTGACAAGAATAGCTCTGTGGTGAACGCTTGAATTTCATGGAAAAGAAATCCACCCACTTCGGATATCAGGAAGTCCCAGAAGAAGACAAGGCGAAGAAAGTCGCCGGCGTGTTCCGCTCGGTGGCGCAGCGTTACGACCTGATGAACGATCTGATGTCGGCGGGAATGCACCGGCTGTGGAAGCGCTTCGCGGTGCAAATGAGCGGGGTGAGGGAAGGCGGCCGGGTGCTGGACGTGGCCGGCGGCACCGGGGATCTGTCCGCGCTGTTCGCGGCGCGCGTCGGCTTGTCCGGGCAGGTGTGGCTGACCGACATCAACGCAGCGATGCTCGTGCGCGGGCGCGACCGGCTGCTCGACCGCGGCCGCGTCGTGCCGGTGGTGCAGTGCGACGCCGAACGCCTGCCGTTCCCGAGCGACTATTTCGATTGCGCGGTGGTGGGCTTCGGGCTGCGCAACATGACGCACAAGGAAACCGCGCTGGCGGAAATGCTGCGCGTGCTGCGCACGGGCGGAAGCCTGCTGGTGCTGGAGTTCTCTCAGGTGTGGGCGCCGCTCAAGCCGTTGTACGACGGCTTCTCGTTCAAGGTGCTGCCGCTGCTGGGCAAACTGGTGGCTGGTGATGCGGACAGCTACCGCTACCTCGCCGAGTCGATTCGACGCCATCCCGGGCAGGAAGAACTGAAGCGGATGATGGAACAGGCCGGCTGTGCGCGAGTCGAGTACTACAACCTCAGCGCCGGGGTGGTGGCGCTGCACCGCGGCTACAAGATTTGAAGCCGATGCTTGCTGCCGTGTTCGTCACGTTCGCCAATCACCTGCTCGAGCCCGCGCCGTGGGCGCGCGACAAACTGAGCGTACACGCCGGCAAGACCGCGCTGTTCGACGTGTTTCCAGCCCGGCTGGCGTTGGCGGTGGCGGCGGACGGCAGGTTGCAACCGGCGCCACCGGAAGCCTCGCCGGCGGTGACGATCCGGCTCACGCACCTGACGCTGCTCGAGGTGTTGGCCGACGGCGAAGGAGCCTGGCGCAAGGCCGATGTTGCCGGCGATACCGATTTTGCCGCGGCAATTTCCCAGGTCGCGTCCAACCTGCGTTGGGATTTGGAGGAAGACCTGAGCCGGGTTATCGGCGACATCGCGGCGCATCGCATGGCGCAGGCCGGACGGGCGGCCGCCGCGTGGCCGAAGCAGGCCGCCGTGAGCATGGCCGAAAACGCCGCGGAGTATCTGACCGAGGAGAAGGCGGTACTGGTTACGCCTTTGCAGGCCGCCGAGTTCATGCACGAGGTAGACGAACTGCGCGATGCCGTGGAGCGCCTGGACAAGCGCATCGAGCGCCTGTCGCGGCAAGTCCACGGCAGATAGAAAAACAAAGGACGCGCGGCGCAATCGCCGTCACCCGTCATGCACCTGCTGCGGCTGTTCAAGATCGTGTACGTGTCGTTGCGCTTCGGGCTGGACGAATTCTTCCTCGGCCATGCCCGGGTGCGCGGTTTGCGCCTACTGACCGCGGGGCTGCTTTTCTGGCGCCGCCTCGAGCGGCCGCGCGGAGAGCGTCTGCGCCTTGCTCTGGAAGCACTCGGGCCGATATTCGTGAAGTTCGGCCAGGTGCTGTCCACCCGCCGCGACCTGATCCCGCTCGACATCGCCGACGAACTGGCGAAGCTCCAGGACCAGGTCCCGCCGTTCGCGGCCGAACTGGTGTTCCAGATCCTGGAGCGCGCCTACGGCAAGCCAGCCTCGGAAGTTTTCGAGCGCTTGGATGCGGCAGCGGTCGCCAGCGCCTCGGTGGCACAGGTGCATTTCGCGGTACTGCCGGGCGGGCGTGAAGTGGCGGTGAAGATCCTCAGGCCGGGGATTGGCCGCATCATCGTCGAAGACATTGCGCTGCTCAACGTCGCCGCGGGGTTGATCGAGCGGCTGTGGAAGGACGGCCGCCGCCTCAAGCCACGCGAAGTCGTCGGCGAATTCGAGAAGCACCTCAATGACGAACTCGACTTGATGCGCGAGGCGGCGAACGCCAGCCAACTGCGCCGCAACTTCGAGGACTCTCCGCTGCTGAGGGTGCCGGAGATTTTCTGGGACTATTGCAGCAGCCAGGTGATGGTGATGCAGCGCATGAGCGGCACGCCGGTAAGCCATGTCGAAAAACTGCGTAAACAGGGTATCGACATCCCGAAACTGGCGCGCACCGGCGTTGAGATATTTTTCACCCAGGTGTTCCGCGACGGCTTTTTCCATGCCGACATGCACCCGGGCAACATCTTCGTCGCGCCGGACGGGCGCTACATCGCACTGGATTTCGGCATCATGGGCACGCTCACCGAGGTGGACAAGAATTACCTGGCGCAGAACTTCCTCGCTTTTTTCCGGCGCGACTACCGGCGCGTGGCGCAGGTCCACATCGAGTCCGGCTGGATCCCGCCGCAGACCCGCGTGGACGAATTCGAAACCGCGATTCGCGCCGTTTGCGAGCCGATCTTCGACAAGCCGCTGAAGGAGATTTCCTTCGGCAAGGTGCTGCTGGGCCTGTTCCAGACCTCACGCCGTTTCAACATCGAGATCCAGCCGCAACTGGTACTGCTGCAGAAGACCCTGCTCAACATCGAAGGTCTGGGCAGGGACCTGGATCCCGACCTGGATCTTTGGAAAACGGCCCAACCCTATCTCGAGCGCTGGATGTCGGAGCAGGTCGGCTGGCGCGGCCTGTTGCGCAACCTTCGCAACGAGGCGCCACAGTGGGCGGCGCTCCTGCCGCAACTGCCGCGCCTGGTCCATCGCGCGCTTTCGGATCGTCCCGCCGACGACTTGCGCGCGGCAATGGAGGCGTTGCTGCAAAGTCAGCAGCGCCACAACCGCCTTCTGACCGGAATCCTCTCCGTCCTGTTGATCATTCTGCTGTTGCAAATCGCAGCTTGGCTGAACTGACCGCGGCTGCGGCAATGTTCCCGTCACGCAGGGGACATGCTTCCTTAATCAGATTGTCACATTCGCCCTCCAGAATTCGCTCCCGTTGAGGCAGCGGCATCACGTCCGCGTGCCGCATCTCGTGAAATCCGGGCGCCCGCTGCCGCGCAGCAGGCGCGCAAGTTTTCAACACCAGGAGAAATCGATGCCATTCGAAACCAAGTCGAAAAACGCCGGACCGGCGCCTGCCTTGCCGAAACGCCTCATACTCGCGGCCTCGGTGGCCGCGCTGTTCTGTGGCCTTTCCGCCCCCGCGTTTTCCGCGGATACCGAGATGCTGATCGAAAAGCTTCGCGAAAAAGGTGTCCTGAGCGAGGAGGAATACCAGGAAATGCGCACCGAGGCGCGTGCCGAGCGGCGCGCCCAGGCGCTCAAGGAAGCCAATGAAACAGAGAAAGCCGCAAAGAAGGCAGAGTCCGCGCCAAGCGAATTGACCGGCAGGTTCAAGGACGGCTTTTCCTGGGAGTCCGGCGACAAGGAGCATTCAATCTCGCTCAGCGGCCGGGTTCACGCCGATTTCCGCTCGTTCGACATCGACTCCACCAACTCGAACACCGCAGACACCTTCGACATTCGCCGCGCCTACCTCGGCGTCAGCGGCAAAATTTACAAGGACTGGTCGTTCGAAGTCACCAGCGACGTCGCCAACAGCACGCTCGAGTACGCGTACGTGAACTACAAAGCCAGCGACTCGCTGCAGTTCCGCATGGGCGCGTTCAAGATGCCGTTCAGCTTCGAGGAACTGACCAGTTCGCGCTTCATTGATTTCCAGGAACGCTCGTTGGTGAACGCGTTCGTGCCGGCCAAGGATCAGGGCCTGATGATCCATGGCGAGCCGGTCAAGAACACGTTCGGTTACGCCCTGGCGGCGATGAACGGCAGCGGCAAGAACACGGACGAAGCGAATGCAGTTGCCGACGACAAGGAAATGATCGTCCGCGGCGCGCTTAATTTCGCCCCGATGGCGAATCTTTCGGGCGCGGTTCTGCACCTGGGCGCCGGCTACACTACGGGCACGCTTCCCGGTACCACGGCACTCACCGGCGGCATCCGTACCGAAGGGCGGGGCATCACGTTCCTTACGGTGAATGCGCCGCCCGGAGCGGCTGCAAACAGCGAAACGGATCGCGATCGCCTGGGCCTGGAAGGCATGGTCGCATGGGGGCCGCTGAAGCTGCAGACCGAGTTGGTCAAGTCCTCGTTCGAGAATTCATCGGTCGGCTACGACACGGAAATCGACGCCTACTATGCCGCGTTGACCTGGCTGATTACCGGCGAGAAATACGCAGACTTCTATACGCTCAACGGCATGCGGGCGATCGTTCCGAACAGGCAGTTCAAGAAGGGTGCGGAGGGCATGGGCGCGTGGGAACTCGGTGTGCGCATGTCCAAAATCGACGCAGGCGAGCTCACCGGTGCGCAGTTCACCGGCACCAATGAAGCCGACGCGATCACCGTCGGCTTGAAGTGGGTCCCGGTGACGCCGGTGCGGATTTACCTCAACTACACCCAGACCGACTTCGATACCCCGATCGCCATCACCGGGGGCACCGCAGACCAGGAAAAGGCGATCACCTTGCGCGCGTCGGTGTTCTTTTAGACGTTCCACGCCACCCGGCCGGGTTCGGGTGGCAGGCTTGAGCCGGTAATGCTTTCAGCCGCGGGTTCCACCAGGACCCGCGGCATTTTTTTTGCTCTCCAGCCGGCCATCCGGGTCAAAATTGTCCCCGTTGTTTCAAGGCCTTGCTAGAATTGCCGCTTTGCAAAATCAGGGCGGGACACAGGGCAGGGCATGGCGTTACTCGAGATCGGCAACGTGACCCGTCGATTCGGCGATTTCACCGCCGTCAACGACGTTAGCATCAGCATCGAAGCCGGTGAATTCTTCACCCTGCTGGGCCCGTCCGGCTGCGGCAAAACCACACTGTTGAGGATGATCGCCGGGTTCGACGTGCCCGATGCCGGGAGAATTGTCGTCGACGGCCAGGACATGACCGGCATTCCACCGGAAGCGCGCAACATCCATACGGTGTTCCAGAGCTACGCGCTGTTCCCGCACATGAATGTCGAAGACAACATCGCCTTCCCGTTGCGCATGGCGAAAGCGGACCCGGCGCAAATCAGCCGGCGGGTGGAAGAGGCGCTGGAGGACGTGCGCCTTACCGGCATGAACAGGCGCTATCCCAATGAACTCTCCGGTGGCCAGAAGCAGCGCGTGGCGGTGGCGCGGGCGCTCATCAACCGGCCCAAACTGCTGCTGCTCGACGAGCCGCTGGCGGCGCTGGACGCAAAGCTCCAGGAAAGCGTGCAACTCGAGCTGATCGGCCTGCAGAAGGAAATCGGCGTCACTTTCGTCTACGTGACCCATGATCAGGGCGAAGCGCTGGCACTGTCGCACCGGATCGCGGTGATGAACCACGGGCGGGTCGAACAGATCGACGAGCCGTCGAAGATCTACGGCTTCCCGAAGAACCGTTTCGTCGCCGATTTCATCGGCCAGTGCAACCTGCTCGAGGGTGAGATCAAGGCCTGCCGGGGCGAGCGCATGACCGTGCATCTCGACGGCATCGGCGAGATTTCCGCGCTCAACGTGGAAGGCGATCAACCGGAGTTGCGGGGTGTGCTGGCGTTGCGCCCCGAGAAAGTGGCGATCGGCCGCGATCTGCCCGGCGGGCCCGACCTGACCCGTTTTGCAGGCAGGGTGTACGACTTCCTTTATCTAGGCGACGTCACCGTGTACATCG
>Ga0184627_10000940_pt1 | contig 11503 bp, 11 predicted proteins | sample PLM3_127_b1_FD_133150 | JGI IMG/M metagenome (GOLD analysis project Ga0184627, IMG submission 133150) | Groundwater sediment microbial communities from an aquifer in East River, Colorado, USA - PLM3_127_b1 | ecosystem: Environmental > Terrestrial > Soil > Riparian zone | place: USA: East River...
ACACCGAGTAACGCCCGCCCACCCAGTCCCACATTTCGAATATGTGGTTTGCGGGAATGCCGAATTTCGTGGCCTCCTGTGGATTTGCGGATACGGCAGCGAAATGCTTGGATGTCGCTTCGCTAGGTAAACGCGCATGCAGCCATTGCCGTGCTGAATTGGCGTTGAGCAGCGTTTCCTGGGTGGCAAAGCTTTTTGAGGCGACGATGAATAGCGTGGATTCCGGGTTGAGCGGCTTGAGCGTTTCGGCAAGATGCGTACTGTCTACATTGGAAACAAAGTGCAGCCTGAGATGCGGGCTGCCATAGGGCTTCAGCGCCTCACTTGCCATCAGCGGGCCAAGATGCGAGCCGCCGATGCCGATATTGACCACATCGGTAAAAGAATTGCCGCTGTGCCCCTTGGCATTGCCGCTGCGTACCGCGTCGGAAAATCTGCGCATATGGTCGAGGTTTCTTTGCACCTCTCGCATGATATTATTCCCGTCCAAGTTCAGCGGCTTCTGCGAGGGATTGCGTAGAGCGGTATGCAAAGCGGCGCGGTTTTCGCTGGTGTTGATTGTTTCCCCGTGGAACATTTTTTCCGTCCAGCGTTTGACCCCGGCCTGCTCGGCAAGCGCGAGCAGGAGGAGCACCGTCTCTTCGGTAATCAGGTTTTTCGAATAATCCAGCAGTATGCCGTTTAGGCGCAGCGAGAATCTTTCAAAGCGTTGCGGATCATTTTCAAACAACTCCCGCATATGGCGCTGCGCCATGATTTTCTGGTGTGCTTCTAAGGCTTTCCAGGCGGGAGATCGGGTAAGCGCGGACATAGTTTGTGCTGGCGCCGGCTAAAGGGTTCTGCATAAAACCGGTTCCGCGCCATTTTACGTGCTTTTGGACTTTTTACCTACAAGGAACCTCTGATTAAATCCCACGCGGTTGCGACGGCAATAAAAAGCCCCCGTTTTGGTTCGGGGGCTTTGCAGGCTTGGGGTGAAACTTAAGCTTGCGCTTGAGCTGCTTTTTTCTTGCCGTGGCTGGCTTGGCTGGTCGCGGCGGCAACGCTGGCTTCGGTCAAATCCGCGACTTGCTTGGCAGCCTTGGAAATACTGCCGTAGGCGGAATTGGCAGCAGCCATTGCTGATTTAACAGCGGCAACTGCGACGTCGGAGCCTGCCGGTGCTGATTTCACGGCTTTGTCCAGGGCGGCGACCATCGCTTTGTTGAACTCGGCGAAGCGCTCTTCGAACAGCTTGGTGATTTCAGTTTGGGTTTGGCTCGCCACTTCATACAGGCTGCGCGAAAAGCCCAGGGCTTTTTCAAGCATCGGCTCGGCGATGACGGATTGCAGGGCCATGACTTCCTGCGCGTCCTTCGCTGCGATCAGCGCCTTTGCGTTGGTAGTGTTTTCCGCCAGGATGCTTTTGGCGGCGGCCAATTGCAGATCAATCAAACGCTCAGCAGCTTGCAGGGTGGCAGCGGTGATTCCCACTGCAGTTTCGAGGTTGCCTTTGTTGGCAGCAACCAGTTGTTCAGGTACGTTAAACATGGTTTTCTCCTAAATTAAGTAATCAAAGCAATCAAAGGGTGAAGCTTCTGCAGCGATGCCTTCGATCGGCATATGCTGCATTGCATCAATTACCCATTTTACTGATTCAATAGGTTATGTCAACATATTTCTATAAACGATTTTGTGCTGCAACAATAAAGTTGGGCTAAGATATAACAAAACAAATATTTATCAAAGGGTTAGCTATGGAAAACGTGCTTAAAGCTCTAGGGAATGCCTTGTTGAGCCTGTTTCACCCGAAAATTCTGGGGCTTACCCTACTGCCGGTTTTGCTAGCTTTCTTTCTTTGGGGCGGGCTCACGTGGTGGTTCTGGCAGGATTGGGTGACAGGGGTAAATCATCTGCTCGCCCAAACCCCGGTGGATGAATATCTGCTGCGCCACGAAATTCATGGGCTTGCGGCTTCTGTGACTACAGTGCTGCTGATCTTGCTGTTGTTTCCGGTGATTTTGGTGACCGCGTTATTGGTCACTTCCGTGCTGGCGATGCCGGTAATGGTTAAGCATGTAGGCACGCGTGATTTCCCGCGGCTTGAGCAGAAACGCGGCGGCACGGTTCTCGGCAGTCTCTGCAATGCTTTGGTGGCGACCGTGATATTTATCCTGCTGTGGATGGTGACGCTGCCGCTTTGGCTGTTCGGCCTGCCTGCTGTGGCGCTGCCCGTGCTGCTATCGGCTTATTTGAGCCAGCGCCTGTTTCGCTACGACGCGCTGGCAGAGCACGCGAGCCCCGAGGAGTTCAAGCGGATACTGGAACGCGCGGGCGCGCGGCTGTATGTGCTGGGCGCGGTACTGGCTTTCATCCAGTTTGTGCCGCTGCTCAACCTGTTTTCGCCAGTCTACATCGGCCTTGCCTACATCCATTTTTGCTTGGGGGAATTGCAGCGAATCCGAAGTGAACAAGCATAAGCATGGCGGGAACCAAAAACCAAGTAAGCGACTACTTCGACCGTTCACTGCAAGAATTTTCTGGTCAATCAGCCATCCAGCTTGACCGGAACCGGAAGGCTGCAAGTCTACATGCGCTCGAATACCGCGGCGATGCCTTGGCCGCCGCCGATGCACATGGTGACCAAGCCATAGCGCCCGCCACTGCGCTGCAATTCATACATGACCTTGATGGTGAGAATGCAACCAGTGGCGCCGATGGGATGGCCCAAAGCAATCGCGCCGCCGTTGGGATTGACTTTCTGCGGGTTCATCCCGAGTTCCTTGCTTACACCCATCGCCTGGGCCGCAAAAGCCTCGTTGGACTCGATGACATCCATCTGCTCCAGCTTCAACCCGGCTTTTTCCAGCACTTTGCGCACCGCCGGTACCGGCCCCATGCCCATGATTTTCGGATCCACTCCGGAATGAGCGTAAGCAAGCATCCGCATCATGGGTTTGAGCCCTTTTTTTACAGCGGCGTCTTTTTCCATCAGCACCACGGCCGCTGCGGCATCGTTGATGCCCGAGGCATTGGCAGCAGTGACCGTACCGTTTTCCTTCTGGAAAATCGCCTTAAGCTTGGCCATGCCTTCCATGCTGGCGTCGCTGCGCACATGCTCATCGGTATCGAACATGACCGGGCCTTTTTTGGTCTTGAGTTCGGTGGGAAGAATTTGCTCCTTGAAGTAACCCTTGCTGATCGCGTTGGCGGCACGCTTGTGGCTTTCAACGGCAAACGCATCTTGCTCGGAACGGGAAAGCTTGCAGCGCGAGGCCACATTTTCGGCGGTGACGCCCATGTGTATGGAATCGAAAGGATCGGTCAGCGCGCCAACCATCATGTCTATCACGCCGCCGTCATTCATGCGCTGTCCCCAGCGCAGGCTTGGCATCAGATATCCGCCGCGGCTCATGCTTTCTGCGCCGCCCGCCACTGCCGCGTCTATGTCACCAAGCAAAATGTGTTGAGAAGCGCTGACGATGGCTTGCAGGCCGCTGCCGCACAAGCGGTTCAAGGTCAAAGCCGGGGTCTCTTGGGGTAGGCCGCCTTTAATACACGCCACGCGGGCGAGATACATGTCCTTGGCCTCGGTATGTATGACGTTGCCGAACACGCAATGGCCGATTTCCTTGGAATCCACCTTGGCGCGGCTCACCGCTTCTCTCACGACACGGGCTGCCAGCTCGCTCGGCGCAAAATCCTTGAGGCTGCCGCCGTAATCGCCGATGGCCGTGCGCACGCCGCTTAATACGACAACTTCACGCGAATTGTTCATCTTCAATACCTCTTATTCATTGAAATAAAATACCAGGCAGATTTATAAACGGATTTATGGTGCGCCGCACAATCCCAGTTTACGCCGCTAGCCGAATACTGTCGAGGTGGAGCATGGACTAATGACGGGTAGGCTCAATGCGTGTGATAACCTCGGCGGCGAATACTTGCTCTGCTTCCACCCGGTCGAATAAGTAAAGGCGGTTGCAGAACTCGCAATGCACTTCCACCGCGCCGCGTTCTTCGAGCACGGCGCGCACTTCGCCGTAGCCCAGGATGCGCAGCATGGCAGTAACGTTTTCGCGCGTACACGAGCAGCGGAAACTCACCGGTTTCACTCTGAATATGCGGATATCTTCCTCGTGATATAAGCGGTGGATGATCTGTTGCGCCGAGAGTTGCAGCAGTTCGTCGCGCGCGATGCTGGAAGCAAGTAATACCGCGCGGTTCCAGGCGTCACGGTCTTTACTTTCAGACGCCGGCAGGCGCTGCAAAAGCAGGCCCGAGGCTTGCGCATCGTCCACTGCGAGCCACAAGCGTGTTTCCAGCTGTTCGGACCCCGCCATGTAATGCTCCAGCACCTGTGCCACCGTGTCGCCCTCGAGATTGACGATGCCCTGATAGCTGTGTTTACCCTCAAGTGGGTTGATGGTGATGACGAAGCGCCCGGCGCCGAGCAGTTTCTTAAGCGGCATGTCGAAGAGGGCGCCCTCCCATTTTGCGGTAGCGCGCAAAGTGAGTTCAGACGTGCATTCCACCACCAGCAGCTGCACCGGCCCGTCGCCTTGCATTTGCATGGTCATGGATCCGGAAAATTTGAGCGTGGAGGCAAGCAACGTAGCCGCTGCCATGAGCTCTCCCAGTACAGTGCGCAATGTCGGCGGATATTCATGACGTTCCAGCACCGCGCGCCAGGTTGCCCCAAGATGCACGATTTCACCCCTGACCGGTGCATGCTCAAATACAAAACGCTGCAGCGTGTCATGAAGTGTCATGGCGTGGTTTTTTAAGCAATAAAGTTACTGCGCTGCAACCGGGCGCTGATACAGGAAGTAATCTTCGTTGCGGTCTCCCGGGCGGCTGCCTTCCCAGATTTTTTCCCAGCCACCGCCGACGGAAGGCTGAGCCTGAGTCCTGCTTTGGATCAACTGCAGGTCGCAGTCTACTGTGCCGCTGATATCCGAGCGTTGGGTGATGATGCCTGCATAATACTCAAGCATTGCGCGCTGCGTTTCACCCAGCCCGCGGCTGGAGATGCATTGATATTGCGACGGCAGCGATTGCTGCAGGGAGGTGATCACCCAGCGGTAATTCTTGCTCACATCCAGCCAGGGTAGCCAAAGCGTCATGGCCAGCATCCACACCATGGTCATGCCGCCCGCCCAGTTGATGATGGCGCGGCGGTTGGAGCGGCCGATACGGCTTATCAGCGCGAACCAACCCCCAGTGAATGCTACCGCCACTAAAAAATGGAACATATTGAACGGCAGGCTGTATCCCGGCAGATAATCATTAAGTCGGGCCGCAAGGCCGCTCGGATAGCCGATCATTAAGGTAAACCAGCCCAGCCACAGGCCGCATGCCAACAACCCGAAAGTCATGATGCCGAACCAGTCGAGTGCGCTCGATGCGCCGCGCCGCAGGGTTTCAAGTGCAGGAGTGGCGAGCAGCGCAAGCGGGAGCAGAAAAGGAAGCGCGTCCAGATCATGCGGGTCGGTGTCGAGGCTCAGTGCCGCAAACAACACTGCGAACAGGATGAGTGGCAACTGGATTTCGGGTCTGGCGAGGCCTTTGCGGCCACCACTCCACAGAGTCCACAGTGCAAGCGGCAGCGCCGGCCAGGCAAACCACGGTATGGTTTTCAAAAAGTACAGAGCCGCAGTTTCATTTCCGGCCGGAGCGAATCCAAACAAACGTCCGATGTCTTTCACCCAGAGCCATTGCGCGAAGAGTTCAGGCGAGCGGTGGTACAGCGCAACAGGCCAGACGATGAGCCAGGGAGCTGCCGCGATGAGGGCCAGCATCAGGCACAAAGCATAATTGCGGTTACGCCAGGGTTTAAACAGCACGGGCAACAGCAAGCAGGTCAAGGTCATCACTATGGGAGTGAGGGTGCCACGGCTCATGAAGCCGATGCCGATACCGGTTCCGGTAAGCAACCCGGCCAGCAGCGGGCGGTTCTGATTCAAGGCCAGGCCGTAAAGACACAGCGCAAAACCGGTAAGCAAGCCCAGATCGGAGATAAGCTGATGTGAGCGCACCAGCAAGCCCACGCTGCCTATCAGAATCAACACCGTCATGGAGCCTTTTCCTCTGCCGTACAGGGCTCGTCCGCACAGGCCCATGAAAATAAGAGTAAGCGCCATATAAAAACCGCTGGCGAGACGCGCTGCGTCATGCAATGGCAGCAGCGCAGAAAAAAACCAGGCAAACAACGCCGCGCTTAAATAGAACAGCGGCGGCTTATCCATACTAGGCTCGCTGGCCAGGGTTGGAACCACCCAGTCGCCGGTATTTAAGGTGTGCAGCACCAGACCGAAGCTCCCCGCTTCATCCGGTTTCCAAGGTTCGTGGCCTACCAGTCCGGGCAAAATCCATGCAAGGCAAAACAGGTAGGTTGCGGCAATGTGCGAGTACTTGATTGAGGGAACGCGAGTCGCCTCAAAAATATTTTCTTGAAAATTCATTTCGCTCCAATTTCAAATCAGCTCTCGATGGTATAGCCGTTCGAGAATACGCAGCGGCGAGCGGCCCTCGTCTTGCATCGCGCTTACCGGCAGATGAAAAGTTTGTTCCAGAAGATACTGGCCGGATAGCGCGGCATGCAGCACGCGGTCACTGAACATGATCCAGGTTGAGCCTGGCGCAAACGCAAAAGTGATTTTCTCGGCGTTCCGCTGATAGTGATCGTCCAGTTTTGCGCGGTCGTGCAATTGCAGCATGATGTGGTCGTAGAAGCTGCGTTTTCCCTTGGTAATACCCAGGCGCTCGAGCAGCCAAGCGGAGCCGGGCCACTGCGGCGCAATCCGCTGGTAATACCTCGGTGCGAAATTTTCAAATGGCTCACCGATGTTCCACACCCGTGGCTGGCCATCGGGATTGATATTGGTAAATACACGCAATATACGCTTGCCCCAGTTCGGGCGCGAGGCAAAGGCATCCACATGCAGGCGTGAATCGTCTTTGCGTAACGATATAAAGCGCTGCTCAACCGGCATCGGCCGGTAACTGGTGCGCGCCTGCTCCAGGTGCGGAGCGTAGTGAGGAATTAGGGATTCAATGAGCGCTCTTGCTTGGGTGGCAAAACGCGAAATTATCGCCGCAAGATCGTTACGGTCCTGGTCCTTGCAGCTTGTGCCTTGAATGCTTCCGTCGCGCGGATCGCAGCTCACGTTCTTGGCTTTGCCGTCGGAGCAGCCGGGAGAGAGGAAGCGTCGTTCTGTTTCCTTAAGGGCAAAAGCGAGGCGCGGGAAATAAAGCACTCTGCCGCTTTCCAGCGACCGGATCATGCGCGCGGCGGTATCCCGGTCAGGCCCGCAACGCCAGTTGCTGTCGTCGGATACTTCAATCACATCGTCGTTCGAGAGCATGGAACTCCTCAAAATTTGAGCGGTTGTTTTAGCGAACGCGGCGCCGGCTCATTCCACGATCTTCAGCGCCTGGCCGCGCACCGGCTCGCCGGAAGGGTATTGCGCGTTAAGCAGGCGCAAATAGCTTTCTGCATTTTTGCCCAATGGTGACGTGCGCGCGAGTTCCGCATAGGTTACATCCGATTTGACGCTGATGATTTTTATTGTCAACGGCTTGGCAAGTCTGCGCTCGGCCTCGGTGATGGCGCGGAAACTCATCGTTGAGGCGTTGATGTTTTCCTGATAGCGGTCAAAAGCCGCCCTCGATGCCGCGTTGCCCAGGATCAGAAACGCCTTGTTGTTGAGATAGACCGCGGTGACCTTCACCGGCTTGTTCTGGCTGGTCACCGTCGCTGTAGCGGCGGGAAGGTCATTGATGCTGAGCGACTGGATATCTGCGCCAAAGTTAAGGCGCAGCAGCTTTCGCAGGTAATCCGCAGGCGAGCCTTCGGGTTTGTCTCCGAGGCGCAATTCGATTCCTGCATCTTTGGTCGGGCTTTGTGCCTGCACCCGGTCGGGAAGATTATGGATGAGCCAGCCTTCCGGAAATTTCAACGCCAGCCCCAATTCGCTGTGGTAGAAGTTTCCGTTGCGGGTGATGCCTTGCTCGGGGCTGTCGCCAAAAAACATGCCGTTGATATGTTGCAAAAACGCCGCGCGATTGTCCGCGCTATTTGGCCGGGCAACACTTTGCGCCTCGTTAACCACCTGTTTCAGGCGCGTATCGTTATCCGGGTGCGTAGCGAATAAGCCATGATAGGCGCGGGGTTCCCTGTCTTCTTGTTTGGCGATTTCAGCGTCGAATTGCTCCTGGTTTTTCAGCACGCCAATCACTTTAACCATGGCCTGCGGATCGTAGCCGGTGCGGCCCAGATATTCTGCGCCCAAACGGTCGGCCTCCAGCTCGTGCTCGCGCCCGTAGCCTAAAAGCAGCGCATTGCCGAGCAGATTGGTGATATTGCTGCCCGCCACGCTTTGTAGTTCAGGGAGAAACACCGAAGCGATTTGCACGCCGATATTTGCGGTGGTTGCCACGCTGATTTGCTGTACGCTGTGGCGCGCGGTGACGTGGCCGATTTCGTGACCGAGCACCGCGCCCAGTTCTGCTTCGGAATTGAGGTAGGCCAAAATGCCTCGGGTAATATAAATGTAGCCGCCAGGCAGGGCGAAGGCGTTGGTTTCGCTCGAGTCGATGATCGTGAAATGGTAGCTCAGGTTGGGACGGTGGCTGTTGCGTGCGAGATTCTGGCCGACCTGGTTCACGTAGTCCTGCAGCGCCGGCTCGTCATATACGCGGTACTGTTTCCTGACCTCAGCGTCAGCGCCGCGGCCCATGCTGATTTCCTGCGCTGCCGTCATCACCACGAAATTAGGGTTGCCGGTGACTGGATTAGTCGCGCAGCCCGACAGCAACGCCGGCCCCATGGCGCAAAACCAAACGACGAACAAAGGCTTCATCCCGGCATTTTACCTTTTTACCTCGCGCAGCATAAAGGGCTTGATCGCGAGAGGTTATGCTGCCAAACAAAAAAGGCGGCACCGGCCGCCTTTTTTAATGATGGCAGGAAATCACGCTGCGGTTTTTTTCCTGCTGTATTTCTGGCGGAATTTTTCGACGCGGCCCGCGGTGTCCACGATTTTCTGCTTGCCGGTGTAGAACGGATGGCATACCGAGCACACTTCGATGTGCAGCGGCCGGCCCAGCGTGGAGCGGGTTTTGAATTTGTTACCGCAACTGCAGGTTACAGCGATTTCTTCGTATTTCGGGTGGATATCCGGTTTCATCGGTCGTTCCTTGAGGAACCTCATCGGGTTCCTGGACTTTGCGAAAGGCGCAGATTATGCGTGAAATCCCCCGGTCATGCAAGCCGGTAGAACTCGGTGAAGTTGAGACTAACCTCTTTTCATCGAGTCGAAGAAGTCCGCGTTGTTCTTTGTCCCGCGTAATTTTTCGAGCAGGAATTCGGTCGCCTCCAGATCGTCCATCGGGTAGAGAAGTTTGCGCAGCACCCAGATTTTTTGCAGCACATCGGGCTTGATCAGCAATTCTTCCTTGCGCGTTCCGGAACGGTTGACGTTGATCGCCGGATAGATGCGCTTCTCGTGCATGCGCCGGTCGAGATGGATTTCCATATTGCCGGTGCCCTTGAATTCTTCGTAGATCACATCGTCCATGCGCGAGCCGGTGTCGATGAGCGCAGTCGCAAGGATGGTGAGGCTGCCGCCTTCCTCGATATTGCGCGCCGCGCCGAAGAAGCGCTTGGGGCGCTGCAGGGCGTTGGCGTCCACGCCGCCGGTCAGCACCTTGCCCGAGGCCGGCACCACGGTGTTGTAGGCGCGCGCCAGGCGGGTGATCGAGTCGAGCAGGATCACCACGTCCTTTTTGTGCTCGATCAGGCGTTTTGCTTTTTCCAGCACCATTTCCGCGACTTGCACGTGGCGGGTGGCCGGCTCATCGAAAGTGGAGGACACCACTTCGCCTTTGACCGATCTTTGCATTTCCGTCACTTCTTCAGGCCGCTCGTCAATCAACAGCACGATCAGCACGCACTCGGGAAAATTCGCCGCGATCGAGTGCGCGATGTGCTGGAGCATCACCGTCTTGCCGGCCTTGGGCGGCGATACGATCAGCCCGCGCTGCCCCTTGCCGATCGGCGCAATGATGTCAATCACGCGGCCGGTGATGTTTTCTTCCGCCTTGATATCACGCTCCAGGACGAGTGGCGTGGTAGGAAACAGCGGTGTCAGGTTTTCGAACAGGATTTTGTGCTTGGAGTTTTCAGGCGGCTCAAGGTTGACCTTGTCCACCTTGACCAGCGCGAAATAGCGTTCGCCGTCCTTGGGAGTGCGGATTTCCCCCTCGATCGAATCTCCGGTGTGCAGGTTGAAGCGGCGTATCTGGCTGGGACTGACGTAAATGTCATCGGGCCCGGCGAGATAGGAAGTATCGGGGGAACGCAGGAAGCCGAAGCCGTCGGGCAGGACTTCCAGCGTCCCTTCGCCGAAAATGCTTTCGCCCTTGCGCGCCTGGTTCTTGAGGAGGGCAAAAATCAGTTCCTGCTTGCGCAGGCGGTTGGCGCCCTCAATTTCATTGGTGATGGCCATGTCCACCAGTTCGGTGACATGGAGGTTTTTAAGTTCGTTTAAATGCATGGCGGAGAATACTCAGTGAGGGTTAAAACGGAGAAAAGGGAATTAAAAGAGAAGCGAGACGGCGCTTGCGCCCGGACCTGCTTGATGCGTTGGTTGGAGTTCTTGGACGGGCTTTCAAGAGGTGCTTAAGGCGGAAGGTTAACGGGTTTAAATATTGCTGTCAATAAATGTCGTCAATTGCGATTTCGACAACGCCCCGACTTTGGTGGCCTCGAGGTTGCCGTTCTTGAACAACATCAGGGTGGGTATGCCGCGGATACCGTATTTCGGGGGCGTGGCTTCGTTTTCATCTATATTGAGCTTGGCGATTTTGAGGCGTCCCGCGTATTCCTGCGCCAATTCATCCAGTATCGGCGCAATTGTCTTACAGGGACCGCACCATTCCGCCCAGTAATCCACCAGCACCGGCAAAGGCGCCTGCAGCACCTCCGACTCGAAAGTATCGTCGGTGACGTGAAGTATATGACTACTCATTAGATCTTCGCTTTAGGGAATATACCGAAACAGGGGGGCGGGTGGTGAAATACCGCTTGAGGTATTATGCTAACGGAAATTACTCTGTTTGGGAAGCCACCCTGTTCGTCGTCAAAATCCTCTTTAGCGTCGCGCTGTTGCTGGCGGCTGCGGAAATCGCCAAGCGCTCGACTTTTTTCGGCGCGCTGATTATTGCCTTGCCGCTGACTTCCATGCTGGCCATGTTCTGGTTAGGGAACCTCTGATTAAGTCCTCCGCGGATTGCGTTGCTGGTAAAATGCGGATGGATGCGAGGCGCGCGACGAAGGTCGTAGCTTGGACTACGAAGCCGAGGAGCGCAACGACGCAGACACCGCATTTTACCGCAACCCGAAAGGGACGGGGCTTTCCGGGCGGTCTGCTTTGTCGCTCGGCTTGTGAAGGGGGTCTGGCCATTCACTGCGCCTCGCTTCGCGCATCCCATCCCGGAAAGCCGCCGTCGCTACCGCGTG
>Ga0184627_10000941_pt1 | contig 11502 bp, 10 predicted proteins | sample PLM3_127_b1_FD_133150 | JGI IMG/M metagenome (GOLD analysis project Ga0184627, IMG submission 133150) | Groundwater sediment microbial communities from an aquifer in East River, Colorado, USA - PLM3_127_b1 | ecosystem: Environmental > Terrestrial > Soil > Riparian zone | place: USA: East River...
CGGAAGCGTGATCCGCGCGCCCCTGCCGGCCTCGATCATTCTCGCGACTGCTTCCGGATCGCGAATTGGCGCCACCGCGATACCGGTCAGGCCCTGGCGCAGCGCCTCGCGCAGCACGTACATCGTGTCCTGCGTTGAGCCGGAGGCGCAGTTGTCGGCGTGATCCAGCAGAAGGATCGGCCCGCCCGACTGTTCGCACATGCGCTTCGCCTGCGCGATCGACTGCTCGAGCGGCTGTCCGCGGTAGATGAAATCTTCCTTCTGCGCCCAGGCGACGTCGAGGATCGCTTTGCACGCGCTCACGGCTGCGGCTTTGCCGGCGTCCGCGACCGTGACCACACTGATGCCGGCGTCGTGAATGTCGGCCATCTGGAAGCCGCCGAATGCGGTGGCGGCCAGCAGGCCGTCGCGTTCCGCCGCACGGGCGGCATCGACGAAATCCTTCATCGCACCTTCGGAGGTGTTCTGGCGCAGCGTCTGCGCCAGGATCCGTGCGTTGCCCCACGCCATCACCGGCTTGACCTCCGCATTCATCATGCGCAGCAGAATGGAGCCGGCGAGCTGCCCGGATTCGTACTGGTCCACGTGCGGATAGGTCTTGTACCCGGTAATGACGTCGCAATTGCGCACCATGCGTTCGGTGACGTTGGCGTGCAGGTCGAGCGATACCGCGATCGGTGTGCGCGGCGCGATGGCGCGCAACTTTTCCAGCAGCGTGCCTTCGCCGTCGTCCGTACGATCCGCCACCACCATGGCGCCGTGGAGGTCGAGAAACACCGCATCGCAGCCTTTGGCGACCGCGTTGCAGATCGCCTCGCAGATGCGGTCATAGGCGTTGCCGTCCACCGGCCCGCTCGGATTCGCCCACGCGGCGACCGGAGTGACCACCTCCGCGCCGGACTTTGCAGCCAGGTCCAGGAACGCCGCCATGGCCATGCCCTTGCCCTTCATCGCCTCGAAGGCGTCACGGCCGAGATACGGCCCCTTGGGCCCGAACTCCTCCCACGGTGTCGGCACCGGCGAGAAGGTATTGGTCTCGTGCTGCATCTGGGCGATGACGAATTTCATATCTTGTCTAAATGCAATTCACCGCAAAGACGCAAAGAACGCAAAGAAAAACCGAAAACTAGATTCGACAATTCACGAAGCAATATGCAGATATTTCTCGTAAATCGTGGCGTCAATTTGCTCTTTATCGAATTGTCCTTCCTTCGCGTTCTTTGCGCCTTTGCGGTGAATGTCCTTGTTTAAGGTAGCGTCTTGAGGACGTCGCGGACGGTATCGAAGATCTGGTCGATCTGGTTTTTTTCGATGATGAACGATGGTGAAAGCGCGATGGTGTCGCCGGTGGTGCGGATCAGCACGTTCTTGTTGTAAGCGCGCAGGAAAGCCTCGAATGCGCGCGCGCCGGGCTTGTCGGCCATGGATTGCAGCTCGATGCCGGCGACCAGTCCGATGGAGCGGATGTCGATCACATGCGGCAGGCCCTTGAGCGAGTGCGCCGCGTCTTCAAAGTAAGGCGCAAGTTCCGCCGCGCGCTCGAACAGCTTTTCCTCCTTGAACAGGTCGAGCGCTGCGCACGCCGCGGCCGAGGCCAGCGGGTGGCCGGAATAGGTGTAGCCGTGGAAGAACTCGATGTTGCTGTCCGCGCCCCCCTTGTCCATGAAGGTATCGTAGATCTGTTTCTTCACGATCACGCCGCCCATCGGCACCGCGGCGTTGGTGAGCGCCTTGGCGCAGGTGATCATGTCCGGCGTGACCCCAAAGGTCTGCGCGGCGAAGGCCTTGCCGGTGCGGCCGAATCCGGTGATGACTTCATCGAATATCAGCAGGATGCCGTACTTGTCGCAGATCTGGCGCAGCTTCTGCAGATAACCTTTCGGCGGCACCAGCACGCCGGTGGAGCCGGCGACCGGCTCGACGATCACTGCCGCGATGTTGGAGGCGTCGTGAAGCTGAACCAGGCGTTCGAGTTCGTCGGCAAACTCGGCACCGTGCTCAGGTTGCCCGCGGGAGAAGGCGTTGCGCGCCGGGTCGTGGGTGTGCCGCAAGTGATCGACGGAGGCCAGCATGTTGCCGAAGGTCTTGCGGTTCCCGGACATGCCGCCGACCGAGATGCCGCCGAAGCCCACGCCGTGATAGCCGCGCTCGCGGCCGATCAGTATGCGGCGGGTACCATCGCCGCGCACGCGGTGATAGGCCAGCGCGATCTTGAGCGCCGTGTCCACGGCTTCCGACCCGGAGTTGGCGAAGAACACATGGTCCAGGCCCTTGGGCGTAATCGACACCAGTTTTTCCGCTGCCTGGAACGCGGCCGGATGGTGCAACTGGAAGCCGGTGGCGTAATCGATGGTTTCCGCCTGTTTCTTGATCGCGTCGACGATTTTCTGGCGGCAGTGGCCGGCGTTTACCGCCCACAGACCGGCGATGCCGTCGAGTACCTTGCGGCCGTCCTGAGTCAAGTAATGCATGTCCTTGGCGGCCACCAGCAGGCGCGGCGCCGCCTTGAACTGGCGGTTGGCCGTGAACGGCATCCACAGCGGTTCGAGATTGAGCGAATCGTTCAGTTGCCGCAGGGCTTTCTCGTCAGGCATGTTCATGGCGGGTCTCCTCGGATGCCGGACCGCGACCGGGGTCGCGCAGCCCGGACAGGCGCTTGATTTATGGTTTCATTATAGTGCGCGGCCGCTGTCTGCGGCCAGCATGATTGCCTGGATGGGGAGCTTCCCTTATCCTGTGCCATTGCCGTGAATGCCCGACGCATCCTGCGTTTTTCCTCATGCTTTCCCATTTCCCACCAGGAAGTTCCCGATGGATATGAATTACACAAAGGAAGAAATCGCGTTTCGCGATCAGGTGCGCGAATTTGTCCGTACCCATCTCCTCGGCGACGTGTCACGCAAGGTCCTCGAACACCGCCGGCTCGGCAAGGACGACTACGTTCGCTGGCAGAAAATCCTGTTCGAAAAGGGCTGGATTGCCGCCGGCTGGCCGGTGGAGCACGGCGGCACCGGCTGGTCACCGATCCAGCGCTACATTTTCGAGGAGGAGTGCGCGGCCGCAGGTACGCCGCGGCTCACGCCTTTTGGTTTGCATATGGTCGGGCCGGTGATCATCGCCTTTGGCAGTGAATGGCAGAAGAAGCATTACCTGCCGCGCATTCTTTCCAGTGAGGACTGGTGGTGCCAGGGCTATTCCGAACCGGGATCGGGTTCCGACCTCGCTTCGCTCAAGACCCGCGCCGAGCGCCAGGGCGATTACTACATCGTCAGCGGCCAGAAGACGTGGAATACCCACGGCCAGTGGGCGGACATGTGTTTCTGCCTGGTGCGTACCTCGAGCGAAGGCAAAAAGCAGGAGGGCATTTCCTTTTTGCTGGTCGACATGCACTCCCCCGGCGTGACCGTACGGCCGATCATCACGCTCGACGGCGAGCACGAGGTCAACGAGATCTGGTTCGAGAACGTGAAGGTGCCGGCGCAGAACCTGGTGGGCGATGAGGGAAGGGGCTGGACCTACGCCAAGTTCCTGTTGTCGCACGAGCGCACCGGCATCGCCGGAGTGGGGCACTCGAAGCGGGAACTACGTTTCCTCAAGCACATCGCCTCCGAGGAACGGGCGGGTGGGCGGCCGCTGATCGAAGATCCGCTGTTTCGCGACCGCGTCGCGCAGGTGGAAATAGACCTGATGGCGCTGGAGATCACCAACCTGCGGGTGGCTGCCGCCGACCGCGACGGCAAGGCGCCGGGACCGGAGGCCTCGATCCTCAAAATCAAAGGCACCGAGATCCAGCAGGAACTCACCGAGCTGATGATGGAGGCGGTGGGGCCTTACGCGCTGCCGCACCTGCCGCTGGCCCTGGACGAACACTGGATCGGCGCGCATGTCGGCCCGGACTATGCCGCGCCGCTCGCCGCGCGTTACTTCAACTACCGCAAAACCAGCATCTACGGCGGCTCCAACGAGATCCAGCGCAACATCATTGCGCAGATGGTTCTGGGACTATAAAGACATTTCTCACCGCAAAGGCGCAAAGGAAGGCAAAGGAAAGCAAAACAACTTGAGGTTGAAAAACAAGGAGGTGGATAGTCACGCCACCGCGATATATCGACATATCGACTGGGTGCGGCAAATCGGAATCCCCCCGCATTTTCACATGATTCGTTTGGTTTTCTCTGCGTTCCTTTGCGTCTTTGCGGTGAAAATTTACTGAGGTTTTGAACTTATGGATTTTTCACTGACGGACGAACAGCAGATGCTCAAGGACAGCGTGCAACGCTTCCTGGAGAGGAATTGCAGCTTCGAGCAACGCCGCAAGATGCTCGCCGAGCGCATGCCGATGAATGCGCAGCTATGGGAAGGGCTGGCGTCGCTGGGCGTGCTCGGCGTGCCGTTCTCGCCGGACTACGGCGGCTTCGGCGGCGGCGGAGTCGAGACCATGCTGGTGATGGAAGCGCTGGGCCGGCATCTTTCACTCGAGCCTTACCTCGCCACCGTGGTGCTGGCGGGCGGCTGCGTGGATCTAGGCGGCGCCGACTGGCAAAAGAAGATCCTGATCCCGAAGATCATCGACGGCTCGATGCTGCTGGCGTTTGCGCATGCTGAACCGAATGCGCGCTTCGAACTCGGCCATGTCGAGACCCGCGCAATCCGCGACGGCAACAACTTCGTGCTTGAAGGCGAGAAGACGCTGGTGCTGCACGGCCCGGTGGCGGAAAAGTTCATCGTCTCCGCGCGTACATCGGGCAACCCGGGCGACGCCCACGGCGTGACGCTGTTCATCGTCGAGGCCGACGAGGAAAACCTCGGCGGCCAGGAGTATCCGCTGTTCGACGGCACCCGCGCGCTCGACCTGCAACTCGGCGGCGTGAAAGTCGGCCCGGAGTCGGTGATCGGCACACTCGACGCGGCGATGCCGCTGATCGAGGCGGTCGCCGACCGGGCGATGGCGGCCCTATGTGCCGAAGCAGTCGGCATCATGGATGCGCTGCACGCGGCCACGGTCGAATATCTCAAGACCCGCCAACAGTTCGGTCAGCCGATCGGGCGCTTCCAGGCGCTGCAGCACCGCGCGGTGGACATGCTGATCCATCTCGAGCAGGCGCGTTCGATGGCGGTGCTCGCCGCATCGCGGGTCGATTCGCAGAACGTGCCGGAGCGTCGCAAAGCCATCGCCGCGGCAAAGGAAATGGTCGGCCGGGCCGGGCGCTATGTCGGCCAGCAGGCGATCCAGTTGCACGGCGGCATGGGCATGACCGACGAACTCAACATCAGCCATTACTTCAAGAGGCTCACCGCAATCGACGTTCTTTTCGGCAACGCTGCGTATCAGCGGCAGCGCTTCGCCACCATGAAGGAAGACCAGCCCGCGGCACAACTCAAGGCGCCCCGTAAATCCTGGGTGCGTATCTAAACCTCACCGCATTTAAACCTTCACCGCAAAGACGCAAAGACGCAAAGGAAACGCAAAGTAAATCAAGAAAAACATGAATGGGGGAAAGAACATAAGGTCTGGACTTCTCGTTGATGAATGGTCCGTACGCTTCAATGTCACTTTCTGCGCCGATCAGGTTTTTGCCCAGTCAAGTTTTTCTCTGCGTTTCCTTTGCGTCTTTGCGCCTTTGCGGTGAGGACTTAGTAAAAGAGAGAGTTTTCTTGTACAAGTACTACTGGGAAGATTTCAAGGTCGGTGAAACGCACCAGATCGGCGAGAAGCGGGTCGACAAGGACGAGATCATCGCCTTTGCGAAGCAATTCGATCCGCAGCCGTTCCACGTCGACGAAGCGGCGGCGAAGGTCTCGCTGTACGGCGGCCTGATCGCCAGCGGTTGGCATACGGTTGCGCTGGTGATGCGCATGATGTGCGACTCCTACATTCTCGACTCGGCCAGCCTGGGTTCGCCCGGCATCGACAATCTCAAATGGCTGAAGCCGGTGCGTCCGGGCGATACCATCCGCGCGCAGCGCACCACGCTCGAAGTCCGTGCCTCAGCAAGCAGGCCCGAAATGGGATTGGTCAAGACCCGCTGGGAAGTATTCAATCAGAACGGAGAGCAGGTCATGACCATGGAAGGCTTCGGCATGTTCCGGCGCCGCAACCCCGGGAGCCTGGCCAAATGAGCGATCTGTTCAAACACAAGGTCCATGTCCTCTTTCGCAAGGAAGATCTCGATCACGAGCGCCTCGAAGGCAAGGTGGCGATCGTGCTCGATGTGCTGTCCGCCACCTCCACCATCGTCACCGCGCTCGCCAATGGGGCCACCGAAGTGATCCCGACGCTGGACGAAGCCGGTGCCAACGCCGAAGCGCAGAAGCATCCGAAGGGCAGTTACGTGTTGGCCGGGGAGTTGTACGCGGAGACCCTGCCGGGTTTTGCGTCGCCCACGCCGCTCGCGTTGCTGAAGGAAGACATCGCCGGCAGGAAGCTCATCTACTCCACCACCAACGGCACGGTGGCGCTGCGGCAGGCCTCGCGCGCCGAGCACGTTTATGCAGCAGCGCTGCTGAACGGCGAAGCGGTGGTCCAACATGTTCTCAGGAGCCATCCCGGGCAGACCATCCTGATCGTGTGTTCCGGCTCGATGGGCATGGTCAATCTCGAAGACGTTTACGGCGCCGGTTATCTCGTCGATCTGCTGTCGAACGCGTTGAACGAAAGCAGTGATTTCTCCGATGCGGCGCTTGCCGCACGCAGCCTGTTCCGCGCCGAAGATGCTGCCGACTGCCTGTTGCGTTCCCGTGTCGGCCGGATGATGATCGAGCGCGGGCTTACCCACGAAGTGCATTTCGCTGCGGAGCTCAGCGCGCTCGTTGCGGTTCCCAAGCTTGTCGGCGGCCGCCTGCTGCTTGCCTGACGCAAAGTCGTTTGCGCAAAACAGCGGCATACGTGGCCGGACATCTGTCGCAGTCGTTTCCGCATGAAAATTTAGGACCACGAGCTCGGTCCGGATCGGTCCTGCCGCGTTAAAATGCCGGATCACTCTCCCGCCCTTCCGGAAAGAGGTAAGTCGAGGAATTAATGAGGAATTGTTTGCTGGCTACAGTTGCGATCATGCTCGCCACACCGGTTCCGGCAGCGGCCGCACTGGACTGCAGCAGGGCCAGGTCCAATGCCGAGAAAATGTTGTGCTCGAACAGCCGGCTTGCGCTGGCGGAAGAGCGCATGGCGTATGCGTTTCGCGAGGCCATCCGCCGTGGTGCGGACCCTTCCGCGCTCATGCAAACGCAGCGCCAATGGACCTCCGAAATCCGCGATGTGTGCAACGAAGTCGAATGCATGTTGAAGGCCTATGAAGACCGGACTGCGGAACTTGAGAACCCCTGAAGCCGGCATTCTTTGCTGCCGGAAATACGTTCCGCATCTGTTATGCATGCGGCATCGGGACTGAATCATGCGCAGGTGGCTGCTGACTCTTAATCCCGCGATCGGCCTTCTGGTGTTGTTCATTGTCCTGATCACCAATGCGGCCATCACTTACCGCAACGGCTTTCTTCTTGGCGAATATTCCCGGAACGCTGCGCGAGCTCTCAACTCCTCGCGGCTGGTGGTTGAACTTCAGGGGCGGCTGGTCGATGCCGAGACCAGCCAACGCGGTTTCATCATCACCGGCAATGCCGACTACCTCGAAGCCTACAACGAAGCGCTGACCAGCCTGACCCCCACCTTCATGGAACTGTACCAGTACACGTCGCACGATACGAACTGGGAACTCAGGCTCGACGCGCTTCAGGCGCTGGTGTTCCTCAAATTCCGCGAGCTGCAGACGTCGATTGAACTGCGCCGGCGCTCCGGATTTGCCGCCGCGCAAAAACTTACCATGACCAACGAAGGCAAGCGGACCATGGACAGGATTAGGAAACTTATCGGCGAGTTCCGCAGCGACGAGGCGCGCGCATTTTCGACACAGGAAAGCCGCGTGCAGGAAACCGTGACGACGGCGCGCGCGAGTTTCTGGGCCGTTACGCTCCTCGGTCTGGTATTGCTGGTCTATGTGTTGTACACGCTGTGGCTCAACCTTGTGGAGATCCGGAAAACCGAAAGTACCCTGCGTCACCAGGCGCTGCGCGATCCCCTGACCGGGCTGTTCAACCGGCGTTTCCTGGATGCCGGCCTGGCCCAGGAGATCATGCGTTCCCGCCGCAGGGGCAGTGCGGCTTCGCTCCTTATCCTCGATATCGATCACTTCAAGAACTACAACGACGAGTACGGGCACGAGGCCGGCGATGCGGTACTGCGCGCCATCGGCCAGTTGCTGCAGACGCAGGTGCGCGGCAGCGACGTCGCCTGCCGTTTCGGCGGCGAGGAGTTCGTGATCCTGATGCCGGATGCGCCGCTGGAGTCCGCCAAAGAGAGGGGCAAACAGATCCTGGAGGCCATTCGCGGGCTGGAGATTCCGCACCAGAGGCATTTGCTGCCGCCGGTCACGGCATCCCTGGGTGTGGCCGAGTTTCCGTCCCATGCAAGGGATGCCGAAGGAATTCTCGAGGCGGCGGACCATGCCTTGTACATAGCCAAACGCACCGGGCGCGATCGCATGGTGGTCAGCGGTGACGTGGAGAAAGCCATTGCCTGACCACCAAGGCGGGCGAATAACGAAAACCTACTTCTTCACCGCAAAGACGCAAAGAACGCAAAGAAGAACAGTAAATTGTCGTTAGAGGCAATCACGATGGGCTTTCGACGTCCACGCTTTTACGTGCAGCAGTAGCTTTTCCTTCCTCCTGGTCCGGCCTGTTTTTTCTACGTCAATTTTTTTCGGGTTTCTTTGCGTTCTTTGCGTCTTTGCGGTGAGAGTTCTTTTCTAAATGGTGAGAGGTTGGGAAAGATCCTGGCCGGGCAGCAGGGTATCGATCAGCTTGCGCAGCTGCTCCGCGGTTGCCGGTTGCAGGGCGGCGCCGGGATGGCGCACCTTGCCGGTCGTAAGGGCGCCCCTCAGCCGTAGAATTTCCTTCCTGATCGCGACGCCCGGTTGCTGCTCGAACACGATCAGCGGCAGGAAGCGGGTATAGATCTCCTGCGCTTTTGCCCAATTGCCCGCGCGTGCAGTTTTCACCATCGCCATCAGCACCTCGGGAAACGCGAAGCCGGTGTTGAAACCGGACGAGCCCGCCTGCAGGTCGAACAATCCATAAAGTGCGCCGAGTCCGGTCAGGATCGGCACCTTGCGTTCTTTCATGCCGGCGGCCAATGCGCGGATTTTCGGCGCGGTCGGCACGGATTCCTCCTTGATGCTGGCGACCTGCGGCACTTCCCTGATGATCCTCAGCAGCAGCGCTGCCGTCATGTGCACCTGTGTCGAGGCAGGGTGATCCTGCGCCACGATCGGAATACGTATGCCTTCCGCGATGCTCCCGTAGTACTCGACGATGCGATCGTCGTTCGGCACGGCCTCGGCGTGAGGCGTGACCATCACGGCCTTGGCGCCGAGATTCTCCGCCATCTGGGCGAGTTCCGTCGCCGCGCGGGTACCGCTGTGGCTGGCGCCGACGATCACCGGCATCGTGCCCGCCGCGGCAACCGCGGTGCGGATCAGTTCGGCGCGCTCGCCGTCGAGCAGACGGCTGGCCTCGCCCAGCACGCCGAGGATGGTGATGCCGTCCACGCCAAGACCGGCCATGAAACGCACCAGCCGGTCGAAGGATTCGAGGTCCAGGTTTTCATTGTCGTCGAAGGGCGTCGCAAGGATCGGGTACACGCCTTCGAACGTAAGATGCGTGCTCATTGTTGTTGTCTCCGCGATGATGGCATTCTCGGGCGCGCCGGGCACCCTGTAAAGGGCGGGGGCACTGCAACAGAGACGGTACAATCGCGCCTCGCACACGAAAACAATCGGGGGAGGGAGTTCATGGATATGCCCATCAATCAGCTCAAGCGCGCGTTGCACGAGGGCCGGCCGCAAGTTGGTTGCTGGCTGAGCCTCGCCAGTCATGCGTCGGCGGAAATCTGTGCCGGCGCCGGCTTCGACTGGGTGCTGGTGGACACCGAGCACGCGCCCGCGGACCTGCCGCAGGTGCATCACCAGTTGCACGCGATCGCGGCGTACTCGGTCTCCGCGCTGGTGCGGCCGCAATGGAACGATACGGTCGTGCTCAAGCGGCTGCTCGACATCGGCGTGCAGTCATTTGTCATTCCCTACGTGCAGAGCGCCGAGGAGGCGAAGCGCGCGGTGGCGGCGGTGCGTTACCCGCCGAGGGGCGTGCGCGGCGTGTCGACCAATTCCCGCTCCAACCGCTTCGGACGGGTGAAGGATTACTTTGCCCACGCCGACAAAGAGATCTGCCTGATTGTGCAGGTGGAAACCCGGGCGGCGCTGGTCGCGATCGAGAAGACCGCGGCGATCGACGGCATCGACGGCCTTTTCATCGGACCGCAGGACCTCGCTGCCGACTTCGGCCATCTGGGCAACCCGGGTCATCCCGAAGTGCAGGCGGCAATGGCCGACGCCATCAAGCGCATTCGCAAGGCCGGCAAGGCGCCGGGGATCCTGGCCTTTGCCGAAGCCGACGCCAAACGCTGGATCGAGCTCGGCGCGCTGTTCGTCGCCGTAACCTCGGATCAGTTCCTGCTCGCCCGCGAAAGCGCGGCGGTCGCTGCTCGCTTCAAAGGGTGACTAGAGCACAAACCTTCACAACCATTAATTCTTCACCGCAAGGCGCAAAGGCGCAGAGGAAACGCAGAGAAAAGCAAATTGGGTAAAGAGCTGATAAGAAGCCAGTGCGACATTCTCTCCGTTTGCCCCATGCGCTTTTACAAGTAATCTGGTTTCGGTTTCCTTTGCGTTTCCTCTGCGCCTTTGCGCCTCTGCGGTGAAGGTTTAGTGCGCCTGTGCGGGGAAGGTTTTTTTTCGAGCCACGCAAGTGCCAGTGCGGCCTCCACTGCGTCCGCGATCGCTTCGGGAGCAGCACTGATGTCGGCAGTTATCGCGTCACTGGGCTCCTCGAGCGCGGCAAACTGAGACTCGAGGAGCCCTGCCTTCATGTAATGCCCCTCGCGGGCTTTCAGCCTCGACTCGATTAGTTCGAAGCTGCCTTTCAGGTACACCCAGCGCAGGTCATTGCACCCGGCCGCGAGACGGTCGCGATATTTACTCTTGAGCGCCGAACAGGCCAGCAACGCGCCCTCGCCACGCGACTCCTTGTCTTTGAGCAGGCCATTGAGCCGGTCTAGCCACGGCCAGCGATCGTCGTCGGTGAGCGGTATGCCGGAGCGCATTTTGTCGATATTCGCTTGCGGGTGATAATTGTCTGCGTCGAGCAGCGGCCAGCCGAGCCGTTCGGAAAGCAGTTTTCCGACCGTGGTCTTGCCGGCGCCCGAGACGCCCATCAACACCACGATCATTTGTTTTCCGCCGGATGCACGGCGTGGCCGCCGAAACTTGCGCGCATCATCGCCAGCAGCTTCGAGGCGTAATCGTCGTGCCCCTGGCTGGCAAAGCGCGCCATCAGCGCCAGGCTCATCACCGGGGCGGGGACGCCCAGTTCCACCGCTTCGATCGCGGTCCA
>Ga0184627_10000942_pt1 | contig 11502 bp, 8 predicted proteins | sample PLM3_127_b1_FD_133150 | JGI IMG/M metagenome (GOLD analysis project Ga0184627, IMG submission 133150) | Groundwater sediment microbial communities from an aquifer in East River, Colorado, USA - PLM3_127_b1 | ecosystem: Environmental > Terrestrial > Soil > Riparian zone | place: USA: East River...
CGGTAACCCATTTCACGGGCTATATCACGCATACGGCCATTGAAAAAACCCGTCGGAGACGAGATGGAGGTGACAGGAGCCCCAAGGCCGTCTTCCAAAATGCGACGGCTCTCCGAGAGTTCATGCCGAAGCTCCTGGTCATTGAGCATTGCTGGGGGGCGATGGGTGAGCGTGTGAGACCCAATCTCCATGCCGGCAGAGTGAAGGGCACGAATCTGTTGCCAATTCATGGTGTCTCCTGATCCGATCCGGCCCGCGGTAATAAAGAACGTGGCCTTGAGCCCAAACTCAACAAGGATTGGCAGAGCAAAGGCGTAATTGCTGACATGGCCATCATCAAACGTGAGGACGATTGCGAGTTGCCGCTGCGGGGATGCGCACCATTGGTTTACAGTGAGAACGGGAAGCCGCTGTGCAGCCACAGAACCCATTTGGAAGCGGAAGTGTGCGGTATCAAGAACATATGGCCGATGCCCAGCCGGGAGATCGTTATGGTCGTCAGAGATGTCATGGTACATGAGAATTAGAGCCGTCATGGGCGGGTTCCTGGCGTCAAGACAAACAAGCTACTCGTTTCGCTGGGTGTGGCTGATAGGTTGCCGGAGACTTGCCAAGATCCAACCCGACCTCCAGGTCTGCCGCTCCAAACTCCCCGTACGCAGCGGCCATCGTACTGAAGCGGAAGGCTGAGAACAGCCTCCTCAGCTTGCGCCGAACCGACCGGCGATTCGTGTCCTGACTCCATCGCAATAGCGTCGGCACTCTGTAGGGGATCTCGTCCATTTCAGAAATGTCTATTTCGTAAGGATGTACGTAACAAGTCGCCACCGAACCCTCCCGTTCCAATGTACGTAGGGCCAGATGCGTCCACCAGTAGGGGAACAGCCTTAGATATCCGCCTCCTGCCGCGGGAAAGACTATCTTTGCAAGGCGGATCGTTGCCAAGGGGAATTCTATGAGCATCCGGCCCGAGGCACACCGGATCCGATGAGGGTGCCGCCAGGCGCCGGGGACGCCGTAGCGTGGGTGCCAAACCGGGAAGATGCTGGAATCGTAAGCCAACCCCTCTCCGCAGAGGGATTCCAAGAGGTGTAGGGAACGCCCCGAGATCGAAAAGTCAGCGGCTCGATGCCCTAACACGGGCCCGCCGGTCTGCTGTCTCAGCAGATCGACTGACCGGTGAAGTTCCTCCTTGAACGTTGCAACCGGCATCCTTTCTATCGACCTGTGGCTGTAGCCATGAGTTGCTATCTCGTGGCCCGCTGCAGCAATCTCGCGGGCCAGCGTCTGATGCGCCTCGGCCGCTTTCCCGAGGACGAAGAAGGTGGCGTGGACGCCTACCTCACCCAGCAGTTCCAGAAGGGCGTGGGTATTGGCTGCAACCCTGTCCCCGACAGGGAGTGATTGATCAAGTGTGGATTGAGGCCAGTCTTCGACATCCACCGTCAACAGATGGAAAGGCTGAATCATCGTGTCCCGCCCGGTTGCCAGATGGCCGCTCGTTTTTGTCCGAGCACGTTGGCCAGGCCCACGAGTGTCGCTAAGTTCGACAGACTGAAATAGAGGAGCAGACACAGCCAACGGCTCCGGACTCGACCCTGGTCACGGAACGATGGCCGATTCAGAAGGAAAAGCCTGATGATCGGAAGAACGACCAGTGAGGTGCGTCGAACCACTATGACTCACACCAACGACAAGGCGACCGCAGGAAAGCGGATGAAGACCCTACTCCCGCACCGCTCAGAGCTCCTCAAGGTTAACTGGTCGAACCAGCGGCTTCACCCTCGAAATGTGAGTCATTCAAGTATCCGGAGATTTTTCGGTGCTGACGGTGGTGACAAGGAGGAAACATATTCGTACGCTCCTATGTCGTGGGTGCTTCCTTGTGGCCTAAGTACACCATTAAAATCATTCGGCACCGTTCCGATAGACACGCCTGTATCAATCGCTGCGCTTCCTGCTTGGAGGATAAAATTAAAGGCGCCAGCATTTTGGAACTTTGGGTCCGTTGTCAAGTTACTCGCTAATGTCGTGCCGGTACCGCTGTTGCTTATTGACGTCCCATTCTGGTAGACGATATTGTTTTGTACAGATGCACCGCTTGTGTTTCCTACACGGATACCAAAATCTCTATTGGCGTAAATCGTGTTGTTGTAGATTTTTGTATTCGTGCCAGAATAATCGGCATTGATACCTCCCAGGTTCCTGTAGATCAGATTGTTTAAGAGCTGGTTGTTGTCACCTACACCAACAGCTATCCCTTGACCTGATGTAGTGTAAGCCTTCTGGTTGTCGTGGAACCTAGAGTTTCGTACGACGTTGTTTGAAGGAGCAGGTGTAGTTTGTTGATAGTAAATTTGCAGTCCCAAATGGCCATTGTCATAGGACTCTAGATGGTCAAAAAGATTATTGCTCGTGCTGATATATAGACCATGGCCAACTGTGCCTGACGTGCAACTGACCGAACAGTCTCCATTGTTATGAACTTTAGTGTTGATAATCTGCACATCTCCACTTCCGCCTGGTCCCGGTTTCGTATTGATGCCACTGTGCGCATTTTTTGCGCCGGAGACATCCGAGTTTTGAATTCTAATATGGGTGGCGGCACCCCAGAACGCAACTGTGTCGCTTGTCGTCGTGTTGTTGATGAATCTCAAACCATCAAAAATCACATATTGAATAGAGGACTGCCCTGCCCCAGACGGAGCGGCCAGATTCATATGTCCAAGTGACACGCTTTCTCCGGGGTAGGCACCTATCTTGGGTGCGTCACTCCAAGATGTGCCCGTAGGAATGATTCGTGCATTGCTGTCAATGCTTTCCGCATACGTCCCAGCCCTGAGGTATAGCGTGTCACTGGCGCGTACGCACGTGAGACCCGCGGCAATGGTGCGCTTAGGAGCGCTCATGTTTTGGGCTTGCGTGCAGGAGTTGGCGTCGTTCCCAGTGGTCGAGACGTAGTAAGTGGTGGCGGTAGCGGTCCGAGAGATTAAGATGAGCCCTGACCATACGATTAGGGTCACCAATGCTTGGTGTGAGAGCTGGCGCATGGATGTACTTGCCTTGTTCACTGCTGTTCTCCTCGGTCATTCCATCGGATGATGTTGAGGCAGACTTTAGCAGAAGTTTTCGTAAATTGCAGAGTCCATCCAGACTGTTGGCGCAACTAACTATTGTTGAATGACTTGCGGCCAATCACCGTTGAAATATTATCTGCTGACTCGCCTTAGTTCGCGCCAAATATCTGGAGCCAGCGGTCGAAAACAAAGACCCGGAACAGGGCCAAGCCGGGCTCCTCCGCCTTCCCATTTAAGCGCCACGTTTGCTCTGCTAGGCTCCGCACATCCTTCCGGTCAACGCAATCCCAGACCGGGCGGTCGCGGCTAAGCCAACTCTCCAGCTCCGGGCGGAGTGCACCGCAAAGCCATTTGTCCTGGGGCGTGGCGAAGCCGAATTTGGAACGTCGTCTGAGAATCTTCGCTGGTAATTCCTTCCTCAGTCCAAGTCTAAGGGGATACTTAGTCCAACCTAGGCGGTAGAGCGTTTGGGGTGCGAACGACAGACACAATTCAATCAACTCGTGATCAAGGAATGGATAACGGCCCTCGACTGAGAACGCCATCGAATTCCGGTCGTCCCATTTGAGCAACCGTGGCAGATGCATAGTCCGGACTTCGTATACCCGTCTTGCTTGCTCATCCAGACCCAGAATACCGTCTAGGAGATTTGATGTATGCCCATTTATTCTCTTGCTCAGTCGGACCTGGAGCCATGGTTTCCTGCGCGCGAAATAACGCCTGAGCACGAAAGGAATCTGGCCTATCAAGGTTGGATTGCCAGTGCCAGCTAGTGCGCCTGCGAAGTGACTGGCCAGGGTCAGGAACCGCCCATGCCGCCAAAGTTCGCGGAGGTGAAGAAAGTAAGATTGCCAGTACCCTGAGAAGATCTCGTCGCCACCCTGGCCATTCAGCGTCACGGGGACACCAGCCTCGCGGGTGAGACGCGAGACACAGTATCCCGCATACATTGAGATCCCCCCTATCGGCTCATCGTGAATCCACAGCACGCGGTCCAGCTCCTCAAGCAAAGTAAGTGGGCTTGGAGTCACGAAGTGCGGAGCGGCATGGATCTGAGCCACCACAGAATCCGCGTAGTTCCGCTCATCAACCGTCTCGCCAGGAAACGTCGACGTGAAGGTGTGAAGCGGGTCGCCCTGCCCGTCCTTCAGGGCGTTGACAAGCACAGCGATAGAGCTGGAATCCAGCCCACCACTCAGCGCACAACCGACTGGCACGTCACTACGCAAATGGATCTGGACGCATTCCCGTGCCTTGGCTGCAAATAACTGCCCGGCCTCCCCTGCATTCGTCACTGACACCTGGACGCGTTCGGGGTGCCAGTATTCCTCGGCCTCGGAAGGCTTGAAAGTATCGAGAGGGATTCTTTGCCAAGAACCCGCTTGCACAGGCTGCACGTCCCGGAAGAAACTCCGGCTGGGATCCTCATAGCCCGTCCGGAGGTATTCGGCAGCGGCCGCAGGGTCCATGCGGGTCGCGAAACCAGGAACATGCCGAAACTGTTTGATCTCAGAGGCGATGGCAATGATGCCAGACCCTTCCCATAGGTAGATGGGCTTGATTCCGAGCCGGTCGCGACAAAGAATAATCTCGTTCCGGGCGCAATCAAGAATCACAAGACCCCACATGCCCCGGAACCGGGCAAAGCAGGCAGGGCCCCATTCCGCGTACGCAGCCAAGATTACCTCGGTGTCCGATGACGATCGAAAGACATGTCCACATCGTTCGAGTTCGCCACGAAGCTCGATGAAGTTGTAGACCTCGCCATTGTAAACAATCCAGAACTTGTCGCGATAGACCATTGGCTGGTGACCCGCAGGACTAAGGTCGAGAATCGACAGCCGGCGGTGGCCAAGTCCAACAGTCCAGGCTGATTCTGCAGGACGAACTTCACTCCAGACTGACTCGCACTGCCTGAGAAACGTACTTCCTTGGTCATCTGGACCTCGGTAGGCGACCTCGTCTCGCATGCGATTGAGCACACCGGCGGGACAGGTTATATTTGTCAATTTGAGAATCGAGGCTATTCCACACATGGCGTTCAGTTCTACCTTCTCACAAACAGAGTCTGCTCGCCTCGCGCGGAGCGATCGACCTCGATCAAACGTTCTGCCACGTTGCTCGTGGCCAATCCATGCGCGATGACCCGTTCATGACCATTTGAACGGCAGCCGGCATTGTAAGCTTCCTAAATGACCGGCGCCAAAACACCGGCAACATCTGAACCTCTACCGCCGGCGCACCCATGTAGTCCCACCACAGGCTGTTTTCCCGGACGCTCACAAGATCTCACGGTCAATCTCTGATTCACTGGCTAACCTTTGACACCCTCTACGGCTGTCGCGATGCTGAACGAGGCGGGAACATAATCTGGATAACTGCGCTGGCTTCCACGCTGAAGTTCGCCGTATCCGGCTTCAAGAAACCAATCACACACCTCGCTTTCGGTGTGGCGGTACGCATAGCGGGGAGTGAACCTATCCCGAGCTGCATGCATAGCTTCGCGCCAGCTGTATCTGATATATCCAGGGGCAGTACGCGCCACAGATACGTTCTGATGCAGCAGGTAGAGGGGAATGAACGGGAGCAGCACAATTGTCTGAAGGCCTTCGGGCAGGCGCGAACAGAGGGGTCGGATGCCCGTCTCCGTCAGCATCAAAAGACGTCGCGCCAACGAGTACCGCTCACCAGAAGGGCTGTAGACCCAAACATACAAACGCCCGCCGATTCTCGGAAGGGCACAAATCCGGTTGAATGCAGCCTTGGTACAAACTGTGTGATGCAAGACACCCCAACTATAGACAAGGTCGAAACTGTTCTCCTTGAACGGCGGAACGAAAGCCGACGCCTGAACTAAGTGAAGGAATGCATTCGTGCCAAAATGCTTGTACGCCGCGTCAACCGCGTAGCTCAAGTCTATTCCTATTAACTCACACTGCTTCTGTTGCGCGATATTGTTGGCGATGCCGCCAATGCCGATGCCAACCTCCAACACAAGTTTGTCTTTTACAGACCGGCGGTCGAGGTCGAGCATGAAGTCCATAGTCTTATACATTCTTTCAGGTCTGACGTTCCAATAAGACTGTCCATCCCAGTCATAATTGACCCACTCAGTGGAGAACGTTCGCAGGACTGTCTCCTCACCAGGTGTAGCGAGTTCATGTGGTAGTGCAAACCCTGGCAGCTCACGTGCAATCCTATCGGAATGTTTCTTGCCAAAATCACGTGCGACTCCATTTGGGAATACCAGCATGCGGGGAACACCGTGGTGGATGGGGTAGAAGATTTTCCTCGCGCGGTTCACCAAGACGCCTGTTACGACTTCCCTTGAGAACAGGTCAGGATTTAGCCCCATGCGCTCCGCCCTGCTAACCTCCTCTAGGGAAAGGTGGGCCGCTGAGATTTCCCATTCAATCAATTCTAACCGTGTCCTGCTAATCGGACAGACCAAGAGGTCGAGCAAGCGCAGTTTCATCAGAGGCTCCAGTAACTGCAGTCTTTCTGGTATCTGAGCGTCAACAGTGTTTGCGTGCCGGTCTTCTAGTGGCGCGCAGGAGGCCAGCCAGACAACGGCCCCGCTCCCAAACGTCGAACATCCGTTCTATATACTTGCGCGCTGCATCAGCGTACTGGCTTCTTAGGCTGTCGTTCAGTAATAGACCCTCTACAGCATTTGCCAATGCCGTCACATTCCTAGGAGGCACCAGCACGCCGTGCGCGCCGTTCTGTAACAGCTCAGGAATGCCTGCCACACCTGATGCGACCACCGGTAGCCCTACTGCCATGGCCTCCTTAATGACATTCGGCACGCCATCTGCCAGTTCACTGGATGGATGAACCAATATGGTTGCCTGCCTCATTGCGTCGCAGACTTCTGCGGGGCGTACCCACCCTTGAAAGCGCACTCTCTCAGCAATCTGCATTTCATTCGCCAATCTTCTTAGTGCCTCCGCCTGTCCCCCGTCACCGAGCAACCAGACGTCAAGATCGCATCCTCGACTGTGCAGTTCCCCAATTGCCCTTAGCAGGTAATCAAAACCCTTATATTTCTCTAGCGAGCCCACCGCTAGGATTGTTCGTGCGGATCGATAATTTGGCTGATAAGTATACTCGGCCAGATCCAAGCCATGGTGATGCACATATATCTTGGCCGATACAACCTGACAAATGTCCGACAATCGACTGCATATAAACTGCCGATTAAAGTCACTGCAAGTGATTATGTTATCTGCGTAGAGGAATTTCCGTCGCAGCTGTGCCGGAGACTGATAGAGGTCTATGCCGGCGTGGACAAATATCGAAAATGGGATGCGGCAGTTTGTCAGGTGATGAAAGAGATACGCGCCTGTCGCCGCATAATGTCCCCAGTATGCAAGTATGTGATCATAGTTGTTGGGGTATTGCTGAGCCCATGCCGAAGCCTTTAGCGAGACATACACGCTCTTAATGACCGGGACGACACCAAATCTTGCCGCCGAAAAGCTGGCGGCAGCAGTGTGTCTGATGAGTGTTCCGAGTTTTCTGAACTGTTTAGACCTTGCATAACCCACGCCGTTCCTAAGAGCAGTGTGGTGGACTTTGGTTCGCGGCAGAGCATCCGCGCTAAGAATATCGGGTACATACCGCCACAGTGTGGGATCGAGGGGATAAAACGGCAGAATGTCGACGTCAACCCCAGCTCGTAATAGGCCAGAGATGTCGCGGGCGAAAAAGGTGCTGACGTGACTCGGAAATTGATTCGTAAAGACTGCGAGCCGCAATTAGGAATCCTCCTTACCCTACGAACGGGATTTGTTTACCGTCGGCGGCGTCGTCTGGCGTCTATGACCGTCAGAGCACCGGCGGCGTTAAGAGTGTGCGTGCCTACAATATCAGGTGACCAGTTGGGGAGGATCACCTCCGCCTCTTGCTCGACGTAACTTGTCTCTGAGAGCACTTTTATCTCTTGGAGGCGGATCGCGTAGCCGTAGGCATGCGAACAATCCTGCGCAGGCCTGTAATACTTCCCTTGCCGCATAAAGAGTTTCCCCGCCGGGCGGGCAGATCGAACATCCGACTTGATTGGATTCTTGCGGTGGGGAACCCACGGGCCAAATGGCTGATCAGCGTAAAACAACCACAATTCGTCGACATTCCAGGTTCCTCGGGATGCGATAGCGACAAACATCCACCACCGCCCATCGACCTCCACCAGGGTCGGATCAGCAGCCTTCACATTGTTCATGACAGTCTTGTAATAAGATACTCTATAGGGGAAACAGTCGAACTTATAGACATCGATTCTGTTTGCTCCTTGAGCCTCTGGAATCAGATACCATTCCCCTTTCCATGAAAAGATAAAGGGATAGGAGAGGTGATAATCAGTCTTTAGGATAGTCTTCGGGTCTTCTTTTAGACCATTCTCATCAACCGCCGCCACACACAGATGCCCTCTATTGGCGCGATACAAAAATTCCTCGAAAAACAAGAAGTATTCGCCCCCGTTCTGGACGGGAAACGGGTCTGCCCAGGAACGCTCTTTGGGTGGCAGTAACCAACGGTAGTCAGCAAACCCGTCATCGAAAGATCGCTCAGTTGAGGCAAATTTGTATGCCATGACCCATTGGTCGAAGTAATACCGATCGGCAATTCGGTCATGAACGAACCGCGAGACGTGTGAGGTGATTGCTTTTAGAACGGTCAGGTTCGATGGTGCGTCGCAGGAAAAGGCATCGTCGCAGTGCTGTTGGCTACTCGCGATGGCATCGAGTGACCCGGCGCAGCGCAGTTCGTCGAGCTTCCGCGTGACAAAGGAACCGGACTTCCAGAGTAAGTTGTTACGCGATCTTCTGATTGAGCGGCGATCGCTTGGACCACAGTGCCGATGCAATATGATCGGTGTCGGCGACTCCGCACAACGTGCTTTCAGGCATTGCACCGTTAGAGGGTAACCTCTTAGCACCTCCCAGAACCCGAGTGGTGGATGGCCGGCTGACAGGAGTTCCTGATCGAGGAAAAACCAGACGCCATAACGTGCTATGGGTAGAACTTGATTAGCAGGAAGCCCGGTGCAAAACAGGAGGAGCACATCAATCTGAAGTTCTTTCAGTTGTCTTTTATCCTGCTCATTGAAACAGAACTTGAAGCCGTCAAAGAGCAGCTCGGTCTCTATGACTGGATATCCCGCCAACCGTTCCTTCAGATCGACTCGTTCGAAAGCATCTGGTAAGGGGCGCAATAGGTGATAATCAAGGTAGAGGTAAAGTCGGGCAAGCCAAGACAGGTTCGACCGGGGACGAGAATAACGGTGGAAGAGGCGTGGCTTCCCTGTTCCCGTATCTGCCAGTACGACGAGTTCCGCAGCCTCGGCGGCTGAGATATCTGCAGCGATCGAGGCGATCCAACTGGGTACCCTCCAATTATCGATCAATAAACAGATCCGAAGCCGTTTTGTGGGAAACACTCACTGCGCCCCCGTGTCTTCAGCCAAGCATCTCGGCTCAGCCAGCCTCCGATCGGATGCGTCCCTGGAGGCATCCCTCCAGCCCATGGACCGGTAGGTCGCCAGGGTCTCCAGGAGGACTCGATCCAATCCAAACTCTCGCTCCGCTTTTGCCCGGCCTGCCTTTCCCATCTGATGGCACAGATCGTGGGTGGTGATTAGTGTCACGATGCGGCCGACCAGCATCGCGTCATCCCCACGATGCACCACAAAGCCTGTCTTCCCATCCTCAACAAGATCGGGAACGTCACCGACATCTGTGGCCACTACCGCACGCCCGCATGCCATCGCCTCCATCACTACATTAGGGCAACCCTCGCTGTCTGATGTGTGCACCAGGAACATCGCATCGGCCAAAAAGCCTGGAATATTGTCCCTGTAGCCAAGGAACTCGACGCAGTTACCGACTCCAAGGCCCTCAGCCTGTCGTTTTAGTGACTCACGTAACGGTCCGTCACCAACAATCCGTACAGAAAAATCGAAGCCGCGTCGTTTCAATTCCGCAGCGGCTACCACGAGGCGATCCCAACGTTTGACAGGCAGCAAGGAGCCCACGCCAACGATGCGGTTTTGTCCTGCGGCTCGGAAAGGACCCACGCGGAAACGTTGCAAATCAAGCCCGTTGCGAACCACGAACAGTTGCCTAGGCACAAAGGGACTACGGAGCCGCTTGACGCTCGCCGCAGCCACAAAGTTATTCGAGATTTGGGTTCGAGGCCAGCGTCCACTCAACCTGCCTAACCACAGACCACTGTCCTTCTTGGCTCGTTGAAAATCGCCGCGTAGGGCGCCAATGGCGATTGTCTTCGTGCTCAGCGTACCCCACCATGCTGCGAAGTTGGTGTAGAAGCTGAAGGAATGGACCACTTCGGGAGTAAGCCGCTTCACCAAACCGCGAAAGGCTCTAAGTTTTGCGGCCGCTGGAAGGGTACTGGGGAAACCATGTAATGGCACCCCAAGTGCCTGAATCCGAGACACATATGTATCATCCTTATTGTGATTCCATACCACGACCGCCGGTTGGTAGCGCTCTCGATCCATCGCCTGAAGAAGACAGAAGAGCTGATGCTCCGACCCGCCAGGACGCAATTGACCAACAAGAAACACAAGGCGGCTTTTCCTTGGACATGTTTGAAGAGAAGCTGACCGCACCATTCTCTTCACGATACTCATAGGATGCGGTGCTTCATGTGCCTGAGCGACGAAGCGTAACTGTCTCGCACGATCAGGCTTCCCCCGAGTGTTTCGCCTGAATTGCTGCTCTCCTCGTTCTAATGTGATACGCTCCAGCGCGCAGCCGGCGAGGCATGGTCGCTGTCGAGGCCACGCACAGCGTGGCGGTCAACCAAGGTGCCACAAACGGTAAGTTAGTGGTCTGCGCAATCAGAAAGGCGTAGCTCAGTAGAGCGATTCGAAATGGACCGTCCGCCAACCGCTTGCTATTCGCTTGCAAGGCTCCTGTGGCCGCACGCCACCAGTAGGTGATGAAGAACGTCAAGGGGATGATTCCGGATGCGAGCGCAATGAACAAAAAGCTATTGTGTGGTGTGATTTCACGGCTGAATGGCACGTTCGTCGCAGTGTTCGACACGCCGACCCCTGTCAGTGGCGAGCTGAGAAAGCGTTCAACAACTAACGGCCAAACCAGAAACCGGCCGGTCTCCTCCCAGCCCCGTGCAGCATAGAAATCCGCGGTCTTGTCGAATACTCCCAATCCCCACAGACACCAGCTTAACAGCATCAAGAATAAGACCGGGAAGAAGCCGCGTTTGAGAAGGCGACGAAGAGCAACCGTGGCGGCGATCGCGACGGCGAGAAGCGCACCGCGGCTTACAGTGAGACCCACGACGTACAGACACCCGACTGCGGCTAGCCATGAAGTTACACGGGCTGCAAGCCGATTACTTTCGATTCCGACTATGCTGAAATAGACGGAATCGAAAG
>Ga0184627_10000945_pt1 | contig 11491 bp, 8 predicted proteins | sample PLM3_127_b1_FD_133150 | JGI IMG/M metagenome (GOLD analysis project Ga0184627, IMG submission 133150) | Groundwater sediment microbial communities from an aquifer in East River, Colorado, USA - PLM3_127_b1 | ecosystem: Environmental > Terrestrial > Soil > Riparian zone | place: USA: East River...
ACTGCTCGGGGACGGGGAGGTCGTGCCCCTGGGTCCGAGCGAAGTTCGCGGCATTACCCACCTGGGTGGCACCATCCTCGGCACCACCAACCGCGGCGATCCGTTCCGCTGGCGCGAGCAGCGACCCGACGGGACGTGGTCCGAGCGGGACCGCTCCGACGAGCTCGTTGCCGCATTTCGGTCCCACGGGCTCGATGCCCTGATCGCGATCGGTGGCGAAGGCACGCTCGGCATCGCCCTGCGGCTGATGGGCAAGGGCATCCCTGTGGTCGGCGTCCCCAAGACGATCGACAACGACGTGGGGGGCACCGTCGCCACGTTCGGCTTCGACACCGCCGTCGCGACCGCGACCGACGCGATCGACAAGGTGCATTCGACGGCAGAGAGCCACGAGCGTGTGATGGTCGTGGAGGTGATGGGCCGTCATGCAGGCTTCATCGCCCTGAACGCCGGGCTCGCAGCCTCCGCGGACGTCATCCTGATACCGGAGATCCCGTTCGACATCGCGAAGGTGTGCGACAAGATCCGCCAACGGGAGGCGGCGGGACGCCACTTCAGCATCGTCGTCGTCGCCGAAGGGGCGGTGCCCAAGGGCGGGACGGTCTCGCTCATCGATCCCGAGCATGAGCGGCTCGGCGGCATTGGCGACACGGTCGCGCACTCGATTCAGGAGATGACGGGCAAGGAGACGCGGTCGCTGGTCCTCGGGCACCTGCAGCGCGGCGGCAGCCCGACGACCTTCGATCGCCTGCTCGGCCTCCGGTTCGGCGCGGCGGCCGTCCGGCTCGTCGGCGAGCACAAGTTTGGCTACATGGTGGCGCTGCAGCCGCCCCAGATAGCCGCGGTGCCGCTCGAGCAGGCGCTCGCCACGCCGCGACGCGTGCCGCTCGACTCCGACACGATCGCCACCGCGCGCGATTTGGAGACGAGTCTAGGCGATTAGGCGAGGACAGTTGTCGCCCGGCACGGACACCGTGCCCTAGGGGCCCCATGGCGCATCTCGTTGTAGATATAACACTTACATACTGCCGCCATGGTGGCATGGGTCTTCCTTAGAGAAGCCGTCGAGGAGGCTCACCATGAAACGCATACTTGTCATCGTCGGATTGCTGCTCGGTCTCGGAGTTGGCGTGGCGACCGCCCAGACCCGCGTCGGCGTGTCACTGAGTTTTGGCGACCCGTACTTCGGGGGTCACGTCGTGATCGGCCGGCCGTATTACCACCACTATTCGCGTCCCTACTACCATCGCTATCAACCGGCACCCGTCATTATTCTCGGGCCCCGGGTGTATCGCTCACCTCGCGTGATCGTCGTGCGCCCGCACCGCTATCATCCGCGACGCCATCATCGCCGCAGGTAGCTCGTTTCCCCACCGTGCCGCGGGACGCACGGCTGACACGGGCAGTTTGGGAGGCGTCCCGCGCGCCTCCCGTTTTTTTCTTTCTATATTCCCGCGGTGCGCATCACACGCGACCACTTCCTTCCCCCCGATCCCCAGGCATACCTCGCCGCCGAGCCGCCCACTGGGCGGGTGGTAGTGATCGCGCCCACCCGCGCGGCGTGCGAGACGATCGAGCTGGCGCTGGGCCTCAAGCTCGAGACACTGCTCGAGCGGGAGCACGGCGACGATATCCGCCGGCTGGCGGCGTCAGGTCAGGGATTCGGCGTCGTGGCGGGAACCGGCACGGGCAAGACGCTGGCGATCCGCAACATGGCGGAGACGATCCTCAAGGCGCCGCTCAAGGTCGGTGTAGTGAACCGCGAGCGCGAGGCAACGCCGGAGACGCCCACGTGGAATGTCGTGATTATCACGACCGGCATTGCGCGCCGTTGGTTCCAGGACGGATTGATTACCGCGCAGGACACACTGGTGGTGGACGAGATCCATCAGACGTCTGCCGAGATGGAGCTGTGCCTGGCGCTTGGCAAGCGCGCCCGCTGCCGGTTCATCTGGCTCTCGGCGACAGTGGATCCGAGCTTCTACCATGACTATCTCGATTCCGAGGAGGTGCTGGAAACGCGGGCCTTCGATCCCGCGAAGGCTGCCCAGGTGAACGTCCTCGCGGAACAGCCGCTCGAGTTTTTGAACGATCGGTTCATAAAACGCGCGATGCGCGAGCGGCGCGGAGTGGCGGTATTTGTGCCTACCCGGGCGGAAGTGGAGCAGATCGCGCGGGAGCTCGGCGACCGCTGGCCCGCCCTCGCGACCGCCTTCTATCACGGGGGCGAGCCGATCCGCGTCATTCGTCCCTTTCTTGACGGTTTGGTCAAACGTCCGTTCCTCCTGGCGATGACGGCAGCAGGACAGTCGGCGCTCAACATTCGCGGTCTCGACACGGTGGTGATCTACGATGCCCGCTACACCAACGTCGTAGAGCGCGGCAAGAATGTCCTGACCCGGGCCTATCTCGGCGCCAACGAGATCCTGCAGATGGCAGGGCGTGTGCATGGCCGGGTGGAGGCGGGCGAAGTCTACATCCTGAGCGACCGCGACCTCGTCTTCGAGGAGTTGCGGCCCACGCCCCCGGAGTTCCAGCTCGCGGGTGACGCCGAGCGGGTGGCGATCACGTGCGCCGCGATCGGCGTGGACGCCGCTGAGCTCGACCTGCCGGTGCCGCTCGACCGGCGCGCCTACCGCGAAAGCGTCGCGCTACTGACGGAGCGGGGCCTGATAGAGCACGGCCGGCTAACGACTTATGGTCGTGAAGTCGAAGCGATGCCGGTCGAGCGGCCGTGGGGCGAGCTCCTCTATCACGCCGAACCGCCGCTCGTGCCGCTCGTCGCCGTGGCTGCGAACATCGAGTCGTTGCACCGCATGACCCGCGAGGAGCGGCAGCTCGGGGGGCTCATCGTGCCCGGATCCGATCACATCACCGCGTACAACGTGTACGCCGAGGCGGTCAACAAGCATGGCTACCTCGGCGAGGTGTACGGGTTGCCGCGCCATCTCTTCAAGGAAGAGGAGATTGAGCGCTGGGCCGAGGAGCGGGGTGTGCTCGTGAAAGCGATCGAGGACATCGCCCTCGGCACCGCATCGGTGTACCGGCAACTGGAGGTGCCGCTGCCCGCCAAGCTCCCGTACGGCGAAAAGACGACGCTCGAGCTTTTTTCTGACCTTCTGGCCAAGATCATGCCGTTCAGCCTGGTCATCGACGAGCAAACCGCCGACGGCCGAGAGGCGCGGGTGAGCCGCTCCTCTGTGTGCGGGAGTTGGGGGGCGATCGCGGGGACGCTGCGCTATTTCGCCGACCGGTTTGGCGTGCCGCGGGCCAGCATCGAGGGCACGCAGATCCCCGAGCGCGCGATCCGCCGCTACGCGCGCCGCGGCCCACCGGATGTCGTGTTCGAGCGGCATCGGCGTCGTGAAGGGCTGATGGCCGTCCGGACGGTGGTGTACTTCGGGTTCACGCTCGACCGGGAAGTCGACCCGCTTCCCAGTCCCTTCCCGCCGGAGCTGGCAGATGCGGCGCGGCGGGCGCTCGTGCAGGCGGTCCTTGCAGGAGAAACTCCGCACCCCGACCAAGGGAAGGTGAGGCGGGCGCTCGAGCGGTTCGGACACTACTGGCGCCGTTCCGGTGGCCAGCTCGCTCAGGCGCATGGTGATCGGCTCGCCGAAGGCATCGCCGCCCAACTGGCGAAGGTCCGCTCGTGGGACGAGTTCATCGCTACCCGGATCACCCTCGACCCCGACGCAGCGATCCCGGAAGGCGAGCGCAACCGACTCGATGCCCTGCCCTCTTCGGTCTTCCTCTACGGTGATCGCGTGCCGCTGGACTACGATGTCGATCAGGGTGTCGGGGGTGTCGTACGGTTACGGCTCAAGGAAGGACAGGCGCGGCGGCTCCAGCCAAAGGACCTGCCGGCCTTCGACCGACCGGTGCGCTATACCGTGACGCGGGGCAAGCACGAAGCGGTGCGGGCAACCTCGCTCGATGAGCTGCGCAGAGGGCTCCGCAGCCTGGGCCACCTCCAGCGCGCCCGCGTGAGGCGCGGCGGACGGCGCCCGCGCCGCCACTAGGTCTTTTCGGTAACGTCGAGGAGCGCGAGCCAGAGCGCGCTGTAGGCGTCGCGGACATCGGCGAGCGGCGCGCCCGCGGCGAGTGCGGCCGCGCAGCCGTCGATCACCGCATCCCGCGCGGCCCCCTCGAACCCTGTGTTACTGGCCGATCGGTCAATGATGCCAGCGGCGCACAGTCCCAGCCATGCGCGCGCGGTCCCGTCTTCCGCCTGTCGACGCAGCTCCTCCCAGCAGGCATCCAGCCCGGCGGTGCCCGGGCCCCGCGCCAACGCGTGCTCGATGCCAGCGGCGCGGGCGCTGGCGATCTGTGCGGCGGCCGTGCGCAGCAATCGGCTGCGTGATCCGTAGTGATAGAGGACCAACCCCTTCACCACGCCGGCTCGCCGCGCCACCGCGTCGAGCGTGAAGCCTTCGAGGCCGGCGCGCTGGAGCGTGTGCACGGCGGCGGCAAGAATCCCGGAGCGAGTCGGCGCGGCGTCTTTTGGCACGTTGCTGTCCTCGCGGTCAATAATGGACGGCCGGGGCCGCGGCGCAAGCCGGAACGGACCAGCAACCTTTTGCCCGAGTAGCGAGTCTCATCTTGACACGACCCTAACACCGGCTGTGGCGCGGGCTGAAACCTTGGCCCCGCCAGCTTTGTATGAGGAATACCGACCTATGATCGACAAGCCCGTCGCCGCTTCAGCCGGCGCGCCGTCCGCGTTTTCTCCCCTCGTCCGAGCCGTCATCGACTCGGTGAGTGAGGGGATCGTCGTTTTCGATCCGCAGGGGCGGCTGCTGTACGCCAACGCGGCCGCTCGCCGGGTCATCGATGGCCAGAACGGCGATCTCCGCCCCCGCCTGCAAAGCCTGGGGGCACGATTCGCCCCACTCAAGAACGGCGCGCAGGCGCTCGGCGAGGCGGCCATTCTCCCTGCCACCGGCCCGCTGACGTTGGCGGACCGCGAGCGCCAGGCGATCGCGGAAACGCTGCAGGATACCAGCGGCAAGCTCGCGGAGACTGCGCGCCGCCTCGGCATCAGCCGCACGACGTTGTGGCGGCGCCTCAAATCCTACGGTCTGGACGGCTTTCGCCCGTCTCCATAGGCTCCTAGCTTCCCCGGGGCATGACCGCTCCGGGGCCCTTCATCATTGAAGAGTATGTCCGCTGGTCCGACGTGGACTTCGCGGGCATCATTTTCTACGGCTCCTACGTCCGGCTGTTCGAGATCGCGGAAACCGAGATGTTTCGGCATTGCGGGCTCGCCTACGCCAAGATGTTCGACGAGTACGACATCTTCCTGCCGCGGAAAGCCGTGCACAGCGAGTTCTATTGGCCCGCCCGGCTCGACGACCGGCTGCGCATCGCCGCCTACGTCGGCAAGGTGGGCACCAAGTCCCTGACGCTGCATTTCGACGTGCTGCGCGCCTCCCCGGATGCTGCGTCGCTTGGCGCCGCAGGCTGGATGGTGCTCGTGTGCGTGGACCGGAAACGCCTCAAGCCTGAGCCCCTGCCGGCGGGACTGATCAAGGCGCTGGCTCCCCATACCCTCAGCCCCGAGGCGGCGCGGGCAGCCCTCGGCGTGAAAGGGTCAACGTCCTGAGAAGGGTCGCGCTGCTGGCGTTACTCGCTTGCTGCGGGCGCGGCGAAAATGATGCCCTGCGCCTCCGCGCTACCGTCATCACCTCCAAGGATACCATTCAGTTCGCGCTGCCGGCCAACGCCCATCACTGCGACGACGGCCGGTCGCTGTTGCTCGAAGCCGCGAGCCCAGGCGGCAACGGCCTCCTGGTTTACCTACGCTATGGGGACAGCCTGACTTCCGCCGCGTATCCGGTTATCGCTCTGGGCGATACGGTGGCGGCACGGGGAGCGCTGGTCGCTGTCCGCTACATGGTACGCGACGTCGCGCGCTCATTTTCTGTCGACAGCGGCGCTGTCGAGGTGCGCCGCGGCCCTCGCGAGCTTACCGCGCGCGTGGCAGGGTCGGGGCTCGACGCCGCCGTGCGGACGCCGGTCACGGCGGAGTACTCGGACGTCCCGCTCCCAGCGGACACCGTGCAGTGCCGAGCACAGCCATGAGCGGGGGACGCGGGGGGCGCGGGGGAGTTCGCATCGGATTCATCGGGGCGGGGTTCGCGCGGCGGGTGCAGCTGCCCGCCCTCGCGTTCGTCCCCGGGACGCGTGCCACCGCGGTCGCGAGCGGGCAGCGCGCCAACGCCGAGGCTGTGGCGCGCGAGTTCGGGCTGCCGAACGTCTTCGACGACGGGACCGAGCTGGCGCGCTCCGCCGAGGTGGATCTCGTGATCGTGTCTTCGACTCCCGACACGCACGCCCGCTACGCGATCGCCGCACTCGAGGCGGGCAAGCACGTGTTGTGCGAAAAGCCGATGGCGCTCGATGCCTACGAAGCGTCGCAGATGCTTGTCGCCGCGGAGCGGCGTCCCGATAGGTTGGCGTGGATCGACCACGAGCTGCGCTATGAGCCGAACCGGCGGCGGGCCCGGGAGCTGATCCGCGCCAACGCGATCGGCGAGGTGCGGCACATGGAGCTGTCGCTCAAGCCTTACCTGCGGGGAGACGGACGGCCGCAAGCTTTCGACGCGCCATGGAACTGGTGGTTCGATGCTGCGCGTGGGGGCGGCATCCTGGGCGCGGTGGGTTCCCACCTCGTGGACTTGTGCCGCTTCTGGACGGGGAGCGAGGTCACGCACGTCGCCGGCGTGGTGGAAACGTTCGTGCACGAGCGGCGCGACGAGAACGGCGTGCGCCGCCCAGTCACGGCCGACGACTTCGCCAGCTGCGTGCTGCGGACGGGGAGCGGCGCCATCGCCACGATTACCTTGAGCACCGTCGCGCACCACGGCCCCGGCCACCTTGCCCAGGTTACGGGGAGCGAGGGGACGCTGATGGTGAGCGGTGAGACCAAGCTCGAGCTGGGCAAGGCGGGCGGACCGCTGGAGGACGTCTCGGCGCCGGACGATCTCTGGGAGAAGACGAAGCCAAACAACATGTGGGCGCGATCGTTCGTACGGCTGCTCCGGGAGATGGTGCACGTGATCGGGGGCGGAGCGCCCCAAGGCGAGCCCGCCACATTCCGCGACGGCTGGCAAGTGCAGCGCGTCCTGGACGCCGTCCGCGGCGGCCGGGGCGTGCAGTTAGATTGAGGACCCGTGGAACAGACCTATTTCCGCAAAGGGTTCGGGTTGAAGGGCGCCATCGAAGGCGCTCTCTCCGCCGACTACCATAGCCGGGTGGTGGACGCCATCCGCGGGGCAGGGTACGCCCTCGAGGTGGGGGACCTTACGTTTCGCCTGGCCGGCGAGTTCGGTTTTTGTTACGGCGTGGACCGCGCGGTCGAGTACGCCTACGAGACGCGGACGAAGTTCCCGGGGAAACGCACCTTTCTCGTCGGCGAGATCATCCACAACCCGCACGTCAATCACAAGCTCGAGGCGATGGGCGTGCAGTTCCTCCATAGGCCGGAGGGCGGCGAATTCGACTTCAGCGCCGTGACCCCGGACGACGTCGTGATCCTGCCGGCTTTCGGCGTCACGGTGAAGGACTTCGAGCGGCTGCGGGCGATCGGGTGCGTGCTCGTGGATACGACCTGTGGCTCGGTGCTCAACGTATGGAAGCGGGTCGAGTCGTATGCGCGCGACGGCTTCACGGCGCTGATTCACGGCAAGCATTATCACGAAGAGACGAAGGCTACCTCGAGCCAGGTGACGAAGCACCCAGGCGGGAAGTACGTCGTCGTGCGCGACATGGGCGAGGCGCGAGTATTGTGCGAATACATCGAGGGACGTGGTGCGAAGGACGAAATGGTGGGACGCTTCGGCGACAAGATGTCGCCGGGATTCGATCCCGACAGAGACCTCCAGCGAGTCGGCGTCGCGAACCAGACCACGATGCTGTCCGGGGAATCGCTCGCGATCGCGGCCGAAGTCGGCAAGAGCATGTCGCGCCGCTGGGGTGACGAAGCTCTCAAGGAGCACTTCCGCACCTTCGACACAATCTGCTCGGCCACCCAGGAGCGGCAGGACGCCGTTCTCAAGCTGATCGCCGACCCGATCGATCTGATGGTCGTGATCGGCGGCTACAACTCGAGCAACACGACGCACCTCGCCGCAATCTGCCAGGAAAAGGTGCCGACCTACCACATCGAGGATGCGTCATGCATCGATGTGGGGGATGGGAGCATTCGTCATCGCCCCGTGGGTCAGTCCACCGAGGCGCGTCGCGAGGGGTGGCTGCCCGCCCGCCGGCTGACGATCGGCGTGACGGCGGGGGCTTCGACTCCGAACAACAAGATCGGCGAGACGATCGAGCGGATCGCGGCGTCGCGAGGCGCGACTCTGGCTGAGGTGCTCGGCTAACGACTTTCGGGTATATTTCGGGTATGCCTCTGTCCGGTTTTCATCCTTCCATCGAGCGCTGGTTTCAAGGCCGGTTCGCGGAGCCAACCGAGCCGCAGCGCCGCGCCTGGCCCGTCATCCAGCGGGGTGGGGACGTCCTCATCGCGGCGCCCACCGGATCGGGCAAGACGTTCGCGGCATTCCTGTCCGCGATCGACGGGCTGGTGCGGCAGGGGCTCGAGGGTGAGCTGCGCGACGAGATGCAGGTCCTTTATGTCTCGCCGTTGAAGGCGCTGTCGAACGACGTCCAGAAGAACCTGTCAGAGCCGCTCGCGGAGATCCGCGCGACGCTTGTCGAGCAAGGCCTGCCGGACGTCGAAGTGCGCACGCTCGTGCGCACGGGCGACACGCCACAAGCCGAACGCCAGGCGATGCTGAAGCAGCCGCCGCACATCCTCGTCACCACCCCCGAATCGCTGTACCTGATTCTCACGTCCGAGCGCGCCCGCGAGATGTTGCGGACGGTGCGGACGGTAATTGTGGACGAGATTCACGCGGTCGCGCGCGACAAGCGCGGCAGCCATTTGTCGCTGTCGCTGGCGCGGCTCGACGCCTTGACGGGGGAGGGGAAGCGGGCGCAGCGCATCGGGCTGTCCGCGACGCAGCGGCCGATCGAGGAGATCGCGCGCTTCCTCGTGGGAACCAACCAGGCGCTTCCCGAGATCGTCGATGCGGGTCACATCCGGACGCTGGACCTCGCGCTCGAGATCCCGTCGTCGCCGCTCGAAGCGGTGATGTCGGCCGAAGTCTGGGACGAAGTCAACACACGCATCGCTGAGCTCATCACCCAGCATCGTACCACGCTGGTGTTCGTGAACACGCGGCGCCTGTGCGAGCGGCTCACGATGCATATCTCCGAGCGACTCGGCGCCGACCACGTTACCAGCCACCACGGCAGCCTGTCCAAGGAAAAGCGCCTCGAGGCGGAAGAGCGCCTGAAGCGGGGCGAGCTGAAGGCTCTCGTCGCCACCGCATCGTTGGAGTTGGGCATCGATATCGGCAGCGTGGATCTCGTGATTCAGGTCGGCTCGACGCGCTCGATCGCGACGCTCTTGCAGCGCGTGGGCCGCTCCGGGCACCGGCTCGGCGCCGTGCCGAAGGGGCGCGTCTTCCCGCTATCGCGCGACGAGCTCATCGAATGCGCGGCGATGGTCCGGGCGACCCGTGAGGGCCGGCTCGACCGGCTCATCATTCCCGAAAAACCGCTCGACATCCTGGCGCAGCAGATCGTGGCGGCCGCGGCCGGCGAGGAATGGAGCGAGGACGCGTTGTACGAGCGTGTGCGCTCGGCGTACCCGTACCGGAATCTCAGCCGCGCCGAGTTCGACGACGTCGTCCAGATGCTCGCCGAGGGCTTCACGACACGGCGCGGGCGGCGCGGCGCGCACATCCACTATGACGGCGTGAACCGCCGTCTCAAGGGCCGGCGCGGGGCGCGCCTCGCCGCCATTACCTCGGGTGGCGCCATTCCCGACCTGGGCGACTACCGGGTGATTCTGGAACCGACCGAGACGTTCGTGGGCACGCTGAACGAAGATTTCGCGATCGAGAGCATGCCGGGCGACATCTTCCAGCTGGGGAACACGTCCTACCAGATCATGAAGGTCGAATCGGGGCAGGTGCGGGTCTCCGATGCCAAGGGCCAGCCCCCCACGCTCCCGTTCTGGCTCGGAGAAGCGCCGGGACGGACCGACGAGCTGTCGGAGGAAGTCTCCCGGCTGCGCCAGGACGTGGCGGACCGGCTCGGCGACCCCGTGGCTGCGATGCGTTGGTTGACCGAGACGATTGGGGGGGGCCTCACCGACGCCGCGGCGCGGCAGATCGTCGAGTACCTCGCCGCGACGCAGCAGATCCTCGGCGTGATTCCGACGCAGCAGTGCCTCGTCCTCGAGCGTTTCTTCGACGAAGCAGGCGGGATGCAGCTCGTGCTGCACGCGCCCTTCGGCAGCCGCATCAACCGCGCGTGGGGGCTCGCCCTCCGCAAGCGCTTCTGCCGCAGCTTCAACTTCGAGCTGCAGGCGGCTGCAACCGAGGACGCGATCGTCCTGTCGCTCGGGCCGCAGCACAGCTTCCCGCTCGACGACGTGTTCCACTACTTGAAGCCTGCGACCGCCCAGGACCTGCTGGTGCAGGCGATGCTCGACGCGCCGGTATTCGGGACGCGCTGGCGCTGGAACGCGACGCGCGCGCTCGCGGTACTGCGCTTCCGCGGGGGGAGGAAAGTCCCCACGCCGCTGCAGCGCATGGATGCCGAGGACCTGGTCGCCGCGGTATTCCCCGACCAGCTCGCCTGTCCCGAAAACCTGGTGGGTGACCGCGAGATCCCCGACCATCCGCTCGTGAATCAGACGATCGCCGACTGCCTGACGGAGGCGATGGACTTCCCAGGGCTGAAGCGCGTGCTGGAGGGGATGGAAGCGGGGCGGTTCACGATGATCGCGCGCGACACGGCGGAGCCGTCGCCGCTCTCCCATGAGGTCCTGAACGCCCGGCCCTACGCGTTCCTCGACGACGCGCCGCTCGAGGAGCGCCGCACCCAGGCGGTGATCACGCGGCGCGGCCTCGATGTGAAGACCGCCGAGGAGTTCGGTACGCTCGACCAGGCGGCGATTGATCGCGTGAAGGACGAGGCGTGGCCCGATCCCACGAACGCGGACGAGCTGCATGATGCGCTGTTGGTGATGGGCGGGATACCAATTGCGGATTGCGGATCGCGGATTGCGGATTGGCAGGGGTGGTTCGACGAGCTAGCGCGCGGGGGCCGCGCAACCGTGATGGACGCCCGGTTCTGGGTCGCGACCGAGCGCGTGCCGATGGTGCAGGCGGCCTTCCCGGGAGCCGCCTTCGAGCCCGCAGTCACGCCCCCCGAGCGGGAACGGGCGAAGAATTGGTCCCGAGAGGACGCGATCCGGGAGCTGGTGCGGGGGCGGCTCGAGGTGATCGGACCCACCACGGCGGGTGAGATCGCCGGCGTGCTCGGTATCTCCGGGGGAGACGTGGATTTCGCCTTGGCGACGCTCGAGCACGAGGGCTTCGCGCTGCGGGGTCGCTTCTCGGCGGGAGTGCAGGGCACC
>Ga0184627_10000946_pt1 | contig 11476 bp, 8 predicted proteins | sample PLM3_127_b1_FD_133150 | JGI IMG/M metagenome (GOLD analysis project Ga0184627, IMG submission 133150) | Groundwater sediment microbial communities from an aquifer in East River, Colorado, USA - PLM3_127_b1 | ecosystem: Environmental > Terrestrial > Soil > Riparian zone | place: USA: East River...
GAAGATTACAACCAAGTCGCCCCGCACAGCGCCCTGGGGATGAAGGCACCGGTGCAATTCTATGCGGATTGGATGTCAAAAATAAGCACTACACCTGTGCAGATTTAGGTGGGGCAGTACATATGCAGCCCTACATTATGTCGAGTCATTTCTTGCAACTAAAGGATTCCATTCTGGGAGTCATGGAAAAATGACAAAAGCGTTAAAAGCGCATAGTGAATTAAACTCGATAATGGATGATTACAGAATATTAAAGGACGAGTGTTGGGAGGCAAGATATAAGATTCGAAAGTTTAATTCCCAAGAGGTTAGCGACCTCTTAAGCAGAGAATTCTCAAACGTCAAGCGTCATATTTTAGCCATCTCTCCATCACCGTAACAAGCCTCTTAAACCGGAAAAAGTGATGCTCAATTTGTCCTTTCTTTCCTTGTTTTTCCTCCTATTTTTCGCTATCTTTCCAGTCCAGAAATGAGGAGGGAAAATGCCATTTGAAAGAGAAAAAGTTTTAAGTGTCTTTATAGAGGAGGAGATGAAATCCTCCTACATCGACTACTCGATGTCGGTCATCACCGCCCGGGCCCTGCCGGACGTGCGCGACGGGCTGAAGCCCTCCAATCGCCGGGTGCTGGTGGCGATGAACGATTTGAATCTGGCCCCCGGCCGGGCGCATCGGAAGTGCGCCAAAATCGCCGGCGACACCTCCGGCAACTACCATCCCCACGGCGAACAGGTGGTTTATCCCACGTTGGTTCGTATGGCGCAGGATTTCAATATGCGCTACCCCCTGGTGGACGGGCAGGGAAACTTTGGCTCCATCGACGGGGACGAAGCGGCGGCAATGCGTTATACGGAAGCGCGCCTGACCGCTCTGGCGATGGAAATGCTGGCCGATTTGGAGAAAGACACGGTCGACTTTATCCCCAACTACGACGGCACCTTGATGGAGCCGAGAGTGCTGCCGGGAAAATTCCCGGACCTGGTCTGCAACGGCAGTTCCGGAATTGCCGTCGGAATGGCGACCAACATCCCGCCGCATAATTTGAAGGAAGTAGTTGATGCCCTCGTAGCTTTAATAGAAGAGCCGAATTTAGAGCCGGAGGATTTTCTCAAATATCTGCAGGGGCCGGATTTCCCCACCGGCGGCATTATCAACGGCCGCACCGGCATCAACGAGTATTTCAAAACCGGCAAGGGGCGGCTGACGCTCCGGGCGCGGGTTTTCACCGAAAACGAAAAAACGGGCAGACAACGGCTCATCGTGGGGGAAATTCCCTACCAGATTAACAAATCGAATCTTTTGGAGCGGATTGCCGAGTTGGTGAACGCCAAGACCATCGAGGGGATTTCCGATTTGCGTGACGAGAGCGACCGGGACGGAATGCGCATCGTCATCGAGCTGAAAAAGGATGCCTTTGCCGAAGTGGTGTTGAACCAGTTGTTCAAGCATACCCAGATGCAGGCGACATTCGGCGTCATCAACCTCTCTCTGGTCGATGGCCAGCCGAAGGTGCTAAACTTCAAGGAAATGTTGGATGAATTTCTCAAGCACCGCCACGTGGTGGTCACCCGCCGGACGCAGTTCGAGCTGAAAAAAGCGGAAGAGCGGGCACATATCCTTGAGGGATTAAAGATCGCCTTGGACAATCTGGATGAAGTCATTACCTTAATCCGCAAATCGAAGACGCCGGAGGACGCCAAGCAGGGGTTAATCAAAAAATTCGAGCTTTCCGAAATTCAGGCGCAGGCGATACTGGATATGCGTTTGCAGCGTTTGACCGGGCTGGAGCGGCAGAAAATTGAAGATGAATACGTCGAACTGATTAAAACCATCGCTTCTTTGAAAGAAATTCTGGCCTCGCGTGCCAAGCGGATGGCGATGATCAAAGAAGAGCTGATTTTCTTAAAGGAAACTTACGGTGACGACCGGCGCACGGAGATTAAAGACGAAGAGGAGTCGGAGTTTTCCATCGAGGATTTGATAGCGGAAGAGGATATGGTGATAACCATCACCCATTCCGGCTACTGCAAGCGCCTGCCGGTCACCGGTTATAGGAAGCAGCTGCGCGGCGGGCGGGGGGCCATTGGCATCGAGACCAAGGAGGAGGACTTTGTCGAGCATCTTTTCGTCGCCTCCACCCACGAATACATTTTGTTCTTCACCTCCGCCGGCAAATGCTACTGGTTGAAAGTGCACGAAATTCCGCAGGGGGGAAAACTGGCCAAAGGAAAGCCGATCGTCAATTTGTTGGCTCTGGAAGAAGGGGAAAAAGTGGCCGCGATGCTGCCGGTGCGGAAGTTCGATGACCAGCACTACATAATTCTGTGCACCCGGCAGGGCACCATCAAAAAGACGGTGCTTTCCGCTTTTTCCAACCCGCGCAAAGGGGGCATAATTGCCATCGGCATCGATAAAGGCGACCAGTTGATTGACGCCGCCTTGACCGATAGCCAATCGGAAATCGTTCTGGCCACCCGGCAGGGGATGGCCATCCGTTTTCACGAGGAAAAAGTGCGCGATATGGGGCGGGGCGCCTACGGCGTGCGCGGCATTATGCTGGAGGACAAAGATTACGTCATCGGGATGGTGGTCATCCGGCGCGACGCCACGCTTCTGGTCGTGACTGAAAAAGGGTACGGCAAACGGAGTGAAATTGGCGATTACCGAATGACCAACCGGGGGGGCAAGGGAGTCATCAATTTGAAAGTGACCGACAAGGTCGGCGAAGTGGTCGCGATTAAAGAAGCGCTCGATTCCGATGAATTGATGATTATCACCCAGAAGGGAATTATCATCCGCCAGCCGATTGGAAAAATCAAAGTCATCGGCCGCAACACGCAGGGGGTGCGGCTCATCAACCTTGATTCCGGCGACAAGGTTGTGGACGTGGCGCGGGTGATACCGGAGGAGGAGGAAGCTGCTACTTCCACCGATGCCACTCAAAAAATAGAGGTCGAGAAACCGGAAGAAACTGAATAATCAAATATGAATGGCATGCTTTTAACAGGTGCAATTGTTGTAATTATCGCGGTTGTTGCTGGCATTTTTTTCTTTAGAAAAAGAAACCCTTCGATACCCTCTCCTACCTCAACACCACCCGTTACAGATGATACGGAAGCAGCACCCCAAGGAAACAATAGTATCGTAAATGCCAATAACCAATTTGCATTAGATTTTTATTCCGAGTTAAAAGAGAGAGAAAAGGGTAATATCTTTTTCTCGCCCTACAGTATTGCTATTGCCCTGGCAATGACATACGAAGGCGCGCGGGGCAAGACGGCAGAAGAAATTCAGTCGACATTTCGCTTCTCAAAAGATGATAGCACCCGCGGGTCATCTATTGCGGTAATCTGCAATCGGTTGAACCAGAAAGATGCTAAATACAAACTTCATACGGCCAACGCATTATGGGTTCAGAAAGACTATCAGCTACGGAGCGAATTTCTAGAGATTATAGAAAAATATTTTTTCGGAAAAGCAACAACGGTTGACTTCGCAGGTGCTGTCGAAGAGGTGCGGCGAACCATCAATCACTGGGTAGAGAACCAAACGAACGGCAAGATTAAGGATTTTTTTCCTCAAGGTTCTTTGAACAGTTTAAGCCGGCTGGTGCTAACGAGCGCGATTTACTTTAAAGGCAGTTGGGTGAAACAATTCGACAAGGAAAAAACTACGAAAAAAGAATTTAGAGTAAAACCCGGCTTCTCCGTTCAGGTTCCAATGATGTGCCGCACAGACAAAAAAGCCTGGTGTAATTACGCCGAGACAAAAGATTTGCAAGTTCTTGAAATGCTATACGAAGGCCAAGCCCTCTCCATGTTGATCTTACTACCAGAAAAAGATGATCTAACGTCCTTGGAAAAAACGCTTACCCTGAAAAAACTAAGCCAGTGGAAAAGCGCGCTCCGAACGGAGAGAGTCAACGTGTTTCTTCCTAAATTTACTTTTAACAGCCGGTATTCTATGAACGCGGAGTTGAAAAAAATGGGCATGCCTTCCGCCTTTAATCCCGACGCAGCAGATTTTTCGGGAATAGACGGAACAAAAAATCTTTTCATCGGCACCGTTATCCACCAAGCCTTTGTTGATGTGAACGAGGAAGGAACGGAGGCTGCAGCCGCAACTGGAGTTGCTCTTACAGGATCGGCAGGCGGATTCCCCAACATATGGTTTCTTGCAAATCATCCTTTCCTATTTCTAATCCAGGAGAGAGCAACCGGAATCATCCTATTCATCGGCAGGGTTGTTAATCCATCCGTGTAGTTGGTCGAAAGCAACCCGAATGGTTGGATTGGTGGCACAGCTTAGACTTTATCAAAGCAGCGTTTTTTACGCAAGCTGTTAGTGAAAGTCTTTAGATTTCCCAAGTGGAAACGTAAAGGTTCCGCTACCCTTCCAATTTTGAAGATTTCCCGACGCTTAAGCGTCTGCTACCATAGATTAATTCCTCATTTACTTTCAAAACCCAAATCTGTTTTTTGTAAGCATGTATCTGCCGGTTGAATATTTGCTGTTGGCTGCCGCCCTGCTTTTGACGGCGGGGGTTCTGGCCACCAAGCTCTCCTCCAACCTCGGCGTTCCGTATCTTGTGCTCTTTCTGGCCGTGGGAATGCTGGCAGGTTCGGAAGGGCCGGGGGGAATTCCGTTCGAAGATTACCGTTTAGCCCGCTCCATCGGCAATTTAGCATTGGCTTTAATCCTTTTTTCCGGCGGGCTGGACACCAGCTGGCGCGAAGTGAAGCCGACCTTAAAAAAAGCGCTCTCCCTTTCCACTCTCGGCGTTTTCTTCACCGCTGCCGCCGTCGGCTTTTTTGCCCACTGGGTTCTGGGATTCTCCAGTCTGGAAGCGCTGCTTTTAGGGGCCATTATCTCCTGCACCGATGCGGCGGCGGTTTTTTCGGTTCTGCGCACCAAAAAGCTGGGATTGAAAGGAGAGCTCAAACCGCTTTTGGAACTGGAGTCCGGCTCCAACGACCCGATGGCGGTTTTTTTAGTCATCGGGCTAGTGGAGCGCTCGCTGCATCCAGAATTTTCGTTTTTCGACTTTGGTTTGCTTTTCGTGCAACAGATGGCTGTCGGCGCGTTCGTCGGTTACCTCATCGGCCGGGGGTTGGTCTGGCTGGTCAACAAACTTTCGCTGGAGCACGAGGGATTGTATCCGGTTTTATCCTTGGCGGCGGTTTTCTTTTGTTACTCGGCAACCCAGCTTTTCGGCGGCAGCGGTTTTCTATCTGTTTACTTTGCCGGATTGGTAGTAGCTGCTCGCCCGATGGCGGTGCGCAAGACTTTGTTGCGTTTCCACGACGGATTGGCCTGGCTTGCGCAAATCGGAATGTTCGTCACGCTCGGTCTTTTGGTCTTTCCTTCCCAGCTTCTGCCGGTGACCCCCAAAGGTTTTCTTCTGGCCGCTTTTTTACTGGTTGTGGCCCGGCCGGTCTCGGTTTTTCTCTCTTTAACCCTCGCCAAAATGGGCTGGAAGGAAAAACTCTTTGTCTCCTGGGTGGGGCTGCGCGGAGCGGTACCGATTGTCCTGGCCACCTACCCGCTTTTGGCCGGACTTTCCGGAGCAATGTCGATATTTAACCTGATTTTCTTCGTGGTTTTGACCTCGGCGCTTTTGCAGGGTGCCACCGTTCCTTTGGCGGCAAAGCTTTTGGGCCTTTCCAAACCGGTAATGCCGGCTACCGTATCGGCCGTGGAGGCAGCCGCCGAAGGTAATCGCGAGCTTTCGGTGGTGGAGCTTCTGGTACCGTATAGTTCGCGCGTGGCCGGTCGCTCCATCGTCGATGCCGGTTTTCCGGAGGGGGTTTTGGTGGCGCTTTTATCCCGCAACGGAAAAATGTGCATCCCCTCCGGCCGCACGGTTCTGGAAGATGGGGATATGCTCTACCTTTTGACCGACGAAAAAATGCTTCCGCAAATCGAGACGATGCTCTCCCCCGAAGTAGCCGTAGAGTAGCATTATCCGCTTGCTCTTTTTTTCTTTTCCCCTACTTTTGTTTGACCAATGAGCTTGAAAGGCGCCAAAGTTTTGGTCACCGGAGCGGGGGGGTTCATCGGCAGCCATTTGGTGGAACGTTTGTTAGATGAAAAGGCAAACGTCTCCGTTTTTTTGCGCTACAACGCACTGGGGCATAAGGGCTGGATTGACACCTTTTCTCAAAAACAAGTCGAAAGATTTAAAATTTTTTTAGGCGATTTGCGCGACCCGGAAGCGGTCCGCAAGGCAGTCAAAGGACAGGATGTCGTTTTTCATCTGGGCGCTTTAATCGCCATCCCCTATTCCTACATTAATCCGCGCGAGTATGTGGATACCAATGTGGTCGGCACCGCCAACGTTTTGAACGCCGCGCTGGAATACAAAATCGGGCGCGCGGTACATACCTCCACTTCCGAAGTGTATGGCACGGCGCAATATGTGCCGATTGACGAATCGCATCCTCTGGTCGGCCAGTCGCCGTATGCCGCTTCCAAAATCGGCGCCGACCAGTTGGCGTTGAGCTACTATCGCTCGTTTGAGCTGCCGCTGACTGTTTTACGGCCTTTCAACACCTTCGGGCCGCGCCAGTCGGTGCGGGCGATTATTCCGGCCATTATTACTCAAGCTCTGGCCGGCCGGAGACTGAAATTGGGCGCGCTCTATCCCACCCGCGATTTGTCGTATGTCGAAAATACGGTAGAGGGGTTTATTCGCATTGCCGAGGCCAAAGGGGTTTTGGGGAAAGTCATCAACATCGGGGCGGGAACGGAGATTTCCATCGGCGAGCTGACGGAAGAAATCGGCACGCTGTTGAAAAAGAAGTTAAGCGTGCAAAAAGAAAAAGTGCGTATCCGGCCGCCGGGGTCGGAAGTGGAGCGGCTTTTGGCCGATACCCGGTTGGCGCAGGAGGCATTGGACTGGAAGCCAAAAGTCGATTTCGTCACGGGCCTGCGCAAAACGATTGACTGGTACAAAAGAAACCTGGCGCTTTTTCCGAAAGAATATACGGTATGAGATTTCCCGAACGGGCCGTGATTTTGGCCGGAGGCAAAGGCACCCGCCTGGCCCCATACACGGCGGTCATTCCCAAACCTTTGATGCCGATAGGCGATATGCCGATTTTAGAAGTGGTTCTGCGCCAGCTGAAAAAAGCCGGAAGCAAACGGGTCACCATCGCCACCGGCCATCTTTCGCATTTGATTCAAACTTTTTTTGGCGACGGCTGGCGGCTGGGGCTTTCCATTGACTATCTGGTCGAGCCGAAGCCCTTGGGCACGGCCGGAGCATTGGCGATGCTGAAAGATTTGGATGAGCCGTTTTTGGTGATGAACGGCGACGTTCTGACTGATTTGGATTATCGCAAGCTCTGGAGCTTTCATCAGAAGAACCGTCCGGCTGCAACTATTGCCACCTACAAGCGGAACGTGAAAGTCGATTTCGGCGTAGTTATGACCAACAGCAAACATTTGATTTCCGACTACATAGAAAAACCGACCTTGCCGTACGAGGTTTCAATGGGGATTTACATTTTTACGCCCGACGTTTTGAAATTCATTCCATCCGGTCGAAAATTTGACTTCCCCGAGTTGGTCTTAAAACTTTTGAAATCCAAACGCAAGGTTGTTAGTTTCCCCTTTTCCGGTTTCTGGCTGGATATTGGGCGGGCCGACGACTACGCCAAAGCGGCCGATTTCTTTGCCGCTCATTCTTCCCGCTTTTTGCCGAAGTGAAAATTTCGGTGCGGTATCGTTAATCTCCAAATGAAGTTGTTTACCGCCCTCTGGAAATCGGCCCGCCCGTACCAATGGCCGAAAAACTTTCTGGTTTTTGCTGCCCTGATTTTTTCCAAGCATCTATTAGACTTCGATTTGGTGCTAAAGAATTTCTGGGGATTTTTGCTTTTCTGTTTAACCTCCTCTTCCCTTTACCTTTTGAACGATGCCGTCGATTACGCCTCCGACAAAAAACATCCTCTTAAATCCCAGAGGCCCGTCGCTTCCGGCCAGCTTTCTCGTTCTTTCGCTTTAGGTTTCTCCATTTTTGGCGTAATTGCTTCTTTGGGGCTGGGTTATTGGCTCCAGCCGCTTTTTGCGCTTGGGCTGGCGCTTTACTTGGCAACCAACCTGATTTATTCATTTTATTTCAAGCATTTCGTGATTCTGGATGCTATGCTTTTGGCTTTGGGATTCGTTTTGCGCGCCGTTTCCGGCGGCTGGCTCATCGGCGCGCCGATTTCCGACTGGCTGGTCATCTGCACGCTGTTGCTTTCGCTTTTCTTGGGATTTTCCAAGCGCCGGGCGGAACTGGTTTTGCTGGAAGGTGAAGCCAAAAGCCACCGCGCCAGCTTGGAGTATTATTCCCCCTATCTGTTGGACCAGCTCATTGGCGTGGTGACGGCCTCGACCGTCGTGGCCTACACGTTTTATACCTTGTCGCCGGAAGTAAAAGAGAAGTTGGGGTCCACCCATCTGTATCTTACTGTGCCGTTTGTAATGTTCGGCATCTTCCGCTATTTGTATCTGGTGCACCAGAAAACCGAGGGGGGAGACCCAACCAAAACAATTTTTACCGATTTGCCTTTGGTTCTGGGAATTATTCTTTGGGGTGGGGCAGTGTTTTTGTTGATTTACCGGTAGCTCAAAACTAAATACAGGGGAAGAAAAATGGCTTATTCAAGAAAACTGCATTAAGTTCAGTTACAACATCCGCAGCGGATAAAATCCCATCGCAGTTGACATCTGCCGACGCTAAAGAACAGTTAGTCCCTTCTCCCAAAAAGGCACAGTTCAGCATCAAAACGACATCGGAGGCGCTCAAATCCGCATCCCGGTCTAAATCACCTTTTTTGGTGGAAACATTAGACAAGTTTTTTAGCACGATAACAGTGTTATTTCCAGCATTTCTCACCACTAAATCTCGGTCACCGTCTCCATCTAAATCGGAAAGAAAAGGTGAACCACCAAAAGCAAGGGAATCAACTACAGACACAAAAGTTCCATCTCCACTGTTTAGCAGGACATTAAAACCGCCTGTAGCTAAGTCAAAATCTCCATCTCCATCCAAATCAGAGGCAAAAACTCCAAAGCCTCCCTCATACTTAACGTTGTCACAGGCAAATGTTCCCTTTCCATTATTCTTAAAGATAGAAACATTGAAATTGAAGCGGTCCCCTACAGCCAAATCCTGGTCTCCATCTCCATCCAAATCGGAAGCAAAAATGGATAAGCCGTAACCCAAGTAATAATAAGCTCCGCTGAAGGCTAGTGTCCCGTCGCCGTTGTTTAGCCAAACTGTTGCATAATCTGAGCCTTGAGACAATGTAGTGTTTAGCTCTGAAGCCGAGCTTAGAACCACTACGTCGGGGGCTCCATCTCGGTCAAAGTCTGAAACAAAAGCTGAATTTTGGAAAACCCCCGAGTTATAGATAGACTTTGTGGGAAATGTTCCATCGCCGTTGTTCTTTAAAACTGTTAAGCCGCCCGAAGAAGTATCCCACATAGTCGTTACTACTAAATCTAAATCTCCATCTTTGTCCAAGTCTGAGGCAAAAACAGAACTGGGAGCAGTTCCCAAACTATAATCGACCTTGGCATCAAATGTTCCATCACCATTGTTTTTTAGAAAGGAAATACTGCTGTCTAAATACTCATTCGAATTGGCAACAGCCAAATCTTGGTCTCCATCTCCATCAAAATCGGCGGCAAAAATTGAGCGGGGTTGATTTCCGGTTCCATAGTCAACGCTGGAATTAAAAGTTCCATCGCCGTTATTTTTTAGTATGGAAACAGAATTGCTGTACTCATTCGTCACAGCCAAATCTGGGTCACCATCGCCATCCAAATCAGCAACAAAAACGGAGGATGGATAAGACCCAACAGGATAAATTCCAGCTAATTCAAACAGTGGTTTAGCTGCTAATCGAGCAGAAGAAAATAATACAACTAAAACAATTAAAAGAACTTCTTTCGACCTCATCTTCAAAATCTCCAATGACGGCTTCCTTTCGGTTTCCCCTCGCCTTTAAATCAAGCGACCAAAAGCCTTTTGTCAAGCAGAATCGGGTTTTGGGAAAAAAATAACAAAAAAGCTGTTAATTGGTTGGATATCCGCCCTTGGCTTTGACCGTTTCCGCCAGTTCGCGCTCCAGAGCGAAGCGGTCAACGAGCGGATAGCGCAGGAAGCGCTTGAGGCCGGAGGAGAGAAGCATAGCGTCATCTCCTTCGGCTGTAGCGGCGGCGACCGAGCGGCCGATGGAGAGCAGGTTTTCCGGCAGGCCGGAGGCGTAGTAGCGGGCGGCAGCGGAAAGGAAAGTAGCGTTGGGGTTTTCCTTCGCGGTCATTGCACGCAAAGTCAAGCTTTCGCAACCGTAGGCGGCGATAACCAAGTCGGCAATGCCGGCTAAAATCTGCTGCTGTTCTTCTATTTTAGGGCCGAATTTTTGAGCGGCGGCGCCGGCCAAAAGCAGGGCTGCTTTTTTGATTCCTTCCGCCAAAGCCAGCTCGGCTGCCAAAGGTCCTTGCGGCTCTTCGCCGGAAGGTAAATCCATCAAAGCTTGTTGGGCCTTTTGCGCGGCGGCTAAAAGCGGGACGCGGCCGGTCATTGCGCGTTTTAAGAGCATTCCGGTAATAAGCATCCGGTTGATTTCGTTGGTGCCTTCAAAGATTCGGTTGATGCGGCTGTCGCGGTAGAACCGTTCGGCGGGATATTCTGCACTGTAGCCGTAGCCGCCGTGAATTTGGACGCAATCGTCCACGCTGGCGTCCAAAAACTCGGAGCAGGCGACTTTCAAAATGGAAGATTCGACGGCGAACTCTTCCACCGCTTCCAGCTCGGCGGCGATTTTGTCCTTGCTTTCGGCAAGTTTTTTCGTAGCGGCATCGATAAGCCCGGCGGTGCGATAGACGATGCTTTCGGAGGCCGCCGCGCGCACTGCCATCCGAGTGAGCATCGCCTGCACAAGCGGGAAGCTATCGATGGTTTTGCCGAATTGCTTTCGCGTAGCAGTGTAACCGGCGGCGGTCTGCAAAACGTTTTTTAAAGCCCCGACCGTTGAGGCTCCCAGTTTGAATCGCCCAACGTTCAGAACGTTAAAGGCGATTTTGTGCCCTTGGCCGATTTCTCCCAGCACGTTTTCGACCGGAACTTGCGCATCTGCAAAAGAAAGGGCGCAGGTGGAAGAGCCGTGCAGGCCCAGCTTTTTCTCCTCCGCTCCGACGGCAAAGCCGGGGGTCTGGCGCTCGACGACAAAACCGGTGAAATGGTTTCCTTCCACCTGGGCGAAAACAATGAAGAGGTCGGCCCATCCGGCGTTGGAAATCCAGACCTTGCCGCCGGAGATTTTGTAGAACTTTCCGTCCGGCGTTAAATCGGCGCGGGTTTTCGCCGCCAACGCGTCCGAGCCGCTGCCCGGCTCGGTCAAAGCATAAGCCGCCATCAACTCGCCGCTGGCCAGACGGGGCAGGTACTTTTCCCTTTGCGCCGGAGTTCCAAAATAAAC
>Ga0184627_10000947_pt1 | contig 11470 bp, 9 predicted proteins | sample PLM3_127_b1_FD_133150 | JGI IMG/M metagenome (GOLD analysis project Ga0184627, IMG submission 133150) | Groundwater sediment microbial communities from an aquifer in East River, Colorado, USA - PLM3_127_b1 | ecosystem: Environmental > Terrestrial > Soil > Riparian zone | place: USA: East River...
CTCCCTGGACGCTTCCCGGCAACCAGGCGCTCAACGTTCATCCCGGGCACCTCTATAACCTGGTGCAGACCGAGCGCGGGTTGCTGATCCTGGCTGCTGATCTGCGCGAGGCCTGCCTCGACCGTTACGGGCTCAAGCAGCGCGCCGTCCTCGGCGAATGCAAAGGGGCAGCGCTCGAACGCATCATGTTCCGGCATCCTTTCTACGAGCGCCTCGCGCCCGTATATCTCGGTGAATACGTGACACTCGACACCGGAACCGGCATCGTGCACTCGGCGCCGGCGTACGGCGTGGAGGACTTCGACGCGTGCCGCCGCTACGGCATGAAGGACGAGGAGATGCTCACGCCGGTAATGGGCGACGGCAAATTCGCGTCCACTCTGCCGCTCTTTGGCGGGATGATGATCTGGAAAGCCAATCCGGCGATCGTGCGGACCCTGGATGAGCACGGGGTGCTCTTGGCGCGGGACAACAACCACGTGCACAGCTACATGCACTGCTGGCGCCACAAGACGCCGGTGATCCTGCGCGCCACCGTGCAGTGGTTTGCCGGTATGGATGAGGTGCCCGGATACAACGGCGCGAAACCGAAGGAGACGCTGCGCGCGACCGCGCTGCGCGGCATCGAGGCCACGGAGTTCTACCCGGCCTGGGGCAAGGCGCGGCTGCACGGGATGATTGCCAATCGTCCCGACTGGACGCTGTCGCGCCAGCGCCAGTGGGGGGTGCCGATGCCGTTCTTCATCCACAAGGAGACCGGCGCGCTGCATCCGCGCACGCTCGAGTTCCTCGAGCAGGTCGCGCTGCGCGTGGAGCGGGGCGGCATCGAGGCCTGGCAGGCGCTCGAGGCGAAAGAGCTGCTCGGAGCCGACGCGGCTCAGTATGAGAAAGTGAAGGACACGCTGGATGTCTGGTTCGATTCCGGCTCGACGCATTACACCGTGATGCGCGGCTCGCACCGGGCTGACACGGCATTCCCCGCGGACCTCTATCTCGAGGGCTCGGACCAGCACCGCGGCTGGTTTCACTCGTCGCTCCTCGTAGCCTCCATGATGGACGGGGTGCCGCCGTACCGGGGGCTGCTCACCCACGGCTTCGTCATCGACATGGAGGGTCGCAAGATGTCGAAGTCGCGCGGTACCGGCATGTCGCCGCAGGAGATCATCGGCACGCTGGGCGCGGACATCCTCCGCTTGTGGGTCGCGAGCACCGACTACTCGGGCGAGCTGAACCTCTCCAACGAGATCCTGAAGCGCGTGGTGGAGTCCTATCGCCGCATTCGCAACACGCTGCGCTTCCTGCTCGCCAACCTCGCCGATTTCGACCCGGCGCGCGATGCGCTGCCGGTGGATGAGTGGCTGGAGATCGACCGCTATGCATGGGTGATGATGCATGACCTGCAAAGGGATATCGTGCCCTCCGGGCCCGGCGCCGGGAATCACGCAGCGACCGGTCATTACGGAGCCTACGAATTCCACCTCGTCGCGCAGAAGCTGCAGACCTTCTGCTCCGAGGACCTCGGGGGCTTTTATCTCGACATTCTCAAGGACCGCCTCTATACGGCGCCCGCCGGTTCGAGCGCACGGCGCTCGGCGCAGAACGCGCTCTATCACGTTACCCAGTCACTGACACGGCTGATGGCGCCAATCCTGTCCTTCACCGCGCAGGAAGTGTGGGAAGAGCTGGTGGGCGGGGAGACCAGCGTTTTCGAGCAGACCTGGTACGAATTCCGCCTGCCGCGGGACGCCGGGCAGTTGCGCGAGCGCTGGAAGAGGTTGCGCGGGCTGCGTTCGGACGTGCTGAAGCAGCTCGAGGCGCTGCGGGTGGGCGGGGGCATCGGTTCCTCTCTGGCCGGGGAGGTCGAGCTTTACGCCAACGGGGAAAGCCGGGGGTTTCTCGCGTCATTCGGCGACGACCTGCGCTTCGTTTTCATCACTTCACAGGCGCGGCTGGCGGAAGGGGCGCCTGCTGGCGCAGTGACGGCCGCGAGCATGCCCGATGTCAGGATCAGGGTATTGGCAAGCCCGCATTCCAAGTGCGAGCGCTGCTGGCACTATCGCGCAGACGTGGGCGGCAACGCCGGGCACCCCGCGCTATGCGGACGCTGCGTTTCCAATCTTTTTGGCGACGGCGAGCCGCGGTTGCACGCGTGAAAAGCAATCCGTATGGAACCGCAGATGAACTCATGACGAAATGGCTCGCGCTCTCGGCGCTGCTCGTGGCGGCGGACCAGATCACCAAGTACGTAGCCGTCCAGCAACTCGCCCTGAACCAGGTCGTCGCGGTTAGCCCGTTCTTCAACCTGGTGCTGGTTTACAACGCCGGCGCCGCTTTCAGCTTCCTGTCGGACGCGGCCGGCTGGCAGCGTGGCTTTTTCATCGGGATCGCGCTCATCGCCTCGGTGTGGATCGTCTACCTGCTGCGCCGCTACGCGCACCAGCGCCTGTTCGCGCTGGCGCTGTCGCTGGTCCTGGCCGGGGCGATCGGCAACGTTATCGACCGGGTGCTGCACGGCGCGGTGATCGATTTCCTCGATTTTCACGCCTACGGCTACCACTGGCCCGCCTTCAACGTGGCCGACTCTGCGATCAGCTGCGGCGCGGCGTTGCTGATCTGGGACGCATTGAAACCAAGGCAGAAGGCATAAGGATGAAGGCAAAAGGGTCAATTTGGAGCCCTTGCTTGGCGTCTTGGCGCCTTCGCGGTTCGTTATAATTCGACCATGCAAGTACTGCTTGCCAATCCCCGCGGCTTTTGCGCCGGCGTCGACCGCGCCATCGAGATCGTCGAGCGCGCGCTGCGGCTGCACGGTGCTCCGATTTACGTGCGACACGAAGTGGTGCACAACAAGTTCGTGGTGGAAGACCTGCGGCAGAAGGGCGCCGTGTTCGTCGAGGATCTCTCGCAGGTGCCGGAGGGCGCAACGGTGATCTTCAGCGCTCACGGCGTGTCCCAGGCGGTGCGGCGCGATGCCGAGGCGAGGAAGCTCAAGGTGTTCGACGCGACCTGTCCGCTGGTGACCAAGGTGCACGTCGAAGTGGCGAAGATGCACGGGCACGGGCGCGAAATCGTCATGATCGGGCACCGCGGCCATCCCGAGGTCGAGGGCACCATGGGCCAGAGCATATTCGGCATGTACCTGGTCGAGCGGCCGGAGGAGGTGACCCGGCTCAAGGTGAAGGACGAGAACAACCTCGCCTTCGTTACCCAGACCACGCTGTCGGTTGACGACGCGCAGCAGACAATCAACGCCCTCAAGGCGCGCTTCCCCGCCATCGTCGGTCCCAGGAAGGACGACATCTGCTACGCCACGCAAAACCGCCAGGACGCGGTGAAGGCGCTGGCGCGGCAGTGCGAAGTGGTGATCGTGGTGGGATCGCCCAACAGCTCGAACTCCAACCGCCTGCGCGAGGTCGCCGAGCAGCAGGGCGTGGCGGCCTACATGGTGGACGACGCCTCCGAGCTCAAGCCCGAATGGGTGGCCGGCAAGAGCGTGGTCGGCGTGACGGCGGGCGCGTCGGCGCCCGAGGTGCTGGTGAAGCAGGTGGTAGACAAACTCGGTCAGCTCGGCGCCGGGTCCGCCACCGAGTCACAGGGCATTGCCGAAAGAGTGGTATTCCCGCTGCCGAAGGGCCTGGCCTGAGGCTCAATGCTCCGGCGCCGCGACCTCCGAACCCGTAGTGGCAAGTATTCCGCAACGTCGCGTCGGTCGCTTGCCCACCTCCGGGGTCAGATCCCCAACTGAAGTTGGGGCCCCTCTTCCTCCCTCCGGTGTGCTACTGGTCCCCGTGCGTATACCAGTAGGTACGGAGCCGCTTCTGCGTGATCGCCGGACGAACTCTTTGCGCGCCGATGGGCGAGCTGGCGCCTCCCGAGCGCTGGATGCCGCCGATCATGACCGTCACCGGCTTGCCGGCTACGGGCACTATTCCCACCACCGGTGACGGCGGCAGGCCGCCGCCCAGGAACACGCCCGAACGAATGCCCCCGCATAGCGCTTCGGTGTCGGCGGCGCCCGAGGCGTTGAGCAGGTTCACTGCGTAGCCGCGCGCTTCCCCGAGGTCGGCTCCGCACTGTCCGGGCGTGGGCGGCACCGGCCGGTTGGTGCTGAAGAAGATCAGGCCGCCGAAGATCGACGCCGAGGTCACGGTCTGCTCGCCGCGTCCCGCGTTCAGGTCCATGTACCAGCCATTGAGGCTGCTGCCCAGCGTCGTCGCGCACGTCGTGTTGCTCGTGAAGTTGGCCATCGTGCCGCCGTCCAGATCCACGGGCACGCCGGTGGTGGAGAGGATATCCACGAACATGTAGAAGCGATTCGCGATGGTCTCGACGTACGGGTAGTTGGTCTGGAGCGGACGCTCGCGGTCGCCGGATCCGAGCGCGATGAGGACCCGGTCAGGCAGTCCAGCGGCGAGGACGGCCGGCGCGAACTGGAACTTGCGTCCGGCGGCGTTGGTCCGGGCAGTGTGGTAGATCGCCCAGCTGGCCGCGGGGAGCGGCAGGCGGGTCACCGGGTCGACGAAATCGATGCGGTAGAGGTTGCCTCCGGTGTCCGCCACGATTGCGTGGTCGACCAGGCCGTCGAAGTCGCGATCGATGAGCGTCACGTCTGCGGCGACGCTGCGGAGGGTGTTGAAACTGGCGAGCAAAGCGCCGCTGCCGGCGTCGATCACGTAAACCTTCTTGCCCTTGACGCCGACGCCGCCACAGGACGGAGACGAGCTGTCGGCGTCCTCGCACGCGTCATACCCGCCGCCCATGACGATCACCGGGTCGTTGCCGCTGTTGTAGCCCTTGATCCGCGCCACGTTCGGGAACGGCCAGGTCTGGCCGATCCCGGCGAAGCCTCCGGTGCAGCCGGTGTCGTCGGTGAGATTCGGGCAGCCCACGCGCCACTTGAGAGCAGGCGCAGACGGCGTGGTCACATCAAAAGCGTAGAGCATGCGCCCGCCGCGGCGCATCGTCGGGAACACCCAGACCTGGGTGTTGTCCGCGTTCTGGTAGACCCCGACGGAGCCGTCGAAGAAGTAATCCTTACGCTGCGACGGGACGGTGGGCGGCGTGTCCGGATAGGTGATCAGCGGGCTGTTGTCCGTCAGGCGCTTCAGTTTTCCGTGGTGCTCCGGGGCGACGAACGCCCACAACTCGCGCCCGTCCGCTCCGGAAATCGCGCGGAACGAGCTGTCGTTGCCGCCGTAGTAGACGACGACGCCGGTCGAGCCGCCGTAATTGATCGGCAGCGGGCGCGAGTGCGCGACGTCGCCGTGGACCGAGGCCCGCACTTCCACGAGATCGGTGTTGGCGTTCTCGTCGTTGACGTCCTTCCCGAGCGTATAGTCGATGATCCTCTGGTGCGCGGCCGCGTCCGCTGCGCCGACCGCCGCCTGGCTGACGTTGGTGGTGTTGAAGGGAACCAGGCTGGAGCAGCTGCCCGCGCTCGGGCACGTGAGCATGGTGCGGTTGACAGCATTTGTGGGTGTAACCGCGGCGGGATCGTTGCCCCTTCTCAATACCCCCGCCGCCGCGCCTTTCTCGACCAGCGGCCCGTCCGGCAAGTCGGAAAACGGGCTGGTGGCCGCGGCCGTGCACATCCCCGAGCTGATCGGGGAGAAATTCCAGAAGGTTCCGCTGTCCCTGGTCCAGAAACTGGCAGCGCAGGACTGCACGAAGCCGGTCGCGGCCGATACCGCGTCCACCCCGTTCATGTCGGCGAGCTTGGCTTCCGCACCGAACAGCGCGACCTGGTAGCGTTTCAGGTTGCCGTACCACCGCGGCTTGCCGTCGGCGTCCGGGCGGAACATGCCGATGAATACCTGGTTTTCGTTCTGGGCGCGGTTGGTGGCGTTGATCGGCAGGCTCGCCGAGGCGAACACGCTGTTCACCGCCTGGATCTCGATCAGGATCTCGCGCAGGGCGTTGAGGATCGCCTGCTCGCTGGTCGCCGAGAAATAGCGGCCGCCGCCGTGTTTCGCCATGCTGCTGAGGAGCGCGGTCTGGCGTGCGTCCTGGGCGTCCTTGAACACGTCGATCGCGTAGACCGCGGCGTTCTGCCGGCCGCCCTCGGCGCTGACGTCGGTGGTGTACAGGTACTTGCTCCACTCGTCGGCGTAGCGCGCATCGCTCGTCGAAGGCACTGCGGAGGCGCCGGTCGGCGTTATCGTGATGACGGGATTGCAGCCGCTGTACTGACGTACCGTCTGAGCGCCCGAGCAGCCGGCAGTGCCCCCGGTATCCGAGCCCTGAAAGCTTGCGTACCCGGGATTGGCGCTGATCACGCTGGCCGGCACGTTGTTGTTGGTGGCGCAAGCGCTCGCCAGCACCGTGCATTGCTGTGTGGTCGTCGTGAACTGCGGCATCGGCAGCTGAGTCGTACTGCCCCCAACGCCGCTCAGCAAGGTACCCGGCGAATCCTGGGTCGGAAAGCCGTTGCCGATGAAGATGATGTAGTTCTTGGTACAGCCGTTGGTTACGTCTATCGGTGAGCGGTAGGCGCGCTTCAAGGAATCCAGGTACGCCGCCGCGTCGGACTTCGCGTCGGGGTCGCCCGAATAGCGCTCGGTCCCGAAGTGGCTCGCGTCGACCGGCGTGCCCGCGATGCCGGTCTGGGCGTTCGCCGGGCTGGTGTAACCGCCGAAGTACTTGAAGGCCTCGAACAACCCGGCGCTGTAGTCGGTCTTCGCCGTGCCTACTTTCTCGGTTGAGGAGTCGAAGTTCTTGAACAGGCAGTTGGGCGTCCCGTTCAGGCTGTTCGACCCGTCGAGACAGCTGCCGTCACCGATCAACTCCTGCAACGCCGTCTGGTTCGCCGCGGCCATCTGGCGGACGTGGTAGCGCACGTAGGCGCCGTCCTTGTTGCTGCCGCTGCCGGGCGTGAACAGCATCAGCCCGACATTGATGCTACCGGTGAGTTCACCGATCACGGTCCTCAACGCGCGCAGCTCGGACTGTCCCTGCTTGACCCCGCCCGCCCAACCCTGGCTCGCGGCGGACCAGTTGGCGCTGTTGTCGATGACGATCAGCACGTTGGGACGGTTCGCGGCGATCGCGGGCGACGAGCCGACGAAGAGATCGATGTCCTCCGCGTTCACGGACGAGGGCAACGCGGTGCCCAACGCCAGCGCGAGGACGGTGCTGATCAGGCGGCTACGGAAGTTGGGCATGGTGTTCTCTCGTCAGTTCCAGAAGTTTTCACGGGCAGGCGCTCGCTATGTCGTCGGCGCCGATGCGCACCGCGACGCCTTGCGTAACCGTCACTCTGGTGCGGGAAACGGTCGCGCTGGTGGCAGCGGTGATTTCCCAGGCCGTGTTGGCGCACAGCGAGTCGCCGCTCGCGGCGCCCGCCACGCCAAACTGCTGCGCCTGACCCGCCGCGCAACCCAGGTCCTCGGCGTTGGAGAGAGTGAGCTCGCTCACCTTGATCGCTTTCGCCGAGACGCACGAAGGCGCGGGAACCAGTCGGGTGGTGTACTCCGGCGTGCTGTCACCGGTAAGATCGGTGCACAAGGTGTTGGCGCTACCGCACGGATTGAGCACGGCGTTGGCGGGGTTCGCGATGAACTGCGGAGTGCTGATCACCGTCTCGATCGCCTGCTGCGTCGCGTGGAGCGCTTCACCGCGCGACTGCATGTTCCCGACCACCTTGAGGTTCATGTTGGTGGTGCTGAACGAGCTCACGGCGAGCAGCGTCGTCACCACCAGCATGATGAGCGCGATGACCAGCGTCGAGCCCTCCTGCCTGCGGATTCCGGCGTTCACGGCCGTTCCCTCCGTCCAGCAGGATTCGCGATCCGCACCGTGGCGGTGTATACGTGCCGCCGGTAGCCGTCGTTCTTCGGCCCCACGGTGATCGCGTTGCCCGCGGCATCGGGCCCCAGGGAGTAGGTCTTGGTATCGATGTGGCCGGGCGAGCGTTCCGGGCTCCGCGCCAGGACGTGGAGCTGCGCGGTCACGACGTTGGACCAGTTATTGACGGCAGTGCACACGGTGCAGCCGGCGTAGGTGTAAGTGGTCGGGTCGGCCGCGTAGGCGTCCGGCTGGCCGTCGCCATCGTTGTCGATGCCGTACTCGACGTTCATTTCCTCGATTCCCTCGACCAGCGGTATCTGCGCCATGGTCGAGCCCGTCAACTCCAGCCGCATGAGGGTGGGGATGTTCTGGCCCGCGCGATTGTTGGCGCTGATGAAATAGACATTGACCAGGTACTCGCGCAGCGCAGCGGGAGTGGTGCAGTCCCTGCGCTTTAGCGGGAACGCCGTCGTGCCGAGCGGCCCGATGGCGTACGGGGTCGTTTCGGTGTTGCACAAAGTGGCCTGCAGATAAGGCTTGCCGGCAATCGTGGGCTCGCAGCCCGCGACGCCCGCGACGCACGTCTTGACGCGCCGCACGACCAGGATGTCGGTATTCGCCTTGAGGTCCGGCGGTATGCAGGCCGGCGCCCCAAAGCCGCCGTCGTAACCCTGGACGTGGATCGGCATGGCCGCCGCCCACTGCGCCGGAACGGTCGAGCACGGGTCGGGCAGCACAGCCGGAGCCGCGAGCGCCGTCACGTTGACCTCGCCGAAGTATCCTGCGACCCGCAAATCGTCGGAGAGCAGTTCCACGGCATAGCGCGCGTTCTCGATCTGGCGGCTGCTGCGCTCGAGCTCGCCGCGCGCCGAGCTTGCGTTCGCGAACACGACGAGGAGGGTCGCCAGCAACATCAAGCCGATCGTCATCGAGATCATGAGTTCGACCAGCGAGAAACCGGCCGCGCGCACGCGCGCGGAAAGCACTCGTTGCCGGACTGTCATGGCAGCGTGCCTCATGGCGTCACGCACAGTCCGGTGGTTGGATCGTTCTGAAGGCAGCCGATGGTGACGCGGGCGACCAGGACGCGGCGTGTCTGCTCGTTGCCATACAGCCCCTGGCCGCAAGTGGTGGAGGCGGGCGCCGCGGTGGGCATCAGCCCCTGCCACGTCACGGCGACCACGAACTCGCGCGGCATGGTGGCGACAACGTTGGCAATGCAGCCGCGCGCGCCGATCATCCCGCCGGCGTTCTGTCCGCCCGCCGTGCTTTCTGCGCTGCCGAGCAGCGCGTTGTTCCACTCGCAGAGGTCGAGCGCGGCGCCGGTGAGCCCGGTGCAATCCTGGACCGCGTTGCCGGTGCCCAGTGCCGCGCCGGTGACGTAATTCAGCGCGTTGTTGCGGTTGGCATTGACACGATCCACGATGTCCTGCATCAGCAGGACCGCGTGCGACCTGTGGTACGACTCGGCCTGCGCAAGCTGCATGCGCACCTGGAGCCCCGCAACGCCGAGGAGACCGAAGGTGAGGATCACGATCGTGATCAGCACCTCGATCAGGGTGGCGCCGCGCTCGCGGGTTCCCGGTGAAGTGAAGTCATCGCGCATCACGAGCACGTCTCCTGCTTCTGCACCGGCCGGCCGCTCAAATCGATCCTGATGCAGCGCGCATGCGGAACCGGGCCGTTTGCCATGAGGCTGATCGAGGTCCCGCCGGTGGTGACGCGCCCGGCGCCGTTGTAGGTCACGCTGCCCGGTCCGGAGATGATGACCAGGGGCATCCGGTCCTGGCGTCTCACCACTTCGCCGCTGGCGTCGGAAATGGTCCAGCCGTCGGACCAGTTTCCTCCGCTGGGAGTCACGGTGACCGTGGTATTGCGGGTGACCGCTTCGCTGCGCGCCAGTATCAGACCCGCGAACACGTCGAAGCTCGCGGTCTTCACCCCCTGCGCCAGGATGATCTCGCGGAAGCTGGGAGTCGCGAGGCCGAGCAGGATCACCAGCACCGCCAGGGTCACCATGGATTCGGTGAGCGTGAATCCGCGCGCGGCCGCGGGTGACCGCCGGGCGCTGCGCCGCGCGCTTGCCGGAAGAGTCCGTCCTGGATACGGGTCGCGGTTCATGCTCACCATCCCGCCTGACCGTTGCGCGTCTTGGAGCCCTGGTGATCGAACGTGAGCGCGCCGTCCGGGTCCTGCGCCGAGCCCGCGATGGGAGTCGCGGTGATGATGTAGGAGGGTGGCAGCGTGGGCACTGCCGGACCGATTGTCACGGTATAGAACCTTGACACGTCGCCCGGCACCATGAGATTGAGAGCGCCGAGCGCACCCGCCCCTCCGGCGTAGCTGCGCGCGTCGAGCAGAAACTGCTGTTGGCGGGCGGCGACGTCGATCAAGAAGCTTTGGGCCGCGCTTCTGCGGCCCTTGCGCAGATGATCCTGGTAGGACGGATAGGCGATCGCCGCGAGAATGGCAACGACGGCTACCGCGATCATGAGCTCGATCATCGTGAAGCCCGCCGCTGCGAGGCGCGCGCGCGCGGAACCGGAACCGATTGTGGGCGGGGATGGCATTTCGGAAAGTGCAGCCGGAACGGCTGGAGCGCGCGACGCCGCAAGGCGTTCGCGCCTACTCCATGTGAAGCAGAATCGTGTTGACGGGTTCCGTCGCTGTGTTCTCACGTCTGTCCCCCCGGACCAGTACTGGGATCTCCGCAACAGCAAAATGCACTTGCGTTTTGATGCTCAATGCAGTTGCGTAATCAAGCTACCAGAAACGCCCGGCGGAGCATGTTAACTACGGCACATACAGGCAAAACTTTGTGTGTGAAATACTTTACGAATCAAAGCGTAGGCTCAGGTATGTGACAGAGTTGACGCGCGCGCCGGCGACCGCCCTCCGCGCCCGGTTTCTGGCGTTGCGGAGGCGGTGGTCTGACCGCTGCTGAAGGGGCCCGGCTGTCGCCGATTCAGTCCGGTATCCGGCCGCAGGGATAGCCCTTGCCGTAGCCGAATTCGACGAGCATGTAACTTTTCACGGGGCCTTCCCTGGCGACGGCGGGCTGGAATTTCAGTCCTTGCACGCTTTCCAGGGCGCTCTTGATAAACGGGGGTGCGGCGCATACCACGTCGCTCCGCACCAGCCCGCCTTGCTCGTCGATCAGGAGCTGCAGGACGACCGCGCCGTTCTTCTGCGCGAACTCGCCGGTCGGGTAACGCAGCCTGGGATCTCCGAGCGGACGGACCGGCGACTTCAGCCGCGGCGACTTGAAATGGACGTAGCGCACGCCTTCCACTTCGACGTATTCCTCGGGGTTGTCCTTGCGCAACTTGTCAGAGAGCAGCAGCACGCGGACCCGTACCTCCTGCGGGCGTGCCTTCCGGCTTGGCGCGTCCTTCATGGTGGTCGCTGCCTGCGCGAGGCGAGTAGCTTGTGACGTGTCGGCGGCGCGCTGCGACTGCGCAGAAGCGGCCGCAACCACCATCGTGGCGAGCCCGAGAGCGCCGAGCATTGCGGACTTGCTGCGAATCCTGCGGGTCATGTCGGATAGCTAAAGCGGGGCGGCGGCCGGCGCCCCGGTGGCCGGCCGCCGTCATTCCGCGCTGGATGTTACTGGTAGAGCTCGCGCCAGGACGCGCGACTGCCGGCCGCGCCGCCGGCCCCGGGGTTCACGCCGCCGGTCTGCTTC
>Ga0184627_10000950_pt1 | contig 11463 bp, 12 predicted proteins | sample PLM3_127_b1_FD_133150 | JGI IMG/M metagenome (GOLD analysis project Ga0184627, IMG submission 133150) | Groundwater sediment microbial communities from an aquifer in East River, Colorado, USA - PLM3_127_b1 | ecosystem: Environmental > Terrestrial > Soil > Riparian zone | place: USA: East River...
GTGGTCGCTATCATTACGACCGCAAAATATGGCCCTCACAATCAACTGCAGAGGTCGCTATGCCGATGGATGGTGGCGCTAGCCGTAGTGGGGGATAAGAATGCGCTCGTACCCAACGCAAATTATCCAACTGCGTCGAGTTATCGAAACGCGCTCAATGAAAACTCAGGGGGCAAACGGAAGTGGGCTAAAGCGGATCGTTAAGCCGGATTCTGTCATGACCCATAAAGGAGTCACAGCGATCATTCATCTTGCCCCGTGATTGCTCACGGGGTCGAGCGACCTTACCCGAGGGTTACAGGCGGACCACCCAACCCTCCTATTTGGTCTTGCTCCAGGTGGGGTTTGCCAAGCGTCCACCATCACTGGCGAACCGGTGAGCTCTTACCTCGCCTTTTCAACCTTACCAGCTTTTGGCTGGCGGTATGTTTTCTGTGGTACTTTCCCCCGATCACTCGGGGCCGCCATTAGCGGCCACCCTGTCCTGTGGAGTCCGGACTTTCCTCCTCCGCCTGCGGCGGAGGCGATCGCTTGATCTACTTTAGCCCACCGAATTGCTCTTGACGGCGTCATCGATGCCACGGTTGGCGAGCCGGTCGGCGAGCTTGTTCAACTCTCTCGGCACATGAAGAATACGATACGCCTCAAAGCGACGCAACAAGCTCACCGCCCGTTGAAAGAGCACCTTCAGCTTTTCGTCTTTGACGCGATATTCGCCGTTCAATTGCCGAACCAACAACTGCGAATCGCTCTGCACGAGAACTTTTGCCCTGCCCATTTGAACAAGCGCTTCGAGGCCCATCAGCAAAGCTTCATACTCGGCGACGTTGTTGGTTGCGTGGCCAAGGTACCGGCTGAGTTCTTTTACAACCGCGCCGGTCTCGTCGCAGATCGCCGCCCCGCAACCTGCTTCGCCCGGATTGCCGCGCGCCGCGCCGTCCACCATTAAGAGCCATTCTTGCTCAATTTCTGCCATGCCCATGCTCCGATCGCTCCCTTTAGGCGATCATAATTATTGCGAGCGCCGCATGAACGGCGTATCGTTTCCATTTAAAAGAACGGCGACTGCGGATACCAACTCTGATAAGGAAAGAACTCTAACCTGATTACGCTAGAAAAATCGGCGTGAGATAGCGTCCAAGGACATTCAAGCCGTCTTCTCCTCTTCCGCTGCCGGTTTACAGTAGAGAATGCGCTGACAACTTGGGCAAAGGTGGACTTTGTCGTTTCTAATGATCTCGTTCCCCAACTGCGGCGGGATATTCATATAACAGCCCTGGCAGATGCCGCCGGCGACTTCCACCACGGCGGTGCCGCCGCGCCTTGAAAATATCAATTCGTACCGGGAAATCAGATCTCCCGCCACCTGGGATGCGATTGACTGGCGGCGCGTGGCGGCCTCGGAAACGGCTCGATCGATGCCGGTGATTTGCGACTGCATCTCTTGCTGCTTTTGTTGCCACTCACCCTGTATCAGCGCCATCTCATCTTCCTTGGCCTTGATGTTTGCCTTGATGCCGTCGATCTCCACCATGACCTGGATGAGCGCCTCCTCCAACTCGCTATTGCTTTGTTTAATCTGATCGATTTCCCGCTGCAGCGCTTGTAGCTCTTTGATGTTCTTGATGCGGTTCATCCGCATCCGCTTATCCATGACTTTTTTGCCTTCGTCCTGAAATATCCGGTCTTTTTCCCGGCGCAGTTTTTCTTTTTCCACTAAAAGAGCCGTCAATGTTTCGACCTCTCGCTTCTTGGCCTCGATCTCCGTCTCCTTGATACGCAGCTCGCCCAGCAGTCCCTGTTTGAGCCCGGTTTGCTCCCGTATTTGACGATCCACCGATTGTAACGACGCCAAGATCTCGATTTGCGCGTGCAACTTCGATTCCCCCGATCAAGTAAAAAAAGAAATGCACCCATCGGGGTGCATTTCTTCGCCGCAAATGCTGGTCAAAAAGGATAGTCTAGTTCTTCCCTTACTCACTCCCTGTCGATACTCCCGACAGTTACTTATCTGGATTTTTCGCGCTTGTCAAAGCGCAGTCCGGCGCGCTCCACAGCCAAAAACCGCCGCTTCCCTAGGTTGCAGTTCGCTTATGGAAATGCGCTCGCAATAACCACTTTACACCCATGCGCTTAACGAAATCGTGTGCTCGGACGATAGGGCTGCTATCTTAGCTTTTGGGCCATCCCATTGGTCGTGCGCATGACGTCGCCGATCCATGTCGTCAATTCGCTGATTCTGCTGCCGTTGCTCTGGGCAATGTCGGACCAAGGCCGGCCGCGCTGATAGTCCTCGACGATCCGGTTAATGGAACCGCGGCCTAAATAAGAAACACCCCTGAGGGCGGCATATTGCCCATAACCCAAGCTCAATTGCTGCCGTTCCCGATAGATTATTTCCGGGCGCAGACGCAACTCATAAGCCAGTCCTTCGATGATCGCCCGTTCGCCGTTTTGTTCCGCGACAAAACGATTGATCAGCTGGACCCGTTTCAGTAATTCGCGCTCCGACTTCGCCGCCGGCGAATCCAGCGCGGCCGGCGCCGGCAACAAGTCAACCCGTGCATTGGTCGATTGATAGTAACGCAGCGCCTCAGGCATAAAGGAGCGCAGCTGCTGTACGCGCGTGTCGTAGCCGGGATGGGTGGAGAGGAACGGAGGGGGAGCGCCTTTTTCGTTGCGCGCCATTCTTTCCCAAACCTCGAGAGCGACTCTCGGGTCATACCCTGCCTTTGCCATGAGAATAAGACCGACGCGGTCGGCCTCCGATTCCTGGGAGCGGCTAAACGGTAAAAATAAGCCCACCGATGCCCCTAAACCTAGAGCCTGGAGGATTTGCGGATTGATCCCGGAAGCCCCGGCAAGAGCCATACCCGTACCCAAGATCCCGGCTTGGCTCATGCGCTCTCCCGAGTGACGAAGCAACGCATGCGCCACCTCATGTCCCATGATGACCGCCAGACCCGCCTCGTCTCTAGCGACAGGAAACATGCCGGTATAGACCGCCACTTTACCGCCGGGAACGCAAAAGGCGTTGATCATTTCGGGATCATTGATCATGCGGAATTCCCAGCGGTACTCCGGCTTGTCGGCCGCGCGCGCAATCCGCTCGCCCACCCTGCGCACGACCCGCAGCGCTTCTGAGTCTTCCGACAACACGCTGTCGCGTAGAATATGCCGATAAGCTTGCTCACCGGACGCCGTCTCTTGGCTCTCAGACACCAGCATCAGCTGGCTCCGGCCGGTGTAAGGCGCCGACACGCAGCCGGCGGCGAAGAGCAGTGCCGCCAAATAAGAGAGAATCCTTTTCATCGTGGTCCTATGAATGAATAGTAACTTTTCGATCCGCTCCAGGCAAGTAAGCGTTTCGCGTCTTTGAGCGCATCAAATTCGGATGTAGAATTCGCCGCGGACTAAAGCCCCATTTTCCCCGGATTGAGGATGCCGTTGGGATCGAGCGTTTGCTTGATCCGGCGCATGACTTCCAGCCCGTAGCCATGCTCCTCGGTCATCAGCGGCGCGAGCTTCACGCCTACGCCGTGGGTGTACTCCATCGATCCGCCCAATTTCTGCGCGAGCCGGAGTAATTCCTCGATCGTCTCCTCCAATCGAAGTTGCCCCTGGTTCGTGCCGTCGTCTTCGGCTCCCAAGCGCATGGAAAAAAGCTCGGGGTGAACCCAAAGGCCGCTCTCTTGCAGCCGTACGCCCCGGCGCTCGATAATCGCCGCCGCTGCATTGCGGAACGCGAGCACCTTCGAGGCCGGCAGGGCGACATGGATCCAGTCGCGATAGCTTCCATCCCGGCCACGCTCGCGCCGTTGGCGGCGGTTCTGCACGAACCGGCGGGCGATGTCGTGGCGGTCGCGGAAGAAGTCCTCCGCTTCGCCGTCGGGCAATCGATTTCCTCCCCTTTGAGCGCAAATCGATAGCCCGCGGCTCGTGTCCGCCTCCACGGTGTCCCGGTTCCCCTCGAATCCGAGATAGAGCACGGCTCCTGCCTCATGCTTTTCGGCATCGTCGCCGAAGTCGAGCAACGCGGGTCTCAGCCGCTGCAAAAACATTTCCTGGACCGCCGCGTATCCCTGTTCGAAAGATTCAAACATGACGCCGCGGAGCAAACGCGCTTCCGGCGCGGGAAAGATCCTAACCGTCGCCGCGGTGATGATCCCAAAGCAGCCCTCGCCGCCGATCAAGAGCGCATTGAGATTGATCCCAGCCGACGATTTTCGCACTCCCCGCGTAAGCAGAATCTCGCCATTGGCCATGACCGCTTCCAAACCCAAGACTTGCTCTCCCATAGAACCGTAAATTCCCGCGCGGTAACCGACACTATTGGTAGAGATCGCTCCGCCCACTGTGGCCACGGGAAGGGTCCAGGGATCATGTCCCAGGATAAAGCCCGCTTCGTTCAATTTCTTCTCCAACGCTTCCAACACGACTCCGGCCTGGACCCGCGCCGAGCGCGCCGCGGTGTCGATTGCGAGAATTTGATTCATGCTCCGGAGATCGAGCAAAATATTCGGACGAATCGACAGCGCTCCGCCCATGAGCCCCGAGCCGCCGCCGAACGGCACGATCGGAATTTTTTCCTCGTTGGCGAGCCGAACGATTTCTTGCACCTCGGAGGTCGTCCCAGGCTCCACCACGCAAAGCGGAAGCGCGGTTTCCGGTCGTTTCAAGGGATGCAGCCGTCCCTCGCTCAGGGCGTCCCAGGAAAGCTCGTCGAGATGTGAGGTTTCCACATGAACATGGTGCGCGCCGACGATCTTGGAAAGCTTCTCTGAAAGATCGCTATGAATCGAAGAACTCATCGCTGCCATCCACCGAACCCTAGAGAAGCGTGCCGCGCAGCACCACCGCGGCGACGGTAAAATAGATCACCAATCCGGTCACATCCACCAGCGTCGCCACGAACGGCGCGGACGCGCTGGCGGGATCGAATCCCAGCCCGCGCAAAATAAACGGCAGGATCGACCCGACCAACGAACCCCACAACACGACACCTGTAAGGCTCAAGGCCACGGTCATGGCGACGAGAAAGTAGTGATCGCCGTACGCGTTGAACAAGAATTGCCAAAGGAGAATTCGGACGAGACCGATGGATGCCAAGATGATTCCCAAACTCAGGCCGGTGACCAACTCGCGGCGAATCACCCGCCACCAGTCGCGGATTCTGACTTCTCCCAAAGCCATGGCGCGGATCACCAGCGTGGTGGCCTGGGATCCCGAATTGCCGCCGCTGCTGATGATCAACGGCACGAACAAGGCCAACACCACCGCCCGGGCGATCTCGGCTTCGAATTGGCCCATCGCCGTGGCGGTGAGCATTTCGCCGAGGAACAGAGCCGCCAGCCAGCCGGCACGCTTGCGGATCATGCGCAGCAGCGGCACCTGAAGATAGGGCCCCTCCAGTGTTGAGACGCCGCCGAGCTTTTGGATATCCTCGGTCGCTTCTTCCTGGACGACGTCGACGATGTCGTTGACGCTCACCACGCCTTTGATCCGCCCTTCGGCATCGACGATCGGCATCATCAAAAGATGATGGCGCATGAACAGCTTGCTCAACGCCTCTTGGTCCAGGTCATCGCGCGCGGAGATGACCTCGGTGTGCATCACTTCCTTGACCGATTTGTCGGGAGGCGCGACGATCAGGTCGCGAAAAGAGACGACTCCCAACAAGCGCTCTTCGGCATCGACGACGTACACATAGTACACCGATTTCTCCCGATGCTGCGCGTCGCGGCGCAGGTAGCTGATCGCTTCGCCCACGGACATACCGGCGCGCAGACGCGAATAGCGCGTGTTCATCAGCCCGCCCGCCTCATCCTCGGCGTAGTCGAGAAGTCCCTTGACTTCGCGTCGGGTGGCGTCATCAAGGAGCGCTAACAGCTCCTCGCGCTCCGCGCCGGGAGCTTCCTGAATGACATCCGCGGCGTCGTCGGGCGCCAGCAGTCTCATCCAGAGTCGCCTTTCACCGCTCGGCAACGCGAGGACGAGATGCGCACGGTCCCGCGCGCTGAGTTGCAGGAAAAAGTCGTCGGCTTGGTCTCGCTGTAAGAATTCAAAACCCTCGGCGCGCTCGTCCGGCGAAAGCGCCGGCCAGGCATCGTAGAGTTCAGTCAAGGTAAAGGCATTGTCGGCCACACGGACTTCCATCTTCGATTCCTTGAAATTATTACCACGGGCGAAGGACAAAGTAAGCCGATGTAAATCAAGTTCCGAGGAAAGGCGAAAATCTAGCGGGGCGCGGTTAACTGCGAAACAGGTTCCCCATTAAACCCTAATAGCCGTCCACGATACAGCTCTCGGTCGCTTCCGGACATACCGACGCGGCCGTCGCAAGCGGGATCTTGTGCGTGCCGCTCAAATGATCGAGCATGCCCGCCCGGCTCACCCATCCCGCCTGGTGCGCCAGACAGTAGAACGGCGAGCTCGTGACGACGGTCGGGGGAACATAATAAGGATAATAAGCAGGTGAAATCACCACGATCGGTTGGCGATAGTATCCGGTGAAGGGGTAAGGGTAAGGATAAGGATAGTAGTAATAATAAGGCGCGTATGGATTCACGAACCGCGTCGGTGGTGTTCCAGGTCGTACCCAAGTCCGCGAAACGGCTGACCTGGGAGCAGTCGCCGCAGCCTTCTCGCCGGCGCGCGCCCCGCCGGCCCAGACTTGCCCAGGGAGCGCCGTCAGTAAACCGAAGAGCACGAATTGAGCGAACCATAGATTCCTAGTGAGTTTCATTTTGGAAATCATTTCCGCCTCGCAGTCATGGAGAGCCGAAATGCCGGGACCCCCAACTTCGCGCACACCCACCCTTCTAGCTTAGACGTTTGCGATAGGCAAGACATTGACTGTCGGATGTCATTTTACCCTCCTCCGCGAGCCCGTTGGGCGAGCGGAGAAAGCCCCGCCTGTAATGGCGGGGCAGAATGAGGGTATCCTCCGTAGCTTTAGCGCCCGGCCTTCGCAGCCGAAGCTGCTTCGGCGGAGTAGGCTAAGCCCGTCGGGCTCCACAAGCCGTCAGACAGACCATCTTGATTTGGGGTCACCTCAGGCAAACGGTTCTGCTGAAAAAATTCTATGAATGCTTCGACGGGCTCAGCATGAACGGAAAATCTCAAATGATTTCAACCACTCCTCCGTTCGTCCTGAGGCTCTCGAAGGATGAACGGAAGGTTTTTCAGCAGAATCGCAAACCTTATTGATCTTTTTGGTTGAAGCTCAAGAACCGGGTCGGACCGGCGCAATCTATGGATCGGACGGATTAAGTGAACGGAATAGGGGTGGCTTTTTAGAGGTGAAACATGCGCGCTAAAAGAGTGATCGCGGGTTGCGGAGTGGGTGGAACGGACACACGGCCGGCTCACAGAGAAGCTTATGCGGATGATTTTGGCGGCGAAAGTGATGCGCTAAGGCCGGGAAACGCTGTCTGTTGGGCGAAAAATTTTAAAAGTTCTCGCACCGGGCGTGGTCCGACCCGTGGCGAACAAAACCCGACTTGTTGAATTATGAGTTTTTGCGCCAGACCCGCTCTCGGGAATCGAAGGGTATTGACGATATGTCAGATTTGACATACTGTTGAGTAGTGACTTCGGTGGATAAACCGCTGGTCTGGTTGGAAGGAGAAATAAAGACTCCGCCGTTCTCGGCGGGAGCATGATTGGAAGCGGGACTCTTACTCCGACGGTTGCAACGCGGCGAGATGCTGGGAATGCCCCACTCCAGACCCATGCCTTCGCTGGGTCCACGGTGTCATGAATTGCGAATCAACGATGGGAGGGTTGCCTGGCGGATCATCTATCGAATCGACTCGGATGCCGTCGTGATCTTGGAAGTCTTCAGCAAAAAGAGTAGAGAGACGCCTCGATCGGTTATCGACGCATGCAAGCAGAGAATCAAGGAGTATGACAATGCGTAAGGAAAAGAAGAAACGATTGGAAGCGCAGGGATGGAAGATCGGCGATGCCAAGGATCTTCTGGGCCTGTCCGAAGCGGAGTCCGCGTACATCGAAGTAAAAATTCGGCTTGCAGAGGCCTTGCGTCAACGGCGGCAAGCAAAAGGCTTGTCGCAAGTGGACCTAGCCGCGAAGCTTCAGTCGAGCCAATCGCGGGTCGCCAAGATGGAAGCAGGCGATCCATCGGCTTCCCTGGACCTGCTGATCCGCTCCCTCATCACCCTGGGCGCGTCGGACCGCGAACTGTCTAAGATCATCGCCACTCCGCGCGCCGCGTGACCCTTATGAGACTTGGATAATCGAACCGGGTCGGACCGGCGCGATGTATTGATTGGACGGATGAAGTGAACGGATTAGGGGTGGCTTTATAGAGGTGACACGTCCGCTGTAAATGAGTGATCGCAGGTCGCGGAGTGGGCGGAGCGTACACACTGCCGGAACACAGAGAAGCCTACGCGGATAATGTTTTGGCGGCGAAAGTGATGCGCTAAGGCCGGGAAACAGTGTCTCTTGGGCGAAACATTCTAAACGCCCTCACACATAGCGTGGTCCGACCCGTGTGTCCCGAGCAATAATCGGACTTACCCGGCTTTGTTCTCCCGGTAATCGCAACCGTTTCTCATTTTCGAAATTGCGAAAACGTGCAAGTGTCAACTTGGGCGAAGGGAGCGCGGGATTGCAAGCTCCGCAGGTCAGAGAACGATTTACTTCGCGAATTTATGATCGAGGGCAGAGGGGCGAGGAGACTCCGCCGCGGCACTGGGTGCCGGAGAGGCTAATGCGCGAGCGCGGCGACGATAAGCGCGTAGATTGATCGGGCGAGCAAACTTTTCCTCCTTCCCCTCTTTTCTTCCACGACTCAAGTAACTAGAACCGGAAAAAATATCCCCGGCCAAGAAAGTCCAGTCGTAGAAGTCTGCCTGCTAATGGGTGACCCCGGCGACAAAGAAGACCAGGGTATCAGGTTGAGAGCGTCGCTTTCGTGTTTTCGCAATTGCGAAAATACGAAACAATGACACTAGCGGTGGGTTGGGGAGGCGATCTTCACAAATCCGGACAGCGCGGCGAGTATTCTTCGTGTCTCGCGCGGATGTTTGAGCCGGTATTGCGCCCGGTTTCCTTCGGTTTGATAGCGCACGACTTCGGCGAGCCTCAAGGCGCCAAAAATATTGCTGACGCGAGAAACGCTTCGCCCCGCGGCTTTCGCGATCTCGCTCGTGTTCATCTCTTTACCTTCGGCCAAGAGACCGACGACCGTAAAAGCAATGGGATTCCCCAGAAGCCGGCATAGCCGTGATTGCCTGTATTCCGCCTCATCCACGGACGCGACTATTATCATGTTTTTGCAATTGCGAAAACACGAAAATATGATCAAGGGGGAAACAAGAGGAGCTTGGGCGCGGAAACCAGATCGTCATCGGCACCGACACGCTACGCCGCGCGGCTGCTGAAAGGGCGAAACGATGGAGATCACTTCTTCCGCGCGAAGCGACCCTTGCCACGTTTTCGCAATTGCGAAATCATGGCAAGTGTCATCAAGAGGATGAAAAGAACCGGGTCGGACCGGCGCGATGAATTCATCGGACGGAATAAGTGGACGGAATAGGGGCAGCTGCAGGCGATTAGCGGCGGCTATTTAAAACAAAAGTGTCAGGCAAACCTTATTGCTATTTTGGGGTTTGCGAACTACGTCAATCTGAATTCGCGGGTCTTTACTTGTTTACTGTTGAGGCGACCGGCCGGTCGCCCCTACGCTTTGCGGTGAATGATTTCCTTACGCCGCCGCTTGCAGCGCGCTACCGTTGCCGTTGCCCAACACCGCGCCCGGCAATGCGCCGTTGTGTTCACCCCGCTCTACCAGCACTTCGCCGTTGACGATGGTCGTCTCGATGCCGACGGCCTTCTGAACCCGCCGCTTCTCATTCCCTGGCAAATCCTGCACCATTTCAGGCTCGCATTCGCGCACGGTTGCCGGATCGAAGACGACCAGATCCGCCGCCACGCCTGGACGAAGCAATCCGCGATCTGGCAAGCCGAAGATCGACGCGACCATGAACGTCAACTTGCGCACGCCCTCTTCCAGGCTCATGATGTTTTTCTCGCGAATATGGCGTTGAAGCCGCTGTTGTCGAGCTCGTGAACGATTTCCATGTCGACGCAATCTCGAGGTCATCCGCACCGGCCTGCGAGTAAACGCCCGGAGCCATCAAGTTACCTAGCCCCGGCACTCTTATTGTCCCGTTAGGTGTTTCCTTCCGCCAACGCAGAGTCATTGGAATCTTCGACCGGCCTGCTCTCGATATATAAAGTATCGGGGCTGATATCTTGCTCATGCGGCCATCGGACGGTTCCGAAAGCGATTCTCGCCTGTTTGAAATAGCCGATGTCTTTGAGCTCCGTGAATACCCCAAAGTCCAGGTAGGGCTTGGCGTCAAATTTCCTGATGCTGTTGTCGTTAAACTTTAGCTCAAGAGAAAAGTCTTCGTTCGCTTTCACGGCGATAACCTTTTTCATTTCGCTTCTCCCTATCTCAAAGGCTCGATTCGAAAAATTGCCTGCCCGTTAACCGCCAGATGCCAATCCTTCATCAGTTCCTCTTGGTGAATTTCAATCCAGGCCTGCACCAACTTCAGTTTAGCGGTTCTGAGAGTCCTTCCAATATCCCGCCGTCTGGGATGGATATAACCGCTTCATCATCGCCACATTCAACGTGGACGTGCGGCTGGTGATGCTTCTTATTGTCGAAGTAGTACATCAATACGATAATGCCGTAAAACATCGAAACGACGGGCATTCGAGTTCACCTGCGGGTCAATGATTTTGAGGCGATTCTCATCGGCCTACAAAGCTAAAAACGCAACGATCATATTCAAACCCTTAGTCGCGATTGTCCTGACTTTAACCTGAGCTGTCAAGCGGGTTACCAAGCGTGGTGAAGAATCGCTCTGCCCCGTTGCTTCGGGGTTGAGGCTCACGCCTGAGTCTGGACTTATTCCCACGAGATGGGATTTAGCCTCGATATCGGTGTGGTAGCTTGTCCGATCCGGCGGAATGGTTAGGCCGGGTCTTAACGGGGACAGGCTACTTTTCCAAGTTCTGCGCCCTAAAAATTCAGCCTGTCCCCTTTTTCCCCCAACTCGCTATGAGTCCCACTCCCGGCCCATTGTTTGAATTCAGCTTCGACCGCAGGTAAGGTTTTCAGCCGATCACCATGGTTGCCATCCTGCTCGGCCTGGCTGCTTCCTTTTGTTTCGCCGTGTCGATGATTCTGATCAACCGCGGCGTGCTGCTGATCGACTACTTTCGCGGCCTGCTGACCAATCTGGGTCTGAATGCGCTTTTTCTTTGGTTCTACATCTTCCTGTTCGGCGAGCTCATCGATCTTTGGACTCCGGCCTATTTCATTTTTGTTCTGGTCGGCATATTCGTCCCCGGCGTCGCCCGCTTCTTCATGTTCAAGGGCATGGAGCGGCTCGGCGCATCCATTACTTCTTGCTTGACCAA
>Ga0184627_10000951_pt1 | contig 11459 bp, 9 predicted proteins | sample PLM3_127_b1_FD_133150 | JGI IMG/M metagenome (GOLD analysis project Ga0184627, IMG submission 133150) | Groundwater sediment microbial communities from an aquifer in East River, Colorado, USA - PLM3_127_b1 | ecosystem: Environmental > Terrestrial > Soil > Riparian zone | place: USA: East River...
GGGACAAGCAACACCGTCAGACCCCGCAACAGGCATGCACCGAGCCGGTAGGCGCGGGCCAAAACCGTGCCAGCCCGAAGGGGTTGCGGCCAGAATCGCCGACGCGCCGGAACGTGGAGCAGGGCCCCGCTTGCGGGATGCGACCGCGAAGGCGCGTGTTAGGACCGCGCATCCGGCGCTCTTCTGTCCCGCTGCGGGGTCGCATCCAAGCACACACCGCTTGGAACCTGCTCCGCCCTGCGCGGGACGCTTTGTCGCGAGGCTTGCCAATACAGCGAGTATTGGCTGCACCTCGCTTCGCGCCATCGACGATTCTGGCTCGCACCGCACGCGCGTTTCATCATGTTAGGGGCTCTTCGCCAGCCCGAGATCCGCGAGCGTGGCGGCAAGCGCCGCGGATTCCCGTTCCATCAGTATCCGGGTGTCGCGGCTGTTGAAATAGGTGTGCTCGACGAGCCTGGCCTCCAGGTCCTGCCGCCACTCGGGGAGCGCGGCCAGCTTGCCGAAAACGTCGTCCCAGTAGCGCACCTGCTCCTCGCTCAATCCCCTGGGCCCGATGACGCTGCGCCAGTTCGAGGCGACGGCGCTGATGCCCATTTCTTTCCACGTCGGGACTGACGCCAGCTCCCCGCTCAGCCGTTTGTCCGACGCCACGGCCAGGAATCTCGCCCTGCCGGCCTTGACGTGCTGCAGCATCACCGATGGTGGAGAGGCGGCCACGTCGATGTGCCCGCCGAGCAGCGCGGTTACGCCTTCTGCAGAACCGCCGAACGCGACGACCTTCAACCGCCTGGGATCCGCGCCCACGGACCGGGTGACTTGCGCAGTCGCGATGTGGTTGTGGCTGCCGGTGGAGTTGCCGACGGCGAAGGTCAGGCTGCCGGGGTCGGCTTTCAACCGGTCCGCCAGGTCTCTCGCCGTCCTGATCGGGGATTCGCTGCGCACGCTGAAAACAACAAACTCGCTGCCCAGTTGCGCGAGCGGCGTGACATCCGTGTAGCCGAGTTGGGTGCGCCCGGTAATGTGATTGGTCAGCATGGTGGGCGAGGTCACCATCAAGTAGTGACCGTTGCCCGCCTGCTGGTTGAGGTAGGTGAGCGCGATCGCGCCGCCGCCGCCCGGCTTGTTCACGACCGTGGCGTTCGCCTCGATCAGTTTTTTCTCGGCCAGCAGCCGCTGGATCCAGCGGGCGGTCGTATCGCTGCCGGCTCCCGCCGAGACGCCGACGACGATCTCGACGCGCTGATCCGGCTTCCAGGCGCTCGCTGAGAACGCCACGGACGACGGCAAGACCAGGAAAAGAGCGAAAAAGACTACGCGTGATCGCCCGTCGACTCGCATCCCTGTCTCCTTGATTCGAGAGTGCAGAACAAATCCAGCCTAGATTACAAACAGGTCGACGAATTCGTGCGCCGGCATGCGCGCCAGCGCGGCGGCATCGCCGCAGGCTTCGAGTATGCGCCGGCACCGCTTCGGCGCGAACCTTCGCGCCAGGCTCGCCTCGAGCTTGGCGTTCAGCACCGGCAGAAACTCGGCGCGGCGGCGCGGGTGGCCGGCAGGATACTCGATCTCGACTTGCGGCGTGCTGGTGCCATCCTTGAAGAAGACCTGGACGGCATTCGCGCTGGAGCGCTTCTCCGGGTCGACGAAGTCGCGGCTGTAGCGTGGATTCTCGGTGACCGTGGTTTTCTCCCGCAGCGCGTCTATTCTGGGATCGGCGGCCACGTCGTCCTCGAAGTCCCTGGCCGTGAGGCGACCGAAAATGAGGCCAACGGCGACGACGTACTGCGCGCAATGATCGCGGTCCGCGGGGTTATAAAGCGGCCCGGTCTTGTGCATGATGCCCATCAGCGCGCGCTGGCTGTGCAGCTCGATGCGCTCGATATCGCCGAGACGGTCCTTGACGAGGGGGTGGAGCCTGAACGCGCACTCCACTGCCGATTGGCCGTGCATGCCGGCAGTGACGAACTTGAACATGGAGTGCTCGATGACATATTCACCGTACGGCCGCTGGAACTCGAGTGGCCGGCCCTGGTTACGGGCGTCGTTGAAGCCATACTGCTTCGCGGTCAGCACCGACGGGTAGCCCATCTCGCCCTTGACCGCCATCAGCGCGAGCCGCAGCGCCTGGAAACTCGCGTCGGCCGTCGCCCAGCTCTTGCGCCAGCCGGTGTTCGGGGCTTGGCGGAAGGCTGTCAGGCTGGCGTCTATCCACGCGTTGGATACCGCGTTGATGATTTCCTCCCGCCCGCCGCCGAGCATGCGCGTCAGAACGGCGCTGCCCGCCACGCGAGTGAGCAGGTTGTGGTCGATGCCCATTGCCTTGAAGTCGTTCTCGATGGCGATGCAGCCCTGGATTTCGTAGGCTTTGATCAGGCTCTCCAGCACATCGCGGACCACCAGGGGCTCCCGCCCCGCGGCGACGTTCCGGCGGCTCAGATGGTCGGCCAGCATCAGGATGCCGGCGAGGTTGTCGCTGGGATGGCTGCCCTGCGCCGCGGTAAAGGTGTCGTTGTAGTCGAGCCAGCGGATCATGCAGCCGAGACTGAACGTCGCGGTCACCGGGTCCAGTTCGTAAGCCGTGCCCGGCACGCGCGAGCCGTGTGGCACGACGGTCCCCGGCACCACCGGCCCGAGCAGCTTGGTGCAATCCGGGTAGTCCAGTGCATCCAGCGCGCAAGCAATGGCGTCCATCATGCACAGGCGCGCGGCCTCGATCGCGCCGGGTTTGGAAATCCTGTAGTCGGCTACGTACTCTGCTATGTCGACGAGGATTTTGTCGGGCTGCCTGCGTTCGTTCGAGCTCATATCGGCCAGGTCCGCGGATTCGAGGTGATCCCGATGCTGAGCTGGAGGTTCATATCGAGTCGGAAGGGGCGCGTCTGGCGTCGGAAGTGGGCTAGTCTAACACCTGAAGAAACAGGGTCAGCTCAGTCTGACCCTGTTTCTTTGACCCTATTTCTTTGTTCAGGCAGGGGTAGAATGGGGCCACGGTGGCGGATCCAGCCTTGGAAGCCGGGGGCCCCATCGAGCACGCTGCGACAGGAGGGTTGCCATGTCGAACCGTTCCATCAGAGCGATCATCGCGGAGCAGGAACTCGTCACCGCTCCCGAATCCATCACTGTCAGCGCCGCCGCCCAGCTCATGAAGCAGAAGGAGGTGGGCGCCGTGATGGTGGTGGAAGAGGGCAGGCTGGTCGGGGTATTCACCGAGCGCGACGCGCTCTTTCGCGTGCTGGCGGAGGGACGGGATACCCGAACCACGCGGCTGGCGGACGTCATGACGCGCAACCCCACGACGATCCATCCCGACCGGCCGTTTCCGGAAGCGCTGCACATCATGTACGAAGGCGGCTTCCGGCATGTGCCGGTGGTCGAGGATGACCGCCCGGTGGGAATGGTTTCCACGCGCGATGCGCTCGGGCCGGAGCTGGAGGATTTCGTGTACGAACTGCTGCGCCACGAGCAGGGGCAGGACGTTCTGGCCTAACAGTTTGTCGGGGATGTGTCCCGACAAACTGTAAATTTACTCGAATCCGGCAGGCTGTAATGGTGTATTTATTGGCCCGGAACCTTCAGCTTTTCGGGACGAAAGCCCGAAAAGCTCACGGCATCAGGTCCGGAAAGCGGGGCATGAATCCGTCCCGGTTCGGCATCTTCACCCGGGGCAGCGTGTCGGCGTCCATCACGTCGTTGTCACCGATGATCTTGTTCAGCGCGAGGATGTAGGCGGTGAGCGCGTAGACCTCGTCGTTGGTGAGCGTCCGCGGCAGGTGCCACGGCATCGCCCGCCGCGTGTAATCGAAAAGCGTCGTGGCATAGGGCCAGAAGTTGGCAATGGTCCGCGCCGAATCCATGTTCCTGATCGGGGCGCCGCCGGCGAGCGCGATGTTGCGGCCGCCCTTGCCGCCTTCGCCATGGCACGCGACGCATTTTTCCGCGTAGATGCGGGCGCCTTGCGCGGGCGTGCCGCTGCCGGGCGGAAGACCACTGCCGTCGGGCGCAACGCTGATGTCCCACGCCGCGATCTCGGCGGGACTGACCGGTTTCCCGAGATTCGGCCCTTGAGCGTTAGCGGCGCCCGAAACAACAGCGAGTGCGAGCAATAGCAGCCTGTCGGACTGAGGTGTCCGACAGGCTGCTAACAGCAAAACCGCCCGCAAATTACGCATAAACATGCTTCACCTCCCCGGTGCCCTCGATCGCCCAGCTCGTCGGACCGTTGTAGTGCTGGCTGATGAACGCCGTGACCGGCGGCGTTCGCGCGCTCTGCCCTCGCGTGGCGACGATCTCGGCGCGGGTCGGCTGCGCGTTGCCGGCCTCGTCCCAGGCGCGGCTCTGCAGAACGGCGGGACCGCCGTCCCAGCGCCACGGCACGCGGAACCGCGTGAATGCCTTGCTCAGCACGGGTTCGTGCAGCGCCGCATGCGCCCAGCTCCTGCCGCCGTCGGCCGAGACCATGACTTTCGTGATGCGGCCGTTGCCCGAGTAAGCGATGCCGGATATCTCGTAGTAGCCGGGCCCGTTCATTTTCAGCCCGAACGACGGGTGAGTGATGAAAGACTTGACCTCCTGCAGGAAGTAGAAATTCAGCGCCTTGCCGTCCGGCAGGATCGGCGCGTAGGTGCGGGCCTCGTAGTAACTCATGGCGGGCTGCTCGACGAGCTTGATCCGCCGCACCCATTTGACGTTCATGTTGCCTTCCCAGCCGGGCAGCAGCAGGCGCATCGGATAGCCGTTGCCGGGCATCAGCCGCTCGCCGTTCTGGTAGAGCACGATCATGGCGTCGTCGAGAGCCTTGGCGACCGGCACGCTGCGGCTCAACGCCAGCGAGTCCCCGCCCTCGGCGATGAGCCACTTCGCCTTCGCGTCGATCCCGGTCTCCTCGAGAAGCGTGGACAACCGCACGCCGGTGTATTCGGCGCAGGAGGCGAGACCGTGCAACGCCTGCACCGTGGTCTGGATCGGGTCCCTGGAGAACAACGGCGAGCTATTGCCGCCGCACTCGACGAACGACATGCGCGATACCAGCGGATAGCGCTCCAGCGCGTCGAGTGTGAACACCAGGGGCCGCCGCACCAGGCCGTGAATCACCAATCGGTGCTTGCCGGGGTCGATATCGGGGTCGCCGGAGTGCGAAATCACGAAGTGCAGGCCGTTCGGCGTGAAGGTGCCGTTGAGCAGATGGTGCGGCGTGCGCGCGTGCTGGGTGCGCGGCTCGCCGTTGGGATTGCTCAAGGTGCGCGCGACTTTCTTCTCGAAGCGCGAGGGCAGGCCGTAATTCGTGACGAGATTGCCGGCGACCTTGCTCCACGGATCGTCGGTGAGCGGCTCGGCCGCCGCGGACTTGACCAGACTGTATCCCGTCAAAGCGGCGGCGAATGTCGCGCCGCCGCTCAGAAACGCCCGGCGGTCCAGCAGGCCGTTTCCCGCAACCACTGCCGGCGCTACCCATTTCTTATTGGACAGATCGTTCGGCATGATCCCCTCCCGTGGCGTCGCTCCCGGCGTTCGATCATGCGCGCTTCACGCGCGCTGTGTCCACTAGGAGTTTGCCGGCCCAAAGTCCGACAAACTCCTCAAATTGAACAACAGGTTAAATGGGATTGGGTGTGCCTCGCCTGCAACGTCCAGCGGATGCAACGCATGCGGCGCGCGCGAATAAAGGATTCGGATAATTAAATGCTTTATTACAGCCTGTCGGCTCGGCGATAACCCAGAGCGGCTACCCACGCGTTCACCCTGCCCGTTCTAGGCACCAAGTCCGACAGACTGCTAGCGTAGAATAAGTTTTAGGAGGCAAGACGCGATGCGGGTGACAGGCAGCGGGCACGCCCTCGGCGCCACGATCGAGGGACTCAATCTGGCGCAGCCATTGTCGGACGAAGCCCATGAAATTGTCCTGCGCGCGCTGGGCCAGTACAGCGTTATCCGCTTCCCGCGCCAGAAACTCTCCGGGCGGGACCTCGCCAACTTCAGTTCCCGCTTCGGGAAACTGGAAACCAACGTGGCCAGTACCCATTACCAGGAGCCGGGCGTTCCGGAAGTGATGGTCCTCTCCAACATCGTCGAGAACGGAAGACCGATTGGCCTCGCGGACGCCGGGCAGGGCTGGCATACCGACATGTCGTACAGCCGCACGATTGCATTCGCGAACGTGCTCTACGGCATCAAGATTCCGCACCGGGACGGAAAACCGCTCGGGGCGACCGAGTTCAGCAACATGCACGCCGCCTACGAGGGGCTGCCCGCGGATCTCAGGCAACGCCTGGAGGGCATGACCGTGTTGCACGACTTCAACAAATTCTGGGAGATGATGCGCCAGGAGAAAGGCAGCAAGCGCCCGCCACTGACCGAGGCGCAGAGAACAGCGAAACCGCCGGTGTCGCAGCCGGTGTTCCTGACGCATCCGCTGACCGGGCGCAAGGTGCTCTATGCCAATCCCGGCTACTCGGTGCGCATCAACGAGTTGCCTGAACGTGAGAGCGGCGAGGTGCTGGAATTCCTGTTCGCGCACCAGCTCAAGCCGGAGTACCGCTACACCTCGCACTGGCAGGCGGGAGACGTCCTGATGTGGGAGGACATCGGCACGATCCACCGCGCGGTCGCCGATTACGGTCCCGACGAGCACCGTTTCGTCAAGCGCTGCCAGGTGATGGCGACGGAATACTATCGGTAAGGAAGAAAAAGCTGTCAGCCAGAGAGATCACAGAGTTTTATGAGAAAAACGTTTATTGCGCCTATCAAAATGAATTCCCCTCCTGCCCGAGGAGGGGTGCCCGCGCAAGCGGGCGGGGTGGTGGGAGCAAGAGGTGCCCACGTAACACCCCGTCTGCAGACCCTCACCCCCGCCCCTCTCCCAAGCTGAGAGGGGAGGCTCGAGCTTGCCCTTCTCCACTCGGGAGAAGGGGAAGGGATGAGGGATGGCATCCACCCCGCCCGGCCCGCCGCGCTGCATCGCGTCGGGCGTTCGCCGGCTCGGAGGCATGCTCCTCGAAACCCCGGCTCACCCTTGAAAAGGAGGGGAGTAAAGCAGGGCCGGCCATTTTGTTAGGCGCTCTTACCGTGCTGTCGGTTCTCGTGGCGGCGTGCGCGGCCCCGCATGCGGCCGCCCAGCAGTACCCCGCGAAACCGGTCAGGGTCGTGGTGGGCTTTGCGGCGGGCGGACCGACCGACGTGATCGCGCGCATCCTCGCGCAGGACATGACGACCGCTCTTGGCCAGTCGGTCGTCGTCGAGAACCGGACCGGCGCGAATGCGATCATTGCCACCGAGCTGGTGGCGCGCTCGGCCCCGGACGGCTACACGATGCTGTTCTCCTCGCTGTCGTTGATCGTGAACGCGATCCTGCTGGAGAACAAGATCAAGTACCACCCGTTCAAGGACTTCGCCCCGGTCAATCTTGCCGCGGTGCTGCCGCTGCTGATCGTCACGCGACCATCAACCCCGGTGAATTCGGTGCGCGAGCTGGTGTGGCTGGCAAAAAAGCATCCCGGCGAAGTGACCTACGGATCGGCCGGCAACGGCGGCTCGGCGCATCTCGCCAGCGCCATGCTCGAGACGGCGGCGGGCGTGAAGATGACGCACATCTCCTACCGCGGGAACGCCCCCGCGCTGATCGACGTGATGGCGGGCCAGGTGATGTTCATGTTCTATCCAATGATCGGCATCGCAGATCATGTTGCCGCGAACAAGCTGAGGGTGCTGGCGATCGGCGCCGGGAAGCGCCACCCCGACTATCCGTTGGTGCCGACCATGGCGGAGTCGGGCTTCACCGGGTTCGAAGCAACCGCTCCCTGGGTCGGACTGATCGCCCCCGCCGGCACGCCTGCCCCGGTCGTCAATCGCCTGAACGAGGAGATGAACAAGTCCCTCGCCCGGCCCGAATCGAGCGAGCGGCTGCGGGTGCTCGGCGCGGTCACCGTCGGCGGCTCGCCGGCCGACTTCGCCGCATTCCTGCAGAAGGACTGGGACCGCTGGTCGCGCGTCATCAAGGCCGCGGGGGTCAAGGCCGAGTAAGTCGGTGACGAAGTAGTCGGCAATCGCATGCCGACTAATGGCCGCCTTCATCACCCTTATCCATTTCGCTAACGTGTCGCTGCGGGTGTAAACTCGTTCGCACTCGACGTCATCTTATCGCCAGGAGGCGTCCATGGCGCTCAGGCAAACCCGCATCGAAGTTAACAATGCCGTCTTCTCTTTGCCCTATCACGTGGCGAAGCAGGAAGGCTATTTCGCCGCGGAAGGCTACGACGTGGAGCTGGTTCCGGCCGGCTCGGGCCGCGACCGCGACAAGGAGGTCCCCGACCAACCGATCGAGGATCACCGGCTGGTGAAATCCTACGGCTGGCACGAGGGCATCGAGAAAGGGGAGTTCTGCATGTACCGGGCCTGCGAGTGGGGGCAGATTCGCCGCACCCAGGACAGCACGCAGAACGTGAAGGTGATCAGCAAGCGCGCCGCGGTCGCTACGCAGGCCATCGTAGTACGCGTCGATTCGCCGTATAACGTGCCGCAGGACCTGCGCAGCAAGACGGTCGCGGTAAATTTTCACGCCGGCTCGCATTACATCACGCTGGCCATGCTCGGCGGCTCCGCCATCAACAAGAACGAGGTACGCGCCGTGCACGTGGGCGGTCCCAGGCAGCGGCTGCGCTTCCTCGAAGAGGGCAAGGTCGAGGCGGCCGCGGTGATGGAGCCGTGGATCACGGTTTCCGCGAAGCAGGGCCTCAAGATCATCTGCGAGGCGTTCTACGAGGGCGCCGAGGTGGCAACCCCGGACGTGGATCCGGAAATGTATGCCGCGATCAACCGCGCCATCAACAAGGCGGTCACGAGGATCAACCAGGACATCCGGCCCTATCTCAAGTACCTGATCCGCGAGGTCCCGGCGGACGTGATGAAGCTGACGGAAGACGATTTTTACCTGCCGCGTTTCCGCTACGTTCCCCCGCGCCCGTACACGCGCGAGGAGTACGAGCACCTGCACGACTGGATGACCGACTGGGGCTTGCTCGATCCCGGGAGCAATTACGACCGGATCATTGGCGCGAAACTGGCCGCATCCGCTTAGCAGTGTGTCGGACTTTGGGTTCCGCACCGTGTCCTGCATGCCGCGACCATCATAATCCGCCGAGCCAGCGGGCGACACACTGCTAAATTGAAGGACAGGTTCTGAGGGGTTGCAGTCAGCCTGAATGACGGTTCCGGGTCAATAATTACCCCATTTCAGCCTGTCGGCTCGGCGACAACCAAGCGCGACCACCCATGCGTTCACCCCGACCGTTCATGACGCCAAGTCCGACAGGCTTGACGCTCGCCGCGCTGTGCGTGGCCGCCATCGCCGTTCCGGCAGCCGCGTTCGGGCAGGCCTCTTCGACGGACTCAGGACAGGCCTATCCCGCGAAGACGGTGCGCATCATCATTCCGTACCCGCCGGGCGGCGGCAACGACATCATCGGCCGCGCCATCGCCGACGAGCTGACGCGGCGTCTCGGCCAGCAGTTCATCGTGGATAACCGTCCCGGCGCGAGCACGATCATTGGCGCCGAGGCGGTGGCGCGCGCCGCGCCCGACGGCTACACCCTGTTCGTGGCGAGCCAGACCACGTTCGCCATCGTGCCCAATCTCAGGACCAAGATACCCTACGACCCGGCGCGCGACTTCGAGCCGGTGTCGCTGCTCGCCACGCAGCCGTACACGCTCGTCGTGCATCCATCGCTGCCCGTCACCACCGTGAAGCAGTTGATCGCCCTCGCAAAATCGCGCCCGGGCAAGATCGAGTACGCCTCGCCGTCCATCGGCACGGGAGGGCATCTGTCGGCGGAGTTGTTCAAGGTCATGACCGGCACCGACCTCCTGCACATCCCGTACAAGGGCGCTGGGCCGGCCGTGGCCGATTTGCTGGGCGGCCATGTTTCGGTGATGTTCGCAACGGCGAGTTCGGTGCACCCGCAGGTGGTAAACGGCAAGCTGCGCGCGCTGGGCACCACCTCGGCCAGGCGCACGGCGGCGCTGCCGAAAGTGCCGACGATTGCCGAGAGCGGCGTGCCGGGGTTCGAGACGACGCAGTGGATCGCGATGCACGGACCGCGCGCGACGCCGCGTGAAGTCGTCGAGCGCCTAAACGCCGCCATCACCGCCAGCATGAAGTCGCCGGAATTCCGCGAGCGCATGAATTCGCAGGGCTACGACGCCGAGGCCAGCACGCCGCAGCAGTTGGCGGCGCGCATCAAGAGCGAGCTCGCGCGCTTCGGCAAGCTGATCAGGGACATTGGACTCAAGGATCAGTGATGAGTGTTTAGTGCTGAGTGCTGAGTGCTGAGTGCTGAGAGCTGAGTGCAAGTGACGCAGAGATGGAAGCCGGGTCGAATCACGACTCGCGAATCACGATTCACGCATTTTCAGGGAAGAGCAATGGATCTGAAGCTGGGCGCATACAACATCCATGACCTGCGCGAGATGGCGCGCCGGAAGCTGCCGAGGGGCGTGTTCGAGTTCGTGGACCGCGGCACCGAGGACGAGGTCGCGCTGCGCAACAACCGTGCCGCGCTGGAGCGCATACGGCTGAAGCCGCGCGTGCTGGCGGACGTGTCCCGCCGCAGCCAGGAGATCACGCTGTTCGGGCGCAAGCTGCCGATGCCGGTGGCGCTCGGCCCGACCGGCACGGCAGGCCTGCTCTCGTACGGCGGGGAGCTGGCAGTGGCCAGGGCCGCTGCTACCGCCGGCATTCCGTGCACTGTCGCGACCAACGCAATGACTTCAATGGAGACGATCGCGGAGCAGGCCGGCGGGCGCCTGTGGTTCCAGCTCTACATGTGGTCGGACCGCTCGTTGTCCCACAAGATCGTCGAGCGCGCGAAAGCCGTGGGGTTCGAGGCGCTGATGGTGACGGTGGACGGGGCGGTGCCCAGCAACCGCGAGTACAACCACCGCAACGGCTTCGAAGTGCCGATCCACTTCAACGTCAGGAACGTCACCGACGTGCTGAGCAAGCCGCGCTGGCTCGCGGGCGTGTTCCTGCGCCAGCTGCTGGCGAGCGGCATGCCGCGCTTCGAGAACTATCCGTGCGAGGTGATGGACGGCCTGATGGCGCGGACGCTCAAGAAGTCCATCCTGAAGAACGACAGCCTCAACTGGGACGACGTGCGCGAGCTGCGCCGGCGGTGGCCGGGCGTGCTGATGGTGAAGGGCATTCTGCACCCGCAGGACGCCGTGCGCGCGGCGGACTGCGGTGCCGATGCGGTGATCGTGTCGAACCACGGCGGTCGCAACCTAGACAGCTCGATAGCGCCGATCGACGCGCTGCCGGACGTCCTCGACGCCGCGGGCAAGCGGCTGACGGTCATCGTGGACAGCGGCTTCCGCCGCGCCACGGACGTGGTGAAGGCGCTGGCGCTGGGCGCGAAGGCCGTCTTCATCGGCCGCGCCTCGCTCTACGGGGTGGCCGCGCACGGCGA
>Ga0184627_10000952_pt1 | contig 11448 bp, 13 predicted proteins | sample PLM3_127_b1_FD_133150 | JGI IMG/M metagenome (GOLD analysis project Ga0184627, IMG submission 133150) | Groundwater sediment microbial communities from an aquifer in East River, Colorado, USA - PLM3_127_b1 | ecosystem: Environmental > Terrestrial > Soil > Riparian zone | place: USA: East River...
AAACTTCCTTCCTTGGTATCAATATCTTGTAAGGAGGTGCTGCACTAAAGTATCATATTATACTCCGAGAGTCTCTAATGGTTATATCGGCACTGCATACTGCTAGGGTTAGCACAGCATGAGAGGAGACTATAACCCAATTTCTGCAATTGAATTTTAGTTTTTATTCTTAGATTTAAAAGGAATATCATCAGTCATAGTTATTCGCTCTTCACCTTTTTGCTCGTCAGGTTCTAGCAAGTTAGGTACTATTTCATCATCATCTAAATCAAATACAAAATCCATATCGCCCGGTGAAACATCATCTGCGAATGTCTGTATTGCTTCGCCTTTTTCTTTATCGGGTCTTTGTAACTTTTCCTGTATCTTTTTAGAGTTTTCAGCCTGCCATTTTTCAAATGCTTCCTGCTTTTCTTTTAGTGCTGAATGGTCTTCAAATACAACGCGCTTGCCTTTTTTGTTATTTAGAATAAACACGTCGCCATAAATCGCTAGATGTGGAAATGATGTAGTCTTCAGTCCCAAGTCTTTTTGATTGTTTTGAATGCGTTTTGCATAGTATTTTACTCTCTCAAGACTTTTCTCGTCATTAGTTGCAGCATGATATCCCAGCCAGTTTTTCCTTAAAGAACCAAGACACTGTCCTATAGTATAACCTGAAGGACATTTTACTTCATCTCTTTCCTTACGCGTGTATAAATCTATAAATCCAAACCTAGTCGAATACATCGGCTTAGCCTGTCCCCTTTTTTGCGGCCTGTACGGAGTATTACTCTTTATCCATTTCTTTACGAAACCCTTGTAACTCTTGTTGCCCCGTTTAAAAACAGTAGGATATAATCGAAAAGGCATGGGATGACTATTATATTATTGTATCAAGTCTCGGATAAATCTTGCCTTACTCTCAATATTTTATGTCGGTCTGCTTTGAGAACGAACTTCTAATACTCCGAGCTTCAAGTTCTCGTCAACGTCCATTGCATGCTCTAAATCATTTCACAGGTTAGTTCTTTGAAATTTTTGTTCTAGCAGTTCTAATATTTTTTTGACCATCGTTTCTACATCTTTTAGACGATGTGGCATAAGCATATAATCAAGTAATGCCCTTGGGTCGTAGAATTCGAGTTCGCATATTTTTCTTGGCTTTGAAGCGTTAACTTTGACAATGCCGTTATAAGTCACTTGGCCGTTATGTTCACAGAGTTCTTTTGCAATTGGGTCATAGATAAGCCATTCTCCTCTGGATGATGATTGAAGTTTACCTACTTCCAAACCATCTTTCATTTAATGATAGTGCGACATTGTTATATTCATTCAAAAGTATTGCGTACAATTATTCTGACCAACAACCTTCAGTCACATTATCAAGGCAGAATTAAATTTTGTAAACAATGATTCAGACGAAATGTCTCAGCTGATAAATTTGAGAAATCAGGTAATCGCATCCAATGGAATGCTAGAATATTACAAAAGGGAATGCGAACGACTTCTAGTTCTATATTGCCAAAGAATGCAATGCAACTGGTAGTTGTGTTACAGCGGACAATGATAAAGGAGATGATGTAATAGCAGTTCATGTGGAACAATAATCGAGTTCACTGATGCAGAAACTCTAAATACAAAAATGGAGTTGCTGTTTTTACTAAAGATTTTACCAGTAGTTTGGCTGAACACTTCTAGAATGGAATCTGCTTCCACTATGACCCTTTAGACTGTCAGGTATCAGCAACACAATATTTCCAAATTTCAGCGTCAAATATGTATTTTCACTCAAAAACCGTCATAACTAATGCTTGTTACCAAAAACCGTCATAACTCGTTTGACCTATCAGATTGCCAAAGGATAAGACGGCTTTTCGTGGACTGAATACACTAATTTTATTTTGTGATTCTTTTTAGACGGAATTCTATTCACTACAATTAATGATTCTTATAGATTCTGTGTCATCGTGATGTTGAATTAATATATTCTTTGCTGAACTTTGACTAAATGACGTTATAAAGTTTCAAATGATATGATATGTTGCCTCATGCGAAATAGACGGTTTAACTTTAAAAAGTAATTGAAGTATAGAGTCTGAGAAAAAAATACCAGCTCACCTATTGAACTTGTGAAATAAAAAATCTCTTTTTTACTTGATTAGCAGAAATAATAAAAGAACTTAAGCGCAGTGAAGTGGATTGATAAAGTTCTATCATGTAACGCAAGTTTAATTAAAAAATTTGCTTACGTCCCTTCGCTAAATCCGGTCAAATACGTGTGTTGTTCCTCAGTAAGGGTATCTATATTAATGCCCATTGATTCCAATTTTGCTTTTGCTATTTGTTGATCCTGCGCCCTCTCGATATCATATACTGCAGGAGATAACGATCCTTTTAATTGAATCAGTTTAATCGCTGAAAGGAGCTGGTTGGCAAAGCTCATATCCATTACCTCTGATGGATGTCCTTCAGCGGCGACAAGGTTGACTAATCTTCCTTCTCCTATGAGATATAGTTTGTTTCCTTTCTTAAGTTCATACTCTGTTGTATTCTGATTAATCTGTTTTACCTTAACCGAGCTTGATTTGAGTGTGTCAATTGAAATTTCCACATTGAAATGTCCTGCATTAGCTAGTATAGTTCCATTTTTCATTTTCAAGAAGTGTTCCTCTCTTATTACATCCTTGCATCCTGTTGTAGTAATGAATAAGTCCCCCGTCATAGCCGCAGAAGCCATGGGTAAAACAGAGTATCCATCCAGTTTTGCCTTCAACGCTGCAATTGGTTCAATTTCAGTTATTATTACATTAGCTCCAAGTCCTGCAGCTCTTCTTGCAATGCCTTTGCCGACGTGTCCGTATCCTGAGACAACTACATTCTTGCCTGAAATAAGTATATTAGTAGCTCTGATTATGCCATCTAGGGCTGACTGACCTGTTCCATAAAAGTTGTCAAAATCGTGTTTTGTTTCAGCATCGTTAACGGCCATTATCGGATATTTGAGTTTACCATTCTTTTCCATCGCTCGTAATCTAACAACTCCAGTTGTGGTTTCTTCTGTACCACCATAAACTTCAGATAAATTTCCCGAGTTATGCATTTCCACAGTAAGATCGGCACCATCATCAATTGTAACATTTGGTTTAATCCTCATTGCTGAATGAATATCATCATAGTATTGTTCGTTTGAAACTCCTCTGCTAGCATAAATTGAGACTCCTTCGTCCACTAGTGCCGCGGCAACATCGTCCTGCGTGCTCAGAGGATTGCAACCGCACCAAGTTAAGTCAGCGCCCAAATCCCGTAGCGTGCGAATTAACACTCCAGTCTCTTTTGTAACGTGGAGACATCCAGCAAATTTAACACCCTTTAAGGGACTCTTGGCTAGTAATTTTTCTTTAAGATTGAGCAATACTGGCATATGTACCTGCGCCCACTCGATTTTTCTCTTCCCTTCTTCAGCTAATTTAGGGTCTTTAACTCTGTAATTCATTCATCTCTGTGATATTTCCGAGACATATTATTCTTGCACCTTCATCAAAATTATGAGTGTTAACTCTCGATTCCATTCTTAAAGTGCTCACAAAATCGCATTGAAGTTGAAATTTTCATAATTAGGCTTAAAATTGCATCAGTAAAGTCGTCAAACTAATATCATAATAAATATATGAATTAGTTTATCGAGAAAACGATGAAAAGGCTTCAGATTGCAGTTATAGGATATAATTCTGATAAATCAAATGAAATAACAAACAAAATAGGATATGAGGTAGGAACCGAGATTGCAAAGGCAAATGCAGTATTAATCTGTGGCGGTCTTGGCGGCGTCATGGAAAATGCCTGTAAGGGAGCAAAAGAACAGGGGGGATTGACAGTAGGGATTATTCCTCAGGAAGAAGCGCAATTTGCAAACAAATTCTGTGATGTAGTTATTGCAACAGGAATAGGCTACGCCAGAGATTTTATGGTAGCATCGTCAGCAGATGGCATTATCGCTGTAGGCGGCGGCGTTGGTACCCTGATAGAACTTTGCGTCGGATACATGCTAAAAAAAATATTGGTAACAATACCCAGCAGTGGAGGTACTGCTGAAAACTATGGAGGAAGGTATCTGGATGAGAGAAAGCGAGTCTTCATACGGACTTCAGACAATGCGCGCTCTGCAGTTAAAGTTATTTTAGACTACTTTGAATCAAATCAACAATCCTAGTCCGTTACAATTGTTGAAGGACCGACTTATTTTGAAAGAGTAACGAGGTAAGGGTCTGGAGTATAAAATGATTCGTTTCCTTTTTTCAATTCATTCAGAGTATTTATTATATTCTCAAACCCATACTCTTTTCCTATCTCAAACAGCTCCTTTTTAAGCCCCATTCCCAATCTCAGCGCCAATTCAAGATCCTCTTTATTGCACACTTTATTCGTGATAAGCCATGACGCATTGTTTAATGCGACTGATAACATCCTAATTGGGTCATATTGTTTTGCTTCCTCTTCAGATAACGGAACCCTTTCATAATTCTTGTCTCCATAGGAATAGAATCCATCTCCTGATTTTTTGCCAAGTTTTCCTGATGAAAATAATTGTGCAATCATAGGGTGGGGATGTATTACTTTCTTATCTCGAGAGTACATTTCAACAGTCGCTTTGTGAATAACATCAATTCCAGTATAGTCTGCTAATTCAAATATTCCCATTGGTAGAAACAATTTAAATTTAACGGCTGAATCAATTTGTGTCATAGTTTTACCATCACTTTCTAGGCAGTATGCTGCTTCATGGACTAGCGGTATGAATATTCTATTTACAATAAATCCTGGAACGTCTTTATTACATAAAATAGGATCTTTCCCCAATGATTTTACCAGATTGATTCCGAGGTCTACAATTGATTTCTCAGTTCTTGCTCCTGGAATAACCTCAACTAATTTCATAAGTTGTGGAGGATTGAAGAAATGTAATCCGATAAATCTGTCAGGTCTACTAGTTAATTGAGATATTTCACTGATTGGTAATGTACTTGTATTCGATGCATACACAGTTTTTTCTTCAGCAAATTGATCCACTTCTGAATATACCTTCTTCTTAAGATTTAGATCTTCTGGAACAGCTTCGATAAGCAAATCAGTATCAACTAATGCATCCTTAAGGTCCACAATCGGCTTTATTCTTCCATAAATCTTATCAGATTCTTCCTTTTTTATCTTGTTTTTTTCAACGAGCTTATCAAGCGACCATTTTATTTTACCCATTGCACTGTCTAAGAACCTCTGTTCTATATCACGGAGCACGACTTGATATCCATTCATTGCGGAAATCTGTGCAATTCCATGGCCCATAATTCCTGAACCTAAAACTGTGATTTTATTTAATTGTGGCAACGGTATTACTTCAAAATTTCATGATTTTTAATGTTTACGATTGTATTCGTAATAGTAATTCAAAATACTCGAAACTGTTTTATTGATATTACCATATAATATAGAAACAACAGTTGATACGATGCTTTGCGCTTTTGCTAAATCAAGATGATCCGAAAAAATGCAGCGCTTTGAAATTGATAAAATTTGGTGCCGTTTTACCCACTAAATCCATACAACATAGTATGCTTGTCTTAAATCCTTTTGCAAATGAAGTAATTTGTAGAATTGATAAGACTTTGGTCGAATCCATATGTGTAATTGATTGTTCTTGGAACAGGGCACAAGGAGTATTGACAAATTACAAATATTTGAGAAAAGGAATTCCAAGAAGAATACCCGGACTGTTGGCGGGAAATCCAATCAACTATGCTAGGTTAGGCAGGCTATCAAGCGTTGAATCCCTGTCAGCTTGTTATTACATACTTGGAGAAAAGGAATATGCGCGATTACTACTAAATAAATTCAAGTGGGGTCATACATTTCTTGAATTAAATCATGACCCATTGGAAGATTACTCTGCCGCCGAGGACAGAAAAGAAATAGTTGATATTGAATCACAATATTTTGGAAATTATGTTTTAGAAAATGAGGGTAAGTCCTAAATTGTATTATCCCAAGTCTTCTGATTTTCTGTCAATTGCATGCTATGGTTCCTTTCCTTGGTATTAATCAAGTTATTGATGTGATTAGGTCTTTAAAATGTAAGAAAACTTGTCTGTTCTCTGTCTCTATCTTTGTCTCTACTCGACAAGAGCCATTCTATTATTCTGTCCAAACTATCGCTGATTATTGTAACCCTGATAGGCCCTAGCGGAGATTCTTCATAATTCTCAACCAATGATATCACATCTTCATATGCGGCTTGTTTATTGAGTAGAAACCAGGTGAGATTTCCTTTCCTATTCCATTCTAACAATTTTCTCAAAACACCCAAGGTTGATTTTGATCTAACGCCAACTCTGATATGGTGTAGTGATAGAATCCCGGTGCAAGTGGCTTCGATGTGTCCATTTGAAAGTATGGGTTTGCATCCATTGGCAATATTTAACAGACATTTTTTTACCTTTTCTGGATCTTCGGAAGGATTTAGAACTGTTTCTACTTTGAGCTTAACATTCTCATTTTGAATATCGCCACTATTCTTTTCTACCAATCATTACCCACTACTTTCTTCGAATTCCACTTTCTTGCATCCATTTTTGGACCGTAGTGAGACTTTGTTCGCACAATTGTGATATTGTAATGTCGTTGTTAGATATAGTCTCGTCAGCCAATGCTATGGCATTGCTTATTCCCACTTCCATCTCAGTCTTATCCCTTTTGTCAAATTCATCAATGTTAGAAGGAACGTCAGAACGATGTCTTTCCTTAACATGAGTGTACCTCGTGAAAGTCGATCCATGGATAGCCAACAATTTGACATTTCCCATGTCTTTAAGAACCTCTACTTCTGCCATGCTTCTAATTCCATCAACTATCACTACGTTCAACTTGTTGTCCTCTTTTCTCATTAAATTAATTTTATTGGCAATCAAATGTGCAACTGCACCTGGTCCATTCTTCTTTCGAAGTTTTATCATCAAATTTGCAAGGTTGTCGCTTGTGGGCGCCAATCCTTGGCTCTCTGCAGCTTCTCTTATTACATCACCCATAATCAAAAGTGGGATGCCCGTATGATGCAGATAGTTTGCAACCGTAGTCTTACCAGCGCCTGGCATCCCGGTTAGAGCTACGATTAGAATATCCCCTGACATGACAAACTAGCGACGCAAATATTTCTCAATAACTAATGTATTAAGTTTAGCAAATTTTTTGCCGCTAGTTGTATATCTTCAGCTTTGATAGTTTTTCTTCCGGCATGGACACTCAAATCTACTGCTTGATTAGAAATTTTCGTAGCGACTTCTTCAATTATTCTTCTTAACTGGTCTGCAGCTTCTTCGCTAACTCTTTCTCCTCCGGATTTTTTTATGATTCTGTACATTCCAGCTAGGCCTAGTTCTGGATTTTCGGTCATTTTTTATCAAATATTAACCGGCAGCCTTAAAATATCTTGTCAAAAAAATGCGAGTTGAAAATAAATTAAGTTACAAATTTCTAGAAATATTAACCAAAGAGCCTATTTTAAAAATAATTTGGATAACAAAACTCCCTCATGTCAACTGGCAGGTCAAAGTTCACGTTTCTGACTAGATTCAATACTATTACAAGATATTGAATGCACGAGTCGTCCTAACTCGTATGCGATTCATCATAGAAAAAAAGAATGAGGAGACCTATCGAGAAAAAAGGCAGAACTCTAAGGCTGTTTAGAATCAAAACTACAAAATATCAACTTATGCAGATTTATTCGATTTACCCATTTAATTTGGTTTTAATTTGCAACTGAGTGTTTACATAGCGACCTGCAATCACAACCGAACTTTAAATTCAAAGGTTCTCTGCTATTTTGAAATAATTGTCTTCGTAGAATTAATGCGTGTAAGTCTCTGTTTGAGTAGTTTGGATCAAGTTAATCACCACGATGCTCATATGCAAGTTTATCATAAAACCTAACTGACTTTACATTAACAAATTCAAGCATGCCGTATCTTGAAAGCTCTCTCCCAAACCCGCTATGCTTGATACCTCCAAAGGGAACTCTTGGATCAGAAGCAACCATATTGTTAACAGTAACAATTCCGCATTCCATTTCCATTGATAATTTCTGAGCCCTATCTAAGTCACGTGTCCAGATACTTCCGCCAAGTCCAAATTCAGAATTGTTCGCTGCACTTATGGCTTCAGCTTCATCTTCTACTATCATTATTGGTGCAACAGGTCCAAAAGTTTCTTCCTTTGACACTCTCATTTTTGGACTTACATTTTTAATAACTGTGGGCTTGTAGAATGCCCCAATACTTCCAATCCTTTCTCCTCCTGTCAATAGTTCAGCACCGTTACCTATTGCATCCTTTACCATTGAATCAATATTATCAAGACTCTTGATACTTGAAAGAGGCCCTATGTCAGTATTGTCAGACATTGGATCACCCACTCTTAGTTTTTCAGTTTTCTCAACAAATGACTCAATAAATTCATTTGCGATTTTTCTTGAAACAATGAATCTTTTTGATGCAACACAACTTTGGCCACAATTTAGAAATCTGCCTTTGATGGCTCCTTCGGCAGCTTTTTGAATATCAGCATCATCTAGAACAATAAATGGGTCGCTACCTCCAAGTTCCAGAACACATTTTTTTAACCGTGAAGTAGCACGTTGAGCTACCTTGGCTCCGATTTCAATACTTCCAGTAAAGGTAACTCCATCTATGTTTGAATCTATCAACATTTCTGCAATTTGTGACTTGCCAATAACAGTATTAAATACTCCTTCCGATGCGCCACTTCCAAGGATTGTCTTTTCTATCTCTATACCACATTGCATTGTTGCACTAGCTGGCTTCAAAACTATAGTATTTCCTGCCATTAGAGATGGTGCTGCAAATCGCAAAGCCTGCCAATATGGAAAATTCCATGGCATAATGCTTGCGATTACTCCGAGTGGCTGGAATGTTATCATTGTCTTATTTGCGTCGCTGTTTAATGATTCATTGTTAAGGAGTATATCGCCATTATAAGAGTAAAATTCTACTGCCCACGCGCATTTTTCTATCTCGGACCGGGATTCTTTTATTGGTTTTCCCATCTCTTGAGATGCAATTCTCGCAAGACGCTCCTTATCTTTGCGCAACTGTTCGGCCAATTGAAGCAATATGATAGATCTTTTTCGTACATCACGTCTCCATTCGCTGAATGCACTTCTTGATTTACTGACTATATTGGTGACTTGCTCATTTGTCATGTTTTCGTATTCTGATATGACCTGTTCATTTGCGGGATTGATAGTTACAACAGTATTATCCATAATCTACTTGATAATTATTCAAAAGGGCAATTAATATTCATATGCACTATTTCACTGCGTTTCACATCAAATTCATTCAAAATTAACATGAATCCAGATGTGAAATATCATAAACTGGTGTTATTATACAGAAAATACTTGATAAACAAAGATACTATACGTTACTAAATACAAGATTATTCACTAAAAGGAATTTGCATGGACTAAAATCGTACAATAGACACTTCTAACGGTAAGCAAACTTCTTTGAAATTGAAAAATTATAAATTTCTACTAACCAGAATATTACTTTATGAATATTGGAATAATCGGAACAGGATTAATGGGATCCGCAATAGCCGGGAGACTGATAGAAAGAGGATTTACTGTTTATGTTCATAATAGAACCAAACAAAGATCAGATGCGCTGGTAAGAAAAGGCGGCATTAGGATTGGAAATCCATCAGAATTAGGCAAGAAATGTAATTATGTAATTATCAGCGTTACCGACGGTAATGCAGTGAAAGAAATTTTGTTTGGTAATAATGGGTTGATTTATTCCAATAACAATCAACTCAGTATCATAGATACCAGTACAGTTTTGCCGGAAGATTCCATATATTGTGCTAACCTCATGAAAAGAAAAGGATACGCGATGATACAGGCGCCGATAATGGGCGGGCCTGACGCAACAAGGAAGGGAGATGTAATATCAATTGTTTCTGGCGATAAGAAAATAATGGAAAAATGCAGACGGATTCTGGCTAATTTCAGCAAGAAAATATTTTATGCGGGGCACCGTGACGGCGCTGCCAACTATCTAAAGCTTGGATTAAATCTTAACATAGCGTTAATAGCGATCTCATTGTCGGAATCAATAATATTCATAAAAAAATCAAAAACTGATCCAACAGTCTTTCTGGACATTCTAAATTCAACTTATTTTAAGACAGGTCTCAGTGAAGTAAAAGGTCCAAAGATGATCAGGAATAATTTTGAGCCAAAGTTTTTTTTGAAAAATATGCTGAAGGATGTTCAACTGCTCAATGAATGCGCAAAAAGAAATAATGCCAGTCTTTCTTTTTCATCATTGGCTGAACAATATTTTCGCATGGCCGCAAATAGAGGTTACTCAGAATTAGACTATACTGCAATACTGAAACTATTTGGTGAATTTAACAACTTGAAAAGCTACCACTAATTAAATTTATTAAATTTATTTAACATCTTGGAAAATACGAGGGAAACACAAAAGGGGTAGAGTCAATACTCGTGCGTTATTGATAACTCGCAATACAATAGTTTCAGCCATTATTCCATCCACCATCGTAGTCATCATTCCATCATTCCATGATTCCTTCCAATATAATCACTAGGTTTTTATTTTGCTTAAAAGGAATTTTAAGGGAGGTTTTTAAATTAGGAAAGAGAAAAGTCCTGAGCGAGTCTGATCTAAAAGAATTAGTAATGCCTCAACAAGGTGAGTTGCTAGGACGTGTGATAAAACTAGTTGGCGGAGATAACATAATTGTAAAATGCACAGACGGTAAAGTTAGAACATGTAGGATTAGAGGAAAGATAAAAAGACGTATGTGGATAAGAGAACACGATCTGGTTCTTATTGCACCTTGGGATTTTCAGACTCAAAAGGCAGACATTGTTTGGAGATACATTTCTGCTCACGCTGAAAAGCTCCAAAAAGACGGTCACCTTGAAGGAATTTAGAAGAATAATTTTACAAATATCTAATCCTTGGGATAATCTCCTATTATTTTACCTTTAAAATCAAGTAGTATGATTTTTATCTGTAATTGAGATTCTGAATATTTGCTTAGATGACGATGAACTTCTTGACATAACATATCGTAAAATAAAGCCAATCCAAAATCATCCACTAATTCGCCAACATGTCTTGCAGTATTTGCTAACATAATTTTGTTGACAAGGTCACTATCAGCTCCACATCTGCTTGCCAGCTCCGCAAGAAAATTCATATCAACATGCGATCCTTTTACATGCGTTTGCTTTATTCCCATAGCCATTTTCGTTAATTTACCAATAAACCCTACCACATATGCCTTTTTTATTTTCTTCAGCGCACATTGCTTGATGGCAAATCCAATAAAATCTCCAATTTGAATATAAGCATGATCCGC
>Ga0184627_10000953_pt1 | contig 11446 bp, 10 predicted proteins | sample PLM3_127_b1_FD_133150 | JGI IMG/M metagenome (GOLD analysis project Ga0184627, IMG submission 133150) | Groundwater sediment microbial communities from an aquifer in East River, Colorado, USA - PLM3_127_b1 | ecosystem: Environmental > Terrestrial > Soil > Riparian zone | place: USA: East River...
ACGCGGTTGCCCACTCCACCTACCTCTTCGACCGATCCGGCGAGGTACGTGGACGACCCGCGGACCATCATGACCGGTGCTGCTTACGCTGCCCTGTTCCTCGTTTCTGGGAGCGCCGACGCTGACTCCGGATAAGCTTCGCCCCCGCAAACGCTGCTGCTGCCGCAACAGCAAGCCCTGCGCCATAATAGGCCCAGCGGGGCTCTTCGGTACCTACCTCACAGCCCGCTCCAAAATTAACCGTGACTCTTCGTTCTGTCCGAACGTCCTTGGGGTCGAACTGAACCTTGGTATCTTTTTGCTCGTCACGGCCAGTCACCAGAACTGGATCGCCCAAGTTATCATTATGGAGATGGAGGGTTGCTTTGTAGTAGCCGCGGCTGTCGGTGAACACCGTTGCTCCAACCGAGACTCGCGTATCCTTGACGACCACTTCCTGGTCCGTAACCGGACGGCCGTCCATCCCACAGACATACCCCTCAACCGTGAATCGGTGGTCCACCTCGTGCATCGCAACTGCCGGAGCGGCAAGATACGCGCTCCACCCGAGCCCAGCAGCCGCAAGGCTCAGCGCCGTCACGAAACCGGTTCTCTTGTGGTCCCCCTTTATCCGTGCCCCATGCACCTCGGCGCCTGCGTCACCGCCCTTGTGTTGTCTTCGCTCCAACGCTCAGCGGGGTTTAAGCTTGCAAGACCCTGAAAAAACACGACGCGCCTGGTTTAGGGCGCGACACTTCTAGCACAGATGATTTTCTTTGTCAACGATCGCATGGCCGTACCTGGCAGGTCGGCAACAAAGGATTATCAATGGATTAGCCTGCGAGTCGCCCCGCAAAATGGGACGTGAAAAGAGGGGGCTCTGAGAGGAGAAAATTGAATGGCAGGAAAGTGAACCAGTAGGGCTAGAGGTGCCCGCGTGCCTTGGCGGCCGCTTCTGCCTGGTCGGCCTCAGTGCGACGCTGCGACTCTTTCTTGTCCACCCAGGCTTCCCACGACTTGCCGGAGGCCGTATCCTTGCCGGTGAAGGCAATGGCAGTGATGTCGGCATAGGGAATCTCGATGGTCCCAGACTGCTGCTTGGCAAATAATTGAAGGAACGGTCGTGGGCCGGATGGATACCGGTTAAAGACATAGCCCTCGATCTTGACGCCAGAGGTGAGCTCCAGCGTCACGTCCCCCCGATAGTCAAAGGCCTGCTCCACCGCCTCGGCCAGTTCGGCCAAGGTCGCCGGGCGGAACACGCGCCCCTCTAGGGTCATGCTCTCGGGAGCCCTGTACTTGTCATCGGTCATGGCGCGTGAAGCCCGTTACACGTGAATCGTTAAACGTTACACGAGAGGAGCCGATGTCTCTGTATTGTGCGATGGACGTGTAACGAAGGGCACTACCGGGCATTCGGAAGGAGCGTCGCCTTGACGGTGCGGCCGAATCCTGACCAGGAACCGAAGGTGTCTTCGACAGCCGAGGCCTCATAGCCACAGTGCACCATGCAGTCAGCGCACTTGTCATTGCGCCCGGTCCCGTAGCGGTCCCACTCCGTGTCGTTCAGCAGGTCCTGAAAAGTCTTGGCATAGCCTTCCTGGAGAAGATAGCAGGGCTTCTGCCAGCCGAAAATGTTGTAGGTCGGGTTTCCCCAGGGGGTGCACTGATACTCGCGCTGGCCCATGAGAAACTCCAGAAAGAGAGGGGACTGGTTGAAACGCCAGGTCCGCTTTCGATCGCTCAGAATCCGGGCGAACAGATCGCGGGTCCTGTTGCGTTTCAGAAAGTTTTTCTGATCCGGAGCCTTCTGATAGCTATAGCCCGGGGAAATCATCATCCCCTCGACCCCCAGCTTCATCATCTCATCGAAAAAGGCGCGGACCCGTTCAGGGTTGGCATCATCAAACAGGGTCGTGTTCGTCGTGACCCGGAAGCCCCGCTTGAGCGCCGCACGAATCGCTTTCACCGCCACGTCATAGACCCCGTCCCGGCACACCGCTAGGTCGTGCTCCTCCAGGAGGCCGTCCATGTGGATGCTGAAGGTCAGGTACTTGGAGGGCAAATAGTCGTCCAGTTTCCGCTCAAGGAGGATCGCATTGGTGCAGAGATAGACATACTTCTTGCGCGCAACCAACCCTCGCACGATGTCCGGCATCTCAGGGTGGATGAGGGGCTCCCCTCCCGGGATGCTGACCATCGGTGCGTCGCACTCCTCGGCCGCGGCCCAGCATTGTTCCGGCGTCAAGCGTTTGTCCAGCACGTGATCCGGGTACTGGATCTTGCCGCACCCAGCACAGGCCAGGTTACAGCGGAAGAGTGGCTCGAGCATGAGCACGAGTGGATAGCGCTTGACGCCCTTCAGTCTTTGAGTGAGGACATACTTCGCGACCGTGTACATCTGGGAAATCGGAACCGCCATATCGCTCCCTCCGAGTCCTTCTCTAAATTAAACGGCGGGTCAAGCCCGCCGAACTCCAACACCCGATGACTCTAAACAATTCTAACAGCTGGACCATCTGATCGTCAATCGAATCCTCTCGCCGTAGGGACAAACTGGCGAAAGTTTTGCCATTTGGTTTGAGACTGAGTATGATCTCGTCAGCACAAAACCACAAGGGGAAGGAAAAGGAAGAAGATCCTTGGCTCAACGACCCCGCTCACTTGCTACCTTCTTCGCTGGAATTCTGACAATCTTTGCCCTTGGCATCGTGTGGACCGTGGTCCTTCATGATCTCCCGACGCAAAAAGACATTCCTGCTGCTCCAAGCTCTTCAGCGACCGACCCTCCTCCGCCTCCTCCAAGCGCCTCACCGTCCCCTCCCCCAAGCACGATGCTGCATGAGTCCGCTCCAAACCCGACACTCTCTCCTCCTCCGATCGCTCAGGGGCCGCGCGCTGGCCGTGAGGTGGAGCGGAATTGCCTGGCGGTGCTTGAGAAGCTATGCCAAGACACGCCGCCCGGCGGCGGTCACCGCAGAAAATGCTTCCAGGATAATCTGGGCAATCTCTCTCCAGCTTGCCAGGTAAAGCTACAGGCGCAGGCGTTCCAGGTGAGGGAGGGACCGCAACAGTTTAAGGCTGCCTGCGAAGCAGATGCGAGACGACTCTGCCCGCAAGTGCCAGGAGGGCGCATTCTGCAGTGCCTCGAAGACCACTCGAATGACCTGTCTGACAGTTGCTATCGAGCCCTGGAGAATCGACCGCTGAGGAGGTAACGTCACGGCCGGTTGGGCTTTTTCAAGTAGAAATACATCTTCACGCCCTTGAGCTCCAAGAGATCGCCGTCTTTCAGATCAGCCTGCCCCTTCACCGCCTTGTTGTTCACGTGAATGGTTTTTACCTCTTCCGAGGTGCTGATGAAATACCCCTCCCCTCGACGACCAATCATGGCCGCGATTTTCGGCACAAAGTATCCGGTGAGTTTGATAGTCGCTTGATCCTGTGATCCGATGATGGTCAAGCGTTTGGTCAGCTTGTACTCTTTGCGGTCCGTCCTGCCCGAAATGATCTGTACAACCCCGACCTTCTGCTCGGCGCGTGATTCACGCAGCTTCTGACCAGTCATAACCATCGTGCTGTTTAGGTCGCTGAATTTCGGATGACCCGATGGCGACCCATTGTTGACTTCATCTCGGAAGATCAGCCGATGCTTCCCAATGGTCACCACATCCGTGTCCTGCAACTGCCGCCGGTCAATCCGTCTGTCGTTGACAAAGGTCCCGTTGGTGCTCCCGACGTCTTCGAGAAAGAACACGCTTTGCACCTGGACGATCCGGGCATGACGCCCAGAGACTGCGGCATGGTCAATGACGAGATCATTATCGGGTCTTCGTCCGATCGTGAACTCAGGCTGCGTGATTTCTATCTCTTTCAGGATGGACTCATTGAATTTCAAGATGACCTTTGGCCCTTGCGTCATGACTTCTGACATGATCCTTCCTCCTTTCGGTCCCAGGACCTCTTCACCGCCAGCGCAGAATCCGATTCCAGATCCGTCGCCACACTCCTTGTCGCGTTTCTTCCCCCAGAGAGACGACCACGACGGTCGTGTTGTCTTCGCCGCCTGCCGCATTGGCCATGGCAACCAAACGTTCCGCAATGGCCTGCGGATTCCACTCACATCGTACAGCCTGGAGCATGTCACGCGGCTTGACCCCACAGGTCAGCCCGTCAGAGCACAGCACCAGGAGATCCCCATTCATGACTGGGACCTCACCCAGTTCCACCTCGACAGTGGCCGCAACGCCCAAGCCTCTGGTCAAGACATGCTTGTAGGGGGACCGATCGGCTTCCTCCTCGGTCAACAGCTCGCGGCGGACTTGTTCCCCAACGACCGAGTGATCAGCAGTCAGCGGTTCAATCATGCCTTCTCGGATCAGGTACAGACGGCTATCGCCGACATGGGCCACAGACAGCACTTGACCGGCAATGAGGGCGGTGACCACCGTGGTGCCCATCCCGGTGTGAGCCGGTTGATTTTGCGCTTCGCGATGGATGACCTGATTGGCGAGATGGATGGCGCTGGCCAGCCGGTTCGTCTGCGGCGAGAAAGTCGGATCGTATTGCCCGACCATCGGAAGGTTCCCATCCTGCACCGCCTCCAGGACGTGCTTCTGGATGACCTCCACCGCCAACTCGCTCGCGACCTCACCCGCGTTCCGCCCTCCCATGCCGTCGCAGACCACACACAGGCCGAGGTGGGGATCGGCGCAGAACCGATCTTCGTTCTGCGTCCGCTTCAGCCCGACATCCGACTTGGCCCCGTACGCGAGTTTCATGCAACTTCCCCGAGTCATGCGGAGAGACTTTGCTGGCACTTGCGCAGATCCTGCGCCAGGTCCCGTGCCCGCTGGTACCGGTTCAATGGTTCTTTGTGCAGCGCCCGATTCAAAATCGTCTCCGTGCTGGGGGGCAGCTCCGGACGGACGGCCCGCACTGAAGGGTGGGGCTCATGCGCGATCTTGAACAGCACCGCGGAGACGTTCTCAGCCTCAAAGGGCGCTGTCCCGCTCAGCAACTCGAAGAGGACAACTCCGAGCGAAAAGATGTCCGACCGGCCATCCACCTTGGCCCCGGAGACCTGCTCGGGCGACATGTAACTGGGCGATCCCATGACCGTACCAGTCTGGGTTTTTTTGGACGAGGTGATCCGAGCAATGCCAAAATCCATCACCTTCACGGTCCCGTTGGTCGTCACCATGATATTGGCCGGCTTGATATCTCGGTGCACAACACCTTGCCGATGGGCATAGTCCAAGGCCTCCGCCACCTCGGCCATGATCTCTACCACCCGCTGCACCGGCAGCAGGTTCCCTCTCCGGCACCAGCTCGTGAGGGTCATCCCATCCACACGCTCCATCGCGATGTACCCCACGCCCTCCTCCTCGCCCGCGTCATAGATGGTCACAATATTGGGATGCATGAGCCGACCGGTGGATTCAGCTTCACGGAAGAATCGTTCTTTGATGCCCTTCACCTCGTCAGGATCATCCACCTGATCCAGCCGCATTGTCTTGATCGCGACAAATCGGTGGATGGTGGGGTCCTTCCCGAGATACACCACCCCCATGGCTCCCCGACCCAGTTCCTTGAGAATCCGGTACCGACCAAAGGTGGGTCTTGCCTGCTCGTGATTGAGCGCGACGGTCCCGTCGAAACGCTTGCTGGCTACAGCCGTGTCTGACAGGGCCTGGTCGCCCTGCTCCTCGTCAACCGTGGCGAGGTCGGTGCTCTCCCGGTTCGGCGCCCTGCCTTCAAGAAAGGTCGTCAAGGCCCCGAAGTTGCGGACCCAGGCCAGCGTCAACCACACAGTCGCGCCCAGCAGCCCGAACACATAGAGCCAGTGAGAGATGATCGTCCCGCTACTGCCGAAGGCTGGAGCAGCCTGCAGCCAGAGGGTCTTGTATCCCAGAAAGATCAAGATGACGGTGGTCAGCGGTCTGAGGATCGTGCGGAGGAAGGTGCGGCCAGCCCTATCCGACGGAAGTTCCCGTGCGGCCCGCTGGGCGAGCAGCCACAGGACCACAAGCGCGACACCATCGCCGAAGAGCCGCGCCACAGTCGAAGTGGGCAGACCCACCGTCCCAACGAGCGTCTGCTGGAACAGGGGAACACGACTCAGCACGAAGCCCAGCAACAGCGCCAGGCCGATGGCCATGCCATACTGCCCAACCCAACCCCAGCTTCGAGACATGGGTCTCCTTCCGTGAGTCTCAGTAGAGTCTAGCGCCGAATTGGAGGTTGTCAAAGATTTTCGTGGAGATTGACGCCACCGCCCAGCGACTGACGCAGTCGATGAGGGCCCAGCGAAAGAAACACTAAACGGAATTCTCTTCGTCTGTACAGGCAACATGTGTCAGAATTACAATAGGTAAAATAACCTTGCCAATGAGGACCTGATGGCGTTACACAAGACGCCCCATTTTCGTGTGGAATTTCGAAGTGCGTACCCCGGAGATCACATCGAGGGAGAAGGGACGATGTTGAACCTCTCGATGGACGGGTGCAAGATTGAGAGCGATCTGAATGTACAGAAAGATCATGTTCTAGCGCTACGCGTCCACGTACCTCAGTTTGATTATCCAATTCAGGTCGAACAGGCCGCCGTGCAGTGGACAAAAGGAAAAAAGTTTGGATTGCACTTCATGCGCGTGCTCCCCGAGGGACTGAAACTACTGCACCGTTTGATCACGGATCTCGATCAGCGTGAAGGGAGGCGTATCGATCTTCAGCCGTGACTGAGCCGTGCCCCGCCTTGATCTCAAGTGCCTTCCTATTTGATCGAGTCTTCAAGCTATTCACCTCGACAGTCCTCACCGCGATGCACCCAAGGAGTTATAGAAGTGGACCACCCGCTGGTTAACCTGGCGAGACAGCTAGGTCCCTCACGCTCCCACCGTCACAGCCCGAGCGACTGCGCGAGGTTGTCACCAAGCACGAAGGACCGGCAGGCAAGAGTGTGTAATAGATCCCCGAAGTAACTGGAGGCGCCGGGCGGAGTCCGCGACGAGAGGATTCACCCGTTGCATGAGCTCAGCAACGGGTACCCGGCGTCACATTTGCGGACGCCGGCGGGACGGTGAGCCGGCCGGGCACCGAACCGCCGGGCAAGCAGTCGAATTCGCGGTTGATTTATCGTATCCTCTTGAAGCTCCAAAATGAAAATATTCTGTGCTGGCGACGGCTGGAATAGTTTCTGGTCGTACTTCAGGTGGGATAAAGCAGCACTACGCTAAGGCATCAGGTAGCAATTCGGCATCGTAACATCGGGACAGCCCAGCCGTGCTGGTTTCCGGAGCGAGCTCGAGGTCCTCCACCCCTCGCCGGACACCCTCAAACGCCTCCTCTGGCCCAAATCGTTCCCTTCTTATCTCGCTGCCATTATTTCCTCTGTACACCAGCTCGTCGGTATCGAGATCATATTCCGGTATGTCGGTACTTTCCCATCTCTGCACGAAGTATTGGTAACACAGGGTGTACAGGCCATGGTCCTTCAGGTTGTGCTGGAGAACATATTCAGGCATGGTCTGGACATCCAGATCGGTATGGTAATGCTGCAGCCAGAGGTAGTCACCTAGAATGACCAACTTGACGAGCGGGGGGTCCGAGTAGAGTTTGAGTTTCACGGCTTTCCCGATCGCCTTGAGCCTCTTGAGCAGCTCGATACTTTGCCGTATCTCTTCTCGAAAGTTCTCAAGAGTGAAATCGGGATGCGCGATAGCCCGTACGCGCGTGCTCGCTTCCTGACTGTAGGGGTTCACCAGCAGAATTTTGGCCCCCAGGCACTTTTCCAGCACAGTAGATAAGTCCCCCACTTGGTCGACAAAGGTCCCGTAGCCACTTGACCCTATCACCATGATAGTCCTGCCCGTGCCGTGCCTTTCCTTTAATTTTTTGATCCTACTCTGCGCACGACGTCCACGCCGGGGGAAAAAAGAGACCAAGCCAGCACCCGTTGCCATCTTAGCGAGGGTCCTGTCCCGAAGGCTGCGATGGATGAAGTTGAAGCACAAGATAAGAAGAATCGCCGCCGTTATTTCCACAGCGAGGAGATAGATCTTTTCATTCTCTACCCGAGACCAGTAAGCCAGGAAATTCCTGGCCACCGCGGGCAGAGATAAGGCAATCCCAGCACTCAGGGCAACCACAACAATGTGATATAGACTCGATGCCGCACCATTCAGGAGATCCTGGACAGGTGACATTTTTTCTTTCAACACCGAGTCACCTCTTCATATTTCTTTCGCAAAATGATAGACAAGGCTGTCCCTCCGCTGAGCAGGCCAGTGCTTCTACCCCGTCGATTCAACTCGCAGATTTTCATTTCCTGTAAAAATCGTTTGAACATAAAACAATCGCGTAAGATCCTCTCCTGCTTACCAACCTGGGGGCCTGCTGCCCCCAAGCTACGGAGGGCTTACGCGATCAGAAAATAGAATATCACCGAATGACTCTCAGAAGCAAGAATTAATTCAACTTGCTGGACTCATAGGCCTCGAAGCATACCTAGTCATACTACTTAATGATGACGCGGACTTAAATGAAGAACCGCCGTACACTGCCATCTCATAGAGAAACCGAGGCCAGCACCTGCTTAAGCACGTCTTGCCCAATTCCACATTCTCAAGTCAGTGAGCGTTGTTTCAAAAAGAGTTACTGTTAGCATCCATTTTGCCCTACACGTAGGGAAGCGTAGGGTCGGGCATGAGTATCGACTTACCGACTAGTGGAAAGCGAAAAGTGTAGATCAGGGAGTGATAAGCCGGGACCTAAACCGTACGGGGAACAAGTGGAGGCGCCGGGCGGGTTCGAACCGCCGCATCGCAGTTTTGCAGACTGCTCCCTTAGCCACTTGGGTACGGCGCCCAGACAGCCATTATATTCCTGGCAAGGGGTAAGAGGCTAGAGGCGACGGGCGAAGATTCCTGCGGATAAAGATAAACTTCATATCGCTTAACGATCGGTTGGCACGGTGGCTGCAGCGACCTTGGGGCCGAAACCACTGCTGTGCGAACGCGAGCCCTTGCGAGGCCCGGCCGCCGAGACTTGTCGAATCAAGTCTCGGAGGATCGGAGGACCCCCGCAATGCGGGGAATGGGGGGAGCCGGAGCAGGGCTTGCGCGAGCTAGAAGCAGTGAGATGAGGCTGCGCCGGAGCGGAAGCCCACCGCGGCAACCGATCTCTTACTTTGGGCAAGGACTCTCAGCGTTTATTCGGCAGGACCGGAATTTCTCGATTTGTGGGTGGGGACGAGTTTGTGCGCCGGATCGGAGACTCTTTCGACTGCCCGTTTCCATCATTCGTGCGCGGAGTTGCTGGCGCCTCCTCGGATTCCTCGGCCTCTCTCTCTTTGGCGAGAATCTCGACTTCCTGGATCAGTGTGTCCATAAGTTCCTGGATGGGAACCTTCCGCACGAGCTTGCCCTTCTTGAACAGAATCCCGACGCCTTCCCCGCCGGCGATGCCGATATCGGCTTCTTTCCCCTCGCCGATCCCGTTCACGACGCAGCCCAGCACCGAGACATTGAGCGGTTTCCTGATATGGCCCAGCTTCTTCTCCAGCTCGTTGGCCATACGGACGACGTCAATTTCCACGCGTCCGCAGGTGGGACAGGCAATCACGTTGATTCCACGATGGCGCAGCTCCAGCGACTTCAGGATCTCGAATCCAACCTTGACTTCCTCCACCGGGTCGGCAGCCAGGGAGACTCGCAAGGTGTCCCCGATCCCGTGCGAGAGGAGCCAGCCGAGGCCGATCGCGGACTTGACGGCCCCGGTCTGCACGGTGCCGGCTTCGGTAATCCCGATGTGGAGGGGGTAGTCCGACTGTTGCGAAAACAGCCAGTAGGCGTCCACCGCCATGCGGACATCCGAGGCCTTCAGCGACACCTTCCTGTTGGTAAAGCCCACATCCTCAAGCGCGTGGACTGCGTTCAGCGCTGACTCGGCCAGTGCCTCAGCCGTGGGAAAGCCGTACTTTTCCAGCAGGTGCCGCTCCAGCGACCCTCCGTTGACGCCGACCCGGATGGGAATTCCGTGGTCGTTGACCGCCTTGATGACCTCGGCGGTCTTCCACCAGGCCCCGATGTTGCCCGGATTGATTCGCACGCAGTCAACTACCTCAGCCGCCTTCAAGGCCAATCGGTGGTCGAAGTGAATGTCCGCGATCAGCGGCACGGTCATCTGGGCCTTGATTTTCTGGAGCGCCGCTGCTGCCTCCATATCGGGGACCGCCACGCGGATGATCTCGCACCCGGCCTGCTCCAGTTGGCAAATCTGCTCGACCGTCGTCTTCACATCGCGGGTGTCCGTCGTCGTCATGGACTGGACGGAGATCGGCGCATCGCCGCCGATCTTGACCTTACCGACCTTGATTTGCCTGGTCTTGCGTCGCGTGATGTACATGTGGGGGCTATCGAGCGCAGAGCAAACTAGTGCCGTTCCAACTTTTCTCGCCTAGACGAAGTCCGTTCCTTCGAACGGACCTCGCTTTCCGAGCTTCGGGGAAACAAGTTGGAACGGCACTAGCTGCCCTGCTCATCACCCTCCGGCTCGAATTGCATGCCATTTGCATGAACTCTGACTCTCTCGGCGCTGCGGGATCTTTCCCTGCCCAGGATCGCTCCAGACGCCACCTGCTCCAGCAAGAATTTGACGCTCTGGTAGATCCCCTCCGCCGTCAGCCCGTATTTCTCTCTCAATAAATCTTGCGGCCCTTGCTCGATGTACCAATCCGGCAACCCGATGAGCTTCGTGGGCACGTCGGTGATCCCCTGGTCGGACAGCGCTTCGAGGACGGCAGATCCGAACCCACCCGTCTTGGCCGCTTCCTCCACTGTGGCCAGGCAGCGCACACGCCTGGCAACCGCCCCGATCAGCTCTGCGTCGATCGGCTTGACGAACCGCGCGTTGACGACCGCAGCGGAGATGCCCTCCTGCTCGAGCCGCTCCGCAGCCTTGACCGCCTGCCAGACAGTGACGCCGATCGCGAAGATCGCCACATCGGTCCCGTCTCGCAACATTTCGCCTTTCCCGATCGGCAGCGTGACCGGCTCCGCATCCATCATGACGCCCAGGCTCGTGCCACGAGGGTACCGCACCGCCGCAGGCCCCTCGTGATCGAGACAAGTCTTGATCATGTGCTGGAGCTCGTTTTCATCCTTTGGCGCCATGACCACCATGTTCGGGACATGACGAAGATAGGCAAAATCGAAAGCCCCGTGGTGGGTGGTGCCGTCTTCTGCCACAAGCCCGCCTCGATCAATACAGAAAGTGACCGGCAGGTTCTGCGTGGCCACGTCATGGACTACCTGGTCATACGCCCGCTGCAGGAACGTGGCATACATGGCGACCACCGGCTTCATACCCTGCGCCGCCAGACCGCCGGCAAAGGTGACCGCGTGCTGTTCCGCGATGCCCACGTCATACAGCCGGTCCGGGAATTCCCTCTCAAAGGGGGTGAGGC
>Ga0184627_10000954_pt1 | contig 11435 bp, 13 predicted proteins | sample PLM3_127_b1_FD_133150 | JGI IMG/M metagenome (GOLD analysis project Ga0184627, IMG submission 133150) | Groundwater sediment microbial communities from an aquifer in East River, Colorado, USA - PLM3_127_b1 | ecosystem: Environmental > Terrestrial > Soil > Riparian zone | place: USA: East River...
CACGGTCTCCGCGAGCAGCGGCGAAGACTCGACGGTGCTTGTCGGCGACACGACGACAAATCAGGGGACAGGGTCGGCGGCCGCGTCGGTCACGCGGTTCTACCTGTCATCCAACGCGTCGCTCGATTCGGGCGACGTGCTGCTGGCGGGCGCGCGCGACGTGCCGGCGCTCGACACCGACATCGGCAGCGCCGGGCTCACGAGCGTGACGATTCCCGCAGGTACGACGCCGGGCGCGTACTACCTGGTGGCAAAGGCCGATGCGGACGGGTCGGTGGCCGAGACGACCGAGACGAACAACACCCGGGCCTATTCCATCCAGGTCGGCGGCGACCTCGTTGTGACGTCGCTTTCGTTGCCCGCCAAAGCAGGCGCCGGAACCGCGATTACGGCGAGCGACACAACCTCGAATGGCGGTGACAGTGCCATCGCAGGATCGATCACGAGGTTCTATCTCTCGGCCAACAGCACGTGGGACGGGGGCGACCTCCTCCTTGCAGGCAGCCATACTGTGCCAGCGCTTGCAGAGGGGGCGGCGAATGCCGCGTCGACCCCGATCACAATTCCGCCGGCCACCGCTCCCGGGACGTACTACGTCATTGCGAAAGCCGACGCGGACAACGTCGTGCTGGAGGCGATCGAGACCAACAACGCACTGGCACGCAGCATCCAGATCGGCGGGGACCTCGATGTGTCGGCATTCACCGTGCCGGCGAAGGGGGGCGCCGGCATCTCGCTGACGGTCAGCGACACCACCATCAATCAGGGCGGTGGATCGGTCGGGACGACGATGACCAGGTTCTATCTGTCGGCGAACGCATCCTTCGATGCCAACGACATTCTGATCGGCGGCCGCCCGGTTCCGGGCCTTGCGGCAAATGAGGCCAGCCCCGCTCCGACCACGCTGACGATCCCCTCGACTACGGCGGTCGGGCAGCATTACGTGATTGCGAGAGCCGACGCGGACAACGCGGTGACCGAGACGCAGGAGACCAACAACACGTACGCCCGCGCCATTCAGATCGGCAGCGATCTCCACGTTTCGATTATGGGTGTGCCGACGAAAGGCGCTGCCGGTGTGCCAATCGTCGTCACAGACACGACAGCCAACCAGGGCGGCGGCGGGTCGATCGCTTCGACCACCCGCTTTTACCTCTCGCCTGATGCGACGTTCGGTGCGGGAGACGTGCTGCTCGACGGAAGCCGCGAAGTGCCCGAGCTTCCGGCCGGCGCGTCGAGTGCCGGTTCGACCAGCGTGATTATTCCTGTTGGCACATCGGCCGGCTCCTTCTACGTCATTGCAAAGGCCGACGCCGACAACCTGATCGCCGAAACCCAGGAAGGGAACAACGCGACAGCCCGTGCGATCAAGATCGGCCCCGATCTCCTAGTCTGGAGCGTCACGCTGTCATCCTCCACCGTCGCGGCCGGAGCGATCGTGACCGTCACCGACACGATCCTGAACCAGGGCGCAGCTGCCGCCGGACCGTCCGTCACCCGGTTCTACCTGTCGGTCAATACAACACTCGACGCCGCGGATCTTCCGCTGACGGCGGGCCGATCCGTGTCGAATATCGCCGCCGGCGCCACAAGCGCGGGCTCGACACCTGTGACGATTCCGGCTGGAACTGTGCCGGGACAGTACTATGTGCTCGCCAAGGCTGACGGCGAGGACGGGGTGGCCGAGAGCCTGGAATCAAACAATGTGCTCTTGCGGTCGATTCAGATCACCGCAGCGCCGTGACGCGTCCTTGCCCTAGGCCCGGCGCACCATAGCCGGCACGAGGTGCTTGACCGAAGGTGCCCCGACCTGCTGCATGGCGGCGGCCAGTTCGACACGCAGGAGCTCCAGTACACGCTCGACCCCGGGTTGGCCGAAGGCGCCAAGGCCCCAGATATAGGGCCGGCCCACGCAGACCCCGGCGGCCCCCATGCACAGCGCCTTGACGATGTCGGTGCCACGGCGGAAGCCGCTGTCGACCAGGACCGGCATTCGCCCTCTGACCGCCTCCAGAATCTCTGGCAACGCGTCGATGGTCGCGCGCCCGCTGTCCTCGCTCCGCGCGCCGTGGTTCGACACGATGATCGCGTCGACGCCCGCCCTGACCGCCAGCGTCGCGTCCTCGTGAGCGAGCAGGCCCTTGAGCACCATCTTCATTTTCGTCGTGTCGCGCATGCGCTTGATGGTGTCCCAGGTCATGGCGGAGGACTGGATGTTGGACAGGCCCGAGAGGTCCACGCCCTCGTACATCGGCCGCCGCCTGTAGTTCGACTCCAGGCTGCTCCTGTCGTGACAGACCGAGCAGTCGCGCGTGTCGGTGCGCTGCAGCCGGAACAGGGTTTCCTGGTTGCGGCCCCCGTTGCGATCCACCGTGACCGCCACGGCAAGGCAGCCCGCCCGCTCCGCGCGCGTGAGGAGTGCCTTCGAGACCTCCCACTTGTTGGTGGCGTAGAGCTGGTACCAGATCGGCGCGCCGCGCACCGCCATCACGTCCTCCGGCGAGCTCGTCGTCTGGGTCGACAGGATCATGAGGTGGTTCCCGACCTTCGCCGCCCTGGCGACCGCAAGCTCGCCATCGGCATGATAGGCCCGATGGCCGCCAATTGGCGCCACGATGATCGGCGTGTCGTACTTCACCCCGAGGATCTCGGTACTCATGTCGATCGTGCTCACATCGACGAGGCGCCGCGGCCTGAGCTGGAACTTCAGAAAGCCTTCGCGATTGGCGCGCAGCGTCACCTCATCGTCGATGCCCGAGGCCATGTAGCCGAAGTGCGCCGGTGGAACGTTCTTGCGCATGACCGGCTCGAAGTCGAAGACGTTGATCGCGTCCCTGGGGCTCGTGATCAGGTCCTGCAGCGAGGGTGGCGCCCAGACCCGCGGATCCTGGGGTGTCAGCGGCGCGGGCGACGCCCCGTCCGCAGCCAGCGCCGCCAGGCCGGGGAACGCGAGCAGCGGGCTCGCGGATAGCCACTTGAGGAGCTGCCGGCGGCTCTCGAGTCTGTCTCTGGAATCCATGACTGTGCTCTCCCACGGGCCCTCTCGGGCTCCGACGTGTCTCAGCGGAGAAAGACAAATGCCGCGACCAGGGCCAGGACGACCGCGGCGACGGCGGAGACGATCATCGCGATCTTGCGGCGCTTCTGCCGGCCACTTTCGACAATTTTCAGCTCGGCGATGTGGGTCCAGAGCAGCTTGTTCAGGCTTCCGTCCGTCGGCGGGCGATAAATGGGGTCTGGCGCCTGGACGGGCACGGGCCCGCGGTCGAGCGGCGCCACGAACCGGTATCCGCGCTTGGGGACGGTCTGGATGTACAGGGGGCGGTCCGCGTCCTCGCCCAGGGCCTCACGGACCTGTTTGATGGCGAAATTCACGCCCTGGTCGAAATCGACGAAGGTATCGGAGGTCCACAGCGTTTTCTGAATCTCCTCGCGGGTCACGAGCTTCCCCGCCTGTCCGGCCAGCAGACACAACAACTTGAACGGCTTCGGCTGTATCCGGACGACGCGGCCGTTCCTGTGCAGCTGCTCGGCCTCGCTATCGAGCTCGAAGATGCCGAAGCGGAGGATGTGCGGGAAGGACTCGCCCCGGGCTGGGATCGTCATGTCCCCGAAGCCTATCACTCCGCGCGCCAGCTCATCAATCACCACAACCGTTCCAGCCAATGGGGTTAGGCCCTCAGCATATGCCCTGACGCCGCTCAGGTTTCGCGAAGCGGACTTCCGCGGCACCTCGCGTATATCACTCAGAGCGGCCGAGCCAACGGCCGAACTGAACAAGGGTGGTGCCCTATGACCGGACTCACGAAGGTGGAGACCGAAATCGAGCTTGCGAGACAATCCCGGGTTCCCGTTCTGATTACCGCGCCGCCGGACCGCGCCCTGGCTATCGCGCAGGCGATTGCCCTCGGAGGCAAAAAGGCGACGTTCCGAATGGTGATGTGCGATGGCGACGCCATCGTCAGCGCGGCACGTGGCGACCGGCGGGAACATGGAACGACCGACAACGGGGTGACCCTGGTCGTCCAGGAAGTGCACGCGCTGAGTAACGGCGAACAGGCTGCGCTGGTGCAGCTGGGAGAGGGCGTTCGACATCGGCGCATCATCACGACCTCGTCAGTCTGCCTGTTCGAGCGAGTTCGGCAGGGGACGTTCAATACGACGCTGTTCTACCGGCTGAACATCATTCACATCGTGGACCATTCATGCAGCGACCGCGCCGAGGTCGAGAGGCCGTGCTGCTCGGAGGAAGCAGGCGGCTGTTCGTGGGGGTCCGGGGAGAGCCTATCCCCGCCTTCCTGCTGATCCCGCGGCGCTCAAATCGAAATATGTGGATCGTTCGCCGGCTGTCTACTAATATTCAATCCGCCCTGAAGACCTCTTCTTCCGGAGGATGACATGACACGACGACTTGTTCTCGGTTCGCTGATTGCCGTGGGTGCCCTGTCGCTGGCGGTCACCGCGCAGCAGCCGGCGCCGCCGATGGTCGTTGAGATCGACAAGCTCAAGGACAACCTCTTCATGTTGCGTGGCGGCGGCGGGAACACGGCGGTCTTCGTGCAGGCCAATGGCGTCACCGTCGTGGACACGAAGAACCCGGGATGGGGCCAGCCGCTTCTCGCCAAGATCCGGGAGATCACCAACAAGCCGGTGACCACCATCATCAACACGCATACGCACGGCGACCACGTGAGCGGGAACGTCGATTTCGCGGAGAACGTCGACGTCGTGACGCATGTGAACACGGCCGCCAACATGAAGAAGATGGCGGCGGTCACTGGCATCCCGAATGCGCCGGTGAACGTGTTCGCGCAGAGCGGCGGGCGAGGCCTGGCCAAGCGAACGTTCACGGATACCCTGACGCTTGGCAGCGGCAACGACAGGGTCGATCTCCATTACTTCGGACGGGGTCACACCAATGGCGATGCCTGGGTACTGTTCCCGGCGCTGCGTGTGCTCCATGGCGGCGACATCTTCTCGGGCAAGAACGTTCCGCTTCTCGACTACAACAACGGCGGAAGCGGCGTGGAGATCCCCGACACGCTGATGAAGGCGTATACCGCGACGGCGAAGAGCGTGGATTCGATCATCACGGGACATAGCACCGTGATGACGCCGGCCGATCTTCGGGAATACGCCGAGTTCAACCGCGATTTCCTGAACGCCGTGCGCGAGGGGAAGAAGGCGGGGAAAAGCGCGGAAGAGATTGCGAAGAGCTGGACGATGCCAGCGAAGTACAAGGGCTATGGGACGCCGCAGCCGGCGCGTCTGCAGTCCAATATCGAGAATATCTACAAGGAAGCGCGTTAGGAACCGAATTTCACGAGTACGTAGTGTCCGGCTTCAGCCGGACCGGGTATTGGTATTCTCGGGCCAAGTTAGTTAGAAGGTCCGGCTAAAGCCGGACACTACGTACGAAGGAAATACGCGCCCGCGATTTCCGCGACGCCGGGTACGCGGCAATTGCCACCATGGAAATCTAGTCCCATTCCCGCTCGACGCCGTGGCCTCGCGCGGCATCACCGTGCTGCGGCGTCACAAACCCGAGCAGGCAGCCGTTGGAGCCGTCCCGGAGCAGATGGCACCGCACCTTGATGCGGTCGCCCGGTCTGACGTCCTCTCTCTTGACGCCGTTCTCCGCGATTGACGTCGGATTGGCGGCTTCGAGCGCCCACGTGGCCGCCACGCCTTTCTGGTCCTTCATTTCGAGGTAGATCCAGGAATGCGGGACGAGCCAGTGCACTTCCTTGACCGTACCCTCAAAGGGCGTCCACTTCGCGACGTCGTAGTTGTTGTGAGAATGGTGCGCCCAAACCGGCAGGCCCAGGGCAACCACGCACAAGGCCGCAAGGTACAAGGATTTGAACTGCATGCCTCACCCTCCTAGCATCGAAGCCACGGTTTCCGGATCACGTCCTCGACTTCCCCGGCCGACGTCATCTCGTGCGGCGGGGCGTTGGATACCCGTGGGAGTAGGTCGTCTCATAGCGAATCCTCTTCCCTTCCTTGTCGAGGAATCCCAGGGATTGCTGAAACAGCGCCGGCGGCGGCAAACCCGGAGCGACGGTTCCCTCCAGGATATAGAGACGATAATCATGCAGGTGGATGACAGCGAAGGTGCGGGATCGATCGGCATTGGTGAGCTGCAACCGATGTCCTTCAACGAGGTCCGCGTTGTAGTTCGCGTAGTGCGTAATCTTCGCGTCCCTTTGAAGAAAATTCGACGTCGCATGGACGATCGCCCCCCGGACATCAGCCCTCGAGGGGTTGTTGCAGCTGTCCCCATCCCCTCCAGCCTCCCGGCAGCGCTTTTGCCGCTCGGTGTGTATTTTTTCGGCGTCCGAGTAATCGACCACCGTGACGGAGTAGCGATTCGGGCCATCCACATAGCTATAGACGCGCCCCGGTAACGTGATCTCGTATTCCGTGGTGTAGGTGATGTCCCGCACCGTCGGTTCACCTGGGAAATTCACACTGAAGAAATCTGCCCGACTGGCATACTCCATCCAGCCCTGGGCGAAGGAGGGCACCGACATCAACAGCAACGCCGCCGGAAGCAGTGGAATCAGGCGCATGACGTATCCTCCCGCGTTCTCCACCTCATCGAAGGGCCGCACCGACCGTCTGGTCGGCCAGGGGGATGGCGATCGACACTCGATCATCACTACCTACGACCCTCGTGGTGTGACCTTTACCAGTCGTATCTTCGATCAGTTCGATGCGACCGGGCTCCAGGGCAATTTTCTTGCCTCCCGCCACCTCAATCTCTCCCCGGCCACTGAGCGTGATGATGAACTGGCGCCGGGGACCGACGTGCCAATCGCTGAATAACCCAGGCGGTTGCCGGCGAAACTGCACGCCTGTGGCCTTCAGCATGTCGGAATTGTTGCCGTTGGTGATCTTCAGCTCGATCTCTTCCGAGTGACTCTGGCCATCGGTTCCGGTGTAAATACGCGTCGCCATGATTGGCTTGCGCGTCTGGGCGCCGACGACATCCCGGTCGGTCTTTGCCCCCCACGTCAGAAAAAGCAAGGCGAGAAAGGCGACCCCTGTCAGCGGTCTCGTGATCGATCTCATGGTGTGCTCCGTTCTGACCCTTGTCCTGGATTATTATTCCGCCCTGGTCTGATTGGAATCCGGGGAATGATTCCGGATAGCCCCTTATACACCCAACGCGCCCACCGCTCCTTGGAAAACCCACAAAGCGGGTTTCCCACAGCGCCCACAGGCCGTACGTGCTTTTTCTCCTGTAGGAACGAAGAACGAAAGGGGACATTTCTATTTCGCTAAGGATGGGGACATTTCTATTTCGCTGTGACAAGGCGTTCGGGCGCCCTTGACGCGATGCGCCCTCTGTAGCAGGCTAAGCCGGCCAGGGGCGGCTCTTCCGCGGCGACCGGCTTACGGCGTTTCCCACGCGGGCGAAAGCGAGGTGGCAGGTGACTCGGTGTATCCGTCGGGTGATGGCGATGGCAGCTGGCGTGGCCGTCGTGTCGCTGATACCGGTGCGGGTTGCCGGCCAGGCCCTATTCCCGCGAGACGCGCCGAAAGAGCCCGGAGCGAGGAGTTGGGCCCTGGAGCGCATGAAGCTCCCACCGTTCGATCCACCACGGACAACGGACGGGAGGCCGGACTTGCGAGGACGTTGGGGGGGCACCCCTGGCGGCGACGATCTCGAGGAGCATGCCTACGTCGATATCAGCTCGCCGCCCGAGGAGAGCTTTGTCGCTGACCCGCCGGACGGGAAGATTCCCTACCAGCCGTGGGCGCTGGCCAGACGCAACGAGCATCGGGCGGGCCTGGCGCGAGGATGGCCGGGCGAGACGGGCCGCTTATACGCGGACCCGCAGACGTATTGTCTCTATGCCGTTCCGCGCGCCACGTATCGCGGCGGGTTCGAGATCATGCAGGGCCCTGGCTACGTGCTCGTGACGTTCAACTTCGGCCACTACTATCGCTTCATTCCCACCGACGGGCGTCCCCGCAGCGTGACACCCAACGTCAAACTGTGGATGGGAAACTCCCGTGGGGCATGGGAAGGCAACACGCTCGTCGTCGACGTGGCCAATCTCAATGCCAGGAACTGGCTCGACCAGGTGGGAAATTTCTTCAGCGACAACGTCCATCTGGTCGAGCGCTTTACGCTGGCCAACGCGAACACGATTGATTACCAGGTCACGATCGACGATCCGAAGGTGTTCACCAGACCGTGGACGATTCGTCTTCCGTTCAGGCGCGCCGGCGGCGCCGCGAACGACCCGTACGCGAATGAGATGTGGGAGCACGCGTGCCACGAGGGCAATCAGGCCACCGACGACGTTCGTGGCCTCGGGTTCAAGTGGTTCACCGGGGTCGTCCCGCCGAACTGATCGTTGCGGCGCGCGGCGGCCCTGTTCCCACTCCTGAAGAGTTCGGACCGGCACACCCAGCAACTCGGTAAACCTGTGTTGCGAGAGGCCCGCTGCCAACCGCCACGACGCCTTGCGGGACGTTACTTGACCTTGGCCTGAGCCTTCCGGCGCTCGGCCCAGTACTTCTTCATCCGCACGGAAACCGCTTTCCGTGCCGCCGCCGAAATCTGGCGCGTCCGCTTCCGGGCGGTCTTGAGGGACTGACGGACCTGGCGCCGTCGCTTCGGGAGCGACAGTTCAGGGAACGTCCGCTCGATCGCCACGATCTCCGCTCGAAACTGCTTCAGCAGCGCTTCGGCGCCCGTCACGGCCAATTGACGAATCCGCTCCGCGCTCAAACGATTTGCAGCTCTAGGCACACATCCTCCGATACAGGTTGGGGTCACGCCTCATTTGGCGAAAGCGCCAGGATAGGGCTTGAGGCGTGGATCGCCCGCAGGATCCAGCAGACTCATGCGATCCCGCCGCGGCCCTACCGCTTGATGTATTTCGTCAATCCGCTCCCCGCAACCGGCCGGGAGGCCGGACCCTCCGCCGCGTACACGTTGCCGTCGCGGTCGACCGCCACCCCTTCGCCAGCGGCGCCTTCGAAGTTGGCCGTCTGATGTCCTGGAATGAACGCCACCACCTTGTCCTCGCGGGTGGTTCCGATGCGGACGCCCGTCTTCCAGCCTGGATGACGCGTGGCGTTGGACTCCGAATCGATCGCATACAGCATGTCATTGCGATCGATGAAGAGGCCGCTGATCCGGCCGAATTGGTGCCAGGTGTCGAGGAGCTTCCCGTCCTGGTCGAAGATCTGGAGACGGTGATTGCCGCGGTCAGACACGAACAGGCGTCCCCGCGAGTCGAAGGCAAGCGCGTGAGGCGTTCGGAACTCGCCCGGCCCCGATCCGATGCGTCCCCATTCCTTGATGAACTTGCCGTCCTTGGTGAACTTCATGATGCGCCCGGTGGCACCGGGCGGTGGCGTCGGGTTTTGCCCGCTGTGTCCGTCCGCCACGAAGATGTCGCCGTTCGGTGCGGTGATCACGTCGCACGGCTCGTTGAGCGTGTCGGGGCCGCTGCCGGCCACGCCCGGCCGCCCCAGCCGCATCAGGACCTTGCCCTGCGGACTGAACTTGATCACCTGGTGCCCTTTCGTGCCAGCCTTGTTGCCCTGCGAGTCGGTCACCCAGACATTGCCGTCCCTGTCCACGTGAATGCCGTGCGGGAGGACGAACAGCCCCGCGCCGAAGCTCGCCAGCACCTTGCCCGTTGCACGATCCAGCTTGAGGATCGGATCGACCGACGAGGTGTCGCAACCGCCCTGCAGCGCGACTGCGCCACACCGGTCGTAGGTCCAGATGTGTCCGTCGGGACCGATATCGATGCCCGCCGACGAGCCCCACATCCGGCCCTCTGGAAGTCTTCCCCAATCTTTGATGACCGTCCCAGTTGGATTCGGCAGATTGTTTCGAGCCGGATCGACGACGTTTGCCTGCGTGAACGCGCGGCCGCCAGAGAGCGCGATCACGGCGACCCCAGCGAAAAACGTGACTGCAACGCGATCGGAAATTGCCATACGAGCCTCCTGCGGGACGAACTCTACACCGGATTCAGGTTGCGATCGTTTTCCAGTTCTTTGTCAGGTGCTCTGGTGTTTAGTCAAGCTCCAGCCGGCGCTCGAACTTCTTCATTTGGAAAGCGCCAGGATAGGGCTTGAGATCGGGGTTGACCTGGTCGCGTTGGCTCACACCCTCCCAGCACGCGTTCTCCCACACCTCATAACCCGATACCGTATCGCGACGCCACCCCAACGCCATCGTCCAGGGCCGTGTATACACGCTGGGATCGGCAATTGTCACCTCGGGCGTGCCGTCCGGCGTCCGCGGCGGATTGAACGCCTTCGCCTTGTCGAGCGCACATCGGTGAAATTCCGCGGGCTCCTCCGAACAGCCACCCGATTGCCCATATGGCCTCATGGGCGTCGGGCCCGACCCTGGCGGAGGAGTCGAAAATATGGGCGCTGGCCGGCGGCTGGCGCGTCCAGTCCCGGCAAGAGCACAACGAGGAGCGTCATCAGCATGGTCCTCGCCCCCTCGCGGCAAAGAGTGCCGCTTGCCATAAATCCCAGTTCTGCCCCAGTTCTGGCGAGCACGCGAGAGTATTTATTACTTGCTGAGAAAGTCAACTGACTTTGTTTCCCGTGACTTTGTTTCCCGGGTCCCGCATCCCACGCTTCTGGCATAACATGCTTGCCCGTGATCAGGAGGTTTGTGTCAATGAGGGTTTCTCTGAAGAAGGTGGCGTTCTGTATCGCCCTGGCCGCCGCTGTCCTTCTGCCTGGATCGACGTCGCCGATGCTCGCCCACCACGGCGGCGGGGTCGAATACTTCATGGACAGAACGCTTGGCCCGATCACTGGAGTGGTCACGGCATTCGCGTTCAGGTTTCCGCATCCCCAGATCTACTTCGATGTGAAGGATGAGAACGGGAACGTCCAGAAATGGGCGGCGGTCACGCAGTTGACCCCCACTCGATTGCGGGAGCGGGGTTGGACCCGGGACTCCGTGAAGCCCGGAGACACCCTGACCGTCACCTACTCTCCTCACAGAACAGCGCCGAACGTTGGTTACGCGCGCCGGATCGTCGTCAACGGCAAGTTTCTTGACGAAGGCGTGTGATTCGATACCCGGGAGTCTCTCATGCTGGAGGAGCGCTATCGGCGCATCGACCGGGACACCCTGGAGCTGGTCATGACGATCACCGATCCCGTTGTGTGCACCAGACCCTGGGTGAGCGATACGAAGCGCTTCCAGTTGAATCCCAAGGCCCGAGGCTGGGACGAACAGATCTATTGCGTTCCGTTCGAAGAGTTCCCGTTCCAGAAGCTGATCGAATCCGGCAACGCGTCGAGCCATAGGGTATTCGGAGCCGGAACTTCGTAGTTGCGGAACCGCTCAGAGCACTGATTGCCACCCGTCCTACATAGCCAGCGAATCACGCCCGGCCGAGCTTCGCTGCCACACGTACTCGTACACC
>Ga0184627_10000955_pt1 | contig 11429 bp, 14 predicted proteins | sample PLM3_127_b1_FD_133150 | JGI IMG/M metagenome (GOLD analysis project Ga0184627, IMG submission 133150) | Groundwater sediment microbial communities from an aquifer in East River, Colorado, USA - PLM3_127_b1 | ecosystem: Environmental > Terrestrial > Soil > Riparian zone | place: USA: East River...
CTCAGGGATCACGTGGTCCGGCATTTTCTCTGGGAATCGACGGCGCGAAAATACCTTGAACTGTTCGACCGGATCCTGAAGGCGAAGCGTGAGAAACCCTGATGGCCCTCGTCTACCTTAAAAAGCTGCGCAACCGGTACATCTGGCAGCGCATCTTCTTCGAACGCCTGACCGAGCCCGTGCATCTCAACTTGATGGCGCTTGGCGTCGCCGTATTCGGCGGTTTGCGCTCCAGGGTCGCGTTCGATCTCGTGCTCCGGCAGCAGCATGCCTACAGCATTCTGACTTGCGCCGACCTCGCGCGCGAACTCGGCATCGAAGAAGTGACACTGGTCGAATTCGGCGTCTCGGCCGGCGCCGGGCTCCTCAATATCTGCGAGCTGGCCGGGCGCGTCACACGCGAGACCGGCGTGCGGTTCAGGGTGTTCGGTTTTGACACGGGCAAGGGCATGCCGCCGCCACAATCGTACCGCGACCATCCCGAAATTTATCAGGAAGGGGATTTCCCGATGGGCCACGAAGCCCTGCGGCTGTCGCTGCCCGCCAACGCGCAACTTGTCATCGGCGAGATCAAGGACACTGTGAAGCCCTTCCTCCAAAGCGTTGCCGCGGCCGCGCCGATCGGTTTCGTGTCGATCGATGTCGACTACTACTCCTCGACACTCGACGCGCTCGCCGTCCTCGAGGGCGAGGCCGAACAGTATTTGCCGCGCGTGCCGGTGTATCTCGACGACCTCGAACATCCCTCACACAATTCCTGGTGCGGAGAGCGGTTGGCGGTAAATGAGTTCAACGAGCGACATGAACTGCGCAAGATCGAGCAGCACGCGTTTCTCAGGAGCTACCGGGTTTTCCGCAATGCGCGGTGGATCGATCATATGTTCACGCTGCACGTCCTCGACCACCCGAGCCGGACAACGCTGGTCCAGAAGCGGCAGACCACGGTCCTCACCAATCCTTATCTGGGCCAGCGCCGCGCCTAGGAGGCAAGTGTGCCCATGAAAGAGACATTGGTACGTCTGATTGTCGAGCGGCTCGAGCGCAATGCCGCGGAGCTCGCGGGCAAATTTGCCTCGCCTGCAGGTGGAGTGCCGACACGCCACCTGGCAATTGACAACTTGCTGCCCGAAGAGATCGCCCGCAATTTCTATCCGGGCTTCCCCCCGAAGGAACGCATGCGCCGGCTGTCGAGCTTCAGGGAACGCAAATTCACGTTCAAGCAGCTGGACGAGGTCCCGGCCCTGCTGAGGGACATCACGTTCGCGATCCAGAGTCCCGAGCTGGTCGCGGTGGTCGAGCGCATCACCGGCATACAGCGGCAGGTACCCGATCTTCGCCTCTATGCGGGCGGCATTACCTTAATGGCCAACGGCGACTTCCTTAACCCGCACATCGACAATTCGCATGACAGCGAAAGAAAGCTGTACCGCACGTTGAATTTGCTCTATTACGTGACCCCGGGGTGGAAGCCGGAATTTGGCGGCAACCTGGAGCTGTGGGACGACGCCGTTAGAACCCCTTTCGTGATTCCGAGCTTGTTCAACCGGTTGGTCATCATGGAAACCAACCGCCACTCCTGGCACTCGGTAAGCCCGGTGCGGCACGATGGCCAGCGCTGTTGCGTGTCCAACTATTATTTTTCCGAGCAGTCGCCGGATGGTGGGGACTACTTCCACGTCACCTCCTTCAGTGCCCGACCTGAACAGGTGATTCGCCGCTGGGTCGCCGCCGCCGACAATCTGGCGCGCATGGGGATCCGCAAGATCTTCAGAAAAGGCATCGGCAGGAAAGACGTGTATCAGCCGGGTCAGCCCAAGTGAAGGTCCCCTTGCCCATGCTGCGCGCGCGTGGGACCGGACTGGCGTCGGAAAATCCGGGGAAGCCGCACCCGGAATTGCCGTGACGGCGGATCGCTACGTGCGCATTCTGATCGTCACCCAGTACTTCTGGCCGGAGAGCTTCCGCATCAACGATCTCGCGCTCAGCTTGCGCGCCCGCGGCCATGAGGTCACGGTTTTCACCGGCAAGCCGAATTATCCCGAAGGCCGGTTTTTTCCCGGCTATGGCTTCTTCGGGCGCGTTCGCGAGGACTACCACGGCGTGCGCGTCATCCGTGCGCCCTTGATCCCGCGCGGATCGGGCGGGCGAATCCGGCTCGTGCTCAATTTTTTTTCATTTGCCCTGTTCGGCTCCCTGCTCGCGCCGTTCCGCTGCGATGGAACGTGCGATGTGATCCTGGTATACGAGCCCTCGCCCGTTACCGTGGGGCTGCCGGCGCTGATCCTGAAATGTATCAAGCGCGCCCCGGTGCTGTTCTGGGTGCAGGACCTGTGGCCGGAAACGCTGTCGGCGACGGGTGTCGTGAAATCGAAGTGGGCGTTGAAGACGGTCGGGCAGCTGGTGCGATTCATCTATCGCCACTGCGATCTCATTCTCGTCCAGTCGCGGGCGTTCATGGCCCCGGTCGCGGCCCTGGGAGTCGCGGCGCAAAAAATGCACTATTTCCCGAACAGCGCCGAGGAGGTATACCGTCCGCTTGCGATCGAACCGGGCCAGCCGTCCGGACCGGAGTCGTTGCCCGGCGGCTTCCGCGTCGTGTTCGCGGGTAACATCGGCGCGGCGCAGGATTTCGAGACCATCCTCTCCGCCGCGGACCAGCTCCGCGCCGAGCACGGCATACACTGGGACATTATTGGAGACGGCCGCATGCAGGGGTGGGTCGAGAGCGAGATCCGCCGCCGGAAACTCGGCGATAACGTGCACCTGCTCGGCAGGCATCCGCTAGAATCCATGCCGCGCTTCTTCGCGCTTGCCGATGCCATGCTCGTGACGCTCAAGCGGGACCCCGTCTTCGCGCTGACCATTCCGTCCAAGATCCAGTCGTACCTGGCGTGCGGGCGTCCGATCGTCGCCGCGCTCGATGGCGAGGGCGCACGCGTTGTCACCGAATCCGGCGCGGGAATCGCGGCAGGCGCCGGGGACGCCGGGGCGCTGGCGCAGGGAGTGCTGAAGCTCTACCGCATGCCCAGGCCGGAGCGGGAGGCAATGGGCCGGCGCGGACGCGCGTATTTCGAGCAGAACTTCGAGCGCGAACTGCTCCTCGGCCGTCTCGAAGAGTGGATCAGATCGGCCACGGAAGCACACGGAAATACACGGAAATAAATCCAAGAAACATTGGCCACGGAAACACACGGAATTACACGGAAAGAGACTCAAACCAGACCATTCGGTACCCCATTAAAAAACTTCCGTGTGCTTCCGTGGCCGCAGTGCCCGGATTCTTGTCCGATATGCAGCAAGAAACGAGAGGGCGCGACAGGTTCCCGCTCTTTTTTGGTCCTGACGGGGGTCTGGACTCTCGATAGCGTATGGCGTTTGTCGGGAATATAATGGGCGCGCAATGTCCAAGACTGTGAATTATCGCGATATCATTACCGTTGAGCCGGGCAAGCGCTCCGGTAAGCCGTGCATCCGCGGCATGCGTATCACGGTTTACGACGTTCTCGAGTATCTGGCGTCGGGAATGAGCGTTGACGACGTTCTGCGCGACTTTCCGTACCTGACGCGGGAGGATATTCAGGCATGCCTGAGTTACGCCGCCGACCGCGAGCGCAGCCAGGTCGCCGTCGCTTCTTGAAGCTGCTCTTCGACCAGAATCTTTCGCCAGTCCTCATCGAAGAGTTGCAGGACGTTTTCCCCGGCTCCGCGCATACCGAAGCGCTGGGGCTTGCGCGAGCAGACGATTCCAGCATCTGGGAATACGCTCGGGAAAACGGTTTTACCATCGTTTCCAAAGACGCCGATTTTCCCGAGCGAGGCGTCCTGCTTGGATCCCCTCCCAAGGTCGTCTGGATTCGGCGTGGCAATTGCTCCACGGCGGAGATCGCCGGGATACAGTTTCCAATTCAAGTCTTTTTCCGTGTGTCTCCGTGTGATTCCGTGGCCACGGTCTTATGCGCGTCCTGATCCTGGGGGGGGACGGCATGCTGGGGCATCGCCTGCTGCGGCATTTTTCGCCAAGGCACGAGACGCGCGTGACGCTGCGTCGCGACCTCGCCGACTATTCGCGCTTCGGCCTGTTCACCCGGGAGAATGCATTCGAAAAAACGGACGTGCGCGATTCCGAACGCGTTGCGGCGGTCGTCTCCGATTTCGGCGCCGAGGCCGTGATCAACGCCACCGGCATCGTCAAGCAGCGGCCCGAAGCTCATGAGCTCGCTATCTCCAACGAAGTCAACGCGCTGTTCCCGCACCGCCTGGCGCAGCTCTGCCGCGCCAACGCGGCGCGGCTCATCCACCTCAGCACGGATTGCGTTTTCTCGGGGGAGAAGGGAAACTACACGGAATCCGACCGGCCCGACCCCGTGGACCTCTACGGCCAGACCAAACTGCACGGAGAAGTGGACGCACCGGGCGTAATCACCTTGCGCACCTCGATGATCGGGCCGGAACTGGACCGGAAAACGGGCCTCGTCGAATGGTTCCTCGCGCAGCAGGGAAAAACCGTGAAAGGTTACCGCAAGGCGGTTTTTTCCGGTTTCACCACGGCGGAACTCACGCGCCTCATTGAACAGCTGGTTACCCGGCACCCCGATGCCCACGGCCTCTATCATGCCTCGAGCGCGCCGATCAGCAAATTCGATCTGCTCACCCGCCTCAACCGGAAGCTGGGGCTCGGCGTGACCATCGTCCCCGATGACTCGGTGATCTGCGACCGCAGCCTCGATTCGGCGCGTTTCCGGAAAGCGTTCGGCTACTCGCCGCCCGCCTGGGACCTCATGCTGGACGAGCTCGCCGCTGATATTCGCGAATCGTGGACCGTCAATCGTGAACCGTAGCCGGCTGGCGGTGCCGGCGTTTGACCCGGTCCGGCGTGGTGTGTAATATGGGTATTACCAATGCCAGCGGAGCTCGCCATGACTCTCACCGTAAAACTGCCGGAAGACCTGGAGCGGGACTTCGAGATTCACTGCAAGCTCCGCCGCCTCACCAAGTCTGAAGTGGTGACGAAGCTGCTCGCCCAGTACCTCGCGCTTCAGGCACCGAAGAAGACTGCCCATCAGATCGCCAAGGAAGTCGGCCTGCTCCAAGGGTTTGACGGGCCGCCGGACTTGGCCGAGAACCGCAAGCGTTATCTCAGCGCGGCGCTGCGTGCAAAACATTCTAGTTGACGCCGGTCCCATTATCGCCTGGCTCAACCGGAAGGATTCGCACCGGGCGCGGGTCAAGCCGTTCCTGGACCGATGGCGCGGAAACCTGCTTACGACCTGGCCGGTGGTGACCGAGGCCTCCGCTGTGCTTCCGGTCCACCTGCGGATACCGCTGATGGAGTGGGTCGAGCGCGGTGGCGTTCAGATATTCGAGTTGCCGGGGAACGCGGCGGGACAACTCGGAGCACTGATGAGCAAGTACCAGGACTATCCGATGGATCACGCCGATGCCTCCTTGGTCTGGCTCGCCGGCGAAATCGGAGTCACCGACATCATCACCGTGGACGACTCCGATTTCGCCATCTATCGAACTGTCTCCGGCAAGCCTTTCCGAAACCTGCTTCCTGCCCGCCGGAAGTGAGAAGAACGCTATCATCGCGGAGTTCATGATGAAGGCAGCGGAGGAAGCACGCACCCAGCGCAGGCGCGCGCAAGCGATCCGGCGCATCCTGGCACGCCGCGATCGGCGCCGCCCGGTGAGCGATAAAGCGGATCCGGGCTGCGCGGAGAGCGTCGCGCAGGTGGCCGTGATCGTCGTCGATCAGGGATAACATCTATTACCGCAAGGCGGCGCATCTCGGGCGGATCCGCTGGCTCGTTGACATCGGGGAAGCCAGGAACGCGTAACGGAAAGACTCGACACACATGAAACCGCAGGAAAACGCACCCATTACGGGTTCCAGGGCCCCCGGCATGATATTGAAGGGCAAGCGCATCCTCGTGACCGGCGGCACCGGCTCGATGGGCAAGACCTTCGTGCACCGGGTCCTCTCGGGCGAGCTCGGGACGCCGAAGAAGGTGATCGTGTTCTCGCGCGACGAGGCGAAGCAGCACGACATGCGCATGAGCTATCTCCACCGCGCGGTCACCACCGACGAGGTGATCTTCAACAACTTCCGCAACGTGCTCGAATTCCGCATCGGCGACGTGCGTGACTATGGCGACATGTGCTCGGCGCTGAAAAGCGCCGACATCGTGATCAACGCCGCGGCGTTGAAGCAGGTGCCCACCTGCGAGTATTTTCCCGCGCAGGCGATCCTGACCAACTGCATCGGCGCGACCAATATCGCGCGCGCGATCGAGGAAAACAGCTACCCGGTGGCAACGGTCGTGGGCATCAGCACCGACAAGGCGTGCAAGCCGGTCAACGTCATGGGCATGACGAAGTCGCTGCAGGAACGAATACTCATCTCGGCCAACGTGTTGAACGCCAGGACCCGCTTCATCTGCGTGCGCTACGGCAACGTGCTCGCCTCGCGCGGCTCGGTGATCCCGTTGTTCCACGACCAGATCCGAAACGGCGGCCCGCTTACCATCACCCATCCGCAGATGACACGGTTCCTGCTGTCCCTCGACCAGGCGGTGGACACTGTGTTCGCCGCGCTGCGCGGCGCCAGGCGCGGCGAGACCTTCATCCCGCGCGCGCCCTCCGCTTCGGTCATGAACATCGCCAAGGCGCTGGTCGGCAGCCGCCGCATCCCGATCCGGATCACCGGCATCCGCCCGGGAGAAAAACTGCACGAAGTACTGGTGTCAGAGGAAGAAGTGCATCATTGCGTCAAGCGCGGCGCTTACTATGCGATACGCCCGATGTTGCCCGAGTTGCGCGGCGGCAAGGGGCGCGAAACCAACGCGCTGTCCCGCGAATACAGCTCGGGAGACAACGTGCTAAGTCTGGCCGACACGGTACGGCTGCTCAAGCGTACCCGGCTGATGCTCGACGACCAGGACCCGGCCGCACGGGACGAGCTGCTGCGCTAGACCGCCGGTAACGACTCGATACGCGCCGGGAATTCCATGCCCATTAAAGTAATGACGATCGTCGGCACGCGGCCGGAGGTGATCAAGCTGTCGCGCGTCATCGCCGAGCTCGACCGCCGCGTCTCCCTGGTGCTGGTGCATACGGGACAGAACTACGATTACGAGCTGAACCAGATCTTCTTCAAGGAACTCGGCATCCGCAAGCCGGACCATTTTCTCGATTGTGCGGGACGGACCGCAGCGGAAACGATAGGCAACGTCATCAGCCGCTCCGACCGCGTCCTGGCGAAGGAAGGGCCCGACGCACTGCTGCTGCTCGGCGACACCAACAGCTGCCTGGCGGTTATCGCCGCCAAACGCCGCAAGATCCCGGTGTTCCACATGGAAGCCGGCAACCGCTGCTTCGACGAGCGGGTGCCCGAGGAAATCAACCGGCGGCTGGTCGATCACGCGTCCGACATCAACCTTCCCTATACCGAGCACGCGCGCCGCTACCTGCTTGCGGAGGGCGTGAGGCCGGATACTGTGATCAAGACCGGCTCGCCCATGCGCGAGGTGCTCCAGCATTACGCGCCGCGCATCCGGCGCTCCCGCATCCTGCGCACACTGGGTCTCGCCCGGGGCCGCTACCTGGTGGTGAGCGCGCACCGGGAAGAAAACGTGGATAACCCGCGTAATCTGCGGGGACTGCTCGACTCCCTGGATGCGGCCGCGAAACGTTATGGCCGCAAGATCATTTTTTCAACGCATCCGCGCACCCGCGCGCGGCTTGCCGGCATCAGCAGCCCGCGTCGCGCCGGCAAGATCGAGTTCCTGAAGCCGCTCGGCTTTCTCGACTACATCAAGCTGCAGACGAACGCCTGGTGCGTGCTCTCTGACAGCGGCACGCTTACGGAGGAATCCTCGATACTCGGCTTTCCTGCCGTGATGGTCCGGCAGGCACACGAGCGTCCGGAAGGCATGGACGAGGCCACCGTGATCATGGCCGATCTCAAGCCCGCGCGAGTGCTCGACGCGATCGATCTTGCCGTCGCCCACTACGCGGGCCGCAAGCAGCCGTTCAGGACGGCCGCCGATTACACCGCCGACAACGTTTCTCGGAAGGTCGTGCGCATCATATTGAGCTACACCGATTACGTGAATCGCACGGTGTGGCGCAAGCCGTAACCAGATGAAGAGTCTGTGGAACGACGCTGAAGCCGCGCGCTGCCGCTCTGATCTCGACCTGCGGGTCTACACTTCACGGCTCCTTGGCCGCGATACGACGCTGGTGCTGCACGGCGGGGGCAACACCTCGGTCAAGGTGCGGGAGCGCGGCCTGTTCGGCGAGGAGGAAGACATCCTCTACGTGAAAGGCAGCGGCTGGGACCTCGAGACCATCGAGGCGCCCGGCTTCGCGCCGGTGCGCATGTCGCACCTGCTCAAGCTCGCGCGCCTCGAGGCGCTGTCCGATCCGCAAATGATGAACGAACTGGCGACACACGTGACGCGGGCGGGCGCGCCGGCGCCGTCGGTGGAAGCGATCCTGCACGCGATCCTGCCCTATAAATTTGTGGATCACACCCATGCCGACGCCCTGCTTGCCATCACCAACACCCCCGATGGCGAACGCCGCGCGCGGGAAATCTACGGCAAGGACACCGTCATCGTTCCGTACGTGATGCCGGGCTTCGACCTCGCCCGGCAATGCGCGCAACAGTTCGCCGCCGAGGCGCGTGCGGACACCATCGGCATGGTGCTGATGAACCACGGAGTGTTCTCGTTCGGCAGCACGGCTCGCGAAGCTTACGAGCGGATGATCACGCTCGTTGCGCGCGCCGAGGCGTATCTCGCGCGCGAGCGCGCGTGGGACCTGCCGCAGCCCAAGGCGACCGACGGCGCCACGGCGTCGTTGCGGCACGAACTCGCGCGCCTGCGCCACGAAATTTCCGCCTGCGCGGGCGTCCCTGTCGTGCTCGCGACCCATGCCGCGCCAAAGTACCTCGACTTCGCCCGCCGCCGGGACGTTGCGCGCCTCTCGCAGCAGGGCCCGGCGACGCCGGACCACGTCATCCGCACCAAGCGCGTGCCCATGCTTGGCCGTGACATCGGGGCATACGCCGCGACCTACCGCGAGTACTTCAACCGGCACGCACCCGCTGCAAAAGAACCCAAGACCCTGCTCGACCCGGCGCCGCGGGTAATCCTCGATCCGGAAATCGGATTGGGCTGCGTCGGGCGCACGGCAATGGACGCGCGTATCGTGCACGACCTCTACGCACACACCATCGACGTCATCCTGCGCGCAACCGCGCTGGGCGGCTACCAGGCACTTCCCGAAAGGGACATTTTCAACGTCGAGTACTGGGACCTCGAGCAGGCCAAGCTGAAGAAAGCAGGCACGCCGCCAGTGTTCGCGGGCGAAGTCGCGCTGGTGACCGGCGCGGCGTCGGGCATCGGCAAGGCGTGCGTGGAAGCCCTGCTCAAACGCGGCGCCGCGGTGGTCGGTCTCGACCTCAACCCCGCTATCGTGAAGTTGATGGGCGGCCGCGCGGACTTCCTCGGCGTGCGCTGCGACGTGACCGCCGCGCCGGAGGTGACCGCCGCGCTGGAAGTGGGGGCGCGCGCCTTCGGCGGGCTCGACATGTTGGTTCTCAATGCCGGCGTCTTCCCCGCCGGCCGGCGCATCGCCGCGCTCGGCGCGGAGGAATGGCGTCGCGTCATGCAGGTCAACCTCGACGCCAATTTTTCGCTGTTGCACGAGTGCCACCCGCTGCTCAAGCTCGCGCCGCGCGGCGGGCGCGTCGTGATCGTCGGCTCGAAGAACGTGCCCGCGCCGGGGCCGGGCGCCGCCGCCTACTCCGCGTCGAAAGCGGCGCTCACCCAGCTCGCGCGCGTGGCCGCGCTGGAATGGGGCGCGGACGGCATCCGCGTCAACACGCTGCACCCCAACGCCGTGTTCGACACCGCCGCCTGGACCGGCGAGGTGCTCGCCGCGCGCGCCGCGCACTACGGCATCTCCGTCGAAGACTACAAGACGAGCAACGTGCTGAAAGTGGAGGTCACGAGCCGCGACGTCGCCGAGCTCGCGGCGGAGATGTGCGGCCCGCTCTTCGCCAAGACCACCGGCGCGCAACTGCCGGTGGACGGCGGCAACGACCGCGTCATTTGACTCAGTGACAGGTGACTGAGTCAAAAGTTGGCAGTTGGCAGTTATCAGTTGGCAGTAAATGCAAACTGCCCACTGCAAACTGCAAACTTATCATCCCTCCTCCCTCCTCGCTCATCCCTCCCCACGCGTTGAGCCTGTCCGTTACCAGGTATATACTCTCCGTATCTATTGCGTGGAGTAGCCGATGAAGACGGCCAAGGTGTTCAAGCACGGCAACAGCCAGGCAGTGCGGCTGCCGAAGGAATTCCGGTTTGACGGTGACGAGGTACTGATCAAGCGTTCGGCCGGAGGCGTGCTGCTGCTGCCCAAGAAGATCACATATGCGCAGATCATGGCCGTGGTCAGCCAGTTCAGGGGCAAGTTCGTCCGGCGCCAGCCCCGGATGCAAAAGAGGCGCTGGCGATGATCTGGGTGCTGGATACCGACATTCTGGTCTACTTCATCAACCGCAAGCCGGGCTTCGAGCGGATTGCGCGCCGCATGTCCGGACGCTCGCCCGGAGAAGTCCGGTTGTCGGCGATCACTCTGGCCGAATTGAAGATTGGAATCGAGAACGGAGAATTTCGCTCCGAAGACAGGGAGGCCTTGGCGGGCCTGATCGAGTTACTTCAGGTTGACGATTTCCCGGGTGGCGCCGCACAGGACTATGGGGAAATCCGCGCGTCGCTCGAGCGGTCGGGCCGTAAGATCGGGCCCAATGATCTGCTGATTGCGGCACACGCCCGGCACATTGGGGCCATGCTGGTGACCAATAATGAGCGCGAGTTTCGTCGTGTGCCAGGTCTTTCGGTGCAGAACTGGCTCAAGCCATGAAGCTGGAATAGCGTGAGTCGTGAGCCTTGAGGGGAATGCTGCTACTTTCCGCATTGGGTCTTTCCTCCTCATCCCGCCGCCCTCATCCCTCCTCGCTCATCCCTGATGTTTAAGCCCTCATCCCTCATGTCTCAGCACTCGGCACTCAGCACTCAGCACTCAAGAGTCGAGACGCTGCGCTGGCGCGACGGCCGGCTCGAGCTGGTGGACCAGCGCCGGCTCCCCGCGCGCGTCGAGTTCGTCGCCTGCGCGACGGCGGAAGAAACCGCGCGCGCCATCCACGACATGGTGGTGAGAGGCGCGCCCGCCATCGGTTGCGCGGCGGCGTATGGAGTCGCGTTGGAAGCAGCGCGGCTGCAGGGCGCGACGCCTAGAGAGTTCGCGGCCGGACTCGACCGGGCTTTCGAGACGCTCGCCGCCTCGCGCCCGACCGCCGTCAACCTGTTCTGGGCTCTCGAGCGCATGCGGGCCGTGGTCAAGGCCGCCGCACCGGC
>Ga0184627_10000956_pt1 | contig 11428 bp, 8 predicted proteins | sample PLM3_127_b1_FD_133150 | JGI IMG/M metagenome (GOLD analysis project Ga0184627, IMG submission 133150) | Groundwater sediment microbial communities from an aquifer in East River, Colorado, USA - PLM3_127_b1 | ecosystem: Environmental > Terrestrial > Soil > Riparian zone | place: USA: East River...
CTCGACATCCTGGAGAGGTATCAGGCGCGCGCAACCTTTTTCTGCGTGGGCAAGTTTGCGCAAAGTCACCCTGATATCGTCCAAAGAGCCGCCCAGGCCGGGCATGCGATCGGGAATCACTCGTGGGATCACCCGTCGTTTCCCTTGATCACGGCATCCGAACGGCGATCGCAGATCCGTGCGTGCGCGAATGCAATTGCTCCGTTCGGTCAACGCTTGTTCCGACCACCCTACGGTCATCAAAGCGTGGGTTCACGCCTTGATGCCCAGTGGCTCGGCTACCAGGTCGTCACGTGGAATGTGGTCCTCAATGAGCACCTCGTGCGCGACGCAGACTCCATGGCCGACTGGTTGGTGAACCAGATTCAACCCGGCAGTGTGATTCTGCTTCACGACAGACTTTTCGATGCTCTCGAAGAGCGATATTTTGACCGAGAGCCATTACTGAAGGCAGTCAACATGCTCCTAGAACGCCTCGGCGATCGTTTTCGCTTCATCACGATCCCCGAGTTGCTACGACACGGACGCCCACAAAGACAAAACTGGTATCGGAAAGCCGACGTCAACTGGTTAAATAAGCTCAAAGAACAACAGGGGGAGGCTCGGCAGTATGCTGACGCGAGTCGATGCAAGCGGCTGGCGACATTACCCAATCGGCAAAGCCGAAGCAACGAGACTACAGAAAACAACTCAGGAAGTGGAGTCTGATCAATATGGAGTATCTCAAGTCTCACATGAGACCATGGGTCTACCCAACCCTAGCAACCGTGGGGTTTCTGTTGCTATTGATGCGTAAGAGCGAATTCCCGGCTGTCTTCAATTGGTACAGCATCGATTACACCATATTGCTGATCCTGTCCGCGCTCAATCTAGGTTTGTTTTGGCGCTTATCCCTTGTCCGCGGTTCCTATCGGCAGCTAATAAAGCTATTTTCCGGTCGCCCTCTCATATCTATTGCCATCCTTGTTCTTGCTGTCGCTTTGCTCATCGACTTCATCATTGGGATTCCATCTACGCCTTCGCCAAGTGACTGGGTTAATCTTGCCCTTGTAATGGGGATTCTGATACAGGCAGAGGGTCTACGGAGAGCATCGGGCAAGCTGTCAGGCAATTTAACTCTGTGCGCCTGCTCTCTCGCCCTTACCACCATCCTCGTCGAATTGATTTTTGTTCTCTTTCTAGTAGAAAAAACAACCCCACAAAACCAGGAGGAATTCCTCCGGTTAATGTCGTCCCAATGGTCACAGCCTATTCCCGTGCCGAAACCGCCTGGGACATTCAGGATATTGGGATTGTCCGACTCTTTTGGGACTTGGGGAGGGATCACTAACTATCACTACCTGTTAGAAGACATCCTACGCCAAAATGTGTCGCCAATGATTCAGATGATTAACATCTCTGTTGAAGGGTACGATACTCTCCAAGAATTGGCCATCCTTCGTTACGGTATCGCCTACTCACCGGATCTTGTTCTCCATGGATTCTTTGTTGGTAACGACTTTTCCATCTACGGGGACAATGTGGAGGTCTACAAATACCTCTCCGTCACTATAAATAAGAATCTACATACTTCTCACTATCGACCCCGTCATTTCGGCGTTCGGGCTTGGATAAAGAATACGTTGAAGGCTTTGCAGGAGAAATGGCGCCGCGACCGCGAACTTACACTTGGCATCGTCGACACGGTGGGCGAATTCTCGAAGCGTACGTTCCTCGAAATACAATTACGTAGAATGGAAAAATGGGCTAAGCCAACTCACAAAGATGTGGATCGGATGAAGAAGGTATTCCCAGTGTTAGATGCTATTCGCAAAATCGTAAAGGAAAGTGGAGCACGCTACGTGATGGTGATCCATCCCGATCAAACCCAGGTTGACGAGAAACTTCGGCAGAACATCGTCACGACGTATCACGTGAATGAACAGGCGTACGATTTTGATCTTCCTCAAAAACTTCTACGCTCGTACTGCGAGGATCGGGGAATACCTTGCCTGGATCTCCTTCCATCATTGCTTGCCAAGGCAAAGGGCGGTGAGGTGTATTTGGCGCGAGACTCGCACTATAACCACACTGGAAACGCCCTAGCGGCCACTAATATAAGCAAATTTCTCCAGAGCAGGCAGTTCCTAGCCAATATTGGCCAGAGCACAGACGGCAAGGTTCAAGCAGCACAGTAACGCTTATATAGATGTTCCGCTCCGATGCGTTGGGCAATCGACAAATAGGGTCTGTGGAGGCGTTTTATTGCAATAGCGCATTGTGGTGGAAATGAAATTGCAAAGTAAATTGCTTATGAAAATAAAGGGACATGTTCAGAAGTATAAGCTGTATATTTTGGCGAGAGAGATAAAGTGGATTCTGGAGAAACATCTCAAAACAGTCAGCGACCTGCATGAAAGAGTTGTGTCACTAAAACCAGAGGGGCCTTCTAAGGGTAATGTCTTAATTTCATACATCAGTGATGCATTTTATTTGAGACCTGGGGAGCCGATGCCGAATTCGCACACCAACTATTGGGAGGCGGTGCAAATTGCCAGAACTTATTTGGACCTGGGCTATAGCGTCGATGTTATTAGTCGATACAACGAGACATTTGTTCCTCGAAAGACCTATGCTGTCTTCACGGCGATACGCAAGAATTTCCAAAGGATTGCGCCATTACTGAATAAAGACTGTATAAAGATCCTACACATTGATGGGGCCCATTGGTTATTTCACAATACTGCTGAACTCCGGCGCCATCTTGAATTGCAGCAAAGACGGGGGATTACTCTCACTGGATTGAGACTATCATACCCCAACCTGGCAATCGAAAAGGCCGACTGTGCAACTATTCTTGGAAACGAGTTTACCGTTGGAACCCACCGCTTCGCGAATAAGCGAATGTATCGAGTTCCGGTCTCGACCCCGTGCCTTTATCCTTGGCAGCAGGATAAAGACTTCGATACGTGTCGTAGGCGTTTTCTGTGGTTGGGTAGTGGTGCCTTGGTGCACAAGGGATTGGATTTAGTTTTGGAGGCGTTCGCGGAGATGCCTGAGTATCATTTGACTGTTTGCGGTCCAATACAAGAAGATAGAGACTTTAAGAGAGCCTTTTACAAGGAACTTTATTGTATGTCGAATATCTATACTGTAGGGTGGGTTGACGTCGCGAGCGGTGAGTTTGTAGAGATTGCCAAGAATTGCGTAGGGCTGATTTATCCCTCCTCGTCGGAAGGTCAGTCTGGCGGGGTAGTGACGTGTCTACATGCTGGGCTGATTCCGATAATAAGTTATGAATCTGGGGTCGATATCACGGACGAGTTTGGCATAGTTTTGAGAGAGTGTTCTATCCAAGAAATAAGGAAGTCAATTCAAGAGGTTTCAGAACGGTCCTCGAAGGAACTTAGAGTGATGGCGCGAAAGGCGTGGGAGTTTGCGAGAGCCAATCACACGAGGGAAAGATTTGCAGAAGAATACCGGAACATTGTAGCGCACATTACAGGTGTTTCCGTTGGGCAGGCAAGGTTGTCGCACAGTGGCCACATGCAGCTTTAATCGGTGGGGACCGAAGCTCTCAAAGAGACATCGATCTTGTTGCCTATGTGAAAACGTGAGACTGCGCTGACCCGGCTCATCTAGCCCATCCCAACAAATGCGCTAGCCTGTAGCGAAACCAGCTGTACCACCAATTGTGATGGGGGAATTGGGTTCCGGGCCTCCACAGATACATATTATGGACAAGCACAGACAATATGAAGTAGAGAGATTGTTATTCCGTCGCCAGTTTGTTATGGGCCCACAATTCGTAAAAGACCTGGCATCATGGAGTAGACTCAAGATTCGTCCATCCGTATGTTTGACGGTACATCCCGATTTAAATGCATTCCAAGTCACGTGCGGAGGCAAATCGATAACTTTGCTTGGGTATATGCTAGATCCAAGAAAACCAGAAGCCAAAGATTGCGACATTATCGAGGATTTAATGCATCAACTCTCTACTTGTGATAGCTTGGCCGGATTTTGCAAGTACACTTACGAGCTGGCCGGAAGATGGATCCTCATCGTGGACGATGGGGGGGAAATAATGTTGTTTAATGATCCCATGGGGCTGCGACAGGTGTTCTTTACAAATAGTTGCCTCAGCAAAGAGGTCTGGTGTGCCTCTCAACCGGGAATTATTGCAGAGCATTTGAACTTAGAAATGGACAGCGATGCAGTAACGGAATACATGAATTCGAATGTATACAGGAAATGGAAGGAACACCTATGGCCTGTCGATAGTACTCCATACAGGGAGATAACCCATTTGCTGCCGAATCATTACTTGAATGTAACGACCGGCAGATGTCATAGATATTGGCCTGATGCAAAGCTAGAGCGGGCATCTCTTGTTGAAGCCGTACAGGAGAATTCGAAGATATTAAAGTCTCTTATGAAGTGTGCCTCCAAGAGATTCAAATTAGGGCTCGCACTTACGGCAGGTTGGGATACACGTTTGATACTGGCATCCTGTACGGAAATCCGCGATGAAATGTATTATTTCACGCTTGTAGACGACCCTGATGCCCCCGATGCGACAATACCGCCGAAACTGCTGTCAAGATTGGGGCTGAGGCATGAGAGTATCTACTATCCAATGCGAATGGACGAGGCGTTTCAAGAAATATATGAGAGAAATGTAACAACAGCACACGAGTGGTGGGGGAGGATGGCGCAAGGAATATATAGTGCGTATCCTCACAACAGAGTTTTCGTGAAAGGCAATGCTGCGGAAATTACACGCGTTCGTTTTAGACTGCCAGAAGGGCAAAGCGTAACTACAAAGAGTTTAGCGAGGTTCACGTCATTTGAATACGCAGATGAGATGGAAAAGAATTCATATGTTATTAAACATTGGGAACAGTGGCTGTCAGGACTCGGGGAAATATATAATATTCACATACTAGACCTATTTTATTGGGAGCACTGGGCCGGCAATTTTGCAGCGATGGCCCAAAGCGAGTGGGATATTGTGCAAGATGTGTTTACACCGTACAATTGTAGACGACTTCTAATGAATATGCTCTCTGTGGACGAAAAGTATAGAAATCATGATGAGCCTATACTGTACAAGGAATTAATTCTTAACTTGTGGCCAGAGGTGTTGAGCGAAGCAGTAAACCCCGAGTACTATCCCCGTGTCAGACGAGGAATGAGAGAACGAGTTAGAGATGCAATAAGAGAGCGAGTTCCGATCCACTTGCTTCGATTGGCAGAGAACATTAGAGATAGGGTTGTGGGATAGTATCTCATGAGGGTGGATCTGGCTTTTGATGAAGGAGATGTAGGGCTTGTGAATGGGTGAGGTTTTTTGGCGGATGGAGGGCACGATGATCAGGCACCCGCACTGTGGATCACGCGGGCCCACAATACGGGTTGGAGGTGGATAATCGTACTGAAAGCATCATGAAAGGACAACGACCATGGGCGTACACTCCGGTAAAGGTGTAACACATCCAATAAAAAAGGCAATAAAAAAGCTCATCATACAGACCCGTGACTATATACTGTCATTAAAAAATGAAGGAAAGGAAAAATCAGGTGAAACACATAGTTATGATCAAGATGATTTTGCATGGCCCTGGTTAAATTCGGTGCTGGTTAAACTTGTGACCGAAGGCGGCAGTACCTTGAGACCAAACTATGCATGGGGGGTTTTGCAGGGAGCCCACTTGGCAAAGGCAATCGGAATCACACGCGTATCGGTCATAGAGTGTGGCGTCGCTGGCGGTAATGGTCTGATCTCCCTGGAGAACATATCTGAAAAAGTCCAGGAAATATTCGACGTCGGCATCGATGTTTACGGCTTCGACACGGGTACAGGTCTCCCGAAGCCCGTCGATTACCGAGACTTACCGAATTTGTGGAGCGAGGCAGCGTTTCCCATGGACGTGGAGAAACTGAAGAGTCGATTGAGAAAGGCTCGACTGATTTTGGGTAATGTGGAAGACACTGTTCCTATCTTTCTCAATTCGAATCCCGCTCCAATCTCGTTTATCTCGTTTGACGTCGACTACTATAGCTCTACGATGCAAGCATTTAAACTGTTGGAGGGTGACCAGAGTCTACTCCTGCCAAGAGTTCATTGCTATTTTGATGACATTTTGGGGTTCACCTATTCAGATTTCACTGGAGAGCGCCTGGCTATACACGAATTCAATGCCTCCCACACGACAAGAACAATTTCGAAGATCTATGCTCTCGAGAACTATCTTCCCAAACAGTATGTAAAGTGGGTCGCGCCGGAGAAGCAATACATGGCGCACATTTTCGACCATCACTTGTATTGCCGAAACGACGGGCTCGTAAAACGTGCCTTTGGTGGTTGTACGGACCTCGCCGAGAAAATGAGAGTGAAAGAGGGATAGAGGGGTGGGTGTTTCCGAAAGAGTCCGCAAAGGGTGTTTGGTATGACAAGGAAGAGCCCTCTTGTCAGTATAGGAATGCCAGTGTACAACACTGAGCAGCACATTCGGCAGTCGCTGGATTCGCTACTGGCACAGGATTACGAGCATTTTGAGGTGATCATTTCGGACAATGCTTCTTCGGATGAAACGGAGAAGATTTGTGTGGAGTATGCGTCTCGCGATAGCCGGATTCGTTATTATCGCAATGAGTGCAATATGGGGATGGCATGGAACGCGAATCGGGTGTTTGAGCTCTCATCGGGTGAGTATTTCAAGTGGGCGGGGAGCCACGATTACGTGGCGCCATCATTCATCACTGCCTGCAAACACATTTTGGATACTGACCGTCGTGTTGTGCTAGCATATCCCCTGGCACGAGTCATTAACGAGAATGGTGAAACAATAAGAGATGTTGTATCAGAGGTCATTGATACGCGAAACCTACCAACTTTTAGCAGAGTGCTTGTCGTAGTGGCGAAAGTGTTCCACTGTGCGCTTGAGTTTTATGGTTTGTTCAGAGCATCAGCTTTACGGCGGTGCCGGCCTTTGTTGACGGTGATCGGTAATGACCATGTATTGATGATGGAGATCAGCTTTCTGGGTGCTATTGCCTTGGTTCCGGAGGTTTTGCTCTACCGTCGGGATTTCGGTCCGGCATTTACTGAGGATGAAAGAATCGCCACGGCTTTGATGAGATTGAGTCCTGTTGCAAGCAAGCGTAGGAATGTCCGCCCGTACTGGGAGCTGGGTATACAGCATGTTGTCGGTGCTTGGCGTTTAGCATCTCTGACAAAGAAAATCTATTTGGTCCCGCTTGTTGCACATTCTTATTACTCGCGTTGGTATAAGCAATTGAAACGGGAACTGCGGCAGCCATATTCATTAGAAGAGTTCAAGGAGCCGGATTATTAGTTATATTGAGTAGGATAGAGACGGGTTATGCTCGGGGCGTGTGTTGTCAGCGGTGCATTCAAAGCGAGTCGAGATGCCAGGGTGAAAAGATGCGTGTAGGCTATGCCAACGCGTTTTACCGAGAAGACACATCTACCGGAGGCAACGTGCACGTCAGGCAATTCATCGCTAATGCCGTTGCGCTCGGGCACGAGGTGTGGACGTGGCCCGGGAACCAGCATGCCGCAACACGCCCAATGCCGACCAGGCGTTTCGGCCGGCTGGCAGCCATGCGGCAGATGGACGTCATCTATGTTCGACTTGAAGACCGTGCACCTGGTTGCTGTCGCTGGGCCATCGCGCCGCACCGACAACTGATAGGCTCTCCGGTAATTGTCTGGGAATTCAATACGGTGCCAGAATTCGGTCGGATACTCGACCGGTCGGAGGCTGATATCGAACGGGCTATTCATGGTTTTAGGCACTACGGTCGTGGTTGTGACCTCGCGATCTGTGTATCTCATGCTCTGGCAGAATACGTGCGGGACAACCTCGGTATCAAGCGGGTGTTGACTGTGCCCAACGGCTCAGACCCGGATCTGTTCCGCCCAGATGTACCACCTGTAAGACGAGTCCAGCGCAACACTGATCAACTCAACGTCGTCTGGATAGGTAGTGCCAATCTCGAGTGGCATAACTTTGATCTGCTACGTGAGGCGGCCCAATTGCTATGGGAACGTGGCGAGGGGACACGGTTTGCCTTCCATATTATAGGAAATGGCTTGAGGCGGATGGGCGACATGCCACCTAATATCTACTACTACGGTCCCGCCGATTACGATGCGCTTCCGCACTGGCTGGCGGCGATGGATGTTGGATTATGTCTCTATCGCCCCGGACCAGCGGATTACGGTTCGCCGCTCAAGACTTTTGATTACATGGCCGCCGGCTTGGCGATTGTGGGTACAATTCATCCGCAGATTTGTGAAGTGTTCGATCAACTGAACCAACCAGATCTCCTCGTACCTCCAAATGATCCAAAGGTACTTGCCGATGTGCTATCTAACCTTGCATCCAACCGGGGCAGGGTTCGCACCCAGGGCGATGCTGGTCGCCGGCTTGTTGTTGACTTCTATAATTGGCGCAGGGCGGTTCGGGATACGTTTCGTGAAATTGCGATCATTCTCGAGGGACGACGGTAGGTTGATGAGCTTCGTCCTTAACTGACACATGTGCTGTGCTATCTTGGCTGAACTCCTGGTACCGTCGTCCGTTCAAATCTCCTGGCCGGGGACGGAGGATAGCCCACGGCTACCGCATATCATGCCCCTGTGGTTCCCCTCGGCCGTGGGCGAGCATCGTCACACCGTTATATAAGAAGGAGCGGGTGATCGAAGAGACTATCCACTCTGGGCTGGCGAAAGGGTATGCGTTCTAGCTCGCAGCGGCAAGCCGACGATTATCTGGAGTGGCATAAGGAACTGCTAGAAGGTGCCGTGCTGCCGTGCCAGAAAATAACGGTTGGCTCTCAAAGCGCATAAAGGGAGGGATTGCAGTTGAAAAAGGCAGTTATCACTGGCATCACGGGGCAGGACGGTTCCTACCTGGCGGAACTATTGCTTGCTAAAGACTATGAGGTGCATGGCATCATCCGCCGTGCTTCGACGTTCAACACGGGGCGTATTGACCACCTCTACCAAGACCCGCATATCAACGGCGTGCGGCTGTTCCTACACTACGGCGACGTCGCCGACTCGACGAACCTCATCAAACTGCTCTACCGCATCCAGCCGGAAGAAATCTATCACCTGGCGGCGCAAAGCCATGTGCGCGTGAGTTTTGATATCCCTGAATACACGGGCGACGTGACGGGGCTTGGCACAATTCGAATTTTGGAAGCCATCCGGGAAACGGGGTTGAAGGCGAAGTTTTATCAGGCGAGCAGCTCGGAGATTTATGGGAAGGCCCAGGAGATCCCGCAGCGAGAGACGACGCCTTTTTACCCGCGCAGTCCCTACGGTGCGGCCAAGGCGTACGCCTACTGGGTCACAGTCAACTACCGGGAGAGTTACGGCCTGTTCGCGTGCAACGGCATCCTGTTCAACCACGAATCCCCTCGCCGCGGAGAGACATTTGTCACGCGGAAAATCACCCGCGCCGTTGCCCATATCAAGGCGGGATTACAGAATAAACTCTATCTGGGCAATCTCGATGCCAAGCGTGACTGGGGGTATGCGAAAGAATACGTGGAACCCATGTGGTTGATGCTGCAGCAGGATGAGCCTGATGACTACGTTATCGCCACGGGAGAGGCTCATTCGGTACGGGAGTTTCTCGAGGAGGCATTCTCGTATGCCGGTCTTGACTGGCAAGACCATGTAGAAATTGATCCCAAGTATTACCGCCCATCAGAAGTGGACCTGCTGGTCGGTGACGCCGGCAAAGCGAAGAGGAGAATGGGCTGGGAGCCGAAGACAACATTCAAGGAGTTGGTACATCTTATGGTTGATGCCGACATGGCAGCGGTGAAGAGCGACGGTTGCCGGCCAGCGAGCTAGAAATCCCTCACGCGTCATACCCGGTAACTGAACCCTTACGAACCTACGATGAAACCTGCGGAGACGAATTGTGATTTCAAATCTCCTTAAGCGCATGATTAAACAATCATTCAACTCACTCGGCCTTGAGGTTTACAGGAAGCACGAAAAACGAGACATTTCCTCATCCCAGCATAGCCATCCGAGAAGCTCCCGTCTTGGAGTATTACACCATGCAAGAAACATGGGACTATCCTTCCCAACAATCATTGACGTAGGCGCAGCCTATGGCCAATTTACTTTGCAATGTGCCAATCTATTTCCAGACGCTAAGTACATCCTTGTAGAGCCCTTGGAAGAATACATACCTTTCCTCAAAGAGGTTACTCGCTCCATACGAAATGCTAGAGTTGTCTCCGCGGCAGCTACTTCCCAGTCAGGAGAAGTTCTTATAAACGTTCACCCGGACTTCACAGGATCCTCGCTCTATCTTGAGGACGAGGACTCTAACGTCAATGGCGGCCCGAGGCCGGTCAGGTCAATAGCCCTCGACTCCCTCCTGCAGGATGCCACAAATAAGCCTCCTTTCTTACTCAAAATTGATGTCCAAGGTGCGGAACTCGATGTCCTCCTGGGTGCGGAGGGGATTGTTCAGGGTGCAGAGTATATTCTTCTTGAAGTATCGTTTTTTCCATTCTTTACTGGTGGACCACTATTCCACGATGTCCTGTCTTTCATGAGATCAAGAGGCTTCGTCGTTTATGATATTTTTGACTTACAGTATAGACCTTTAGACAATGCGCTTTCGCAAGCTGATATTGTCTTTGTTAAGGAAGGAGGTTTGCTGCGGAGACACCATTTCTATGCGACGCGAGAGCAGCGTGAGAGGCAAAGCACACATTTTGAATTACAGAGGAGAGAACTGGTAAAGAAATACAAAATGCATGATTAGCCTATCTTTTAGGATTTCTATGCATGTAGGGTCGTACGGCCTGTTCGGTTCCTCGAAAGTCAAAGTTTTTATTGCTTACCGATCTATAGCGCTCTACGCACGCTAGTTCGTTAGAATACAAGCCACTGAGAAATACTTACGAAAGGCATTAACAGATGCAGTCGGGGGAAAAACGAGTAGTCGTCACGGGGGGTTCAGGCTTCTTAGGCTCGTTCGTCGTAGAGAAGTTGCACGAGCGCGGCTGTCAGAATGTGGTCGTGCCCCGCTCCAAAGAGTATGACCTGCGCGACCGCGACGCGATCGTCCGTCTCTACAAGGAGTCGCAACCCCACATCGTCATCCACCTGGCAGCCGTCGTTGGGGGCATCGGCGCGAACCGGGCGAATCCTGGACGGTTCTTCTACGATAACGCCATCATGGGGATCCAACTGATGGAATACGCTCGACAGTTCGGCGCGGAGAAGTTCATCGCCATTGGCACGATTTGCGCCTATCCCAAGTTCGCCCCCGTCCCATTTAAAGAGGACGATCTCTGGAATGGATATCCTGAAGAAACGAATGCGCCGTATGGCCTCGCAAAGAAGATGATGCTGGTGCAAGCGCAGGCATATCGGACGCAG
>Ga0184627_10000957_pt1 | contig 11426 bp, 8 predicted proteins | sample PLM3_127_b1_FD_133150 | JGI IMG/M metagenome (GOLD analysis project Ga0184627, IMG submission 133150) | Groundwater sediment microbial communities from an aquifer in East River, Colorado, USA - PLM3_127_b1 | ecosystem: Environmental > Terrestrial > Soil > Riparian zone | place: USA: East River...
CCGTGACCTGCGCGAAATGCGCCTCGTGTCCGACGTTGAACTTCTCGGGCACGGTGACGAGCCAGGCGTCGCCCTCGTGCTGCCAGCCGACGCCGGGATAGGGGCCTTGCAGATTCGCGATGGCCTTCTCGAGCGCCGCCTCGAATGCGGTGCGCTCGCCGCCGGTTACGTTCTCCACATATAGCGTCGGCTTGAATTTCTGCTCCGCACCCTGGCGGATGACCAGGTTCGCCTTCGTGCCGCGCATGACGGAGTAGTGCGTGTCGTTGCCGCCCGGCGGCGCCTCGTAAGCCCAGGTTACCGACACTCGTGCGTGCACGTCGCGCAGGCGGTAGGTCATTTCGCCATTCGACGAGACATGCAGCACGCCATCCCGGACATCGCCACGCAAGTAGTCAGGAAAATCCTTCGCGCCGGTGACCGCTTCGAACTGCGCACGGGTGAGCGGGGTGGTCCAGCGGCGCGCGTGCAACATCGTGACATCTGCGGGCTTCAGGATCTGTTCCGGAAATGTCTCCCATTGCACCAGGTCGACCAAATGCGTGCTGACGTCGACGATTCCTTCACCTTGCTGGCGGACATCGACAAACCATTGCGGGCGCTTGAGCGGCGCGCCGGCAACGATCTTGGAGAAGTGATGCACGCTGACCTTGGTGATGGCGGGGTTCTCAGGAGTGCCAGGCACCAGCTCGCCGAACAACTCCGATTGCTGTGACAGCGCACGCTGCAGCGCAGTCGCGACCTCGAAGCGCTCGGTCATGATGTCGTAGAGCAGCACACCGTTCTTTTCCGCCAGGGCGAATGCCTGCTGCAAGCGCTCGAGGTCGGCGGGCGCGATGACCATCGGCTTGTCGGCCAGCACGTTCATCCCGGCTGCCACCGCGCGGAACAGATAATCCGTTTTGCGAGCGTTGTTGCCGGAGATCACGACCAGATTGCCGGCTTTCTCCGTCAACATTCTTTCGAGGTAGTCGGGACCGGTGTAGATCTTTTCCCGCCAGTGCGTGGGCTGATCAGCCCGCGCGTTGAATCGTTCGATGCGTTTCAGATGCTCGACCACGTCATCGCCGCCCGGGGCGTAGACGTGCACCACCGGATCGACATCCGCGTACATGAACTTCTGGACCAGCGCGGCATGAAAGTGCCCGGGATCCAGCGTGATCAACCGCACGGGCGCCCGTTCGCCAGCCGTTTCAGCCGGGACTGCAATGGGCGCCATCAGCGTGAGGGACGCTGCGAGTGTCATGAGTGCCAGCCGTCGAATCCGTCTTCCGAACATTCCTTCTTCTCCTCATTCAGTTGTCAAAACCGAGGAATTCGGCCATCACACGCACCGTGTCGATGAATCCGTGAGCAAGAATGCACGTCCACAGGTTGCGACCGGTCACGAGGTACGCGGTTCCGAGAATCAATCCCGCAATCCCCGAATCGATGATACCGGCCGGACCTTTGTAAAAGTGCCCATAGCCGAACAGCACCGACACCGCGATCATTCCGATCCAGAATGCCGCGGTGGTTCGGCCACCGACATCCGCGACACGGTTGAGCAGATAGCCTCGATACGCGATCTCTTCGCCGAATGCCGCGAAGCCCCAGACGATCAATAACCAAAGCAGCGCCTGCTGAATGTTGCCGGCGATGTCGTCCGAGCCGGCGGGGTCGATCGGCTCGGGCCAGAACTGCCCGGTGAGCGGGAGGATGACGAAATCGCCCAGCACGATCCTGATGGCGGCCGCAGTCAGCGCGACCACGAGGATGAAAGTCCACGAGCTCGGCCGCTTGAATCCCATCGCCGCCCAACCGCCGTTGCGTAATCGCATCGACAGCAAGCCCAGGATAACCAGGATTGGAACTTCGTTCGGCAGGACGTGAAAAACATTGTGGCCGATGACGACGCCTGCGCCGAGCAGGAACTCAAATGCGCTGAGGCCTCGTGAGCCGACGGAATCGATCATCGCTGGGTGAACGGATCGGAGAGATTGACGTAGGCGATGGCGCGCGCATAGGGATCGAGGACCGATTCCGCCTCGGTCAGCGCCTCCTGGAAGATCGGCCATCCGTCGCCGGCATTCCCCAGCCGCACCTGCGCCGCCGCGACGGCGCCGAGTGAATGCGCGCGAAAGTCCGTATCCGGCAGCGTGCGCGCGGCGTCGATGATAAGTCCGAGCGTCTCGTTGGCATCCACTACATTGCCGCTAGCAGTCTGTGCACCAACGATTCCGATGAGGCCCGCGATCCTGAGCTGCGGATCGCGGAAGGAGCGGGCCGTCGTCGTCGCCTGGGCGGCGTCACCTGCTTCCGCCTGGGCCGCCAGGATGTCGTGGACGAGAAGCGCCCGCACACTTTCGGCAGCACGCTCAGTTGTCGTCAGCGCGTGCGCCATGTCGCCGGCCCGCGCTTGCGTGCGTGCGATGGTCTCGAAGATGGCTGATTCCTGCGGCAGCTTGCGGCCGGAATTCGCGCTCGCGAATGCCGCCTCGAGCGCTGCTCTCGCTTCCGTCCTGTTGTCCGCCAGAATGAACGCCTCGGCGATTTCGCACAGCACGATCGCTTTGGTCACCCCGGGCCTGGCGCTGCGGGCCAATGTCACGGCTCGATGCAGGAGCTCATCGCTTCCCGTGGGGTCATCGGCGCGCAAGCGCGCATCGACGATGCGTGCCAATGCATGGGCCCTGGTCGCCGGGCCCTTGATGCTGGCCGCAGTCGACAGCGCACCCTGCACGTCGCCAGACCGCGCCTGGATCGCGGCGATGTAGCCGAGCACAGCCTCGCGCTGAGCAGTTGGCCGCACGCTGCGTGCAATGAGGCGCGCCGACTCGATCGCCTGTGCATTTCCCACATCGGCATGCAGCGCGCCGATATCCGCGACGGTCAGCGCCCGCGCGACGTTGTCCGGAATGTCCGCGGCGACCGAACGCGCAGTGGCGAAGTGCCCCTCTCGGGCATGTGCGACCGCAATCTTGCGGAGCGCCTGACTCATGGTCGCGGGAGCATCGATGCCTCGTGCGCTCGTCGAAGCAGCGGCGAGTTGTCCGGAGTTGACCTGCGCCTCGACGATCGCGGCCAGGACCGTATCGCGTGTTTCTTGATCGGCGATCTCATCGAGCGTGCGCAGCGCGCCAGCAAGGTCATCGCAGCGAGTCTGGTTGATCGCAATTCCGCGCAATGCGAGGTCACGAAGCGAGCGGTCGCCAATGGCTCGTGCGGCGTGCAGTGCATCGATGAGCACGCCGCACGCGGTCGCGCGATCGCCGAGCCGTGTCGTCACCACCGCTGTCTGCTCGAGCGCCTGCGCCCGGCGATAGGGATCCTCAACCGCGATGGCAGTTCGGCGGGCTTCGATCAAGGCCTGACGTGGCCAGCTCTGCGGGTCAGCGGAGTCCGCTGCGGAGCCGAACAGCTCCCCGGGCAACGCCAGGGCTGCAAGCACCACAACGCTTGGCGCGATCGTTCGCCGCATCCCTCACGGGCCCGATTTGATCGGCATGAACACGTGGGTCTCGAGTTTTTCCGGCGGAGTCGTTTCGGGATCGCCGACATACTGTTCCCACGAGCGGCCATTCGACTCGAGGTGCTGCTGCGCCATGTGGTCTTCGAGTTGGCGGTAGGTGTCGGGGAGCGACGAATAGGGCCCGATGTGCACCCCCTTGAGCACGCGTCCACCATAGGTCTTGCCAATCCTGACCGGTCCGTTCGAAGCCGCAGCCTTCGAGCGCGCGGCCTCGGAGCCGCTGAAAGGAATGGCGGCTTCAAATCCCCAGCCGCTTTCATCGATGAAGCGATTGATGGCCAGCGTCGCGCCGCTCTGCTGGAGCCCGTTGGCCTTGAGAAACGCCGTGATCCTCGTGTATGCCGTGCCGAGTGCCTTGGCGATTTCCGCGGGACCGGGCGCCGTCATGCCTTCCACGTAGGCGATGTCGATCGCGGCGACCTGAGTTTCGCTCACCTGCACAGGCGGCGATGATTCCGTTTCGGTCGCTTCCGCCTCGGCCACGACCTTCAGATTGGCCAGACCCTTCTCGTAGTAGGGGCCGAGAACGCGATCGAGGAAGAGGCCGAAGTAGCGGCCCGGCAGGTTGAAGCCGAAGTCGATATCGAATGCCCAGGTGACCCGCGTGGCGGATGCATCAGGCGTCAGTCGGAGCTCACTGAACGCAGCGCTCTCGTCTTCGAACTCGAGCCGCGTACGCACCCGAGTAGATGGCTCCGACTCTACGATCTCCTGCGCTCCGGAACCGAGCTCCGCGCTCTGGCTCGACCACTCCAGCCGCGACCCGACGCCCTGGTCGGGCCCTGAATAGCTGAACCGGGTGTCCGGATCGATCTCGTACCACGGCGACCATTCGTTGAAACGCTTGAGGCTGTTGACGAGGCCGAACACCGTTTCGGACGGCGCCGCGATCGATGTCGAGCGTTCGACGTGCACCTCGCCCGGCAGGATGAGCCCGACCAGGGCCGCCAGGACGATCAGTGCAATGAGGCCGATTATGATGCGCTTGAGTATTTTCACGCCGGCGCCCTTGATTGCCGCGGTCACTATAGTCGGCCATCCCCGGGCTGTCAGCCGCCGGCCATCCTGAATCCAGTTTCCCCCGCCGCTCGAACATAAGCACCGAGTCTTTCACTTCGAGCCAGCAGGAGAGGATCATGCGCAAGAATGCTTCACGCTTGGCCGTGGCGCTTACAGCTGCCACGCTGCCACTATTCGTGATGGCCTCGAGCCATCGCGAGGCGCCCAATATCACACGCTTCCCCACGGTGGATTCCACCGACTTCTACATGTTCACGAGCTACGAGCCGGGACGCGACGGCTATGTCACGCTCATCGCCAACTATGTGCCGCTGCAGGACCCTTACGGCGGACCGAACTACTTCGCGCTCGACCCCTTCGCGCTCTACGAAATTCACATCGACAACTCCGGTGACGCGAAGGAAGACCTGACCTTCCAGTTCCGTTTCAAAAACACGCTCGCCAACAATAACCAGGGCATCAAGCTGAATGTCGGCCCCGCCGGCAATCAGAAGGCCGTGGCCGTGCCGCTCAAAAACGTCGGCATGATTTCGGCCGGCAACAGCGCGGCGCTCAACTTCCGCGAGTCCTACTCGCTCAAGGTCGTGCGCGGCGACCGCCGCCGTGGCCAGTCGGCGGCCGTGACCGATGCTGCGACGGGCAGCACCGCCTTAGGCAAGCCCTACGACTACATCGGCACCAAGACCTTCGGCGACGCCAATGCTTATGAGGCGTACGCGCGCTCGTTCCTCTACGACGTGAGCATTCCCGGATGCGAGGGACAGGGCCGTGTGTTCGTCGGTCAGCGCGATGAATCCTTCGCCGTGAATCTCGGCCAGGTTTTCGACCTCGTGAACCTGGTGCCGATCGAGGGCGATAGCGCGCCGGGCGCAGGCGACGGTGCCGGCTTCCCCGGCGGCATCACGCAGGACCGTGCCAACGACATCATCAGCGACGCCAACATCACCACCTTCGCGCTCGAATTGCCGAAGGCCTGCGTGACCGGCAACGGCAACGGCGTGATCGGTGCGTGGACCTCGGCGAGCCTGCGGCAGGCGCGCATCCTCAATCCCCGACCGACCTTCAGCCGGCCGGAAGTCGATGGCGGTGCGTTCACGCAGGTGTCCCGTTTGGGGATGCCGTTGGTGAATGAACTGGTGATCGGCATTCCGGACAAGGACCGTTTCAGCGCCAGCGAGCCTAAGGATGACGGTCAGTTCGCCACGTACGTCACCAATCCGACGTTGCCGGCGCTGCTCGACATCCTGTTCCGCGACGCGGTTAACCAGACGCTCGGCACCAACATTGCCAACCTGGCCCCGACCAACTTTCCTCGTAGCGACCTGGTCACGGCGTTTCTCACCGGATTTTCGGGAGTGAACCAGCTGGCGACGGTGACGCCATCGGAAATGACGCGGCTCAACACCGCGATTGCCCCCACGCCCGCAGCCCAGCAGAGCACGTTCGGTGTCGCGGGCGGCGACCTGGCGGGATTCCCGAACGGCCGGCGTCCGGGCGACGACGTCGTCGACATCGCGCTGCGTGTCGTCATGGGCGCGTTGTGCCATCCCATTCCGATCAATGGCCAGCCGACCAATCTCGGGATCTGCGCCCCGGCCGATGCGGTGGTGGGCAACGTCGCGTTCACGGATGGCGCGCCGGTGACCGCGGCCGATTTCGACACCCGCTTCCCGTATCTGCGTACGCCGCTCCCCGGCGCGACCAATTGAGCAGAAGGAACCTCAACATGCGTACTTCAATTCGTTCCATTGCCGCGCTCGCGGCCACGGCTCTCGCCGTGGCCGCCTGCGGTGGCGGCCGGCGCATGGACAATGCGCCGGCCCCCAACACGCCGCCGACGATGGCGGCGATTGCGGACCAGACCATCAATCAGGACACGTCTTCTGCGGCGCTGGGCTTCGGCGTCAACGACCAGGAGACGGCGGCCTCGAGCCTGACAGTGACTGCGACCTCGTCGAACACCGGCCTTATTCCCGATGCAGGAATCACGTTGGCGGGAAGCGGCGCGATGCGGACTGTCACAGTGACGCCGGCCGAAGCTGCGGTGGGTTCGGCAACCGTGACCTTGACGGTGGCGGACTCGGCGGGACTCAGCGCCACGCGCAGCTTTGTCGTCACGGTGAATGCCGTGAACGTTGCCTTCACGCCGTTTGCACTCGATACGTTTGCCGCGGCCGAAGACTCGGATATGCGTTCGATGGTCGGCTTTACGCTGCAAAATGACGCCGAGGATCGCCCTGACGCATTCGATTCGCTGTTGCAGTGAGTCGCGGGCGAATGTGGCACCGGTCTCACATCGTCCTGATGGCGCTCTGCCTGGGTGTCAACGCCCAGGCAGAGCCGTTCGTGCCACGTGACGATTCGCTCGTTGTTCTGCGCATCGAAGTCACGCGTGAACAGTCAGCGATCGCCGCGCTCGAGCGGCGGGTGGCGGCGGACGGTGCAGATGTCGTCGCGGTGCATAGTCTCGTCGACGCCTATCTCGATCGGGGACGCCTGACGGCGGAGCCGCGCTACTTCGGTCGTGCCGAGGCGTTGCTCACGCCCTGGCTCGAACAGCCACAGCCGTCCGCAGCGCTGATGCTGCAGATGGCTGACATCCGCCAGTATCGTCACGAATACGAGCGCGCGTTGTCGCTTCTCGATCGCGTGATCGAGAGCGAACCCGGTCTCGTCCAGGGCCGGTTGATGCGCGCTTCCATCCTGCAGACGCAAGGGCAATTCATTGCCGCGCACGCCGATTGCCGGTGGCTGCTGGGGCATGGCGAAACGACGTTGGGTACGGTGTGTCTCGCACAGGTCATCGGGATGACGGGATCGTTGACCAAGGCCGAACGGTTGATGACGGCACTGGTCGAGCGCTCGGGCGATCTCCCCGCCAGTCAGCGTGCCTGGATGCTGACCGCGCTCGCGGACATGAATGACCGGCTTGGCCGCGCCGAAATCGCGGCAGCGAGCCTCGAGGAAGCGCTCGCGATCGATCCGCAGGACCATTACGCGCGGCTCGCGTTGGCCGATCTGCTGCTCGAAACCGGGCGGGAGAACGAAGTGGCCGGACTGCTGGCGCAAATGCCGCGCTCGGAAGGTGCATTACTCAGACTCGCAGAGGTCGGACAGCCGGAAAATCCGGCGCAGGTCGAGGACGTAACCGCACTCAAAGCGCGCTACAAGGAAGCTCAACTGCGCGGTGAGCGGCTGCACCTGCGCGACCTGGCGCGATTGCACTTGCGCGTGCCTGGCGACCAGCAGACCGCGCTCGCACTGGCACGCGAGAACTGGAAGGAACAGCGTGAGCCCGCCGATGCGCGCTTGCTCGCCCAAGCAGCCCTGGCTGCCGAAGATGCGGCGAGCATCGAAGCCCTCGAGGAATGGCGCCACGAAACCCGGTACGAAGACCACACGCTCGACCGGCTGCTGCGCTCAGCAAGGAAGCAGTCGTGAAGTGGCGCGCCGCGATTCTCTTCGTGATCTTTCTCACTTGCGTTGCACCGCCCGTGCACGCGCATTCCCTCGGCGCCAGCTATCTCGCCGTGCAAGACACCGCGGACTCCCAGGATCTGTCCGGGCGTTGGGAAATCGCGCTCGTCGACCTCAACGGTGTCGTCGGCCTGGATGCGAATGCGGATGGCATCCTGACGTGGGGTGAAACCCGATTACAAATGGATCGAATCGCGGCCGTCGCGCTGTCGGGACTTGATCTGCGACGCGCCGACGAGTCCTGCGCTCCGCGCGTCACCGGTGGGCTGCTCAACGAGCGCAGCGACGGTTTCTATCTGGTGCTCGATTTCATCGCGAAGTGCAAGGCCGCGGGCGAATTGCAGATCGCAGAACGTCTGTTATTCGAGCGCGATCGGTCGCATCGCGCCGTGCTGGCGGTGCGCGAGGGCGCCCGGCAATCTTCGGCGGTGTTGACGCCCGATCAGCCCGCCTGGCGCGCGGACTCGAGCACGCACGCGGACGGGTGGCATGCATTCGCGGGATTTGTCCGCGAAGGCGTATGGCACATCTGGATCGGTTACGACCACATTGCATTCCTGCTGTTGTTGCTGTTGCCGGTCGTTCTGCGCCCCGAGCGTGGCAGGTGGCAGGCAGCCGAGGGTTGGCGCGAAGTCCTGTGGTCGGCGATTCGGATCGTTACCGCATTCACGCTGGCACATTCGCTGACCCTGTCGCTCGCGGCACTCGGGATCCTGCGCCCGCCAGAGCGCCCGGTCGAAATGCTGATCGCCGCATCGGTGGTGGTTGCAGGCCTGCTCAATCTGGTTCCGGCAGCCGCGCGCTACGGTGCGTGGATCGCGTTCGGGTTCGGTCTCATCCACGGCTTCGGGTTCGCGGCGGTTCTCGGCGAGCTCGGGCTCGAATCGACGCCGTTGCTGGTGTCGTTGCTGGGATTCAATCTGGGCGTCGAGGCAGGCCAGCTCGCCATCGTTGCCGCGCTATTGCCACTCCTCTACGCATTCCGCGGCTCGGTCGCCTATCGTCGGCGCGTGGTTCCAGCCACCTCGATCGTAGTGGGGCTGCTGGCACTCACCTGGCTCGTCGATCGCGCCGGATAACGCTCAGCCCGGCGGTTCTTGCCCCGGATTGGGGTCTTCCATCGGAAAGGTCTGTGCGCCCGAACCCGTTTCCGTCGCCGGCGCCGCGGCGGGATGTGATTGCTCTGCAGTGCCGGGTGCCGCCGGATCCGCGGCCGGGGCGGATGCGGTGCGGGTGCTCCGATCGAGCATGTCGATATAGCGCTGCGCAGCGGGCGGTGGCGCCGGTGCGTTTTCGGCCATGATTTCACCCGCGCTGACGTCCGGCTTCTGGTAGAACGCGGCGTTCGCCTTGCGATCGATCGTGATGGCACTGCCATCGATCGCGACGCCGGCAAACAGGCCCATGGCGCGCGAATAGGAATACACCTCGGCGGACAGGTTGGCGTCGGTGGCCGCCGATGTCTGCCGGCCCACCGGCCCGGCTGCCACTGATGCATCGGCACCGAGTGTCACCTTGCCATCGTTGATTCCTTCGACGCCGGCGGCGCTGGTGAACATCAGGATCACGTCGCTCGACTGCACCCCGGCCTGCCAGCCGATGCTGCCCCCGGTGAGTGTCACGAACACTGGGTTGCTCCAGTGTCCCTGTGAATTGCGCACGACCAGCACGCCCTTGCCACGTCGTCCGCCTATCCCCAGGCCGACTTTGACCACGTCGGGCACGACAGCGATGCCGTGCGCCCGCGTCAGCAGCCAGTCGGGCACTCTCTGATCCGGCATGGCGCCCATTTCTTCGAGCACCTGCGTGGCGAGCAGCAGCCGCGCTTCTTCGCGTGACTGCGCCAACGCAGATCCGCAAACGACGAGCAATGCGATGGAAAGGACGGATCGTAGGATGAGCTGCATTTCGGACCCCTGTGTAAATGTCTCGCCCGGCGGTGCACTGGATGCGACCGCGATTTGGGACGCCGGGTTCCGCGGATTGTAACGTCAGTTCAGGGCGAGCAGCCGGGCCGCGTCGCGATCGCGTCCCCGGGCGTGCAGGAAGTCGGTGACCCGCTCGCGCGCCGTGCGCGTCAGCGGATCCGTGGCGCCGAGCTCCTTGAGCAGGACGCGATGGCTGTCCACCAACAGTTGTTCAGCCTCGTCGAACTGGCCCAGTCGTGAGAGGGCGGCTCCCAGGGTGCTCTGCGAGCGGGCCGTTCGCCAGGTGGTTGCGCCATATGCGTTGGTGTTCACGGAGATTGCGTGGCGCAGGGGCGGCACGGCACCACGTGCGTCGCCGCGTGCCAGCAGCACTTCGCCGAGCAGATTCTCCGAGGATGCGACATGCGCGTTGTCCGCCGGCAGCTTCTCACGATAGACATCCAGCGCCGCCTGCACGTGCTTCAGCGCCGATGCAGTCCGTCCCGCCTTGAACTCGAGATTCGCCAGTGAATCGAGGTAATAGCCCACCAGGAAATGGCGCTCCCCGTAGGCATGCCGAGTGATTGTCAGAGCCTCCTCGGCGCTGTCGATGGCCTTCTGGTACTCACCACGCTTGTTGTACAAAATTCCGAGCGCATCGAGCACTCCGGCGAGCCGCGGGTGATCGGGTGCGAACACCGTGCGGTGCAGTTCGAGCGACTCGGTCAGAAGCTTCTCGGCCTCGGGGAGCTGGTCGCGTTTGACGAGGATGAGGCCGAGGGCACCGAGGGCGGTGGCATAGTCCGGGTCGGTTCGCGCCACCTGTGCCTGGAGAATGCGCACCGCCTTGCGCTCGCTGGTCTCGGCAGCCGCCAGATCATCCTTCCACAACTGGACACTCGCGAGGTCGGTATACGCAGTGCCGACCTCCTTGTGCTCCTCGCCTAGCCGCTCGATGTAGATCGCGATGGCTTCGCTCAGGAGTTGCACGGCATCATCCAGGCGACCCTGCGCCTGCTCGAGGCGCGCCATACTGACCATGACCGCTGCCGCGCGTTGATGCCTCTCGCCGGAGACCTGCCGGGTCAGATTGAGCGCCTGGCGGTAGTAGCCTTCGGCGGAGGCGTAGTTGCCTTCGCCACGGAGTGCATCTGCCAGGTTGAGCAGGCTGGTGGCCACCTGTTCGCCCGGTGGGTGTTCGGTTTCACGACGGATCGCGAGCGCCTGTTCCAGCAGCGGTACCGCCTTCTTGAACTTGTTCTGGCGCTGGAAGGCGAAGCCGATGCTCTCGAGCATCTGGGCGCGGACTTCCGGGACTTCGTTGAGATTCTTCTGGATATTGGCCGCGCCCCGCTCGAGCAACTCGTCGGCAGTCACTTCGCGCCCTTGCGCATTGAAGGGATCGGCCGCCGAAAAGATGTCGACCAGAAAGGCGCTGACCTGTTGCGCGCGGGAACGCTGCTCCTCCGCGATATCGATCTGCTCGGCGAGCCGGCCTTTCTGCACCCAGG
>Ga0184627_10000958_pt1 | contig 11426 bp, 9 predicted proteins | sample PLM3_127_b1_FD_133150 | JGI IMG/M metagenome (GOLD analysis project Ga0184627, IMG submission 133150) | Groundwater sediment microbial communities from an aquifer in East River, Colorado, USA - PLM3_127_b1 | ecosystem: Environmental > Terrestrial > Soil > Riparian zone | place: USA: East River...
CAGCCCGGGGCACGGGCCGGAGCGCGAGCACGAGGCCGACCGCGAGGACGCCACGCTGCTGATGGACGCCACCATGAAGGAAGACCTGCCGCCGCTCGCTCTGCCGAAGCAGGAATACATGGACCGGGCGCGCAAGGTGTGGGAGGAACTCGGGCTGCCCAAGCTGCGCCCACAGTCGCCGTGGTTCGGCACGCCCGTGGGCAGCGATTGGCCCAGGCAATGGGACGAGGCGGCACAACGCAGCGCGACGGGCCGTTATCTGGAGAACGGGCGCGTCAGCGAGAAGTTCCGGCGCAAGGGGCTCAAGCCGGAAACCCGCTTCCGGCCTGATAAAGCGTGACCGGTGCCGGCGACCAGTGACCGGTGACCGGAGAAGACGGTTCCTCGAATTCAGTGAGTTACCAGGTTTTCCTTGACGATCTGCTGCCTGAAGCTGAATACGTTCGGGTCCTTCGGATCGACGATTGCCCGCACCCAGTGCGTGTCCGGGTAGCCGATGGTCTCCACCCGCGTGAAGTTTTCAATGATCCGCCGGCTGATGGAGCCGACCAGAGGCTTGTCGACGCGAAAGACGTGGGTATCCCCGTGCACGTAGACCACCGGCTTGCCGAAAGCCAGAACCTCCTCTTCGAGGGCCTCCACGAAATCGTCGAAGCCGGTCACCCTTCGCTTCGGGGGTGACTTTATCCCGAGTCCGCCCAGCATATACCGCTGTTGCTGTACCGACGTCCAGGTCGTTTCAAATCTGGGATTGGCTTGGGCGATGATCATGATGCCCCGCGCTCCGCTGCGCTTTGCCTCGCCAAAAGCCTGCTTCAACCATGCCAGATTGGCGGCATTGCGTTCGGCGTGCTCGGCGTCCATTTCCGGGGTGCGCCCGAAATTGTTGTTGCTGCCGACGATGTGGAGGGTGACGAACAGCGCTTCGCCATGGGTCCAGCGCGCATTCTCGCGGAACTTCGCATACTTCGGGTTTTCGCTCTGGCGTGTCAACTGTATCGTCCGCTGACCGAGGCTGCGGTCGCCCTGGAAGAACATCTGGCGCACTTTCGCCAGTCTCTCCAGCGGGTCGTAAGGGCGCGGCTTGGACCGGTGGCAGTCGGTCCAGTCGTTATCGCCTGGGGTGAAGATGAAGGGGTGCCGGGAAGCCTGTGCGAGTCGCAAGCGGTCGTCGAAGGTCGCGTCGCTGCACGGCGTCATACCACCGGCCTTCTCGCTCCACCCGGCGCCATCCCATTGAAAATCGCCATCGTGTACGACGAAAGCGAGATCCGCCGCGTTGATCTCGCGTATTACATTGGGAAACTGCTTTTCCTGTCGGCCGTCGTATGGCACGTCGCCGATCAGCGCGAATTCAAATCGGGCGCTGGCCGCCTCCGTTCCACCCGGAGCGGTGGCGCAGCCGGTAAGCAGGAGCACTGAAAACGTGACGACCAGCGTGGACTTGAGCGCCATGACAACACGCTTTTGACGGGATGTGACTACAACATTTCTCATGGGCGACTCCTGATTGAGTGTATGTCATATTCAAGCCTCACCTATCCGGTGAGCGTGGCGTGCTGACTCAACCACTTGAGTTTCTCTGTGTTCTCTGTGATCTCTGTGGCTGAATTGCAGTTTTTAGGGTTACGGGTCACCCAGGAAGCTGCCGCAGCAGCTTCCGCATCGTTTCACCAATCGGCTCGCGGATGACCAGATTAGCGATGTCGTCGAGCGGCGTCGGCTGGGCGTTCAAGATCACCAGGCTCGTGCCCGATTGCCTGGCCAGGCGCGGGAAGGACGCGGCCGGCTCCACGACGAGCGAGGAGCCGATCGAGATGTAGAGGTCGGCTTTCAGCGTGGCCTCGGTCGCCAGGCGCATTTCTTTCTCCGGCATACCCTGGCCGAACGAGACGGTGCGCGCCTTGATTGGCCCGCCGCACGTGTCGCATTCCGGAGCCTCGTCACCTTTTTCCACGCGCTCGACGATGACGGGGGTTGGCCACTCTTTGCCGCAATGCTGGCACGCGGCGTAGCGGTTGGTGCCGTGCAGCTCGATCACGTTGACGTTGCCGGCGTCGAGATGCAGGCCGTCAATGTTCTGGGTGATGACGGTGGTAATGTGACCGCGGCGCTGCAATTCCGTGATGATGAGATGCCCATCGTTGGGCTGCGCAGCCCCGCAGCGGTGGAACATGCGCACGCCGCGCTGCCAGGCCCGCACCCGCGCCTCGCGGCTCGCCATGAAATCCTGGTAATAGACCGGGGTTTCCGTGTTCCAGACGCCTTGGGGGCCGCGGTAATCGGGAATGCCGCTTTCGGTGCTGATGCCCGCTCCCGTGAACGCCACGCCGCGCTCCGCCGCGCGCACGAGATCGTGAAACGCTTTCAGCTTGTCCATTGCAAAATTTACCGCGGAGACGCAGAGAACGCTGAGGACTTTTGTTTCAGACTGAACACAATGAGTATTTATTTCTCTGAGCGCTTCTCGCCTCCGTGCCTCTGCGCCTCAGCGGTTCAATTGCTTTCCTCGCGCCAGAAGCCCAGCGCCTCCTGCGCCGCGCGGTCGGAATAGCTGAACAGCACGCAGTCGCTGCCAGCAGCCAGCTGGTAGAACTCCCACGACGGCACGACGAAGACATCGTGCGGGACGAAATCGAAGCGGGTATCGCCGATAGTCACGCTACCGCGCCCCTCGACGACGCAGAATACCGCGCCGTCGGTGCCGCGATATTTGCGGCCTGCAAATCCCTTGGGCAGCCATTGCATGCATACCGCCATGGTCGGAAAGGCATGGCCGCCGGTAGCCGGGTTGGCGTAGCGCAGCTTGTGGCCGTGGGCCGCATGCGGCTCGCCGTTGCGCGCGAGCTGCTCCAATGCTTCCCGCGTGCGGGAGTAGGGGTACGACAGCACCGGCGTGGCGCGGCCCGTGGCGCGGTACTCGAGTGGCAGCAGGTTGGCGCCATAGCGCGCCGCGGCTTCGCCCTCGGCGCGCGACACCGGCTGGCTCTCCTGCGGATAGTCCTCGCGAAAGTGCGCGCCGAACAGATTCGCGAACGCCGTGTCGAGGCCGTCCAGCCACACCACCGGCCCGCCCCCCAGGTTGCCGTGATCGTGCCAGGCCCAGTTCGGCGTCGTCACGAAATCGCCCGGCTTCATCATCACCCGCTCGCCTTCCACGGCGGTATACGCGCCCTCTCCCTCGATGATGAAGCGCAGGGCATTCGGCGCGTGGCGGTGCGTGCGCGCGATCTCGCCGGGCAGGATGATCTGCAGCCCCGCGTACAGCGTTGTGGTGGCGAATGTGGATCCCTTCAGCGCGGGATTTTCGAGCATGAGCACGCGCCGCTCGGCTTCCTGGGTGGTGATCAGCTCGGCGGAGCGCATCAGGTGGGGCTGCACCTGTTCCCAGCGCCAGATCGCCGGCACCGCCGCGGTGCCGGCCTTCAGCCGCATGACCCGCTCCCACAGCGGTTTCATGTTGAGCGCTGCAATCTCGCTCGACAGGCGCTCGCGCTTCGGGTTCGCTGCCGCTGGCATATTGCCTCTCAAAGACTAAATTGAACCGCCAAGACGCCAAACTGCATTCAAAATTAATTCAAGAAAATTGAACCGCCAAGACGCCAAACTGCATTCAATATCAATACAAATCCGGACCGAAGTCCCCGGATCGTCTGCATCAAACAAGTGAATCCGACGTTACGCCATTATTCCGGACTTTGAATGCTCTTAGGCGTCTTGGCGGTTTAATAGATGGGGACGTTGTACGGGTAGGGCTCCTGTCCGTGTGTTTCCGTGTGATTCCGCCCCGTTAGAGGCGCGGCCTCTAACGGGGTCCGTGGCTGATGGTTCCGTTCACGCTTTTTCTGCTTTGAGCCGCCCCAGCCACCGCGTCCGCCACAGGTTCCACGAACGGTCATAGTTCTGCCAGGAAGTATTGGCTTCGACTTCCTGCGCGTCCATGTAAACCACCTTGCCTTGCGGACCGGCGAGCATCATGGCCTGGAATTGCATGCGGGCGTTCTGCTCCAGGTACACGCTGCGGCCGACCGCGCGCTGCAGGTTCTCGCCCACGCAAGTCGAGCCGTGCCCGCGCATCAGCACGGCGGGGTGCTTGCCGAGCTTTTTCGCGAGCGATTGCCCGAGGTAGGGCGTGCGCACCAGCATGTCGCTGCCTTTCTGCGCGTCGCGGATGTCCCAGTTGGGGACGCCCAGCCCGATGAACGCCGACATATGGTAAATCGGCTTGAGCGGGGAACGCGAGGTGCAGCTGAACGGCACCACTGCCGGGGCATGGTTGTGCACTACCGCCATCACTTCCGGGCGCGCCTTGAAGATCTCGCCGTGGATGTAGCGCTCGTTGTAGAACTTCCGCCCTTTCGGGTCGATCGGATTGCTATCCAGGTCGAACTCCAGGATGTCGTCCTCGGTCACCAGCTCGGGCGCGAGCTGCCGCGCCATCAGGTAGCGGTTGGGGTTCTTCTCCGAGCGCACGGAGACGTGCCCGTAGGCGTCGATCACCCCTTCTTCTGCCAACGTGCGGTACGAGATGACGAGATCCTCGATCAGGCTCATGGGAGAGGTTGCCTTTCTGGGTAGCGGGGTTCGGTCGACTCACGACTCACGATTCACGATTCACGATTTATTGCGCAGTGATGCCAGCCGCTTTGGCCACCTTGATCCACTTGGCGATTTCGGTCGTGATGATGGCGGAGTATTCGGCGGGCGTGGTGCCGGTCACCTCGAGTCCGTCTTTCAGCAACGCGGCCTTCACGTCCGGCGCGTGCGCGGCCTTGACCGCCACTGCATGGAGCCGCGTGATCACGGCCTGCGGCACCTTCGCCGTCGCGAGCAGGCCGACCCAAGAGCCGTGCTCGTAGCCCGGCACGCCCGCTTCCGCGATGGTGGGGAACTCGGGCGCCGCCACCGAGCGCTTTGCGGTCGTTACCGCGAGCGCGCGCAACTTGCCGGAGCGCACGTGCGGCAGCGCGGTCGAGATGGTCGCGAAGTTGAGCTGGCACTGGCCGCTCAGCATGCCGACCATGGCTGGCGCGCCGCCCTTGTACGGCACGTTCACCATGCTGGTCCGGGTCATGTACATGAACAGTTCGGCCGCGAGGTGCGTGCTGGTCGCAATCCCGCTGCTGGCGAAATTAAGCACGCCGGGTTTTGCCTGGGCAAGCGCGATCAGTTCCTTGACCGAGTTGACCGGCAGCGAGGGGTGGACGACCAGGATGTGCGGCAGGGTGGCGAGCTGCGTGATCGGCGCGAAATCGCGGATCGGATCGAACGGCAGCTTCTTGTGCAGGGCCGGGTTGATGGTGTACGAGGCCGCAACACCAAGCAGCGTGTAGCCGTCCGGCACGGCGTGGGCCACGATTTCGATGCCGTTGAGACTGCCCGCGCCGGGGCGGTTATCCACGATCACGGTCTGGCCCAGCGTCTCGGTCATGCGCTGCGCGATGACGCGCGCGATGACGTCGGTGGAACCGCCCGCGCTTTGCGGCACGATCAGTCGTATCGGGCGCGTGGGGTAGGCCTGGGCCGCCGCGTAGCTTACGCACGCCAGCGACGCCACCAATGCGAGGCCGGCGGCCACTGTTTCCTTCGTTGCATATGCCAGGTTCATGTTCTCCTCTTCTTCATCGATGCGTATTGTTTCACGAGTCGCCAGTCACGAGCCGCGAGTCACGCCTCAATCGACTTTGGCGCCGGACTGCTTGATGACTTTCGCCCACTTGGCGATCTCGGACTTGATGTACGTCCCGAATTGTTCGCGGCTGCTGCCGATGGCCACAATGCCTTCGCCGCTCAGGCGCTGCTTGGTATCGGCCACCTGCATGATCTTCGCGATATGGGCATTGAGGAGGTTCAACACGTCTGCTGGTGTTCCGGCTGGCGCCAGCAGGCCGTACCACTGGCTCGACTCATAGCCTTTCAAGCCGGATTCCGAGACGGTCGGCAACTCGGGCAAGGCCGGCAGCCGCGTGAGACTGGTGACGGCCAGCGCGCGCAGCCTCCCGCTCTTCACCAGCTGCACGGCGTTGGTCGCGGGCAGGAAGCTCAGGCTCGCCTCGCCGGAAAGGAGGCCCATGACGGCAGGTCCCGAGCCGCGGTAGGGGACATGCACCATCTCGACCTTCGCCAGGGTGTTGAACAGCTCCCCGGCGAGATGCGGCGTGCTGCCGCTGCCCGAGCCCGCGAACAGCACCTGCCTGGGGCGCGCCTTCGCGAGGGCAATCAGTTCCTTCACCGATTTCGCCGGCAGCGACGGGTGCACCACCAGCACGTTGGGCGCAAGCGCAACCAGGCTGATCGGCTCGAAGTCCCTGACCGGATCGTAGGGTACCTTAGTGTAGAGGCTCGGGTTGGTAACCAGGCCCGCGCCTGTGAAGAGCAGCGTGTAGCCGTCCTTCGGCGCCTTGGCGGCGAGCTCGGTGCCGATGTTGCCGTTCGCGCCGCTGCGGTTCTCGATCGGAAAGGTTTTACCGAGACTGTCGTAAAGCTTCTGGCTGAGGAAGCGGCCCATGGCGTCCACACCGCCACCAGGCGGGAACGGCACGATGACGCGCACCGGCCCGGTGGGATAGCCCTGAGCCGCTGCTGGACTCATCGCGCAGATCAATGCCAGCGCGATTCCCAGCAGCGGCAAATGATGAATGATGAATGATGAATGATGAATGGATCGGGTCACGAGTCACCAGTCACAGTTACGCAGCTCAGCCTAGCAGGGATGCAATCTGCTTGGCGATATCAGCGGGCCGTTCCACCGGCGTAATGTGCCGCGCGCCGGTGAGCACCGTCAGTGTGGATTGGGGAAGCGCCCGATTGAGTGCTCTGGCCATGTCCACCGTGGTTGCGTAGTCTTCGTCGCCAACCACGACTGCCACGGGGGTCTTGATGGCGGGCAGCAGGGGGCGCAGGTCGGCATCGCCCAGCATTTCGCAGGTCGCCTGATAGCAGTCGATGTCATTGGCGAGGAAGATGGTCTTCAGTGCGTTGACTGTGTCTGGACGGGAAGCGCGAAATCCGTCGCTGAACCAGCGCGTCACCTGGAAATCGATCAGGGCGCCGAGCCCTTTGGTCCTGCCGGTGTCCGCGCGCTCCCGCCATTGACCGGGCGCTTCCGCGCCGTACCACGCAGTGGTGTCGATCAGGCACGCCCCGCGCGTGAGCCCGGGGTACAGCGCTGCGAAAGCCTGCGCGATGCAGCCGCCCATCGAGCAGCCCGCGACGACCGCTCCTGGCCACTTGAGATGGCCGAGGAGTTCCGCGAGATCCCGCGCGAACAGCTCGTAGGTATAGGTTCCAGCCTTGCGCCCGGAGCGGCCGTGGCCGCGGCAGTCGTAAGTGAGGATCTCAGCCTTGCCGCCCAGCGCCTTCACCACGCCGTCCCACACGCTGCGATCGAGCGCGAGCGAATGAATCAGCGCCAACCGCGGCTTGCCGGCCGCCGGATGGACGGTATACGCGATCTCACATCCATCCGTGGTTCTGAACATTTCGTTCACCACTCACCATTCACGCTATTCTTGCCTGGGCGCGCTTCCACGCTTCGATCAGTGCGCGTGCCGAGAATTCCACTGCCATCTCGCGCTTGTAGGCGGCCGAGCCCCGCACGTCGGACATCGGCTCGACGAGCCTGCGGGCGTCCTGCACCGACCGGCGCAGCAGTTCCTCGGTCAGCCGCTGGCCGGCCAGCGTCTTGAGATCGAGGACCACGGGTTTCCAGCTGACCGCGCCGATCACGGCGCGCGCGGCGCCGCAGCTGCCGTCGGCACTCAGGGTAACCGCCGCTGCCGTATTGACGGTCGGGATCTCCAGGACCCCGCGCGCCATATATTTGCAGAAACGGGAGCCGGAGCAAGCTGCCGGCGCATCCACCTCGACCGCCACTACCATCTCGTCCTTCGCGAAGCGTTTCTGGAACGCTTCTTCCAGCGTGACCGTGCGCCGCCCGCTGGGGCCGGCGACCGTGACGCGCGCGCCAAGGACGAGGAGGGCGAGCGGCAGGTCGAAGCCGCCGATGAGCGGGCCAACGCTGCCGCCCACCGTCAGCATGTGGCGGATACGGGTGTGGCCCACCGACTCCATGGCGTCGTCGATGGCCTGCCACAGCTGCTTGACGCGCGTTTCTTCGGAAAACTTCTGCTGGCGCACCGCCGCGCCCGCCCGCAGCGTGCCGCGCGCGTCGATCGCAAATTCGTTCAACTCGGGGACGCGCATGATGGAAACCAGGCGCCGCGCCTGCGGGAAGCCGGTGCGCTCGCGGCGCAGCGCGTGCGACATGCCGCCCGCGACGAGGGCCGTGTCGCCAGCCGCAAGCATCTGCACCGCTTCGTCCACCGTCTTCGCGAACACAAACTCCGGGTTGAACGGACGGGCACCGGAGGGCTTGCCGGAGGAAAGCCGCGCCCACGTGCCGCCCTTGGGCGCTGCCGGCGCAGGCGACTTCTCGTTCGCATACAGCCCCGGATGCAGCGCGCGGTGCACCTTCTCGGCGGTGATCGGCAGTTCGTGGATGCGCACGCCGACGGCGTCAGCGATGGCGTTGGCGATAACGGCTGGTATGGCGTCGAGCCCGATCTCGCCCAGCCCCTTGGCCCCGAACGGACCGGACGGTTCATAGGAGTCGGCAAACGCGACGTGCAGCTGCGGCACCATGGCGGCGCTGGGAATGGGGTAGTCCTTCAACTGCGGGTCGGTCGGCATCCCGTTCCACCAGTCGAAGTACTCGATCATGGCGAGCCCGACCCCCTGCATCACAGCGCCCTGCACCTGGCCAACCGCGGTGGCGGGGTTGATGACCGTGCCGCAGTCCACGGCGGAGGCGATCTCGAGCAGCTTCACTTCGCCGGTGGTGGGGTCCACCTCGACCTCCGCCGCCTGCGCGATGAAGTTGTAAGCTCCCGACTCGTTGCCGTAGCGGTTGTGGTCCGGGAACTCGGAGGGGTTGTCGAAGCTGCCGATGCCGATGATCGGCTGTCCTCCGGGCTTGTAGATGTTCGCGCGCACCACGGCACTGACGGGCTTGAAGTCGGTTTCGGAGCCGTTGCGCGGGCCGATCTCGCCGTTGATGATGGTCAATTCCGACAGCGGGCGCTTGAGCTGCTCCGCCGCGGCTTCCAGCAATTGCTTCGCGGCCGCCGTGGCGGCATTCTTCACTGCGTTGCCCGCGACGTAGGTCAGCCGGCTCGCCAGCGCGCCGAGGGAGTGCGGCTGCACGTCGGTGTCCGGGCGCGTGATGTCCACGTGCTCGTAGGGCAGGCCCAGTTCTTCCGCGGCAATCTGCCGCAGCACGGTCAGGTTGCCCTGTCCAATCTCGCCCTCGCCGGTGATGATGGTGGCGCGGCCGTCCTCGTTGACGCGCACGATGGCGGAGCTGCCGTCCCAGTCGCCAAAGCTGCGGCGGCCGTTGACGTGAACGCTGCACCCCATGCCCAGCCCGCGTGCGGGCTCCTTGAACTCGCGTGCTGGCTCCTTGATCTCGCGTGCGGGCGCGCTAATCTCGCGGTTCGTTTTCTTTTTCCCGCGCTTCTCTTTCCAGCGGATCAGCGCCGCCGCCTTGTCAATGCACTGCTTCAGCTCGCAGCTGGTGATCTTGTGGTTGTGCGGCGAGACGTCGCCCGGATCCGCCGCGTTCAGGCGCAGCAGGTCGAAGACGTCGATGTGGAGTTTTTCCGCGGCGAGGTCCCACGCCTGTTCCACCGCCCAGTCCGCGGAGGGGTTGCCGAAGCCGCGGAAAGCGCCGGTCGGCACCAGGTTGGTGTAGACCAGCGTCGAGTTGCCGCGCACGCAGGGATACTTGTAGAGCGCGTCGTGGCGCACGCTGGCGGCGCCGAGGATCGCCTGCGATTTGCCGGTGTAGGCGCCGTTGTCCGCCCACATCTTGATTTCCTTGGCCAGGATGCGGCCATCCTTGCGGAAGCCGAGGCGCACCCAGTAGCGCATCGGCATGCGCGGGTGGCTGGCGAGGAATTCCTCTTCGCGGGTGTGGATGAGCTTGACGGCGCGCCCGGCCTTGCGCGCGAGGATGGCGCAGATGACGGAGGCGTTGTCGTCGCCGGACTTGCCGCCAAAGCCGCCGCCGACCTCGGTCTGGATCACGCGCACCTGGCTCTCGGGCAGTCCCAGCGCGGTGGAGTAACGGCCGCGCGCGAGAAACGGGGTCTGCGTGTTGCACCACAGGGTCACACGGTCGTTGTCCCACCTGGCGACGCAGCCGATGGTCTCGAGCGCCATGTGCCACTGGCGCACGGTCTCCCAGGTGCCTTCGACGACGACCTCGCTCGCCTTGAAGCCCGCATCGACGTTGCCGCGCTCGAAGCTGAACTGGTGTGCGACGTTGCCGGTTGCGTCTTCATGCACCAGTGGCGCATTGGGCGCGAGCGCCTGGTCGAGCGAGAGCACCGCGGGCAGCACCTCGTACTGGACCACGATTTTGTCGACTGCCGCGCGCGCCGTTTCCGGGTCCAGCGCCGCGACGGCTGCAACCTCATCACCGACGTAACGCACCCGGTCTATCGCGAGCGGGTAGAGATCCGGCCGGAAAGCGCCCCATTTGCGCCGTGCCGTGTCGGCGCCGGTCGCGACTGCTTTCACGCCGGGCATGGCCGCGGCGGCGCTCACGTCTATCGAGACGATACGCGCGTTCGGATGGGGGCTTCGCAGCACCGCGGCATGCAGCATGCCGGGGAAATGCAGGTCGGCGACATATTGCGCGGTGCCGGTGACCTTGGGAACCGCATCCGTGCGCGGCACGTCCTTGCCGACGACGAGGAAACCTGCGGCGAGCCGGGGATCGCGCTGGTTCATGCCTTTCTCGCTTTCGCAAGCGCGACCGCTTCCCGGTAGGCCTCGAGGATGCGGACGTAACCGGTGCAGCGGCAGTAGACACTGTCGGCGCTGGCGCGGATTTCCTCGTCGCTGGGATCGGGAACCTTCTCGAGCAGGGCGCACGCGGCCATGACGTGGCCGGGTATGCAGACGCCGCACTGGAGCGCGGACCTGTTGACGAAAGCCTGCTGCACCGGGTGCAGGGCGGCGGTGCCGGCGAGGCCCTCGACGGTGCGCACGTCGGCGCCGTCGCACATCGCCGCGAGTTGCAGGCAGGAGGCGATGGGATAGCCGTCCATGATCACGGTGCAGGTGCCGCAGGCGCCGATACCGCAGCCGTGCTTGGTGCCGGTGAGGCGCAGGTCTTCCCGCAGCACGTCCACCAGCAGGCGGTCGCCGGATTTGAGGTTGATCTCGACCGGGTCGCCGTTGATCTTGAGCTTGACCAGCATTTCGGGCTGCTCCTCCTGTCGCAGCCCGAAATTATATCGTCGCAAGGCTGAGCGCGGAAATGAACCGGATACGGGTCGAATGAGGAGTCGAATGAATCAATAAAAAAGGCTTGCGAAGACGCAAGCCTTTTTCAGCGGTTATTTGTTGCGGGCGCGGTA
>Ga0184627_10000959_pt1 | contig 11419 bp, 3 predicted proteins | sample PLM3_127_b1_FD_133150 | JGI IMG/M metagenome (GOLD analysis project Ga0184627, IMG submission 133150) | Groundwater sediment microbial communities from an aquifer in East River, Colorado, USA - PLM3_127_b1 | ecosystem: Environmental > Terrestrial > Soil > Riparian zone | place: USA: East River...
ATAGACTTTTATTAGTTTCTATTTTAAGTTATTTTGAATCAAGTAGTAAAATTTATCATAATACTAGTTCGATGCAAATCACTTTAAGTGGTCATAAACTATGACAAACTGTTATTTTTAATCACTTCAGTAAATATCCTTTAATGGAACTAAAGTAATTAGATTAAATAAATTGTTTATTATTAAAGAACTTATGTTAAATAATAATCATTTAATACAGGTTGGTACATATAGACAATGAAAACCAGATTATAAATTACGTGTAATAAATATATGAAATAGCTAATTTATCTTTATATTATTGATAGGTTTATCTAGAGCCTATTTGTAACTTAAGTTTTTAATCTAGTATTGTGTTTTATTATATAATAAAACATGAATATAAAGTTATTATTAAAAATAATTAGAATCATTTTATTTTTATTCTTTTAATATTATAATTTATATAATTTATATAAATTATAAAGAGATCTTAGTTTAATGGTAAAATACGAGACTTTTAATCTTTGTTATGTGGGTTCGAATCCCATAGATCTTAATTTATTTTATAATTAATACTAATTTTATTTTTAATTTTTAAACGGCTATAGTTTAATGGCAGAACTTTCGTCTTCCAAACGAATTGTGCTGATTCGAATTCAGCTAGCCGTAGATGTTAATTTATTAATGGGTAAATATTATTTTATTTTTAGTCTTTAGACTAATATTATTTATAGTCCCTTGGTAGACTATAATGGAAAAGTTGCTATTGGTAAAGCGAGATATTTGCTAAATATTGTGTTATGCACCTGGATGTTCGAATCATCTCTTTTCCGATTTAAATTTCATGAATTTTAAATACAATTTAATTATTAACCAAATGATAATAATATAAGAGCATAGTTTAATGGTAAAATTTGAAGCTTCAAACTTCACTTTCTCAGTTCGAGTCTGAGTGCTCTTGTCCATTTTGTATTTATAAACAATTATATAGTTATAATAATATTTTTTATATAAAAATGCTTGGTTATTTAATAATAACTTAAATTTATTTATTATACCATAAATTTTACAATATAAATTTGTCTGGTTCCTTAGCTTAATTGGTAAAGCGTATTTTTGATAAGGATGTGTTCGGAGTTCAATTCTCTGAGGAATCACTATTTCCAAACATTATTGTATAAAAAAGAGAATTGACCGAGTGGTTGATGGTGACTAGCTTGAAACTAGTTTAATTTAATAGATTACATGGGTTCGAATCCCCTATTCTCTGTGTTATTTACTAGTAAATAACTTTATACAATTATAGTAGTAATAGTAGTATTATATTGTTCACTTTTAGAGAATTCAGTCTCTTTTAGAGGAATTTGCCTCTTTTTATTATAAAGTATATAAACAAAAAATGAAAGATAATACATCCTTATTAAGTAAAGTTATATGGTATGATATAGATAAAGATGGCTGTATAAATAAGCCCTTAAATTATGAAGCAGCAGTGTACATATACATGAAAAAAATATCTTTTAATAGTGAAGCATGTTATTATGTAGGCTCAACTGCACAGTTAGCAAGTCGTATAAGTTCACACAAATGTTATGTTATTAATTGAAATAAGTATAAGAATAGAGGTTCTTCTATTTTTTATAAATCTGTATTAAAGCATGGTTGAATTAATTTTAAATTTGGTGTATTGGAATATATAGACTTGTCTACGAACACGGACACTAAACAAAATAAAAAAATAATATTGGATAGAGAACAATATTATTTAGACAATATAAACCCTTCATTGAATATTTGTAAAACGGCTGGTTCACCTTTAGGCGTAAAACGTGATATAATGTTTAGTATAAATTTAAGTAGATCTCGAAGAGGAAAAAGTAAAAAACTTGACACGAGAGTTAATATTATCAATAAGAAACCTAAAATTGTTACAGATGAAAGTAGATTAAAAATATCATTAAGATGTAAAGGTGTAAGTGTTAAAGTTTTTGATAAGTCCAATAATCTGATCAACGAATTCCCAACTTTAACAAGTGCTGCAAAGTATTTTGGTGTTCATACTAAGACTATAAGTATGATTTATAAAACGGGTAAATCATATGATAATTATATATATAAATTTAATATTAAAGAGAATAAAGTGTGGGTATATGATTCTAATCATAAATTGATTAAGACATTAGATAGTCTTAAAAAAACAAGTGAATGATTTAATATACCATCTTCCACTTTATTTAATTATATTAGATCAGGTAAATTGTATAAAAACAAATTTTATTTTTATAATGCTAATTCTAAAACTAATCCTTATTTAGACAATGATTGTTAATTTATATTTATACATTGTAAACCTGTAGTATCCTAAGAAACTAATTTACGGTTTACAATGTATAAACAGGTTAGAGCCAGATTGGTTACGGCACTTCTTTTGGGTAGAAGACTTTCTATGTTCGAGTCATAGTAACCTGAATCATAATAGTCCAATAAAAAAAAGAATATAAATTGTTTAACCTTTATTATTTAAAGGCATATTAGTAATGTGAAAGATATCTATTTGGTATTTTTATACTATATTATTAATATAATAGTATAAGAAAGTATATAAAGAAACTATTAGGGATACCTAGCTATATATTAAAGAGAGTTTTTTAATTTGTGTTTTTTTAGAAAAGTGTCAACACATGTACTCTTAGAGAAATTCAATAATAAACGGAGTGAATTGAAATATCTTAGTAACTTCAGGAAAATAAATCAAACGAGATTCTATGATTAGTGTGAATGAAAGTAGAATAGCCTATATAAATATCAGATATATACACACAAGCATGAATGTATATATGTAATAAATTAATTAATAATATTAATATTACTAGGATTAATGTAATTCACTGATAAATTAAATAAGTAGAACGGGCAAAACCTGTTTGAATAAAAGGGGAACCTTCCTCTAAGGCTAAATATAATATATAAGCGACAGCGTATAGTACTGTGAAGGAAAGGTTTGAAATAGTAGTTTTATAAGCAGCTCGAGTAAAATTTAAATAAATAATAAGAGCGTACCTTTTGCATAATGGGTCAGCAAGTTAATGTTAGATGCGAGCAGTAATGCCAAGATAAACCAATTATGAAATAATGAATTAGTATCTAAAATTAGACCCGAAGCCTGGTGATCTTACCACAGTCAGGGTTATAAAAGCCCGAACGGGTTATCGTTGTAAAGATATCCGAAGAACTGTGGTAAGTTAGTGAAAGACAACACTGACTAGGATAGCTGGTTTTCTGCGAAACCTATATAAGTAGGTAATTCAAGTTACATCATAGCAGGTACAGAACTGTGATCTCAGGCAACTTTATCTCATTATTTTCGGCGCAAGTGTGAAAGTAAAGGGATAATTTTGCATATATCGGGCAATCGTGAAGATTTTATCGGTGAGTATTCGCACTCGGAAGGGCAATGATGAATATTGAATAATCGGACATAGTACGATAAGGTTGTATGTCTAAAGGGAAACAGCCCAGAACAAGAGTTAAGGTTCCAAAATTATTGTTAAGTGAAATTAAGGAGGTTTCTATCTAATACGACTAGGAAATAGGCTTAGAAGCGGTCCATTTTTTGAAGATCTCGTAACAGAGCACTGGTTTAGTAAATGTGAGCGTAAGCAACATTTACATTGATATTTGCACCGAAAATTTAACGGATCTAAACAATATACCGACACCTTGTCCATATTTATTAATAATATATATTATTATATTTAATGGGGTAGCAGAACGTTGGGTAAATCTTAGATTTATTCTTTTTAAGAATAATAATTAGATAACCCAAGTGAGAATGCTGACATGAGTAACGAAAAAGGGGAAACCCTCGCCTAAAGCTTATGGATTTTATAAAGTAACGGCCTCTAAGTTTACCAACCTAAAGGATTAAACGATGAGCAAATCTTTGTTACATAGTAACAACCTTCTTTTATTAATTTATTTAATAAAAAGTGAAGAGGGTTCTGGAAAAACAGTAACAATCTAATTTATTGCAAAACTTTTAAGAGGAGCAATATTATTAGAGATATAAAACCGTACCTAGAAACTACCACAAGTAAGCTAGTAGAGAATACGAAGGCGTTTGAGTGAACAATCATTAAGGAACTCGGCAAACTAACTACCGTAACTTCGGGATAAGGAGAGCCATTCCTCCTGATTAATATCAGGTAAAGAATAGGAAGCATGGAATAGTGTTGTACGACTGTTTAATTAAAACAAAGCACTCTGCAGTAAGATAATAAATCAAAGTATTGAGTGTGATTTCTGCCCGATGTCGGCTGGTTAACAGATTTGCTAAGTTGACTAATATAAGCTTGGCTTTGAAGGAAACCCCGATCAATGGCGGCCTTACCTATGAGGGTCCTAAGGTAGCGGAATACCCTGGCCGTTAAATGCGGTCTTGCATGAATGATTTAACGATACAACAGCTGTCTCAATGATTGGCTCAGTGAAATTGGAATAACTGTGCAGATACAGTTTACCTCTAGTTAGACGAGAAGACCCTATGCAGCTTTACTGTTGCTAGTTATTGAATATGATATTGCGAATTTTAGCGTATAAGGTAGTCTTAAGGACTCAATTGAAACACCTTTATTTAGTATATCATATTGGTAGACATAGTCTACGTAAGAGTATTAATACGTCTATTTTTTTTTAGATGTCTGATATAATTATCAACCCTCTTATGAGGGGACAATTGCTAGGAGGCAGTTTATGCGGGGCACAGATCCCATAAAAAGTACCTGGGTGTATCCAAAGTTAATTTTGTAAAATTGTTATAACTTAGTTATAGCAATCAAATGTACAAATTTTGTATATTTTTTAATTTTTAGTATGTTATTTGGTATAGCTTTCTTCGAGAGAAGAAATGAAGTTATAACTAATCCAGCTATATATCTATTGAGTTAGAACTAATATTTTTATTCAAGTAAGATTTTTACTATATGGAAAATAGATGTAATTAAAATATTAAGATAAAATATCTAGTATTTTTAGTTATGTTATTAGTATACTTAAATTATAACTATTTAAGTATGTGTAAATTCACTAATAACATAATTATGTTTATTACTTGTCAAGTTTAATGGCTTAATCTTGCTTTACTGTTTGACTTACACGTCTATCAGTCGCGTAAGCGGGGCATATGATCACAAGATGCAGAAAGGAAAGGTCTTGGATTTTTGAAAAAGCTACGCTAGGGATGTTAGTCCTCCAATGTTTTATTAATCATAGTCATGATATAAACCTATTGGTAATTAATTGGGTCAATTTCAAGGATAGCTTTCCATAAAAAGTTAACTTGAAGCGAAGTTTACTTTAAGCATTTAATAAGAGTAAAAACGTTCAACGACTAGAAGGTGAGAAATGCTAACAATACTCCTTCATTTGAAACCCAACATTTTTTTTCCTTTATATAATTAAACCAATTATGAATACATAATTCCATAATAATTAGTAACTAAAGTTATTAATGAAATAGACTTAATCCTAGATTAAAGATTAAGCTTCTGGTAAATATTTTAAATGCCAGGTAATAAATATTTAAATACAATGAATAATAAACAAAATAAATCAGAGATAAATAAACTAAAAAATAATTTAGATTATAACACACCAGTTTTGTTTAATAAAAAAAGTAAAAGATATGTAGTTAAACCCTTATCATATATAAATAGTGATACAGGTATTACTAGACATTTTACTCCTGCGGCTCAGGAATGGTTTAATAGCATATATAGCTATAATAATAATTACATTAAATCATTACCTGTTGCAGATACAAATCTAATGAAATTATTAAAAAGCTACTTTAATTTTCAAATTAATCGTAAGGTTCTAAAAACTAAAAGTATGCCTACTAGATTTAAACGTTTATCTACAAAAAGAGTTTTTGTAGGTAGAGGTGAACTAAAACATACTAGCTCTAAAGTAATAATTACATTTTATGTACATAATACAGATAAAATGTATTTATCTAAAGCTGTTAAATTAGTTTTCAAATCTTTGTATAACCCTAAAAGACGTCTAAAAAAGTTTATTACTAAAGATAGAAATAATAAAGAGATTGTATCTTACAATAGACCCTTTACTTTAGAAGAGTATTTGGCTTTACCTGATCACTATAATAAATGATATATTGATCATGTTGCATCTTATATTGAAATTAAAAATTTATATTTAAGTAATTTATTGTTACAATATAGAATATTAACAAAACTGATTAATATTAAAGCGGCTACTCAGAAAGACTTAACAAATATTTTTATTCCTTTATGTGAAAACATTCATTCTTTTGATCATCCTAGTTTTACTTTGTACATGCAAAAAGTAAGAACATATTATTTAAGTGGTTTAACTAGATTTAAATATCTATTAAATTTTAATAATGTTAAATTTACAAAACCTTTTATGTTAGAATTAACACGTTTAGTTCAAAATATATACAATAAAAAAGTAGAATTTAATATTGTTAATTTAAAAAAAATGCATTTAAATAGTGATATTTTTACTCAAGCTGTGTTATTAAAATTAAGAAATAGGGATAATAGACTTTTTAGAGTTTTAAAATCTTCTTTACGTAAAATTAAATTACCAAGTGTAAATAGATTAAGTGAAAAACAGAATAAATTTAATAAAGATGATTTCCTTGTTAATAAAATAAGAAATAATAACATTTCTTCCATGTTTAAAAATAATGTTAATGATCCTTTAAGTAATCTTTTATTAGACTATTTTCCTTCAGCTGATAATTTAAAAGTTAATATTGTAAAGAAATCATCTATTAAAAAACGTTCTATTTCTTTAAAAAATTACGTGCTTAAATCCTTAAAACATGTAAAGATGGCAGGTATTAGAATAGAAGCTAAAGGAAGATTAACAAGAAGATTTACCGCTTCTAGATCTGTATTCAAAATGAAATGAAAAGGTGGTTTAAAAAACGTAGATTCTTCATTCAAAGGATTATCTGCTATAATGTTAAGAGGTCATGTAAAATCAAATGTACAATACTCAACGATAAATTCTAAAAACCGTAATGGAGCTTTTGGAGTTAAAGGTTGAGTAAGTAATAAATAACCTTAGTTATTGTTTACTATAGTGCTAGATTAAACTACATGTTTTTATTAATTAAGTAACCTTTATAATAAATTTAAATTGTCCTATTCTCAAATTTCGCGTTGCCTTAATTATATAAAAGATAAAAAAAAATGAAGAAATAGTCTGAACCATTTTGCGAATAATGGAAATATAAGACATATGTCTTATTAACAGAATTGAACAGGCTAATTGCGCCAGAGAGTACAAATTGAGTGCGCAGTTTGGCACCTCGATGTCGGCTTAACTTATCCACATGAATGCAGGAATCATGAAGGGTTCGACTGTTCGTCGATTAAAAAGTTACACGAGCTGGGTTAAATACGTCGTGAGACAGTATGGTTTCTATCTTCTAGAGGAAATTAGAATAAAATAAGGATAGCCCCCTCGTACGAAAGGAGCTGGGTATATTAACCTCTGGTTTACCTGTTGTTTATGTGCCCAATATTAATTTAAGTATAATATTTTTTATATTATGCGGGGATGTTACTTTCACTAAAGTAAATTTATAGCATAGGCACGGCAGGAACGCTATGTTAGTTAAAGATAAGTGCTGAATGCATCTAGGCACGAAACTTACTTTAAGATATTCTTAAATATGCGTAGTTGAACACTACGATTTTGCAAATGAAAACAAGATACTAATTAAATTTAAATATTAAAGATGATAATAATTATTGCAATTAATAGGCTTTAGCTGAAAGGATTTAAATGTCTTTAGGCATAAAGTACTAATGATATATATAACTAAATATCCTAGATATCTCACAATTTTGAAACATATACTAAACATAAGTTATACACTCTAATCTTAGTCCGGTTAGCATAAAAGTAATGTAGCTGTTTTGTAACCAGCTGAAGCAAGTGCGATACTTGCACTGGACTTTATTAAGAAGGAGTAGTCGAACACGACTGAATCTGAACCTGGTACGGTATAATTCACATTATCAAGTCCTAGAAATGTGAAAGACGACTACTAATTTTTCCATCTATTTAGCATTATTACATAAAACTAAAATGTATATATTTTAGTTTTATGTAAAGGCCTTATAGTCAAGTGGTTAAGACATAATGTTTTCATCATTACATACGAGGGTTCGATCCCCTCTGGGGCTAGAAAAATTAATAAATAAGGATTAATACTATTAGTATTAATATTAATGCGGATTGATGTAATAGTAACATAACTGGCTCATGTCCAGCATATATTGGTGCAAATCCTTTGTCCGCACATATAATTAATTAAAGGTTATAGCTTAATTGGTAAAGCAAGCTGCTCATGACAGCTGAGATGAGTGTTCAAATCACTCTGGCCTTAGCTAATATGAGTTATTTTATTTATAAATCCGAGTGCTGGAACTGGTAGACAGGATAATCTTAAGATTTATTGATATAATATCGTGAACGTTCAAGTCGTTTTTCGGATAAAATAAAATACTTTGGTTAGTAAAGGGGACATAGTTTAACTGGTAAAACTGCGATTTTGCATATCGTTATTTCAGGATCGAGTCCTGATGTCTCCATATTTGTTTAAAGATTTATTCTTTAAAAATTAATTATATATAAGCTCGAGAAGCTCAACCTGGTAGAGCGGAACTCTGAAGATGTTTAGGTTGTAAGTTCAAATCTTATCTCGAGCACAGTATAACTTATTATACTTTAGATAAATTTCGTCTCTTTTTTTGTAAAAAAAAATTAATTTATGAAAATAACCATAATTATCAACTGAAAAAATATAAAACTGTTTCTAAAAATTATATTTACATAAAGGTAGTGATGGAATTGGTAGACATGAATAGCTTAGGACTATTTAATTTTTTTATTTTATCCGTTCAAGTCGGATCTACCTTAAGACACCTTTTTTTTTAATTATTAAAAATATAATTAAAACTATATGTTGTGGACTAATCGGTAAGTCATAAATTTTTGGTATTTACCATTGAGTGTTCGAATCACTCCAACATAATAATTATAATAAATAGTATTATTTTGTTTGCTACTTATATTAATATTTGAATGTATACTTATTAATATTAAAAAAAATTATATAAGGTGAATATAGTTCAATCGGTAGAGCGACTGTATGTGGCACAGTATGTTCCCTGTTCAAGTCAGGGTATTCACCCTAATACACATATATAATTACTTATATAAGCCAGGATAGTTCAATTGGTTAGAACATTAATTTCATGCATTAAGAATGAGAATTCAAATTTCTCTTCTGGCTGATAAAATTTACACTATTTAAATTTTTAAATAAGTTTAAGTAAAGCAACTAAAAAAAAATAAGGGTAAAATAAGAGTTCAATTCTCTTACTTCTTAATGTTAATTTTTTCTATATTATTTTTATTATTATCTAACGCCGTTACTTTAAGACGAGATAAATCTATACTTTTCAGTAGAGTTGCTATAATAGTTTTACTTTACTCTTCTTTAATTGCGATAATTAGTTTACACTTTACTTATTTAGATAGAGGAATAGGTTTATATGGTGGTTTATTCCATGCAACTAGTATTACACAAGTATTTCATATTTTCATTTTTTTAATAAGTGCTGCCATTTTACAGCTTACAGGGTTTTATCCTAGAAGAGTATGAGTAGCAGAGTATTCATCAATAAGCAAATTATTTCTATACAATTTTTTATACTATAGAACAAAAATCGTTAATAAAATGGGAGAACAATTTAAAATTATAGAATACCCATTAATTTTATTATTTATAATTACAGGAGCCATATTTTTAGTTTCAACTAGTGATTTAGTTTCTATATTCCTCTCTATAGAATTACAAAGTTATGGATTATATTTACTTAGTACATTATATAGAAACTCAGAATTAGCTACTTCTGGGGGACTTACATATTTTTTATTAGGAGGTCTTAGTTCTTGTTTCATCTTGTTAGGTACAAGCTTATTATATGCTAATTCTGGTACAACTAATTTAGATGGAATATATGTAATAACTAGCTTAAGTGATCTGGCAAACGATAGTAGCAGTAATATTTTATATTGATATAAATCTTACTATATAAACTTATCATTGTTAATATTAAGTGTAGGTTTCTTATTTAAAGTAAGTGCTGCACCTTTCCATTTTTGATCCCCTGATGTTTATGATGCTATTCCTACAATAGTTACAACATTTGTAGCTATAGTAGCTAAAATTTCTATTTTTATATTCTTTTTAGAATTAGTACACTATACAAGTAATTCTTTATTTAATTATCAATTTAGTTGAACTTCAAGTTTATTAGTTAGTTCTTTACTTTCATTAATTATAGGAACAGTAGTAGGTTTAACTCAATTTAGAATAAAAAGATTATTTGCATATAGTACTATTTCACATGTAGGGTTTATATTATTAGCTTTAAGTATTAATAGCATAGAATCAATACAAGCCTTTATATTTTATTTAATGCAATACTCTATCAGTAATTTAAATGCCTTTATTATACTAATTAGTATAGGTTTTTCTCTTTACTATTACGTAAACGATAGTGATGAGTATAAACAATTACCTGATAAAAACAATTCTCCTATACAATTAATAAGTCAATTAAAGGGTTATTTTTATATAAACCCTGTTTTAGCATTAAGCTTAGCAATTACAATATTTTCATTTGTAGGTATACCACCTCTTATAGGATTTTTTGCTAAACAGATGGTTTTAAGCGCCGCTTTAGATAATGGTTATGTTTTCCTTGTTTTAGTTGCAATATTAACTAGTGTTATTAGTGCAGTATATTATTTAAATATAATTAAACAAGTCTTCTTTGATAAAGCTGAATACAAAATTAACCCTGAATTAGAAAATATTAATTTACACGGTAATATTATTAAAAATAATGTTTTAATTGAAAGATTAACATTTAAAACAAATAGCATTATTTTATCAAGCCCTTTAACTATAACTATATCTATATTAACTTTAATTGTTTTATTATTTATATTTATACCTCAAGAATGATTAAGCATGGCTAATATATTAGCATTAATAATATTCAATCCTTAAATGACAAGTACTACTTTCTTTTTTGTTTTTATACCAATATTAGCTATAATATTATTAGCTGTAAATTTAATATTTGCCCCACATAATCCTTATCAAGAAAAGGATTCAGCTTTTGAGTGTGGATTTCATTCATTTCTTGGTCAAAATAGAACTCAATTCAGTATTTCTTTCTTTATATTCGCATTACTTTTCTTATTATTTGATTTAGAAATTCTTTTAGTTTATCCGTATGTAGTTAGTGCATACGCTAATGGTATATATGGTTTAGTCATAATGCTTATATTCTTTTTA
>Ga0184627_10000961_pt1 | contig 11407 bp, 8 predicted proteins | sample PLM3_127_b1_FD_133150 | JGI IMG/M metagenome (GOLD analysis project Ga0184627, IMG submission 133150) | Groundwater sediment microbial communities from an aquifer in East River, Colorado, USA - PLM3_127_b1 | ecosystem: Environmental > Terrestrial > Soil > Riparian zone | place: USA: East River...
AACGCATGCACCAGATGAGACACCACCAATACGGTGAAGGCGGCGGTCCGAGCCTGATCCAGACCGGTGTTGAGTCCGTAGAGGAGGTAGACGAAGGCGCCGATGGTGATGGCGGCGATGAAACATCCTTGCGCGGACACCAAGACGATTCGACTCCCATCCAAGATCTTGGCGTTGGGGTGGCGTGGGGCTCGACGCATGATTGAGACGGCAGCGGGCTCTACGACGAGCGCCATGGCCGGCAGACTATCGGTCACGAGGTTGATCCAGAGAATGTGGACGGGAAGCAGAGGCAATGGAAGTCCGAAGGCGGTCGCACAGAGCATGACCAGGATCTCTCCGATATTTCCTGATAACAGATACTGCACTGCCTTGACGATATTGTCATAAATGCCCCGTCCCGCCTCGACCGCCGTCGCGATGGAGGCAAAGTTGTCATCGGTCACAACGATATCGGACGCTTCCCGCGCCACGTCCGTTCCGGTCAGGCCCATGGCAATCCCGATGTCTGCTTCTTTGATCGCGGGGGCGTCATTGACACCGTCGCCGGTCATGGCCACGACCGCACCGCGAGCTTTCCACGCTCGCACGATCCGCAGCTTGTGTTCGGCAGTCACCCGCGCATAGACGGAGAGCTGGTCTATCCCTTCATGCAAGCGTTCGTCGCTCCATTGATCGAGTTCCGACCCGGAGAGGGCGCCCCGCCCATCATCGATCAGACCCAATTCCCCGGCGATCGCCACGGCGGTTTGCTTGTGATCGCCCGTGATCATCACGATTCGGATGCCCGCTTCACGACACATCTGCATTGCCGCTTTGGCTTCCGGTCTCAGCGGATCCCTCATGGCGACAAGCCCCAGAAACACCAAGTCGCGTTCGAGATCGCCGGCGTCATAGCAAAGAGGAGTAGTTGGCAATGAGCGACGAGCGACTCCCATCACCCGGAGCGCTTGAGCAGCCAAGTAATCGTTGGCCGCCAGGATGCGTTGCCGTAGCGAGTCATCCAACGGCTCGTGAAGCCCCTCGGACGTCAAGCGATGGGTACAGCACTGAAGCAAGACATCCGGCGCGCCCTTTACAAAGACGACCGCGCCCCTCTTTAATTCTCGGACGACAGTCATGCGCTTGCGTCCCTGATCGAACGGCACTTCTCCGAGAAACGGATAGTCCTTCTCCAGTTGATCTTTGAGAAGACCGAACTTGGCCGCCACCACGAGCATGGCGCCCTCCGACGGATCACCCAGGATCTGCCAATCATCTCCTTGCCGCTTGAGCGCGGCATCGTTACATAACACTGACGCGAGCAGTAGCTCGTGAAGGGCAGGCTGCGGGATCGAGAGCTTCGATCCGGCTTCAAGAAATTCTCCGACCGGAGCATAGCCTTCACCGGTCACTTCAACGATGCGTTCTCCGAAGACGAGGCATGTCACGGTCATTTCATTCTTCGTCAGTGTCCCCGTCTTGTCGGTGCAGATGACGGTTGTCGACCCCAACGTTTCGACCGCATGCAGCCGCCGCACCAACACATGCCGTTTAACCATACGCATCACGCCCAAAGCCAACGCAATGGTCACGACGGCGGGCAACCCTTCAGGAATCGCCGCCACAGCCAAGCTCACGGCGGTCAGGAACATACCCGCCAACGGTTCGCCTCGCAGGAGCCCCAACCCGAACACTACCGCAACAATGGCTAGAGATAAGAAGAGCAGAAGGTTCCCCAGTTGCCTGAGCCGCCGCTCCAAGGGGGTGACCTCGGACGGTCGTTGCTGCATCAGCGAGGCAATCCGACCCAACTCCGTGCGTGAACCTGTCAGGACAACGAGGGCGCGGCCTTTCCCCGCGGTCACCACGGTTCCCAGAAATAACAGATTCGATTGGTCAGAAAGAGGAATGGTCTCCGCTGACAGGAGAGCGGCTGATTTCTCAACCACGGTGGACTCGCCGGTGAGCGCGGCCTCCTGCGCAAACAGGTTGGTCGCATAGATCAGACGAGCATCGGCCGGTACATGATCCCCGGCTTCGATCTGTATCAGATCGCCCGGCGCCAGCTCCCGTGCGGGGATGGCACGAACGACGCCCTCGCGCACCACACGGGCTGTCGCGATGGACAGTTTGCGCAAGGCGGCTAGAGACCGTTCAGCTTTGAACTCCTGTATGAAACCGAGTAGGGCGTTCAGGAGGACAATCGCAAGGATCGCGCCGGCATCGATCCATTCCTGCAGCAGACCGGACATGACGGCGGCGCCGATCAGGACCCAGATGATCACGCTGGTGAACTGGCCGAGCAGCAGATAAAGAGGAGAAGGAGCTGGAGGCTCAGGAAGCTCGTTGGTGCCCTCGGACGAAAGCCGAGCCCGTGCGTCCCGCTCAGTCAGCCCTCGGACAAGATCGGTGTGTAGGTCGGCGGCAATCGCTTCGGGAGGGCGCGTATGCCAGGACGTAAGCATCCGTGCCGGCCGCCTTAACGGACCACGAGAACGGAACAGACGCTGTGTTGCTGATCGAGATCGAGAATGATCGAACGCTGGATCAGCTTGAATATGTAGATCACGGCTTAATGGCGACCTTCAGAACACCATCGAGTCGTTCGCCGAAGACACGATAGCCTTCTCGGATATCATCCAGCGAGAACCGATGGGTCAGGAGTGGTGTCAGATCCACCCGTTTGTGACGCACAACCTCCATGAGTCGGCGCATCCGTTCTTTCCCCCCAGGGCATAGAGTCGTGACGATACGGTGGTCACCGATGCCTGCCGCGAATGCGTCATACGGTATCTGCAGCTTCCCGGAGTAGACTCCAAGGCTTGAAAGTGTGCCACCTGGCCGGAGTGAGCGTAGCGCGTTCTCGAAGGTGGCTTGGGTCCCAAGAGCCTCAATCGTCACATCAGCCCCGCCACCAGTAAGACGTTTGATCTCAGCCACCACGTCCGTGTTGCGATAGTCGAGAACCACATCGGCGCCCATCCGTTTTGCCATGTGGAGACGCGTATCATCCCCGTCGACCCCGATGATAAGAGCTGCACCCATGAGCTTGGCTCCCACTGTCGCGCAAAGACCGATTGGGCCCTGCGCAAAGACCGCTACTGCATCTCCGATGCGCACTCCTCCGGACTCCGCTCCGCTGAAGCCGGTTGACGCAATATCGGCCAGCAAGACGACTTGTTCATCACTGAGCTCATTCGGGATCTTGGTGAGATTCGCCTGCGCGTAGGGCACCAGGAGGTACTCGGCCTGTGCGCCGTTGATCGTGTTGCCAAAACGCCAGCCGCCAATCGCTTCATACCCACTGCCATGTCCACATTGGGCCTGATGCCCGGACAAGCAAGCATGGCATTGGCCACACGGCGTGATGGCCCCCACCAAAACCCGTTCTCCAATCACATACCCTGTCACACCAGATCCAAGTTCTTCGATCACACCCACCGGTTCGTGCCCGATCACGAGCCCCGGTTTCACCGGATATTCGCCACGAATAATGTGGAGATCCGTCCCACAGATCGTCGTCAAGGTGACCCGGATCACGGCCTCACCTGGACCTGCACGAGGACGTGCCACTTCCTGAACTTCAAACTGGTTCATTCCTTGAAACACAGTGGCGCGCATCGTGTTCATCATGAGCCTCCTGCTGGATCAGCGTATCGGGTCAACTACCCCGGTCCTGAGCTGAGACGATGACGCGTCGGGACGTCAAACGGCCTCCACGCTCAGCAACAGTAACTCTCCCTTCATCGTGGGATGAATCGAACACCGGAACTCATGCCGGCCCGGCTTATCCATAGTAAAGCGAATTTCTGTCGTGCGTTTCGGATCGATGAACACCCCTGCGATACCTCGGCCATAGGATATGATACCGGCGCTTTCGACCTGTGTCGGAACGCCTTCGAACACCGACGATCCGAAGTCATGACGCTCGCCATCGTCATTTCGAATGGTAATGACGATCGGAACACCCAATCGCAACGGTACTTGCGTAGTCGCAAACTTGAAATCCTTGATAGTCACGTTGACCCGCTGTTCCATCTGCGCGTCGGCCTGCAGGAAACCGCTCACCGCGATGCCCACAGCGAGGACCGCGCCCCCGATCCATCGACTGATCCGGATACTGCGTTGTGCCATATCCTCCTCCTCTCATTACTGCAAGCAGCTCATTTTAACTTATCAATCATGACTTCCCTCGATGACTCCATAACGACGTAGGTCCTGTCGTAGTTGCCGAGGGTCTTAGTAGTGAATCGTTCTCATGCCCATCCGCTGGGCCGGTTCCAAATTCTTCTCCCGGTCGTCGATAAGCAGGCACTCGTCTGGGGCACGCTGCGTCAATTGAAGGGCCAGGCGGTACATCTTCTCGTCCGGTTTGCGCACGCCCAGGTAACAGGAACTTAAAAAGAGATCGCAGTAGCCTCCCAGCTGAAAGCGTTCGATTCGGTACCGATTCAGCTCCAGCGACTCATTGTTCAGCGCCGCCACGAGATACCTCTCAGCCTGTGCGACCTCTTTGACGACCTGGAGCACGTCGGAGCACGGTTGGGACTGGGCATACATGAAGCTCTTGAACGCCTCTTTGGTGAAGTGCCGAGGTTCACCGAACAGCACCTGATCGAGATACATGTCAAGACTCAGCCGGCCACAATCCAGCTCGTCGCTCAGATGAACGTGTCGCGCTTCGAACTCAGCCGAGTCAAACTGAAACACGCGGGCGGCCTCCTTCCTGGACCCCTGATCCCATCCGTTGGTCAGCATCACCCCGCCTATATCCCAAAGCACTACGGCAATGTCAGTCACGATGTGTCTTCTCAGGTAATCGACTGACCGGCCATCGCCACTCACTGATCTCAGGCGGATCGTTGCCGTGCGCCCGGATATAGAGACGGTGGTTCTTGATCAAGCGTTCATACTTGACCGTGATCGCTTCCGCTTGCGCCGCTCTCCCGGGATTCCGTGACGCGACTTTTTGCGCCGCCTGGATCACCACGTGATAGCGACTGGTCTTGTTGCGCACCTGCATGTCAAAGGGTGTCGTGGTCGTCCCTTCTTCACGATACCCATTAATGTCGAACCGCCCAGTCTCCGGCCGCTCCCACAACAGTTGCTTGATGGCGGCCGTATAGCCATGGAAGTTGAACACCACCGGACAGCTGGATGGAAAAATCCGCTGGAATCGCTCGGCATCGAGCCCATGCGGATACTTTTGTGGAATGCCCAGCACCAGCAAATCCGTAACGTTGACGACACGCACGCGCCAGTCCGGCGCCTCTTGACGCAAGAGATCGGCGGCAGCCAATGCTTCCAGCGTCAGATTGTCGCCGCAGCAAGCCAACAGCACTTCCGGGTCTTCGCCGTCGTTCGTGCTCGCCCAGCGCCAGATCGACGCGCCGACCCGGCAGTGTTCGCGGGCTTCCTCCATTGTCAGCCACTGCGGCATAGGCTGTTTGCTGGCGATGATGACATTGATGAAGTTGGTGACCTGCAGGCAATGCTCCATCGTCATGATGAGGCAGTTTGAATCGGGCGGGAAATAAATACGATAGGTGTGGCCCTTCTTCGTCAGCAGATTGTTGATGAAGCCTGGGCCTTGATGCGAATAGCCATTGTGCTCCTGCCGCCAGGCCTCCGAGGTCAACAAATAGTTCAACGAAGAAATCGGTTCGCGCCACGAGACTTCCAGCGAGGACTTTAAGAACTTGGCATACTGGTTCATCATGCCGTCCACGATGCTGAGGAAGGCTTCGTAACAGGGGAACAGCCCGTGGCGGCCGGTGAGCAAGTACCCTTGAAGCCAGCCTTGGCAATTGTGTTCGCTCAGCACCTCCAAGACCCGGCCGTCGCGACTGGTCTGCTCGGTACCTTCCGGCAGCGGCCAGACGTACTGGCGGTCGGTGACGTCCAGCACGGCTCCGAGTCGGTTCGATTCCAATTCATCCGGACAGACGATACGGAAGTTGCGGGCCTCCTGGTTCAGTCGCACGACTTCTCGTAAGTAGTTCCCCAGTTGCACGACATTGCCGACGAACGTCTGACTGCGTTCCTTCGGCTCGACCACGAATGCCCCCACCTCAGGCAGCACCAACGGCCGACGAACCCTCCCGCCCAAGGCATGGGGATTCATGGCCATGCGGCGGTCGCCGGTAGGACACAACGCACGAATGTCCTCGGCCGGACGCCCATCGCGATCGAACAGTTCGTCCGGCCGATAGGACCGCATCCACTGTTCGATGATCTTGAGATGAGCGGGATTCGTCTGTACGTCTTTGGCCGGCACCTGGTGAGATCGGAATGTGCCTTCGATCTGCTTCCCATCTATCTTATGGGGACCGGTCCAGCCTTTCGGCGTACGCAGAATGATCATCGGCCAACGTGGCCGTTCAATGACAGCGCCGCCCCGAGCTTTCCCCTGAAGGTCTCGGATTTCGTCGTACGCCCATGAGACGGCCGTACCCATGTCCTCATCGATCTGTTGGCTCAATTGCACGATGCGAACGCCATAACCGTAGCCGCTAAACAGAGCATCGAGTTCCTGATTACTCATCGAGCCGAAAATCGTGGGATTGGAGATCTTGAAATTATTGAGATGCAGAATCGGGAGAACCGCCCCGTCGGTCGTGGGATTCAGAAACTTATTGCTGTGCCAGGCGCCGGCGGTCGGTCCCGTCTCTGCCTCTCCATCGCCGACAATGCAGGCCACGATCAAATCCGGATTATCCAACGCCGCGCCGAAGGCGGTGGAGAGCGCATAGCCCAATTCGCCGCCTTCATGGATCACACCGGGATACAACGGGCTGAGATGGCTGGGGAAGGCGTCGGGCCAGGAGAACCATCTCAAAAAGATCTGTAGACCGGCTCGGTCCTGCGTCAGCTCCGGAAAGAATTCCGTGAGCGTGCCTTCGAGATACATGTTGGCGAGATTCGCCGCAGCGCCATGGCCGGGACCAGTGATGAGCAGAATGCCGGCGTCGGTTTGCAGGATCAGCCGGTTCAAATGCAGATAAATGAGATTGATGCCCGGCGCGGTCCCCCAATGGCCGAGCAGCCGGTTTTTAATATGCTCCGGCCGCAACGGCTCCTCCAGCAACGGATTGGCGCGCAAGTATATTTGCGCGGCAGTTAGATAGTTGGTCGCGCGCCGATATCGTTCGAGGGCGGCGCTCTCTTTTTCCGGTAACGCACCGGCAGCCGGTCTCCGAGTCTGAATCGCTTGACTTTCGCGTTGCATGGTTATTCTCCTACGACCTTGGATGCCTTCGACCTCTTACCTTCTTCCCTGAATAGACACCTGATCGTTTCTTTGGCAATTTCAGTTTCTTCGTCAACGGCTGCGACGTAGGCTTCCAGCCGCGCATCCTCTCGACTGATCCGGGCCATGTCGCCATCGGCCAGGTCACTCACCGCCGCATTACGAATAGGGTCAAGACTCAATCCGCACCACTCCATGTCGTGACAGATGCGCGCTCGAATGGCGGGCGCGTGTTCGCCGATGCCCCCGCCAAAGATGACGGCATCGGCCCCGCCCAGCACGGCCAGGTAGGCGCCGATGTATTTGCGGACGCGGTGGCAAAAGACCTCTATGGCAAGCGCCGCACCTGGATGCTTCTTCTGCTCAGCCTGAAGTAACGTGGCCATGTCGTGAGAGAGACCGGACAGTCCTCGAAGGCCGGAGCGCTCATTCAGCATCTCCTCAACGGCTTCTGCTGACATCCCTTCGCGCCGCACGAGATAACTAACCAGCGCCGGATCGAGATCCCCCGAGCGGGTCCCCATGACCAGCCCCTCAAGCGGTGTAAACCCCATCGAGGTCTCTATCGATTGACCATTCCGTATCGCCGCCGCCGAACATCCATTGCCAAGCTGCAGGGTAATGAGACGAGCTTGTTCAAGCGGTTTGCCTGTGCCCACGGCGTATCGATTCGCCAACGACGCATGAGCGATCCCGTGAAACCCGTACCGTCGTATGTGGTGCCGTTCGGCCACATCCTGCGGAATGGCATACGTAGAGGCGGCTGCGGGGAGCGACCGATGAAAGGCCGTATCAAACACCGCGATCATCGGAACCTTCTCGCCTACATGCTCCCGAGCGCCGCGGATGCCTGCCAGACAGGCTGGATTGTGCAAGGGTGCCAACTCCGTCAGACGCTCCAGCTCGAGAAAGATCTCAGGATCGATTCGAATGGACTCTGTGAAAGACTTCCCTCCATGCACAAAACGATGGCCGACTGCCTCGATCGTTTTACCGATTAACCGATCAAAGACCCATTGTACAGCTTGGCGGTGGTCCTTCACGTAGTGGCACTTCTCCAGCTTTGAGGCGCTGGCTTCTACACGAAGTTCGGCCTGGCGCCCGATTCCCTTCACTTCCCCTGCCAGCACAGTCGCCAGCACACCATTCTCACCACGGTCTCGACATCCTGGCGCGTCAAACAGCCGATACTTCACCGAGGAACTGCCGCAGTTAAGGACCAACAGTCGCATACACACATCTCCGCCCAAAACCCTGGCTCATGTTCGTATAAATGGCCGCCTAGAGCAAGCCTGCCTCTTCCATTCTGAAAGAAACCCCAAGGTTTCTGGCCTCACTCACAGATGCGGGCATTCTTAGGCACAAAAGAAAGACGGAGAAGTCAATTGGAGGCGAGGCGGATGGGGCCAGGTTATTGGGTTGGACAACTCATCGCAGCGGGTCTGTTGCGGCTTCAAGTCAGGTGGTAGTTCCACGGCTTCCTTCACCACCCTTATACCTCATACCTCAGTCCTGTTAGTCATCGCAAGCTGGTCTGCTGCGGCTTTGCTTCCTGTGATTCCCCGGAGTCCTTAACGTCCCGAGCGCAGCGGAAGCCCATCCAGTTCATCTTGGTGTTGGGATCGGTCCCGTTGCGTTGCGCACCCCGCACACTTGGTGTGCTGTCGATCCAGCCGCCACCACGGAAACTCCGCTGGGTACCCTTCTCCGGCCCCTTGGGATTCTTGTCCGGCGCAGTCGCATACACACCAGAGGACAAGACGGGTCTGACGCATGGCGGGAAATCTCACCATAGAGCTCTGTTCACTTTCTGCTGGAACGGTTACGAGAGGACAAGCACCCCGGCTCCCGAATAGCGCCCGGCTTTCAATTCTTGCAGAGCGCGATTGGCATCGGCGAGGGGGAACGACAGGGTATGGGGTTTGATGGGAATCGCAGCCGCCTCGCGCAGGAGATCGAGGCCGTCCTGCTTCGTATTGGCCGTGACGCTTCGAATGACCCGCTCTCCAAAGACCTCGCGATCGTAGTCGAGCGAGGGAATCGGCGTCATGTGAATACCGGCGAGGGCAAGCGTGCCGCCGCGTTCCAATGAACGTAAGGCCGGCGGAACCAATTCCCCGGCCGGCGCAAAGATAATCGAGCCGTGAAGCTTGTCCGGCGGCCTGTCGGTCGCCCCGCCCACCCATGCGGCGCCCAATTCACGTGCGAGACGTTGATGCTCCGGTTTCAACGAGCTGACATAGACCTGACAACCCCAATGACGAGCAATCTGGATGGCAATGTGAGCGGACGCTCCAAACCCATAGAGACCGAGCCGTTGGCCCGGCTGGATTCCACTCAGGCGCAATGCGCGGTAGCCGATGATCCCGGCGCAGAGGAGGGGGGCCGCTTCTTCATCACTGAAGACCGGCGGAATCGGATAGGCAAATGCTGCCGAGACGAGCGCATACTCTGCGTATCCGCCATCGACCTGATAGCCGGTAAACCTGGCTCGCTCGCACAGGTTCTCTCGCCCGCTCGTGCAAAATTCGCAGACGCCGCACGTGTGCTGCAGCCAAGCGATCCCGACTCGCTTGCCGACTGTCCGCTCAGTCACGCCGGCGCCAACCTGACTCACGACCCCGACGGCTTGGTGGCCGGGAATGAGAGGAAGCGAGGGGTTGGCCAATTCGCCTTCGATGACGTGAAGATCCGTCCGGCAGATCCCGCAGACAGTGAGGCGAACCAAGACCTCCCCAGGGCCTGGCTCTGGCATTGGAAGCTCGCGAAGCTGTAGCGGGGCAGTTCCCACGTCCGCTGTGCGCGCCAGGACCATCGCCTTCATCATTGATTGCTTTCAGGAAGATGAGCCGACGGCGAATCGTCGCTTGACAGGGAGTCTCTACAGGCTGTTCAAAAAGTCCAGACTTCTCACCCGCCCACCCACTGGCACGCCGAGACGTGCCCCATTAGCCCGGGCGAGGGCCTCTTGTTTCCTTCTCTGCAACATCACGCTTTCTCTCCTAAGGAAGTCGCCAGACTGTCCTTCACTGCGCGCATCGAACGAGCACCGTTTCATCGTGCGCGTTCTGCGAGCAAGAAGGATGGTCTGGCGGCTCCCTTCACACTCTTCCGAGACCGCGCGTTGCGCGAGCACAGGGGAAACACCGGGCCATCCCCCCTCTGCTGGCGGATTTTTTCAACAGCCTGCTAGGATTTCGCCTTGATACATTCAATATCGAGCCTGATCTGGACCTCATCGCCAACGACTAGCCCGCCGCTATCCAACGTCTTGTTCCAGACCATACCGAAGTCTTTGCGGTTGAGTTTCCCCTCCGCGCTGAAGCCGGCCCTGGTATTGCCCCATGGGTCCTTCGTCGCCCCGTTATACTGGCCCACCAGGGTGATTTCCTTGGTCACCCCGTGCAGCGTGAGGTCTCCCACCGCTGTATAGCCTTCTGCGGTCTTCTTATAGCTCTTCATTTTGAAGGTGATCGTCGGATAGTGTTCCACGTCGAGAAAGTCGGCACTCCGCAAGTGGGCATCCCGTTTTTCGTGATTCGTATTCACCGACCCGGTCTTGATCGTAGCCTCAATGGCCTTCACGGTGCCGGCTTCGGCATCCATGTCGATAAACCCGGCATAGTCCATGAATCGCCCTGTGGTCTTCGACACGACCATGTGCGTGACGCGAAACTCGATCGTCGAATGGTCAGGATCCACGTTCCAGCGAGCTGGTTCTGCGTGAACCACCAACGGGAACCAGGCCGTCGCTCCGAGCAGCAAGAGCACACGCCAACTCTGCCCTCTTCTCTTCAGCATGAATCACTCTCCCAGCCTGGATTATTCATGAATACCTGCTACGTCGTCCGATCCTCTCGCCCGGCGGGGCTTTTCTCGTTCGGCCTCCTCGACGGACTGCAAGTACGCCTATGTCGGCCTTACTTGCGAGAAGCCCCGGCGGGCTTCGGTCTCGAACGCCTCGCGACGGCATTCATGAGTAATCCTGGCTTGGTCAAACGTATCGCAGCCAGGGTATGTATGGGCTGCAACCTACTTCTTCGAAGGCTGGCCCGACGCATCAGACTTGCTGAGTGATGGATTTCCGACCGACTGCACCTCGCGAGACCGTCCCCGACTACCGGTTCGCATCCGGACATGCACGTCCACCGCGTCCTCACCCAACTCGCTGGGAAA
>Ga0184627_10000964_pt1 | contig 11379 bp, 9 predicted proteins | sample PLM3_127_b1_FD_133150 | JGI IMG/M metagenome (GOLD analysis project Ga0184627, IMG submission 133150) | Groundwater sediment microbial communities from an aquifer in East River, Colorado, USA - PLM3_127_b1 | ecosystem: Environmental > Terrestrial > Soil > Riparian zone | place: USA: East River...
AAGAAGAACAATCGTGGAATGAGCTTGCTTTGGCTCGGCAGGTTGCCCACCGTTGGGGGACTCAACATACCGAAGTGGTCCTTAAGCCTTCTGATCTCTTGCGTGACCTGGTCTCGATGGTCTGGCACCTGGACGAGCCGTACGGCGGAGGGCTGCCCGCATGGTTTGTGTTCCGGGAGATGAGCAAAGACGTCAAAGTAGGCCTGACAGGCACTGGGGGAGATGAGCTGTTCGGCAACTATGGGAAATATCGCCGCTACGAAGAGGATGCAGTGGTCCTCGCCGCAGTCAACTACCGCGGGCGGGCGAGAGGGCGCGCCGACAGGATTGCTCAGCTTACGGCCCCGGTAGCGAAACTTACTAAATGGGTGCCGCCTGCTTGTCCCTGGATCGGCAGAGGCCGGCTCTTGTCGAGACTTCCTCATCTGCTTCGCCAACCGTTTGGGCGATACTACTACGCCAATTTCGACTATCTCTCCGACGAGCAGAAGCACCGGTTCGTGTTTCACTCGAACAGTAGTGCCATGCAGGATACCGCCGATTACCTCCAGCGAGTCTATGACGAGAGCATGGCGGCCGATCTTCGGAACGGCTTGGCTGCCGTAGACTGTCGGACGCAATTGGCGGAGGAATTCCTCTTCATGACCGACCGGTTTTCGATGGCGCACAGTTTGGAGGCCAGGGTTCCGTTTCTCGACCATAAGCTGGTCGAATTGGTGTTTCGGATTCCATCCACGTTACGGACAAAACCGGATGACCTCAAGTACCTATTCAAACGCGCGGTCGGAGATCTATTGCCGCCTGGGCACCTGACTGCTCCGAAACGTGGCTTCGTTATCCCGATTGAGTTATGGCTCCGTCAGGAGTTACGTCCTCTCGCAGAACGACTGCTTTCACCTGAGCGACTGGCCAAGCAGGGAATCTTTCGGAAAGAATTTTACAGTCGATTTGTTCAGCCCCACTTAAGCGGTCAAGCCAACTATACCTGGCAAGTCTGGGCGGCACTGATGTACCAACTATGGCACGAAATTTTCCTCCAACAATCCGCCACATCCGCCCCGTCCTTTTCCTGGAAAGATCTGTGCTGATCCATTAACTCCTACAGTTATGCGTTACGAGGCTGTGAGGTCCTTTGTTCTGTCTACCAGCTGTCGTGGATTTCAGATTGAGCACGTTCAGACAGAAGTTGACGGCGATATCAAGGAAGGTTCGCTTTTCGAGCCATCAACGAACACGGTCGTGCCAGTTCGAAACTTCATCCCTCGGTTTGTGGGTAGTAGCTCATATACGGCTAACTTTGGTCTGCAATGGAATCACTTCCGACGGACGCAGATCGATCGGTTTAACGGCACGACGATTTCGGCAGACAGATTTTACGCTGGCACAGGTTGGTCTCCTGATGGGTTGCGCGGCGAACGCATTCTGGAAGTAGGATGCGGAGCCGGTCGATTCACCCAGGTCATGCTAGATGCCGGCGCAGACGTCTGGGCCCTCGATTATAGTACTGCGGTAGACGCCTGCTGGGCAAACAACGGACCCCATCCAAGGCTCTGCGTCATTCAAGGAGATCTTTATGCGCTGCCATTCAAAAGGGGTTATTTCGATAAAGTGTTTTGTTTTGGGGTCCTTCAACACACGCCAGACGTAAAGCGGGCTTTCATGAGCATGGTACAGTTCGTTAAGCCCGGTGGGGAGATAGCCGTTGACGTTTATCGAAAAGAACGATGGCCGACTCGGTGGACCAGTAAGTATGTCTGCCGGCCGATTACCAAACGAATCCCTCACAATCTTCTGTTCCGAATCGTTGAGTGGTATGTGCCTCGCTGGTTGCCATTTGATAATAGACTTGATGAAATGCCATTTTTCTGGCGGTTTGCGAAATATGTGAGAGGAATAGTGCCGTGCTGGAATTACACCGGCATATTCCCGCTGACGAAGGAACAAATCAGAGAATGGGCAGTTCTCGATACCTTCGATGCGTTATCACCGAAGTATGATCAGCCGCAAACCATTGAGACAGTTGAGTCCTGGTTTCAGGAGACACGGTTAAACGACATCAATGTTCGATATGGCAGTAACGGCATAGTTGGGTGTGCGCGTAAATAGGAGGAGGACATTTCTGCGTGGCAATCCTTCATTGGCAGGGCATCAGCTTTGAATCCGACCTGCGGCTACATGAGCTAGTGAATACCCTGAGCGGTCCGATAAGGTCCACACACGTTATAAAAAATAAGAGACAGGAGCGCAGTGAAGATCGTTCATCTGAACACAGAAGATATTAGTGGAGGGGCGGCTCGGGCAACCTACCGCTTGCACACGGGCTTGAAGCGGCTAGGTCATGAGTCGTCTCTGTTCGTGATGAACAGCAAGAGCAATGATCCGACGGTCCTCACATTCAAGCCAGCAATGGATTTGTTGACTCGCGTGCGTCGCCGTGTAAGACGAAGGCAGATTACCCGCGACTTTGCCCGCTACCGCCAATCGCGCCCAGGTGGATGCGAAATCTTTAGCGATGACCGAAGCGAGTACGGCGCCGATCTTGTGAGACAACTTCCCCCATGTGATGTGATAAACCTGCATTGGATTGCGGGATTCCTCGATTATCAAGCGTTCTTTTCTTCTATCCCTCAGCGTACCCCCATTGTATGGCGATTGGCTGACATGAATCCTTTGACTGGGGGCTGCCATTATGACGATGGCTGTGGGAAGTTTAAGCAAGCCTGTGGGTCATGCCCGCAGTTGGGCTCGACCGAGGAGAAGGACTTCTCACGGAAAATCTTGGAGCGAAAGCAGGCCGTTTTCAGGTCGTTGGAGCCAGGGAGGCTCCATATTGTGGCCCTCTGTCAATGGATGGCGGAGCAGGTCAAACAAAGCCCCCTTCTCAGCAAGTTCCCTGTGACCCTTATTCCGAATGGAGTAGATACTGAAGAGTTTGCCCCTAGAGACTGCCGGATGGCCCGAGAATTGCTTGGTATCCCCCGAGACATGCGTGTTGCCTTGTTTGCCGCTGACGATGCGGCGAATCGTCGCAAAGGGTTCTCCCTGTTGTTAGAGTCTCTGTCTCAGGTAGGCGATAAGGATAATGTTTTTCTAGTCTCGGTAGGGTCAGGTGAGCCGCACGTTAAGGTTCAGCTACCCCATCTCCATCTCGGCCATGTCGAGTACCGTTGGCTCTCTCTCGCTTACAGCGCCGCCGATGTGTTTGTCATTCCGTCTCTGCAGGATAATTTGCCCAACACAGTGCTGGAATCCATGGCTTGCGGGACACCGGTAATCGGCTTTGCAGTGGGTGGAATCCCGGACATGGTGCGCCATGAGACTACGGGACGACTGGTGGCTCCTTTTGATGTGGGTGCTCTCAGGGCCGCAATAGTGGACCTCCTGCATGATCCAGTCAAACGGAAGGAGATGGGCGTCAACTGCCGTCGCATTGCCGTTGAGGAATACTCTCTCGAATTGCAGGCAAGACGGTATAGTGAACTCTACAAGTCTCTTCTCTAAGCCATGCCGCTGCCGAGTGATGATCGACGCTCGCTCTGATCCATTAGAAAAGAACATGTAGAAAGGAACATGCAGTGAAAAAAGCGCTTGTCACCGGTATCACAGGGCAAGATGGATCATATTTGGCTGAGCTCTTGCTAGCGAAGGGCTATGAGGTGCACGGCATTATCCGTCGCGCCTCAACATTCAACACCGGGCGCATTGACCACCTCTATCAAGATCCGCACATCAACGGTGTGCACTTGTTTCTGCACTATGGTGATATAGCCGATTCGACGAATCTCATCAAGCTCCTCTACCGCATTCAGCCTGATGAAATCTATCACCTTGCAGCGCAAAGTCACGTGCGTGTGAGTTTCGACATTCCGGAGTACACGGGTGATGTCACGGGACTGGCAACCGTCCGGATTTTGGAGGCCATTCGAGAGTCGGGCTTGCGCGCCAAGTTTTATCAGGCGAGCAGTTCGGAGATGTTCGGCAAAGTGCAGGAGGTCCCTCAGCGGGAAACGACACCGTTTTACCCACGCAGCCCATACGGGGCCGCGAAAGCCTATGCGTATTGGATCACGGTCAATTATCGGGAGAGTTACGGACTGTTCGCATGCAATGGCATTCTATTCAACCATGAGTCGCCGCGGCGTGGGGAAACCTTCGTGACCAGGAAGATCACCCGCGCCGTTGTTCGGATTAAGTCCGGCTTACAGGACAAGCTGTACCTTGGTAACCTTGATGCAAAACGGGACTGGGGGTATGCAAAAGAGTATGTGGAAGCCATGTGGCTGATGTTGCAACAAGACGAATCGGATGATTACGTCATTGCAACGGGGGAAACACATTCCGTGCGCGAGTTTTTGGAGGAAGCCTTTTCATACGCTGGCCTGAATTGGCAGGACCACATTGAGATCGACCCCAAATATTACCGGCCTGCTGAAGTCGACCTTCTCATTGGAGATCCAAGCAAAGCAAAGAGAAAATTGGGATGGGAATCCAAGACGACGTTTAAGGAACTAGTCCGCCTAATGGTTGACGCTGATGCATCATCACCGCAGCAAAGGCAATAGGGAGAGGTAACACACGAATGCAGTGGGAAGAAAAGCGAGTCATCGTCACGGGGGGAGCGGGCTTCTTAGGCTCATTTCTTGTGGAGAAGCTGCGCGAGCGTGGTTGTCGCCATGTCGTTGTCCCACGCTCCAAAGAGGACGATTTGCGAGAACGTGACGCCATTATGCGGCTTTACAAGGAAGTGCAGCCTCATATTGTCATCCACCTTGCCGCTGTTGTGGGAGGTATCGGCGCGAACCGGGCGAACCCGGGACGGTTCTTCTACGACAATGCGATCATGGGCATTCAATTGATGGAATACGCGCGACAGTTCGGGGTTGAAAAGTTCGTCGCTGTGGGTACCATTTGTGCCTACCCGAAATTCACCCCTCTGCCGTTTAGGGAAGATGATCTGTGGAACGGTTACCCGGAGGAAACCAATGCGCCTTATGGGCTGGCGAAGAAGATGTTGCTCGTGCAGGCGCAAGCGTATCGGGCTCAATATGGATTCAACGTCATTTATTTGCTGCCTGTGAATCTGTATGGACCTCGAGACAACTTTGATTTGGAAACGTCTCATGTGATCCCGGCCTTGATCCGAAAATGCGTCGACGCGACAAAGCAAGGACGCGGTGAAATCGTTCTCTGGGGAGATGGGTCACCAACTCGTGAGTTTCTCTACGTGGAAGACGCTGCCGAAGGCATCCTGTTAGCCACTGAGCATTACAATGGGGACCAGCCGGTAAATCTGGGGACTGGTGAGGAAGTTACGATTCGCGATTTGGCGTTCATGATTGCGCGTGAAGCCGGATTCAATGGTAACTTCGTTTGGGATACGACCAAACCGAACGGTCAGCCGCGTCGTTGCCTGGATGTGACACGCGCGAGGGAACTATTCGGGTTTCAGGCCGCACATAGTCTCCGCGACGGTATTCCTAATACACTGGCATGGTTCAAGGCTAATCGCAAGACCATTCGTGAAGTCTCTTTTGGCTAAGAGCGGGACTATGGTCTGGAATAAAGGGCCGATGTCTTGGGACAGAAGTCTCGGAACACCTTGGTTATTGATTTCTGCAACACAAATGGTCTGGCTCTTGTTAAAAAAGTATTCGCAGATAACACTCGATAAGTGTTTCCCATCCAGGCTCCGGTCAAAGCCTATCTCTAACAGCTTTCTGGGTCATGACGGGTTCTAAGACTAATCTGGTTCTGCTCGGCAGCCTGTGTCTTGCTGAACTGTGTGGTTTTTTGATTGTCTTCAGTCTGTATCGCCTCACTCAGAAACCAGATGTTTATTCGTTCTTAACAAGTCGTCCTGGCTTGCTCTGCCTCACTGCTTCAGCAGGCTTGGGACTGTCCAGTGGGGTCATCTTTCATCAGTTTCGTCAGGCTTCGCGCTACAGGTCTCAAGTGTTCAGTCTAACCGTTGCAATGAACTTAGTTGCTGTAGTTGTCACCATCACGGTGGGCGAATTGACCCTTCGACTCCTTTCGCGCGCGACAAGCGATGGTACAAAAGTGGGCAACCTACTTCTGCTTCCTCGAGAATGGAAAAAGGCTGCTAATCATTACTCTGAACTGCTTAAGAAGGCAACCTCTCAGGAGACTTATATAATCTTCGACAGGGTGGTAGGTTGGACGGTTAATCCCAATAGTCATAGCGAGGACGGACTTTCCTTCAGCAGCGTTGAAGGCATACGTAGTCCGCGTGTCGGTATAAGCTTCTCCAATCGCTCAGTCAACTGTCGCATAGCATTAGTCGGAGACTCGTATACGTTTGGCGAAGAGGTCACTTATGAGGAATCATGGGGGAGCCAACTCGAATCTCTGCTGGGCCTTGACTGCCAGGTCTTGAACTTCGGGGTGCCGGGCTACGGTATTGGCCAGATCTATCTCAAGTATCTCCGAGATGTCCGCAGTTGGAGTCCAAACATCGTGATCCTTGGATTTATCGGTCACGACGTGCTCCGAACCATGGGGGTGTATGGTTTCCTGACCTTCCCAGCTAGTGAGGTCCCCTGGCCTAGTCCTCGCTTTGTTCTAAATATTGAGGGACGGCTTGAACTCCTCAATGTTCCACTGCCCTTTCCAGAAGAAATCTTTACGAAACCGTCTATTCGAGCTCTCCCAAATATTGCGTATGACCTGAACTACTCTGAAACAGAATGGGACCGGTTCTATTGGCGGCCACTTCATTCTTCCTACCTGTTCCGCCTCGTTACCTCTGTGTACCCGCTGTGGGAAATGGAGAGGCAACAGGTCTCCAGCGAGGAAATGCGGGCAATAAACCGAAAGCTTATTCATTCCTTTATCGAGTCAGCTTCGTCGGCGGGGTCAATTCCGATAATCGTGTATCTTCCCACGAAGGAGGATCTTCGCTATTACGTTCCTTTGAGCATAAAATTCCTGAATGACTTCGGCATTAGGTACGTTGATCTCAGAGCCTGCTTTGGGGAGCATTCTGCTGAGAACCTTTTTGCTGCTCAAGGCCATTTCTCTGCTCGGGGCAACGCTGTGGTTGCCCGGTGTTTGCATGAGATGGTCACAGGCCATCTTTCTCGCATGGCTGATTAGAGAAATCCTGATGTCTTCGAGGTGACAAGTGCTGGTCTGTAGCACGTTTGTTGGTCTTTATCCTGCCGACAATGAACCGTAGGCTCCGCTGTGTTCATGAAGCCCGAGCGTCCGGATATTCCCATTGCTGAGGAACTCTGTTCCAAGAGCTTCGAAGGAACAAGATGAAGGTGCTCGTAGTTTCTAGCACGTTTCCTCCTATGAAGTCCGGCGGGGCTGAGTACGCATTTCGTTTGTGTCAGCATCTGGCCGAAGCAAAACTGGATGTTCACGTGTTGGTGTCAAAGATTCAGGGCGTGGTTGCCGATTCCAGAATAAAAGTTTACCCGGTTATGCGCCGCTGGACTTGGTCAGAACTGCCTCGCCTACTGCGTGTAGTGTCCCGCACTTCTCCCGACGTGGTAAATGTGCACTTTACTGGAGAGATTTATCACAACCAGCCGATGGTCACGTTTTTGCCGAGCATTTTAAAGCGTCTATACCCTGGCTTATCGGTCGTCGCTCTCATTGAGTACCCAAAAGGGGCGAACTTGAATCTTGTGCCTTTGTCAACGCGGTTGGTACGCAAGGGGATTGCATGGTGGATTGGATCTAACAATATTGACTGGGGATTCGGCACCCTCCTTCGTGACAGTGATCGACTTGTTGTCTTAAGCGATCAACATAGGCAGATCTTGCAAGATCACTTTCCCGTTGCAAGTAAGAAATGTGTCCTCATTCCACCGCCACCTCTTCTTCATATGTGCAAGGAAGACGATGGCTTAGCAAGACAACGGGGCCGAGAATTACTAGGCCTAGGACCTGGTGCATTTGTTATTGCCTACTATGGGTTTATTTACCCAGGGAAAGGAATTGAGACTTTAATGGAGTCAGTACGATTACTAAATGAGCGGGGATGCGCAGCGTACCTTGTGCTAGTAGGAGGTAGTAATGAAGTTGTCTTAAGATCACTAAACCGTCAATCCTATCTCGAGGAATTGCAGAATCTTTCAGAGTTACTAGGAATTGCGAGTAAGGTGAAGTTTACCGGTTACTACCCGAGTGAGAGCGACCGAGGTTCGCTTTTCTTGCGAGCTTCTGATGCCTGTGTTCTTCCCTTCGACGACGGAGTAATGCTGAGCCGAAGCTCATTTGCAGCAGCTGCCGTTCACGGATTGCCGACTGTCACAACGAGAGGAACCATTCTAGAATCACCATTCATCGATAGGAAGAATGTTCTCTTGTGTAGGCCAAAAGACCCTAAATCGCTCGCTGATTCCATCTACTTACTGATCCATGACTCCCAACTCCGGCAGCGACTTCATGATGGGATCCTCGAACTAGCTCATGAGTGGTTTTCATGGGAGAGGACGCTGAATCGCATGATCGAGGTCTTCAGCCAGTCGATCATTGATTCCAGACGATCCAAGTCGATGGTTGTTCAGTGATGTGACTGGTGATTTGTCGTATCTACTTGTGAAGATGCGAATTTGCCTCATAACGCCGGAGTTAGCCCCATATCGCTATGGGGGTATAGGTCGTTACGTGAAGACCCTTGCTTGGGGATTATCTCAGAGGGGCCACCAGGTAGTGGTCATGGGCTATCAGCTACATCCGCAAGATACCCTTGAGCATGAATGGGGTCGTAGCATCAGCGTGACTTGGGAAGGGAGATTTCTATGGCGTCTCAAGAAGATAGGACATCTCCTCAGCGCTGCTTTTGCCTTGCGGAAATTATTCCTGACCGTGCGACCGGACTTTGATATTGTTGAAGCACCCAACTGGGGTGGTCAGTCATTCTTGCTGCCACGACTTCACTGCCCTCTTGTAGTCCGTCTTTCGACTCCACACATGGATACATTAACAAGTCGCCCGACCCTAGCAGATAGAACTATAAATGCTGCAGAAGATTATCTTTGCCGGAGAGCCTCGCTAGTTATTGCAAACTCCAACTCCATGGCTTGTAAGGCTGATGAGCGTTATAGAGTCCGTGGGCTAATACCGGTCATTCCTCATGGAATTGAACCAGGAGATGAGCCACAGTTTTTGTCTAATAATGCGGTAGATCTTCTATTTGTGGGACGCGCAGAGTACCGAAAAGGAATGGATGTCCTGCTCTTGGCGCTTGGAGAAATTATGGAGAAAGAACCACAACTGACAATGACATTCGTTGGAGCGAATCTGAACAAGTTTGTCAAAGATAAACCTGAACTTTCTGAAGTACTTGACTATCTTAGAAACACATGCGCAACACGATTCAGAGAATTAGGGCGAGTCGACGAAGCGCAAAAGGTTCGGCTTTTTCGTGAGGCTGATTGGGTGCTTGTGCCGTCTCGGTTTGAATCGTTTGGTATCGTAGCCATCGAAGCCATGCGCGAGGGTACTCCTCTTATTGCGAGTCGTGCTAGTGGCATCGAAGAGATCGCGGGGCTTCTATCCACCACATTGTTCGTACCACCTGGAAATAGGGACGCATTGGTAATGGCACTGAAACAGGCACTCATACTAGGGGCGAGCTATAAAGAAAAGGTTGCGCATTCAGTACGCGAGACTTTTCTGTCACGATTTAGTGCTGACGCCATGGTGAATGCCACTGAACGAACTTACATGGAAGTGGTGATGAGTCATAGGAATCGGAGGCAATTTGTCATAAGAAGAATCTCTGATTCACCTCAATGTAGCGAACATTCGAGGCAGATAGATGCCTCACCCGATGGTGAAGCAAGATGATAACCGACACCGGTACTCTCTAATTCTGAGTATGTCTATGAATTTGGATATTTACGTCATCGTCTGTACCTACAATCGCTTGGCGAGTTTAAAGGCGGCTTTAAGTAGTCTCTTACAAATGAAGGTGCCTGCGACCAATTCTTGGGGGGCCCCGTTGGAAATACAGAGTCTCTGTCGAAAGTCTCGATTGCTCATTTTTGATGTATATCACCGCTAGACACAAGGAGGGTTTTTACGATCTAGTGCAGGTCGCCGTTTTTCTAGGTTATTTCTTTGAGGAGCATCATCAAAAGTGGAACTGGTAAGTGTCGTTATTCCCTGTTTTCGGCAAGCCCATTTGCTTGGAGAAGCCATCGAGAGCGTGTTGGCGCAAGGCTACCAGAATTACGAGATTGTAGTTGTGGATGATGGCTCGCCGGATGACATAATCCAAGTCGTCAAGCGCTATCCTTCAGTCCGTTATCTGCGTCAGAAGAACAAAGGACTACCAGCTGCTCGCAATAGCGGGATTCAGATGTCTACGGGTCAGTATCTTGTCTGCTTGGATTCAGATGATCGCCTCCTCCCAAATCATCTTCAAGCCAATCTAAAAGCCTTCGAGGAACACTCGGATGCCGGATTTGTCTGTGGGGATTATCGATGGTTTGGGGCCGAGCAGACTTGGCACGTGCATGACTGCCGGCCTTCCCCTGACCATTATGCGACCTTACTCCGCCGAAATTTCATAGGCCCGCCGCATGTCGTCATGTTCAAGCTACAGATCATTCAAAAACTGGGTGGGTTCCGTGAGGATTTGGTATCTAGTGAAGATCAAGAGTTGTATCTCCGTATCGCGAGAGCCTATCCCATCTACTGTCATCACGAAATAATTGCGGAGTATCGTAGACATGGTCCTCAAATGTCTCAGAAGTTCGATGTCATGTTGAAGACCTCACTTACTGTGCTAAGGTTGCAGCGAGATCACATAAAACGAAATCCCATTTATAGGGAGGCGTATAAGAGCGGAATTCTATTCCGTCAACGTCTCTATGATGGCGCACTTAAGCAACAAATCGCAGCAGATATAAAACAACAACGGTGGCATCGTGCCACTGAGGCGCTTCTTATTTTTTTGCGCTATCACCCACGAGGTTTAACGAGTGCACTGTGCGCCAAATTGCGAAAGATAATCTTAGGAATCGATTCTGCGTCTACGAACGCAGGTAGCAGCTAATATGAAAGGGCACAGTTTGTATGCGACGGGGAGACATTGGTACGTTACTCAGTGAGTATAGATTTCTCGTAAGAGATCGTGCAGCACCAAATGGAATAGGCGCAATTGTCTGCCAACCTATACAAACTACTTCAAGCCCCTTTGGGAGACTAGATCAGTGAGATCAAGCCTAATCCTTGGCGTTTCGGCCTATTACCATGACAGCGCGGCTTGCCTGATATGCGATGGTGAAATCGTCGCTGCTGCTCAAGAAGAGCGATTCACGCGGAAGAAACATGATGCTGGGTTCCCACACAACGCAGTACACTATTGCCTGCGTGAAGGCGGCATTTCCTTGACAG
>Ga0184627_10000966_pt1 | contig 11371 bp, 11 predicted proteins | sample PLM3_127_b1_FD_133150 | JGI IMG/M metagenome (GOLD analysis project Ga0184627, IMG submission 133150) | Groundwater sediment microbial communities from an aquifer in East River, Colorado, USA - PLM3_127_b1 | ecosystem: Environmental > Terrestrial > Soil > Riparian zone | place: USA: East River...
GTTTTCTTGAGGATATTTTATCTATTTGTGAGAGTAAATCCTTGCTGAAGTCACCATTACATATCTCTTCTGCGGGACCACGCATCTTAATGGACCAGTCGTCTCTTACCTCAATCTGAAGCTCTCCGCCTGGCATAGATACAGTTACATTTCTATCGGTGAAGCCCTTTTTTACACACACCGCTGCAACCGCACATGAACTACTTCCTGAGGCAAGGGTGTATCCTGCTCCTCGTTCCCAAATTCGGATTTCTACTTTGTTTTTAGAAACAACTTTAGCAAACTGTACGTTGGTTCGATTCGGGAAAATTGAATGATTTTCGATAAGTGGGCCTAGTTTTCTTAAAATATTTTCATCGAGCTCTTTAAAAAACACTACGCAATGCGGATTGCCTACCGATACAGCATTAAAACTTACTATCTCTCCATTAATACTCATCTCTTCGTCTATTACCTCCCTATCATCTCCTGTGACGGGTATGAGGGAGCTCTTAAAAATGGCTCTGCCCATTTCGACCTTAACAAATGGGACCTCTCCATCTTCTATTTCCAATTCTGCTGTGACTATACCACCGGGGGTTTCTATATTAAATGTTTCTTTTGATGTATAGCCATGCTCGTACAGAAATTTTGCGAAAATCCTTAGACCATTCCCGCTCTTTTCCGCTGAAGTACCATCAGGATTAAAAATCGTCAAACCGAAATCCGCCTTGGTAGAGGGAACTAGAAGTAAAATCCCATCAGATCCAATGCCATAGTTCCTATGACAGATAAGTTGAATGATTTCAGGGTTCAGATCAAATGGAATCTTTTTTAAATCAAGGACTAGGTAGTCATTTCCCAGCCCATGCAATTTAACAAATTGACACATTGTAACCTCTTCTATTTTTCAATAATGAACCATTAATATAACATCTTCATCTTATCCGGGATAAGTTTGTAAAAAAAACGACGGTTTATCCAATAAAACCCTACAAGTAAAACTCAATTAGGGGTAGGATTCTATTAAAAATTATAATTTGACAAATAATTAAATCGGAGTTAAAAATCTATATCCTTTTTTTACCCTAACTTTTAGAATCTCTAGGAGGTGCTTTTATGATTGAGCAATTATATGACTTGAAAGATAAGGTAGCGATTGTAACAGGTGGATCCCGTGGAATAGGTAAGGCGGTTGTCATTGCGTTAGCTGAAGCAGGAGCAGATATTTTATTGAACTACTCACGAAGTGATAAACAGGCTGATGAAGTGAAAAAACAGGTTGAAAAGAAGGGGAGAAAGTGTGTTACAGTACGAGCTGACGTTGGGAGATTTGAGCAGGCTCAGAACCTTGGCAAGGCTGTAATGAATCACTTTGGAAGGGTTGATATTCTAATTAATAATGCTGGTGTAAACAGGGATAGGACACTACGAAGGATGACACATGAGCAATGGAGTGAAGTGATACAAACGAATCTGTCAAGCGTATTTAATTGCACAAAGGCAGTTGTCGAACCTATGGTTGCCCAAAATAGCGGTGTTATTATTTCTATCTCTTCGATAATCGGAGAGATGGGTAACGTTGGTCAGGCAAACTATGCGGCTACTAAGGCTGGTATAATAGGATTCACAAAGACTATGGCTCGAGAACTCGCTAGAAACAACATTCGGGTTAATGCAATAGCCCCTGGATTTGTCGAAACGGATATGTTGGGAACTGTGCCTGAGGATATTAGAAATCAAATAAAGAGTCAGATCGCTCTTAATAGATTTGGAACGCCTGAAGAGGTTGCACTTGCAGTGGTTTATCTGTGTTCACCTGCGGCTAGCTGGATTACAGGAATAACCCTAAGAATGAATGGAGGTCACTATATCTAGTTATATAGTGATTAAAATCTATCCTCGTACTTCCTCAAATATCCTAAACCTTATATAAGTAAGAACCGCCAATAAGGAATATCAAAAACTATTCAATTAGACCTTGCAATTATCCACTCGGCGACCCTTGGCCAGAGGTTTTTAAGGGACTTACTGCTTACTGAAAGTCCGATATGTCCTGTTGGATAGATAATCGTTTCCTTATCCTTACTGGAGATGAGGTCATTGAAAACCTTGCTAGAATCTGGTGGGACTAAATGGTCGTGCTCTGCTATAAGGTTTAACACGGAGCAATTTATCTTTTTAAGGTCAACTAATTTGCCATTGACCTTCAACTTGTTTTTAACAAGCAGATTGTCTTGATAACAGTACTTTACGAATTCTCTGAAAACCTGACCAGCGACTGGTATGTTGTCATTTAACCACTTTTCCATCGCCAGGAAATTGTCGACAAACTTTTCATCATCAATATTTTCATAGAAGTTCACGTACTTCGATACGAGGTTCTGGAATGGTTTCATGAATAAAAAACCAGCTTGGAGGAACTCAGGTGGGACGTTACCATAGGCTTCTACAAATTTATCAACATCAAAATTACCCTTATCACCCCAGAGCTTTAGCGTTCCCCCTGCCTTAAAATCAATGCCTGCTGTCATCAAGATTAAATTCTTAACTTCGCTTTGATGGAGAGATGTATACATGGCTGACATGGTTCCACCCATACAATATCCCATAATGCTTACCCGCTTTGACCCCGAGATCTTTTTTACCTTTTGAACAACCTTATGAATATAACGGTTGATGTAATGATTCAGGTCGAGTTTATTGTCTTCGTCGCCTGGTGAACCCCAATCAATCAAGTACAGGTCTATTCCCTTATTTATAAGGACTTCAACTACGCTTCTTCCCTCCTTTAAATCCAGTATATATGGTCGGTTAATAAGAGCGAAAATTAATATAAGCGGCACAGGATGAGTTTTATCTGAGGTTGGATAATAGTGTAGGAGACGCAGTTTATTTTCCGTAAATACAACCTCATGAGGAGTAACTCCGACCTTGACTTCAGGCGGATTTATAAGGGTTACATCCAATGCCTTAGTCAATTTTTGTTTGATTTTCTCAGCTTCATGAATCATAGAATTTAAGTACTCAGTAGTCATTAATTATTAGGTCCTCCGAAAATGCTTTTTCTCGGGCTAGCATATTACCACTTAAAAATCGTTATTCAATTTTAGATAGCTTCTCTACTCAAAAATCTCTTGGAATTTGGTATATTGATAATAGAGATATTACTTCTTCGAGTTGCTTTTCTTTGAGATCAAAATTTCATCAACCTTATCGGATAGATCATTAATTTTGGCCTCAATGTTATTTATGGAACTCAGTACTCTTTCCAAATCCCTTTTTGAAGGCAAATTCATGTTTTTTAAACTTATTTCCATCGCCTGGTCAAAGTATTTCTTAAATTCGGAAGATTTTTCGATGATTTTCCCGATATTTGAGGCAAAGAGTGGGCTATTTACCCACTTTTCAAGAGCTTCGGTTGATACCTTTTCCCATGTATCATAAAAATTCTTATAGTAAGATGCTGAATCGAATTCATCTTTATTTTCTGATCCAACCTTGTTTTTGAAAGAGGCGTTCTTTTTCCAAACATCAAAAACTTCCATCGTTGATTTTTCCCATAATTTGAAAAACTGTTTATAGTATTCGCCGTATTCAAGCTCTTCCTTGTTCACTGTTTTTTCCTCCGTGATTTTATATTCCCCATATTCTTAGACCTTTTTGACTTGTTATGGGTCTGTAACCTTTCAGGTTTCCTATCCTTTTCAACTAGGTTCATATCCTTCTTGTCAAACTGGTTCATGAGGTTATTAAAATTTTCTTTAACTGGGAAATATCTGTAATTTAAGGTTTTTTCCATTATATCCTGAGTGTAATTTTTAAACTCTAGCGATTTCTCAACCGCCTTTTCCATACAATTAATGAATAAAGGGTTTTTAAACCAGAACTGTAATGCCTGAGATGTAGATTTTTCCCAGGATTCGCATAGTTTTTCAAAATATGAAAAGTAAAACGGATATTTAACACTTATTTTTTTCACTCAAGCACGCTTCTCCTTGTGGATAACTTTAAGAGTTCCTTTAATTTTTGAGATTAATCTACCTGGTAAAATTCAATTGTTAAAGGGTATTGGTATTTTTTAATCGATTGAATTTGTTTTTAAATTGTCATAACAAGTCGTTAACGTAACATATTTTAATACGCGTGTCACTCTATCTATTACTAGAGTTATTCTTTAGGTTAACTATGCTAATTTAAGGATTATTTTATTAGGAAGTCATGCATGCCAGGCGCAAGGTATCCAATAACAAAAAATGAAAATAGTATGATTACAAATCCCAGAACTGCACCGATGGCAGCCTTTTTACCCCTCCAACCAGACGTTACTCTGCCATGAATCAGGACAGCATAGAGGATCCATACTGCTATTGACCATGTTTCTTTCTGACCCCAGTCCCAAAGCTCTCCCCAAACTACCCTTGCTGACAGTAATCCTAAAATAAGACCAAGTGTTAACAGAGGAAAACCGATGAGGAGACAGATGTGGTTAATACTGTCTAGTGTTGTAAGTGACGGTAGCTTCTTAATTAAGCCACCGAGATTCTTAGATTTTAACCTATTTTCCTGAAATATATAGACTAAACCAGCGAAAAACGCTACTGTGAATAAGGCTTCTCCAAACAACACGAGTAAGATATGGATGATTATCATAGGGTTTTTGAGCGTAGTGCTGCTTTGTATTATGCCATTGTGTGGAAGCAAGGATGGGAGGGTCATCAAAAGGGAGAGGGGTGCAATAAACGCTCCCAATGCAACTGCATTGAATTTAGATTGTAATATCAGATAAACAATGGTGATGAACCATGAAAATAAAAATAATGATCTATCAAGACCACCGGCTATAGGTTCCCCTCTCATATACAGGACAATTAAATTTATTGATTGAAACAGAAGCCCTAGACAGATCCCATAGAATCCAATTACAGAGGCTTTTGGATTTTTTGTCCAAAGGTAACCACAATATAAAACAGAGGATATAAAATAACTTAATGGTATGACCCATTGCCAACTCATGATTATATTTTATTGTAAGCATTAATTAATACAACAACTCTTTAGTGGGGCTCAACTACTTAGGAGGCTGCTTGCTTTAGGATTTCAGATTGGTAATAGGTAGTCAAGGTATCTATCAATTCATCAAGGTCCCCGTCTAGTATGGATTCTAGTTTATGAAGGGTTAGTTTTATCCTGTGATCTGTAACCCGACCCTGAGGGAAATTATAGGTTCTGATCTTTTCACTTCTTTCGCCACTCCCCACGAGGGTGCGCCGCAGGGTCGATAATTCTGTCTGACGTTTAGTTTCCTCCAATTCATAGAGTTTAGCTTTCAACATTCTCATTCCTTTGGCACGATTTTTATGTTGGGACCTTTCCTCCTGGCATTGTACCACTAGTCCTGTTGGAATATGGGTGATTCTTATTGCTGAGTCGGTCTTGTTGACATGTTGTCCACCCGGTCCAGATGCCCTGTATGTGTCAATTCTTAAGTCCTTTTCATCAATCTTGACTTCTACGTCCTCAGGCTCGGACAGAACGGCGACTGTAGCAGTGGAGGTATGTATTCTTCCACCAGCTTCAGTGGTCGGGATACGTTGCACTCTATGAACGCCACTTTCATATTTTAATTTGCTAAAGGCATTACTCCCTTCTATTGCCGTAATAACCTCCTTGATTCCTCCGATACCAGTCTCATTAAGGCTCAATATCCCCGTCTTCCATCCCTTTCTTTCAGAAAATCTAAGATACATCCTTAGGAGATCCGAAGCGAAAAGGGCAGCCTCGCCCCCTCCGGTACCTGCTCGAATCTCTAAAAAAACGTTCTTATAATCATTCGGGTCTTTGGGAATTAGTAATAGGCGTAATTTTTCATCCAGTGTCGCCTGTTTGTGTTCCAGCGGTATGATCTCCGCTTTAGCCAACTCTGCTAGTTCCTTATCTGAGAGTAGGGATTTGTTTTCTTCAATTTCTTTCAGGGTTTTCTTATATTCTCTGTACGTATCTATAACTTCAGCAAGTTCAGATCTTTGTTTTGAGTGTCGAAAAATTTGAGAGGGGGTCAGAGAGGGATTACTGAGTATTTCCTCGATTTCCTGAAATTTTCTTTCTACATCTTCAAGGTGTCTTAAGAGATTGTTCTCTAACATTATTTAATTAATTATTGACAGACCTTGCAAAAATTTCAAGATAATATTAAACTTGTCTAACTAAGAATATGAAATCAATGGATATTCTTGAAAGTAGAATAAAAGAGGTTATTTCTAGAGAGGTTAAATTGGCAAGGGAGAAGGAAGATCTATTAGAGGAAGTTAAGAATCTTAGAGAAAGTATTAAGAGGCTTGAGGCTGAAAGAGTCGAGGCTAATTCTAAGCTGGAAAGGGTAATAGAAAAGGTTGAACTTTACCTGAGGAGACCCGAGGAATAGCATGAGGAGAATGCGAATTAGTGTTTTAAACAATGATTATTATATTAAAACCGATGCAGATGAAGAGTATATGAGCCAAATAGCAAATTATTTAGAGGGGAAATTTAAGGAAGCCTCTCCAAATTTAGAAAATGTAGTTGCACCTCGCCAAGTTCTGCTGGCTACACTAAAGATAGCCGATGAATTTTTCAAACTGAAAAGAGAATTTGAGGAGTTTAAAAAAAGTGCAGAGGAAAGATCAAAGAGTCTGGTTGATATGCTGGATAATTCTCTTAAATATGTTGATAACTCTGTTCCTCAAAATGAAGGAAAAGGAGAAGAGAACTCGAGAATGGAAAGGGGGGATCCGTTTAAATAATCGTGATTATCGGGATAGGACGCTTAATGTCTCTGATCCAGAGGAACGGAATTTCAATATTAAAGATGAGAAAGATTATATTAGGAAGAACTTACTTTGGACTAGATTATCTCTAAGTGAGTCTGAAGTAGAATATAAGAGCGATAGAATTGCACCTTTTGTGATTAACCTTCAATATTACAAGAGTGCAGAGAAGATCGCTCTTTATTATCCAATAAAAAACGAGGTTAAGACAGAAGGCATATTTAGACATGCTAGGGAACAAGGGAAGAAGGTCTATTTACCTCGAATCGATGGATCAATTCTAAGATATCATGAAATTTATGACTCCAGAAGCCTAATTTCTGGTAAGTTTGGCATTTTTGAACCAACTTTAAAATCCCCTGAAATTTCAACTGAGGATATTGATCTTGTAATCATACCTGGTGTTGCATTTGACTATTCTGGTGCCAGGATTGGATACGGCAAAGGTTATTATGATCGGATTTTAAAAAGAATAAGCAGAGAAAAAAGAGTAGCCTTGGGATACATATTTCAAGTTTTAGATAGGATTCCTACGACAGATGCCGACACTTCATTAGGATTTGTGATTACGGAAAAGGGTATCATCAGTTGTGTAAAGGGGGAAGGAGGGAGATGAGATGTTTTTATGGTTAATAATATCTTCAATTATATCTTTGATAGTAGGGATTATCGGTTTTTACATCTTTACAAAAATAATCAAGAAAAGAGAGGTAAAGACAAGAAAGGATGAGGCCCAAATTCTGATTGACGCTGCCCGAAGGGAGGCTGAGAAGATCCAAATTCAGTCAGATCTTAAAGCTAGGGAATACAAAGAAAAAGCGAAAGCTGAGATAGAACGTGATACTCGGGAGAAAAACAAGGAACTTTCGCGGATAGAAACAAAGCTTCAAAATAAAGAAGACAGTATAGATAGGAAATTTGAATCCTTGGAAAGAAAAGAATCTGAACTTTTGAGAAAGGAAAAGGATATAGTATCGAAGGAAAAGTCATTGACCGATAAAGAGAAGGAATTTGATGCGATTATCGATGATGCTAAAAGAAAGATCGAAAAGATCGCGGGTATGACTCAAGAAGCTGCTAAATATGAATTAATAAAATCTATCGAGGACGAGGCCAGGCATGAAGCTGCTAAAAAGTTAAAGCAGATCGAAGATGAGTTATATCAGAGTTCTGAAAGGAGGGCGAAGGATATAATAGCGCTTGCGATTCAAAAATACTCTGGGCAGTATACTAGTGAAAAAACGATATCTGTCGTGACCCTTCCAAACGATGAAATGAAGGGGAGAATTATTGGTCGTGAAGGTAGGAATATTCGTTCAATAGAAGCCAGGACTGGGGTTGACATAATTATTGATGATACACCTGAGACCGCAGTAATATCTTCTTTGAATCCGATTAGAAGGGAGATAGCCAGGTTGGCTTTAGAGTCCCTAATATCCGACGGAAGAATTCATCCAGCCAGGATTGAAGAGGTTGTATCAGACGTGGAAAATGAGGTTGAGAAGGAGATTCAAAAGGCAGGAGAAGAAGCTATATACGATATTGGGGCGCATAATATGCATCCTGAACTTGTAAAGCTCGTTGGCAAACTCAAATATCGTACGAGCTACTCACAAAATATCTTAAGTCACTCTTTGGAGGTAGCTTTTATTTGTGGCATATTGGCAGCAGAGATTGGTTATGACCAGAAGCTTGCAAGGAGAGCTGGTCTTCTCCATGACATAGGAAAAGCACTAGATCATGAGGTCGAGGGTTCTCATATTGAAATTGGTGAAGAGACTGTCAGGAAATATGGTGAGCCCGCAGAAGTAATAGAGGCTGTTGCAAAGGCTCATGATCCACAACCTCAAGCCATTCTTCCGATTCTCGTTCAGGCGGCCGACGCTATTTCCGCAGCTCGTCCAGGGGCTAGAAGGGAAAGCTATGAAGCATATGTTAAAAGGATCGAGGAACTTGAAAAAATCGCCAGCTCTTTTAGGGGTGTTGAGCGGTGTTATGCGATACAAGCTGGTAGGGAGGTGAGGGTCATTGTTGAAAGCAGTAAGTTGAATGACGAAGAAGGCGCATTGCTTTCACATGAGATTGCTAAGAAGATTGAAAAGGAGGTTGCCTATCCCGGTCAGATAAAGATTACCGTGATCAGGGAGGTTAGGGCAACTGCTTTTGCAAATTAAGAGATAAATCAATAACTCATACAACCTTACCTATAAACACGAGATATATATCATCCTTTTATGCAACCTATGGAAACGAGAGCGGGGTATTCCATTCTCTTTATTGGAGACATTGTAGGGGAAGCCGGTAGGGCTGCTGTGAGGGCTCTGCTTCCAGATTTGATAAATAGTCTAAGAATCGATTTTGTCATAGCTAACTGTGAGAATGCAGCTGCGGGAAGGGGTATAACCCCTAAGATTACGGAAGATCTTTTTGGTTTTGGGGTTGATGTTCTGACTTCGGGTAATCATATTTGGGACAGGCAGGAGATTGTACCCTATATAAAGAATGAATCCAGGCTTCTACGTCCTGCTAATTATCCTAGGTCAACTCCGGGTAGTGGGCATGGCATATTCGGAGATGGCAAAGGTATCCAAATTGGTGTATTTAATCTTTGTGGCAAATTATTTATGGATTCTTTCGAATGCCCCTTCAACTATGCTCTTAATTTAATAGAAGAACTTAGTATGCATACCAATTTAATCATATTGGATTTTCATGCTGAGGCTAGCTCGGAGAAGATTGCTATGGGCTGGTACTTGGATGGGAAGGTGAGTGCTGTTCTGGGAACTCACACTCATGTGCAGACTGCAGACGAGAGGATCCTTCCTAACGGAACGGCTTATATAACAGATGTGGGAATGACAGGCTCTATGGATTCAGTCATAGGAATGGATAAGGAAAAGTCTATCAAGCGTTTTTTGACATTAATGCCCCAGAGGCTCGAACCAGCTGATAAAAACATAAGTCTAAACGGTGTGATTGTTGAATTGGACACATTAACAGGAAAGGGTATTTCAATAAGAAGAGTAACCATACCTTATAATTAACACACATCAGTCCATAGGTTGGTAGAGAATGAAATTATAATCTGAAATGATGCTATAGATTATTCTCCTTTCATTAATAGGAAGTAAAAGACCAGCTCAAATTTTAGTGCGAGCTCCGATAAGGATTTGCTCTATTGTAAAACAGATCGCGCCGCAGCTAACCTGGCTATGGGAACTCTATAAGGCGAACAGCTTACATAGTTCATCCCAACACTTTGGCAGAAATCTATAGAAGCAGGATCACCCCCATGCTCACCGCAAATGCCTATTTTTAACTTAGGCCTAACCTTTCGTCCTTTATTAATTGCCATTTTGATCAGTTCTCCAACCCCTTTTGTATCGAGGGTTGAGAACGGGTCCTTCTGTAAGATTTCTACTTGTCTACCATTTATGGAGACCTTTGTTTCTGTGTAGGTTTTGATGTATTTTCCTGCATCATCGCGAGAGAACCCGAATGTCATCTGGGTCAGGTCGTTTGTTCCAAACGAGAAAAATTCAGTTTCAGTAGCAATGTCGTCTGCTACTAAAGCTGCCCTGGGAACTTCGATCATTGTACCTACAAGGTATTTGATTTTTTTTTTATATTCACTCATTACCTTATTAGCTGTTTCAACAATTATATCCTTTTGAGCCTTTATTTCGGTTAACATTGCGACTAATGGAACCATAATTTCAGGGATCACCTTTGTTCCTTCGATTTCAACTTCACACCCTGCTTCAAAAATTGCCCTTGCTTGCATTCTAGTAATTTCTGGCATTAGGATTCCGAGTCTGCACCCACGTAGCCCAAGCATGGGGTTAAATTCATGAAGTTCTTCCACTCGTTGTAGAAGCCTTTTCTTCCTTTCTATTTCTGAGGGGTTTCCTCCTTGTAACTCTAATACCTTAGTTTCTAACATTAAATCCTCTCGTTTCGGAAGAAATTCGTGGAGGGGCGGGTCAAGCAATCTTATGGTAACCGGATAACCCTTCATCTCTCTGAATATCCCTTTGAAATCCTCCTTTTGCATGGGGAGAAGTTTGTCTAAATAACTTTGTCTCTCAACGAGTGTTTCTGCTAAAATCATGCCCTGCATAAGAGGTATTCTGTCTTCATGAAAGAACATATGTTCGGTACGACAGAGCCCTATTCCCTCTGCTCCGAATTTGAACGCTACGCTGGCATCAAGTGGAGTATCAGCATTTGTCCGTATTCCTAGCTTTCTTGCTTTATCTGCCCATTTTAGGATGGTTGAAAAGATTATGTATTTTTCTGAGTTTTTATATTCCAAGTTGCCTTGCACAGCCTGAATTACCTCTGCGGGTATAACAGGTATATCACCCAAATACACTTTGCCTTCGAAACCGTCAATTGAAATATAATCACCCTCTTTTATGACAATTTCGTTTATCGTGAAGCACCTTTCATTCTCCTTAACAATTATGTCTTCGGCCCCGACCACACAAACTTTACCCATCTGCCTTCCTACCACAGCCGCATGGCTGGTGCGTCCCCCCCTAGCAGTGAGCACGCCTTGTGAAAACGCCATGCCCTGTATATCA
>Ga0184627_10000967_pt1 | contig 11368 bp, 12 predicted proteins | sample PLM3_127_b1_FD_133150 | JGI IMG/M metagenome (GOLD analysis project Ga0184627, IMG submission 133150) | Groundwater sediment microbial communities from an aquifer in East River, Colorado, USA - PLM3_127_b1 | ecosystem: Environmental > Terrestrial > Soil > Riparian zone | place: USA: East River...
CCGCGGCGCGCCCTCTTGCTGCGCACCGCCCTGTGGATCGCGGTGGCGGTCGCCCACGGCCTCTTCCTCGAGCGCTACGCCGGCTGGAACGGGGCGCAGGTGGTGCAGCTGGCCGCGGTCGCCGCGCTGCACCTCGCGTATGTGGAAGGCGGCTTCACGCTCTACGGCATGCAAGGCATGGTCGTCACCGACCCGATGGGCCATCTGCTCGCGTTCTTCGCGACGCTCGCGATGATGATCACGCTGGCCTACGCACGGCCGTACGCCGCCGGTCGCGACATGCTGAAGGGCGAGCTGTTCACGCTCAGCATGTTCTCGCTGCTCGGCATCAGCGTGATGCTGTCGGCGAACAACTTCCTCGTCATCTACCTCGGCCTCGAGCTGATGTCGCTGAGCCTGTACGCGCTCACGGCGCTGCGCCGCGATCATGCGCCGGCGACCGAGGCGGCGATGAAGTATTTCGTGCTCGGCGCGCTGGCGAGCGGCTTCCTGCTGTACGGCATGTCGATGATGTACGGCGCCACCGGCTCGCTCGGCATCCCGCAGGTGTTCGAGGCGATCAACAGCGGACAGATCAACAAATCGGTGCTCGTGTTCGGCCTCGTGTTCATCGTCGCCGGTCTCGCCTTCAAGCTCGGCGCGGTGCCCTTTCACATGTGGGTGCCCGACGTCTACCAGGGCGCGCCGACCGCGGTCACGCTGCTCATCGGCGGCGCGCCGAAGCTCGCTGCCTTCGGCATCACGATCCGGCTGCTCGTCGAAGGGCTTTCGGGCCTGGGGGTCGACTGGCAGCAGATGATCATCGTGCTGTCGGTCGCTTCGATGGCGCTCGGCAACCTCGCTGCGATCGCGCAAAGCAACCTGAAGCGCATGCTCGCGTATTCGACGATCGGGCAGATGGGCTTCATGCTGCTCGGCCTCACGCCCACGGTGATCACCGGCAATACCTTCTCGGCCGCCAACGGCTACAGCTCGGCGATGTTCTACATCGTCACCTATGTGTTCACGACGCTCGGCACCTTCGGCGTGATCATGCTGCTGTCGCGGGCCGGTTTCGAATCCGAAGAAGTGTCCGATTTCGCCGGGCTCGCCAAGCGCAGCCCGTGGTTCGCCGCGGTGATGGCGATCCTCATGTTCTCGCTTGCGGGCATCCCGCCCACGGTGGGCTTCTACGCCAAGCTGTCGGTGCTGCAGGCGATCGTGTCGACCAATGTCACCGGCTACATCGTGCTGGCGGTCGTCGCCGTGCTGCTGTCGCTGATCGGGGCTTACTATTACATCAGGCTCGTCAAGACGATGTATTTCGACGAGCCGGTCGAAACCAGCCCGATCGCGAGCACCGGCGAAGTTCGCGCGCTGCTGTCGCTCAATGGCGCGGCCATCCTCGTGTTCGGCCTGCTTCCCGGAGGCTTGATGGCCCTGTGCGCGCAGGCGATCTCGAAGGCGCTCACGAGTTGATCAGCGCCCGATGAGCGACAGCGAAGTAGACGCGCATCTGCGCGAAAGAACACTGCAGTCCACGCGCGTCTATCAAGGCAAGTTTCTCGACGTGCGGTGCGACACCGTCGGCCTGCCGGATGGCAGCACGGCGCAGCGCGAATACATCGTGCATCCCGGCGCGGTGGTGATCGTGCCGATACTCGACGACGGGCGCCTCGTCGTCGAGCGCCAGTACCGCTATCCGATGCAGTGCGTGATGCTCGAATTTCCGGCTGGAAAGCTCGACCCGAACGAGCCTCCTTTGGCCTGCGCCATGCGCGAGCTCACCGAGGAGACCGGCTACCGCGCCACCGAATGGGCGCGTGCGGGCATCCTTCACAACGCGATCGCATACTCGACCGAGGGCATCGAAGTCTGGTTCGCGCGCGGCCTGACGGCCGGACGGTCGAGCCTCGATCAAGGCGAATTTCTCGAGGTGACGACCGCCACTTTCGACGAGCTGATGCAGGCCGCGAACGACGGCGAGCTGACCGACGCGAAGAGCCTGATCTGCCTGCTGTGGTTGCAGAATTGGCATAACGGAACATGGTCGTTGAATTGGCAGAAGGCACCCTGATCGGCCGGTCTTCATAATCGGGGTATGAAGGTCTTCAACCTGCGTTGCGCGCATGACCACCGATTCGAAGGCTGGTTCGCCTCCGAAAGCGACTTCGTCTCGCAAGCTGAAAGCGCGCGGGTCGAATGCCCTTTGTGCGGCAACACAGCGGTCACACGCCTGCCGAGCGCTCCCCGCTTGAACCTCGCGTCGGGCCGGGAGGAAACGCAGGCGGTGACGCAAAGTCCCGACCTGCAGAGCTTGTGGTTGCAGGCGATGCGGCGCTTGGTCGAGAACACCGAGGACGTCGGCGAGCGCTTCCCCGAGGAAGCGCGGCGCATCCACTACGGCGAGATGCCCGAGCGCGGCATTCGAGGGCGTGCATCGCGTGACGAGACCGAGGCACTGCGCGAAGAAGGCATCGAGGTGATGCCGTTGCCGCCGCTGCCGCCGTCGCTCAAGGGGCCGTTGCAGTAGGCGTTGCGCGGGGCCTGCTCGCGGCGGCCCGTTGCCACCCGACCATCGATTCCCCGCGCAGGTCGAGGCGCACCTGCATGACCCGTGCATCGCCGGGCTGCATATTCAGCTCGAACCCGAGCTTTCGCATCATCGTGAGCATCGCATCGTTGGTGGCGAGGACGTCGCCGACCATGTGGCGCAGGCCCACGTCGCGCGCGTGCTCGATCAGGCTCTCGACCAGTCGGGTCGCGATACCCTGGCGCTGCCACTCGTCGGCCACGACGACCGCGAACTCGCAGTCACGCGAGGTCTCGTCGACGACGTACTGCGCCTCGCCCACCGCCTGCGCAACGCCGTCGACAAAGGTCTCGGCGACCAACGCGACATGGTGCCGATGGTCGACATGTGCCAGCTGTTCCAGCACGTTCTTCGAGAGCTCGCGGATCGGTACGAAGAAGCGGTTGTAGCGCGCCTGTACCGACAGCCTGCGCACGAGGCCCTGCTCGAGCTCGACGTCCTGCGGCAACAGCGGCCGCAGCGTGACGCGCCGGCCGTCGCGCAGCGACCAGCGATCGATCAGCTGCGTCGGATAGTGGACTTCCATCGCCGTCATGTGACGCCCCTCGGTGCAGCCATCAAGTCTTGCGGCCGCCGCACCCGGTCGGCACTCACGTGTGGCATCGGCACAGCCGGACGCTGCACGGCGACACGCGCGTCCGCCAGCGCATAGACGAGTGCGGTGCCGGGCCGATCGAGCGTGAAGCCTTCGCCGGCTTCGAGCACGACGTCGCGCGGATCGCCGTCCTGCGTGATCCACACGCTGCCGTCCAGGCACTCGACGCGATCTCCGTTGCGATCGCTCAGGTTGAGGATCCTGCGATGGGCGAGACGGGTGGCTGCGGTCTTCGAAACGAGGTTCATGGTCGATCTCCTGTGGCATGATGGATTCGCATGTCTGACGGAGGGTGCCGGGCAACGAATCTGCCTATAGTCTCGTCTTGGGACCTCTCCCGTTCAAACGGTCATCTTGCATGCTTGGCATGCGTAATTGGAATGTGAATCGTCGATCGTGCGCCGCTACAACCTGCCCCCGCTCGATGTGCTCGAAGCCTTCGAGGCGGCCGCTCGTCACCTGAGCTTCACGCGCGCGGCCGACGAGCTGTCGCTGACGCAATCGGCCATCAGCCGGCAGGTCAAGGCGCTGGAAGACCGGCTCGGGGTCGTGCTCTTCCATCGCCTGCACCGGGCCTTGAAACTGACCGAGCAGGGCGAACAGCTGCTGCGCGTTGCCGACGATGTGCTGCGCCAACTGCACGGCGTCACCGAGCGCCTGCGGCAAAGCCCCGCGCAGAAGACCGTGGTGCTGACGACCACGCCGGGCTTCGCGGGGCTGTGGCTGATCCCGCGGCTGGCGGGTTTCACTGCGCGCCGCCCCGATGTCGACGTGCGCATCTCGGCGAGCTATGCGATGGTCAACCTCGAGCGCGACGGCGTCGATCTCGGGATTCGCTACTGCGCCGAGGCGTCTGCCGGCGCCGAGTCGCCCAAGCTGTTCGGCGAGGTCGTGATGCCGGTGTGCAGCCCGGTGTTTCGCAAGCAGGGGTCGCGTCCGCTGAAGCGCCCGGAAGATTTGCGCCATCACGTGCTGCTGTACGGTGAGACCGCCCCGACCGTACAACTGCGTGACTGGCCGATGTGGTTGCGCGCGATGAAGCTCGAGGATCTGAAGCCTGCCGGCGTGCTGCACTTTTCGCAATACGACCAGATGATCAACGCGTGCGTCAGCGGGCAGGGCGTGGCGCTCGGCCGCCTGCCGTTGGTCGCGGGGCTGCTCAAGGAGGGCCGGTTGATCGCGCCGTTCGGTAAGACCGTGGTGTCGGCGCACGGCTACCACTTGATCCGTTCGCCGGCGTCCGCCGGCAAACCCGAAGTCGAGGAGTTCGCCGCCTGGTTGTTGCAGGAGGCGCGGCGCGAGCCGAGCTAGAGCTGAGCTAGAGCACCCGGTGCGGGTTCATGAGTCCCTTCGGATCCAGCGCGCCCTTGATGGCCCGCATCAGGCCGAGCGCCACCGGCGATTTGCGACGCTCGAGCTCCGCACGCTTCAATGTGCCGATGCCATGCTCGGCCGATATCGAACCGCCGCGCGCCGTCACGGCGTCGTACACGATCGCGTTCACCGCTGCCTCGTTGTCGTGCACGAACTCGGCCGCCGCCACGCCTTGCGGCGCTTGTACGTTGTAGTGCAGGTTGCCGTCGCCGAGATGGCCGAAATCGACGAGTCGCACGCCGGGAAAGGCGGCAAGCAGCTGGGCGTCGGTCGCGGCGACGAACTCGGCCACGCGCGACACCGGCAGCGCGATGTCGTGTTTGATGTTGGGGCCTTCCTCGGCCTGTGCGAGCGGAATCGACTCGCGCAAGTGCCACATCGCATGCGACTGCTCGATGCTTTCGGCGACCGCGGCATCGCCGATCACGCCGTGCTCGAGCGCGACCTCCAGCAGCCCCTCGAAGACCTGCTTCGCATGCGCTTCGCCTTCGGCATCGGACTGTTCGAGCAGCACGGTCCAGGGGCAGGGCGGCAGAGGCTTCGCGAGCTGCGGAAAATGCCGGCGCACGAGCGCGAGCGCGAAGTCGCCCATGACCTCGAAGCCGGTCAACGACGTCGCCGCACGCGCGCGCGCGAGTTGCAGCAGGCGCACCGCGGCATCGAGCGAATCGCATGCGGCAAACGCGGTCATCACCGCCGCGGGTTTCGGGTAGAGCTTGAGCGTCGCCGCGGTGATCACGCCCAGCGTGCCTTCACTGCCGATGTAGAGATCGCGCAGGTCATAGCCGGTGTTGTCCTTGCGCAAGCCGGTGAGCCCATCCCAGACGTCGCCCGTGGGCGTCACGACTTCCAGCCCAAGGCACAGATCGCGCGCATTGCCATAGCGCAGCACCTGCGTGCCACCCGCATTGGTCGCGAGGTTGCCGCCGATCGTGCAGCTGCCCTCGGCGGCGAGGCTGAGCGGGAAGAGCAGGCTTTGCGCGTCGGCGGCTTCCTGCAAAGCCTGCAGCACGCAACCCGCTTCGACCGTCATCGTCAGGTTCTCGGCGTCGATCTCGCGCACCCGATTCAACCGCGTGAGGCTCAGCAGCACTTGCGTGCCGCTCGCGTCGGGCACCGACGCGCCGACGAGCCCGGTGTTGCCGCCTTGCGGTACCAGCGCGGCGCCATGCAGGCCGCAGGTGCGCACCACGGCGCTCACCTCCGCAGTGGATCCTGGCCGCGCCACCGCGAGCGCCTTGCCGCGATAGCGCTTGCGCCAGTCGAGCTCGTACGCCGACAAGTCGCCGTCGGTGAGCACGTGGGCGGCGCCGACATCCTTGCGCAATGTGTCGAGCAGAGCCGTCATGGGGTGGCCCCCTGCGCGTCGCCGCGGCGCAGGCGCCAGCGCACGTGCGCCGCGCACGCGCCGAACAGCAGCAGGCACAACGCCACCTGCACCGCTGCCAGCACGGCACTCGTGCCGCGTTCGCTCGCCGCGCGCACGACCCCCTCGGTGAAGTACAACCACACGAGCAGACTCACCCAGCGGTAGGTGTACATGCGGCGTTTCAGCAGACCCGCCAGCGGCAGCGCGAGCGGCAGCACCTTCAACGCCCACCACGATCCGCCGGGCCTCAGCGGTGCGAGCCACAGCTCCCATGCGAGCCCGAGTGCGATCAGAGCGAGCAGCGCGCCGACCGCGACCGTGCGCGTCCAGGCGATGGCGTCTTGCGAACGGGGCATGAAAATCATGCTGGCATCATAGGAGCACATGAATCTACCGCTTCCGATCAAGGCCGGCTGGCGCGAGCAATTCGCGAACCTGCTGCAGACGCTGCAGAACTGGCCCTGGGCCGACACCGCCCGCACGCTGCGCCAACGCTTTCGCGAGGATCGGCTCGGCATCACCGCGAGCAGCCTGACCTTCACGACGCTGATCGCGCTGGTGCCGCTCGTCACGGTTGCGCTTGCGTTGTTCTCGGCGTTCCCGATGTTCGCGACCTTTCAGATCGCGCTCGAAAAGTACTTCCTGCAAAGCCTGGTTCCCGAAAGCATCGCGAAGCCGGTGCTGCTGGCGCTCACGCAGTTCGCCGCGAAGGCGAACCGGCTCGGCACCGTCGGCCTCGTGGTCCTCGTGGTGACCGCGCTCGCGTTGATGCTGACGATCGACCGCACGCTGAACGCGATCTGGCGCGTGCGCAAGCCGCGGCCGATTGCGCAACGCGTGCTGGTCTATTGGGCTGCGGCGACGCTCGGGCCGCTGCTGCTGGGCGTGAGCCTGTCGCTCACGTCGTACGTGATCTCGGCGTCCAGGGGTTTCGTCGCGGCGATGCCGGGCGGACTCGGCCTGTTGCTCAACGCGATCGAATTCATCGTGCTGGCGGCCGCGATGGCGGGGCTTTTCCACTACGTTCCCAACACGCAGGTGCGCTGGCGCCATGCGCTGGCCGGCGGCGTGTTCGTCAGCATCGGCTTCGAGCTCGCGAAAAGGGCGCTCGGGTGGTATGTAAAACAGGTGCCGACCTATTCGGTCGTGTACGGCGCCTTCGCCACGTTGCCGATCTTTCTCGTGTGGATCTACCTCGGCTGGGTGATCGTGCTGCTCGGCGCGGTGATCGCGGCCTACGCGCCGAGCCTGCAGATGCACGTGATCCGCCATCCGCAAACACCGGGCTATCAGTTTCGGTTGGCCATCCTCGTGTTGCGCCAATTGGCCGCGGCGCGTGACGTCGACGCGCATGGGCTGAGCGCCGCAGGCCTGTCGGAGCTGCTCCGCGTCGACCCGCTGCAGATCGAGCCGATCCTCGACAGCCTCGTCAGCATCGACTGGGCGGGCCGGCTCGATGAGACGGGCGACCCGCGCTACGTTCTGCTGTGCGACCCGCACGCGACGCCGGCGCGGCCGCTGCTCACGCAGTTGCTGATCGAGCCGTCACCGCAACTGCGCGGCTTCTGGCAACGCGCAGGCTTCGAAGACATGACACTGAGGGATCTGCTGCAGGCTTGACGCGCGCCCGCGCGGTTTCCTTCAGCGGTGCAGCACGACGAGCAGCGCAGTAGCCGCTGTGCGCGTCGGGTTGACGATCGCATGCGCCACGTCCACCGCGTAGCGCGCCGTCTCGCCCGCCTTGAGCCGATGCGTCGCATCGCCGGACGTGACTTCGAGGCTGCCGGTCAGCACGCTCAAGTGTTCGCGCGAGCCGGGCTCGTGCGCGTCGCTGCGCAGCGCGCCGCCGGGCTTGACGTCGAGCTCGTACCACTCGAACTGCCCGGCCAACTCGATCGGCCCGAGGATGCGCAGGGTGCATTTGCCGTCGGGGCTGCGCAGGGCAGGCGTCGCGTGCGCGGCCACCGTCGTGATGGCGGGCGCGGTGCGCTCGTCCCCGACGATCAGGTCCGACAACGGGACACCGAGCGCGTTTGCAAGGCGCCAAACCACCGCCACGGTGGGGTTCGCCTGGTTGCGCTCGATCTGCGACAGCATCGATTTCGACACGCCCGCCTTGCGCGACAGTTCGTCCAGCGACAGGCCCTGTGATTGCCGCAACTGCTGCAACGTCGAGCCGACGCGCGGCGGCTCGAGCGAGGGGACGCGGACAGGATTGCGGGTCATTCTTGGACTTGACGGGTTTGGCGATTCGTCTAGTATATCGTCCATATCGTTCGATATACAGAACACAGGCTGCTGCAGTGGACGCGACATCGTGCAGCCGAACTGACCCTGCGGCCGGCGCCGCGATCGCCTCAAATCCACGATGAACACGACCACCGACTTCTACGCGCAGCTGCGACTCGAGCTGCAAGGCATCCGCGATGCGGGCCTCTACAAGACCGAAAGGGTCATCGCCACGCCCCAGGGCGCGGTCATTCGCGCACTGCTTCCCGACGGCTCCGGCCGCGACGTCGTCAACCTGTGCGCGAACAACTACCTCGGGCTGTCGTCGCACCCGCAGGTGATCGCCGCTGCCCACGAAGCGCTGCGCACGCACGGCTACGGTCTGAGCTCGGTGCGCTTCATCTGCGGCACCCAGGATCTGCACAAGACGCTCGAAGCCCGGCTCGCGAAGTTTCTCGGCACCGAGGACTCCATCCTCTACGCCGCTGCGTTCGACGCCAACGGCGGCCTGTTCGAGCCGCTGCTCGGCGAGGAAGACGCAGTGATCTCGGACGAGCTGAACCACGCGTCGATCATCGACGGCATCCGCCTTTGCAAGGCGAAGCGCTTACGCTGGCGGCACAACGACATGGGGGACCTCGAGCGCTGCCTGCGCGAGGCCGCGGCCGACGGTGCGCGCTTCAAGCTCGTCTTCAGCGACGGCGTGTTCTCGATGGACGGCACGATCGCGCAGCTCGACCGCATGCGCGAGCTGTGCGATGAGCACGGCGCGCTGCTCGGCATCGACGAATGTCATGCGTCGGGCTTCATGGGGCGCACGGGTCGTGGCACGCATGAGCACCATGGTCTGGTCGGCAAGGTCGACATCATCACCGGCACGCTCGGCAAGGCGCTCGGCGGGGCGTCGGGCGGTTTCACGGCCGGCAAGCATGAAGTGATCGAGCTGTTGCGCCAGCGCTCGCGGCCGTACCTCTTCTCCAACACCGTTGCGCCGGCGATCGTCGGCGCCTCGATCGCCGTGCTCGACCTGCTTGAAGCGAGCACGCAGTTGCGTGACAAGCTCGAAGACAACACGCGCTGGTTTCGCCGCGCGATCGCCGACGCGGGCTTCGACATCAAGCCGGGCGTGCACCCGATCATTCCGATCATGGTGCACGACGCCCAGAAGGCGCAGGCGCTCAGCGCTCGGCTGCTCGAGCTCGGCGTCTACGCGATCGGTTTCTTCTTTCCCGTCGTGCCGAAGGGCCAGGCGCGCATTCGCGTGCAGATGAGCGCGGTGCACGAGCGCCATCATCTCGAACAGGCGCTCGCCGCTTTCACGCAGGCCGGCCGCGAACTCGGGCTTCTAGTATGAAACCCTTCGCGGTTCCGGGGCGCGCGCACGCCGAGGACGGGGTCCCCGGGCTTCGTTCAGCCAATTCTTATTCACCGCGCCCGGGGACCCCGCCCTCGGCTGAGTCGGTGGCGTTCGGCGCACAACGTGCGCGTGTGGGCGGCGCTGCGAGCGCCACTGAATCAGCCGGGAGTGGGGCCACCCGCGCAGTGAATAAGAATTGGCTGAACGGAGCGGGTGGCCCCACTTCCGGCTGCGTGTGCGCCACGAATTCTTCGACGTCAGCAGCGGATCGAGGTTTCATCCGTCGCGGGTCGCGCAGCGCGGTGGAGTCGCTGAGATGAAAACGAAGATCCTCATCGTCGGCGCCAACGGCCAGATCGGCAGCGAGCTCGCGCTCGCCCTTGCGCAGCGCCACGGCTTCGATGCGATCGTGACCAGCGACGTCGCGCCCGAAGGTCGCTTGCTCGGCGTCGCGCACGAGATGCTCGATGTCACCGACAGCGGCGCGCTCGCCGAGGTGGCGAAGCGCCATGCGATCACGCAGGTCTATCACCTCGCGGCCGCGTTGTCGGCCACCGGCGAGAAGCACCCGCAATGGGCCTGGAACCTGAACATGGCCGGCTTGTTGAACGTGCTCGAGCTCGCGCGCCACCGCAAGCTCGAGCGCGTGTTCTGGCCGAGCTCGATCGCAGCCTTCGGCCCGACCACGCCGGCCGTGGGCACGCCGCAGACCACCGTGATGGAGCCGACCACCGTCTACGGCATTTCCAAGCTCGCCGGCGAGCGTTGGTGTGCGTGGTATCACGCGAACCATGGCGTCGACGTGCGCAGCCTGCGCTATCCGGGCCTCATCAGCTACAAGACGCCGCCCGGCGGCGGCACCACCGACTACGCGGTCGAGATCTTTCACGCGGCGCGCAAGGCCGGCCGCTACACCTGCTTCCTGCGCGAAGACCAGGCGCTGCCGATGATGTACATGCCCGATGCGCTGCGCTCGACGATCGAGCTGATGGAAGCGCAGGCCGATCGCATCGGAGAGCGCGGCTCGTACAACCTCGCGGGCATCAGCTTCGCGCCGGCGCAGATCGCCGCGGCGATCGCGGCCGAGTTGCCGGGGTTCACGATCGACTACGCGCCCGACTTCCGCCAGGCGATCGCCGCGAGCTGGCCGCGCTCGATCGACGACAGCGTCGCGCAGCGAGACTGGGGATGGAAGCCTCAGTACGACCTGCGGGCCATGGTGCGCGACATGCTCGCGCACATCGCGCCGGCCGAGCGTGTCGCTGCCTGAAGGGTGGACCGCTCAGAACGGGATCTTGCCTGTCCAGATGTCCTTGTACATGACCCAGTCGCCCATGAAGCTGTACAGCGGGCGCTTGAACGACGCGGGCTTGTTCTTCTCGAACGCGAAGTGACCCAGCCACGCGAAGCCGTATCCGCACAGCACAGCGTAGAGCAGGTACTGCGGCCTGCCGGTGGCGACCAGCATCACCAGACACAACAGCGCCAGCGACGAGCCGAGGAAATGCAAGCGGCGACAGGTGCGGTTGCGGTGTTCGCCGAGGTAGAACGGGTAGAACTCGGCGAAGCTCTTGTAGACCTTGGGATCGGTGCTGAGCTCGGTGCTCGTCATGACGGCTCCTCATGCAGCTTCGGGTTGTGTTGCAGCATAGCAGCGACCCCGCCCGCGAAAAGGATTCCCGCGGCCACCAGCAGGCCCGATCGCAAGCTGCCACTGGCGTCGGCCAGCCAGCCTGCGCCGATCGGCCCGAGGATCTGGCCGACCGAGAACACCGTGGTGTAGAGCGCGACTGCCCGGCCCCACAGGCGAGGCGGCAAGGTCTTCCTCGTGTACGCGGTCACCGACGCAGGCGGCATGAAAAACGAAACGCC